>Ga0190349_1000076_pt1 | contig 35549 bp, 34 predicted proteins | sample 48721378_MG_FD_179798 | JGI IMG/M metagenome (GOLD analysis project Ga0190349, IMG submission 179798) | Hydrothermal vent microbial mat bacterial communities from Southern Trench, Guaymas Basin, Mexico - 4872-13-7-8_MG | ecosystem: Environmental > Aquatic > Marine > Hydrothermal vents >...
AATTAATGAAAATCAATAAATAATAAGGAGGAAAAATGGAAAAAACTTTGCAGAAGATTATTACAGAATCTCTAAAGGATCTGGTTAATAACAAAAATGACGACGCCGATATCGTAAGGAAATTTCTAAAAATGGCAACAAGTGTTTGGGGGAATAAAAAAGGATTGTATGGTTTCGAAAATATTATCCAGATTTACCTTGCCTATCGTATATTTAGAGAATTCAACAATAATAAAGAAGGGAGAAAATTGTTTGTTTCACAAAGCTTAAAACATGTGGTCGAAGAAAATTATAAAGAGGATGATTCATCTGTTTTTAAAACCTCTAAAGGTGACAAAGCTCGATTTATTCAACCTGACCTAACGTCTATCAAAGATGGCAAAATACAGGAAATATGTGAAATAAAAATAAGTCCAAACCTAATTGTATCAAATATCATCGAGAAAAAAAATAATGATTATACTGGTGATTTACCGAGATTAATAAAAATAAAGGAAAAATATATTAACGAAATTGATTGTTATTTGCTCTTAATTGTTCATTTCACAAAAGGAATAACCGACGAATGCAAGAAAACCTTTAAGCAATTAGAAGACATAAAATCATATCTTAAGAATAAAAAGAGCAAGAATAAAAAGAGCGAAGTAACTAAAAAAATGTTGAATTACATAGAAAATGAAAAAATAAAAATAACTTATGGAGGCACTCTTAAATTAGAAGATAAGAAAAATAATCAACCAGAGATTCAATTTTTACTCTTGAAAATAGAAAAATAATAAAAAGCCAAAAGGGTAATCTTCTTCTAACTCTATTTTTTATATTCTTATATAAGTAAGAATTACTGTTAGAAGGTAAGGTCACAAATTTAAATAGCATTTCACAAATTCTATAACTGATTTTTTTTCTTTACATACATTATAAATCATAATTGTTTTCAACTATCACACGTTCAAAATCGTAATATTGATCATTTCTTATAGGATGGGGATATGTTATGACAGGGATACCATTTTCTAACTCTAAAATGTGTATTTTCCTTTTCAACTTTTTGCAATCTACTATTTCTTTTTTTCTTTTACATTTCTTAATTTTTTAAAATAGTTAAATGCATTATTTTCAAGTATCAATATATTTTGAGATTTTATTAATTCAATTTCTCTTTTCAAATTATCCACAAAAGATACTCAATCTCTAAATAGTAACAACAAGGCAAAATCGAATACTTGACATTCTGTTTATTATAGCTACAATAATTAAACGAAATATGGTAAAAAGAATAAATTTAGTAATTCTTTTTAGTATTATAACCTCTTTCCAGGTCTTCGGGTATGAAGAACCACAGATGAAACATCTTAGCTTTTATGCTGGTTTTGCACTCTCAGGTTTACCACATGCTTTCGGGATGGGTCCTCCATTTATATTTTCTAAGATTGATCTGAATGTACCTTTAGGGCGAATGCTAAAAAATAGAAATCTCATATCACACCCAGGTCTTTACATCGGTATCAAGAATTTTAAGGTGATATACCCGTTTATCCTTATCCAGGAGTATATATTGCATACCAAGCTTTTCTCTAAGAAATTCTACAAGTTCAATGTTGTTCCTGCAATTGGTACAAAATTAGTTGTTGATAAAATGAAAAAAAGGGTAAGTATTCCGCTTTCTTTTGGGGGAATAATCAGTTATTCACCCCTTAAATATTTAAGCATTTTTGCCCCAACCTTTTTAAACCTATACTCCGATGGCTTCGAATACAACATTTCCCTTGGTATAAATCCCTATATAAGCCCTATTCATACAGGCTTTGTTATCAATACAGGATACACCATCTACTCAAAGTATAATATTAGCAAAACAGGGAGTAATACCTCCCTTGAGGCGGGGATAGGAGTAAGGTTCTGATGGTTAAGAAATTTTTTATTTCTCTTTTATTTTTACTAATGCTTAATGGATGTGGTTTAACACCCTTTGGGGAGATAATGTCTGTTTCTGATATAAATAATCTTCCAAAATTTGTAAAAAATGACTTTGTAAACCTGAATATGATTGATAAAATAAGCAAATTTCGTTCAGGCGCCGGTCATGATTTCTCTGATGGGTTTGAAAGTAATAGATCTATGAAACACTATTACAATCCCTATGTAAAATACTGTGGTGATGACCACACAGTAAAAGTGTTCTCCCCTGTAGACGGGGTGATTTCTACCATCTGGAAGGAAGAGGATGGAAGAAAAAACGACTGGCAGATACACATTGTTCCTACTGGTTATTCTTATGTAACCATTCGTTTATTCCATATAAACACGCACGCAAAAGTTGGCGACTATGTCAGAGCAGGTCAATTCCTGGGTTTTGCAAATATGTCACCGACCCCAATGGACAGCGCACATGGTGCAACTTATTCTCCAAGTTTTGATATAGCGGTAGAAGTGGTTACAAGAAATGGGGTACATCTTGTCTCCTACTTTGAGATAATGACAGATTCACTATTCTCTACCTATCAGACAAGGGGATTAACCGATCGCTCAGAATTGATCATTTCAAAGGAATGGAGAGATACACATCCTGTCGATTGGAATAACCCTCAGGAATCAGACTGGGTAGTTCTCTCCCCTGTCATTCCATAAATTTCAGTTTACCGGATAAAATCTAACTTTAAAAAAGATTGCTATTATCCTAATTCTCTGATGGTTATATTCTTATTTCTTGTTTACTTATTTCACTCTGAGGAATATCAAAGGCTCAGATCTGGGTGATAACCTTAGTGTATATCAAATACAAAAATGCAAGCACCGAGCATAGAAGTGAGCATAGAAGTTGATTTTTGGGGCCTTAGAAACTTCGCCCATCTTTTTTAAGATTTAATTAGAATCTGACAAAACCTAACGTCCCCAGAAGTTTTTGTTCTTTTTTCCCAAATAAAATACCTTTGAATATTTAGCAACCACAACCCACCTTGTTCTTCTTCATTATTCACTATACTCACAAATTTTCTAATGGTTTCTTTTTTATTTCTCATCCGATAGTAACCATCTCCATAGAGGGATAAATTTTATCTTCTTCCCTGAAATTTCTATCTTATCTTCCCTTTTTCCGGTTATAATAACTCCTATTTCTAATCTGAATTCATTCATCCCCTTCAATAACCCATCTATCTCTCGTTTAAGGGTAGATTCCTCCTCTGAATTTGAGCATACCTGAATGCACTCGCTAACCCTCCTTCCCTTTCTTACCACAAAATCTACCTCTTTTCCCGCTCTGTCTCTGTAGTAATAAATATCCTTTTCTTTCCGCTTTAATTCATCAAATACGAGGTTTTCATACAGTCTTCCTATATCCATTGTGGAAGAAAATCCCACGGATTCAATAAGTCCGTTGTCCACTATATAAATTTTCTTTATCTTTGTATGCACCTCCTTCAATGAGTGGGAAAATCTTGGAAGTTCAAAAAACATATAGGTTGATATCAGATATTCTACATAATTTTTAACAGTGTGGACACTTCCCATTTCATATATATTTTTGATTCTATTGTAAGAAAATTCATTTGCAGCATTTGAAATGAGAAAAAGGGCTATTTCTTTTATTGTTTTTGCTTCTTTTACCTTATACCTCTCAACTACGTCTTTTGTTATAACATCTGAAAATAGGGTTCTAAGTACAGACATCTCTTTATATTGAACAACCTCAGGAAAACCGCCCAACATCAGATATTTATCAAATAATTTTTTTATTTTCACCCTGACTTCAGTCTTATAAAGGTCTCTTTCCTCAACTTCTATCTTATTAAATTGAAGAAATTCTCTAAAAGAGAAGGGATAGATCTCAATCTCCATATATCTTCCAGTCAGAAGCGTAGAAAGTTCTGAAGAAAGCAATTTCGCGTTAGACCCTGTAAGATATATTTTATAACCCTCATTGTAAAGCCTTGAAACAAACCTTTCCCACCCTTCAAGATTTTGAATTTCATCAAGAAATATCACTCTTCTTTTGCCAAATAGACTTATAAATACCTCCATTACATCATTCATATCTTCAATAGATAGAGAAGTAAGCCTCTCATCATCCAGATTGAGATAATAGATATTATCAATACCATAGAATTTATGGATAATTTGAGAAAGAAAAACAGACTTACCCGCCCTCCTGTGCCCAGTAATTACAATAATGTGTTTTAATTTAGCCAGATGCGAAACCGAAGAAAGTAATTCCCTCTCCAGATACCCTGAAGAAGGTTTTATCAATTCCCTCTGTTCCATTATTACCTGCTTTAATATTACCTCTTTTATCATATCTGCCCCCTACTGCAAATTTTTACCTATTTTTGTGCAATATACTGCAAATTTTTCAAAAGTCAAGAAGAAAAATGCAATTTTTTGGGAAAGTTCATACACATGGTGGGACAGACGGGGGAAAATCTGCAAGTTTGCATTCCCCATTTCTATGAACAGAAATGGAAAATGGAAGACTAACCACCAGTTTTTTCTTAGATGTCACTTAAAAAAGTCTTGAGGAAGCCTAACGACCCCAGAAAATCTTTTCTCAGTGTGAGATTAGAATAGACGAATAATGCCCTTTTTTATTCATCAGGATAAGGCTGAATCAGAAATGTCAACACCCTCCCCTTGATGTTATTGGCAAAATTTAAAATTTAAAATTTAGAGACTGACACCAAGAGGTGTGGATGGGTTGCGGGGAGGATAATCCTCCGCATATGTTATCACTATGGGTATAGTAATAAAATCATATGTTGAGAATAGGAAAAAGATGAGTATATTAATAGAGGGAGCAGGTGCAGACTCTAACCTCCGTGTCAAGTCAATGACTTGGGACGCTTGTCACCCTGCTCCCCTTCAATATGTGGAACAACAGACTCTAAAACCTAATGTATTACCGCTATATATGCGGATGTCTTTGTTCCAGATAACAAACTACCAGAACTACATAAAAGGAGGATTATATGAGAGTATGCGGAGTTGACCCAACGAGGGGTGATATAGCAGTATCATTCGTAGAGGATATGAAGGAGTTTAAGTATCAGGAATATGATAACTCCATAGAAGGATTCAAGGATGTTGAAGAAAGGATAAAGGATTATTCTATTGATGTTGTATGTATAGAGGGATATGGAGATGCTGCCAAACAATTTGCAATTCATCTAAAAGGGAAGGGTGTAAAGGTTTACGAAATAAACCCATTAATGTTAGAGAGGTTAAAGGAGAGTATAACGGAACACAAAACAGACCATATAGATGCATATACCTGTGCATTATTTCCATTTTTCAGAAGAGACTTAAAGGAATTAACATTAGATATGGATAAGGAAGGATTAAAGAGCCTATCCAGGTTATACGAGAAGATAAGTAAACAGATAACCCGGTATAAGAATCAACTTCATGCTGCATTAAATCAGGGATTTGGAGCAATATATAAAAAGATATTTCCTCGTCTCAATAAAACAAGTCTAAATTTTTATCTCAAATATAGTTCTTATAAAGATATAGCGGAGGCTTCTATATCAGATATTCGCAACACACTTAAATCTACTGGCAGTTGTATGTATAAAGGCAAATACGGATTAAAGAAAGCGAAACAAATAAAAGACAGGGTTAATAATATAGAGTACTCAGATTTGAATGATTTTATGGAGATACAATCTTCCATAATAAAATCATATTGCAGGTTATTATTAACTCTGATGGAGGAGAAAGAGAGGATAAAGAGGAAGATAGAGGAAACTGTTAATATGCTATTTCCAGGATATAAAGAATTTTTCAAAAGTATAAAGGGATTAACGGAGTTAGGGTTTGGGAGGATAATGGCAGAGATACAGGATATAAACAGATTTCCAGATGATGGGCATCTGGCGAGTTATGCGGGTCAATCACCAAAACAATTTCAATCAGGCACAATGAACGAAGTCAGGAATAAAAAAAGATACAATAGACACCTTGCCCATCTAATACATCAACTCGCTTGTAATAATGTTATTAAAGGTAGAAATTTCTATAATGACTATATAGAAGCAAAAAAACGATACAGTAAAAAAATAAGGGCGATTAAAAATATAAAGAGAAAAATGGTTAGACTCCTGTTCTATGGATTAAAAGAATATACAGAATATATGCAGAAAAATCAGATAAAAAGGGACATTTTATATGTTGCTTAAAAAAGTCTTGACAAAACCTAACGTCCCCAATAGACAATAGACTGTTTCTCTTGCCAGTAAACTGTTTCTTAACTTCCTATGTTCCATATTTCAAAAGGTCTTGCTGGCTTACCATATTGCTTATGCTTCATCCTTATTTTCCTTTATATCCGAATCCCTTATGTTCAGTTTTCCCATAACAAATGTTTTTACCTCTCTTGCAAGTTTAAGATACTCTTTGGTTTCATTAAAAGAGGGCATATAAAATTCATCAGGGTATCTAATATCAACCGCAAAGAAACTCAAACTGGAAATTTTTTCTCTCTCAAGATTTCCAAATTCTTTATCCTCTTCAATACATAAATTTAAGAGTGCCTCAAGGTCATGAGTCTTCCTTGCACGGACATCTTTGTAGGTCAAATATGCCTTAAAGTATTTTTCCACTGCCTGCTGGCAGTGAAAACATATTGCATCAGTCGGGGGTTCTTCAGATGTCAGCAGGTATTCAGCCACCTTTAAATCACTTTCTGCTTTTTTAAACCATTTTAATATGTATTCCTTTTTCTTCATATCCTTATACCTTCCAGAAATGCCTCATTTGAGACGGTATTGACCACATTTTTTTCTTCTTCAAAACTCTTCAATGATTTGATGATAATATCAAAAGATGTATATCTCATTTCTTTGTGTAGCTCGCCTGAAATCTTTACCATAAGTTTTCTTTTATCTTCAATTGAAATCTCTTCGTTGAGGATGACGAGGATGTCATAATCACTCTCTTCATCAAAATCTCCTCTTGCCCTTGACCCAAAAAGAAAAATATTATGCAAGGTAAATCCATTCTTCCCTAAAACCCTTCCCACTATTTCCTTTATCTTTTTTTCTATCTTCATTTTCATATCTCTATCATACAAAATTTATTCGCCTCCGTCAAGGGATCTTCCGTATCCTCCCCCACTCCCGCAACCCATCCACACCCCCTGGTGTCAGTCTCTAAATTTTAAATTTTACTAAAGACATAAAGGCAGGGAATGTAGCCAAAAATGTAGTCAAGACGAAACGGAGGACATAGAGTGCAGGATACAGGGGACAGGGACAGACAGACAAGGTAGACAAGGTAGAAGAAAAGTAGAAAGAGAAGCAAGGTAGGGGTCAAAATAGAATGAATAGCGAGGTAGGAGCCGAGATGGAAAGAATAGCAAGGTAGAAGAGGTATAGAACGAAAGGCAAGGGGAAAAGAAAGATATAAGGTAAAAAAAGTAGAAAGTAAAAAGACCGTGATTCGTAATTCGTGAATCGTGAGAGAAAACAAAAGACGAGGTTCTCACGTCGCTGCGTTCCTCAGGATGACAACATATAAACGCCATAAGAAGAAAAATGAGCCTATATAAAATATGGCATCTTGCGTAGGAATAACAGACTTTTTTGTATGATTTTCAGGCATTGATTCATAGACAGGCATAAGCATATTTACCAGTTTTGTTTTTTCAAATTCCAGTTTTTCAAAAGTGAAAAGTTGAAAGTTTATGATGGTTTCCGGATATTAGAGATAAAAATTTTCAAATTTTCAACCCCCGTCCCCAATAGACGTCTAAATTTTCAAAGTAACTATTCTTTGAGTATATCGCTTCCAATTACACTCTTTATTCTCCCCAATACCTCTTTAGTAAAGTTGTAATAGTCTTTACTCTCTTTCTCTGAGATGAAGACCCCACCATTATAAAAATCCATATTTCTTTTCATTCGCATTGAATTAGCAATTTCTTTAATCGTCCCGTCTCCCAATATTTCACTCATTTTTTCAATAATCTTAACGTGATGCCCTGGAATACTTCTGGCTTTAACCTTTCCAAACTTTGCAATTAAAGCGATACCTCCTTTTATTAAGGCAGTATAACTGTAATTAAATTTTACTTCAGAACGTCTATTTTCCTGAGCTATTTCAAGGTCTCGTAGAGCATTACTAAGATACCGTTTTATCTGTGTATCAGAAAAATCAAATTTAACAAAGTATTTCCCCTCAAACTTTATCATATTATTTCTATTCTTTTCTTTCCTAAAATATCCATTATAAATGGGTCTTTATTCTCTATTTTGGAATTGAATTCATACTCACTAATACTGATAACATTTATTTCTCGATCTGTTAATTTCTGCAATTGAGCAATTTTCTTCTGAAGTGCCACAGTACTTTGATCCCCAATTACAATTATATCAATATCACTAAAAGCATCCATTCTATCTTCTGCATAAGAGCCATAAATGAATGCTCTTTTGATGCCACTTAATTCACTTAAAACGCTTTTTAATTGTTTTTCAAATCCAATTGTTTTTAGAATAATCCTCTTATATTCTTTATAAAGGGAATACTTCTTATTTAGAGAATAATATTTTTGATTACCGATTATTTCGCTTTTGAAAATCCCTTCTTTTTCGAATTCATTTAATTTTTTTACAAGGTTTCTTTTGTCTACCCCAAGACGACGCACTAATTCATTTACATAAAGTTTCTCATCCTCGTGTAGAAAATAGAAAGCAAGAAGCGACTGAGCGATTTTAGATTTTATAGAAATCAATTCCCCTCCCGGTGTTTTATTTTACACCTATAAGTGTAATAAAAAACACTCCGATGTCAAGGGAGAAAAATGGAAAGGAATAAGACAAGGTATAGAAAATGCGGAAGTGAGAAGTGGGAATGCGGAAGTCATAAAAAGACCGTGATTCGTGCATCGTGAAAGAAAAGAAAAAATGAGGTTCTCACATCGTTAGCACCTCAGGATGACAACATAAAAGCAAGGTAGGAGAAAAGTACATATCTGACATTTTGAACCTGCTTAATTTTGTCAGATTTAAAGATACAAAAAAAACATTGATACGGAGATTACCAAGACGGATAGCTAAAATCGTCAATTCTTTATCACGTTACACAAAATAAAAAATCTAAAATGTAGAATTATTCTTCTATTACCTTTACCATATGGGCACTACAACTTATACAGGGATCAAATGCCCTAACAATGACCTCAAGAGGAAGCTCTATATTCTTCTCTCCCTTTTCGAGAAGATTTTTACCACCCTTCCAGAGGTATTTTTCCATCTCATCAAGATTTTGTGTTGTCGGAGCAATAAAATCTGCATCTTTAACGAGACCATTCTCGACACTGTAATGATGAAATAATGTACCTCTTGGTGCCTCTACTCCTCCTGTACCTGTTCCATCTGCCCTCGTTGCTTCTGCCTCTTTATAGTCTGCCTTCATAATTCTATCTATCAGATTCGGAATATTTTCGAGACAAAAAAGAATCTCTATTGCCTGTGCAATATTGTTGTATAATGGATTTTTCTTCCATTTCTTCTCATTGAAGAATTTTTCATAATAGTCCTTACTTATTCCTTCCAGCCTCTCACCCAGATTAATCATCCTTGCAATTGCACCTACGGTATATGGTTTACCTTTGTATCTACATCTCTTTGCAAATGAATGTTCAACCACTCTTTCATTTGTCAATTTTTTGTAATCCTCAACACTAAGTTCATTTCCATCAGAGATAAGTATATTTTCACTATCAAATCCGTACTTTCCATCCTCTGGATTTAAGCAGCTAAATATGGTGTCCTCTTCCATAAAATCGGGTATACTCAACTTTCCCCAAAGTTCTATTCCGCTCTCAATAATAGGTATGAGTTCCAGTGCCCTTTTCTTTACCCATAAAAGATCCTTATCTGATGGGATACTGCCAAAACCTCCTATTCTCATATTTTCGCCGTGCACTCTCCTTCCAGCGACGATTTCCATTACCCTGTTTCCGAATTTTTTTAGCTCTAACCCACCAACAACGTCATCTGGAAACTTGCTAATCATTGATATGGCATCAGGGAAACCGACGAGGTCTGGCAGGGCAAGAAGATAGTAGTGAAGAGCATTACTTTCAATGATCTCACCGTAATGGGCAAGTTTTCTTAAGAGTTTTGTTTTTCTTGAAGGATTAATCCTAAGGCATTTTTCAAGTCCCTTTATAGCAGCAAATCTATGTGAAACAAAACATATTGCACATATCCTGGATACAATGGACACATCTTCCTCAGGGGTTTTACCCACCACTAATTGCTCAATTAATCTGGGTCCTTCATATATATCCACAGTAATTTTTTTAATCGTTCCCTTTTCAAGTTCAACCCTTATTCCGCCATGACCCTCAACCCTGGCTATTGGTTCAATATTGATATTCTTCACTATTTCACCCCCAGAAGTTTTCTCAATTTTTCAGCTCTTTCTGCACCACCAAAAATGCTAAATCTCCTTACTATTTCTTTCTTATCCATTCCCTTTTCAAGCAAAAGTTTGAACTGGCTATCAACATTTTCTTCATCCACAGGTCCCCAACAACCAATACAGGGAATCCCTAAAGAGGGACATATCGCACCACAACCTCCCCTTGTAAGAGGACCCAAACAGGGTAAGCCCTTTAAAAGTAAACATTCATTTTCTTTCCACTTGCATTCTGCACATACTGCAAAGGTATACAAACTTGGCGTAGTCCCCAAAAGCAATTTTCCAGCCGCATTCAAAAACTGCTCCTTTGAGATAGGGCATCCAGGAATAACATAGTCTACTTTCACATACGCAGAGAGTGGCTTCGCTTCCATTGGTTTTGCTAATTTTACCTCATCTATATCGCCATATACCTTTTTCAATCTTTCCCTATATTTACCGTCACCAAGGTTCATTGCTTGAATACCCCCGAAGATGGCACAATGACCTATTGCAACAATCATCCTTGATTTTTTTCTTATTGCTTTCAGGTCTTCCAGATCCTTTTTTGTAGAAACAGAGCCCTCAACAAACGCAATATCTAAAGTCACTGATTCATCTCTTGACCTTGAAGCCATTACAAAGGATTTTATCTCAAATACATCAAACAACTCTGTAAGCTCATCTTCACAGTTCAAAATATTCAGTAAATCTCCTGCACACCCTGTAAGTCCGTAGAATCCTACCTTCGGTTTGTCTCGCATTATTATCTCCCTTACACTAACTTTTCTTTTATATGCATCACATCCCAATAGGTAAATACAGGCCCATCAATACAGGTATAGATATATCCAATGGCACAATGCCCACATTTCCCTACGCCGCATCTCATTCTTCTCTCAAGGGACATCAATATCTGGTGTTTTGGTATATCCATTTTTAAAAGTTCCTTAAGAACAAACTTATACATTACAGGAGGTCCAACAACCGCAACATAGGTTTCTTCAGGATCAATACCTTCGATTTTAGAAAAGAGCTCCGTTACAACTCCTTTATTTTCAGACCATATTCCACTGGGGTCTCTATCTACAGTCAAAAGGACTTCCACATCGTCTCTGTTCTTCATTGCAAGGTACTCTTCTCTAAACAGCATTTCATCCGGTGTCTTTGCACCATAAAGAAGATAAATCTTTTTATAGTTTTCACGATTATCAAGGGCATAGAGTAAGAGCGACCTCAACGGTATAGCACCAAGTCCACCCATTACTATTATAAGGTTATGAGCCTCCATATCATATATAGGAAATCCATTACCATAGGGTCCTCTTAACCAGATAAAGGAATTTTCTCTCAGTTCATGCAATTTTTGGGTTAATGCACCAACTTTTCTTATTCCAAATTCAATAAGCCCAGGTCTTGAAGGTGTGGAAGAAATAGAAAATGGACCTTCACCAACACCTGGAATAGAAATCATCATAAATTGTCCTGGTTTATATTCTGTTTCACAGGCTCGGGTAATTTCAGATGGTCTTATCTGAAAAAATCTGACATCCCTGGAAAGATCAGTAAAACTGACTATCCTGGCCCGCTGCATTTTATATGTTTCTGTAGCTATTTCTTTAACTTGCATCTTTTACCTCCCTATTCCAGATAGCGTCTACTTTTTCTCCTTTTAAAGCCCTTGCTACGTTGGGTACGTTTATATCAACAGGGCAGGTGTCAACACATCTCCCACAGCCAACACAGGCAGGTTTACCAAAGATACTCATATATCCTGCAAGTTTATGTGTGTACCACAATTTCAACCTTTCAGATCTTGCCTCTCTGAAGTTGTGCCCATCTGCAACCATAGAGTATTCTTTAAACATACAGCTATCCCAGTGCCTTGCCCTTTCTATATCATCACCTATTTTATAATTGTCCTCAATATCAAAGCAATTACAGGTGGGGCAAACCATTGTGCATTGACCACAGGAAAGACAATATTCCCCTAAATTTTCCCACAATGGTGAATTATAACTTATTTCAAAGATATCGGGCATTGCAGTAAGATCAACATTAAGTTTAAACATTCCTTCCCTTTTCTTTCTCCACTCCACATATTTCTTTATATCATTCTGGGTAACTTCCTCATCTATAAGTCCCACCCCCAATTTTTGGAGGTCATCTCCAAGAGAAGAACCAATCCAGATGAGATATTCACTACCTATATCAGTGAGAGCAAGGTCAAATCCCTCCTCAACATAGTCAGTATGTGTAGATTTACAAAAGCACTTATCGTCTGGTTCACAGGAAAGTCCAATAATGACTGTGTTTTCTCTTCTCTTCTTGTAGTATGGGTCAGGTGCGTTAGAAAGGAATAGTTTATCAAGAATTAAAATCCCACTTATATCGCATGGATGAAGTCCAAAAAGTATTCTTTTCTTCTCATCATATTCTTCATCCCATTCACCTTCTTTAAATGTAAACATCCTAAATCTTGGGGGGACAAAGAATTTTTTAGGTGGGATAATAGTTCTTAATGCCGTCAGATCAAACTCTGAAGGATCAGTGTGTGCATAGACAAATCTATCACCTTTTTTTACAGGTCCCCATACCTCTCCATAATCCTCTAATCTTTTTAAGAAATCAACTAATTTATTCTTTTCAAGTTTTACTACCCTCATTTATTCCTCCTTTTATAAAGTGCCCTCAAAAAAGATTAGCACATATTTTGGCTTTGTCAAGGAAATTACCAAAAAAGACATCAATGTTTATTTTCTCCATTATTGTTTTTTTTCACAACATAATCATCTACCTGCACCTGAGCCTTCTCCTTTTTGCTAAATTTCTGTTAATACATCCTGCTAAAAGATTTTATGTGAATTTTTTCACTATGTATTAGTCAATTTTAGCGTTTTGTCAAGGGGTAAGAATGAATTTTTCGAGGGTAATAGCTCAATTATACTATATGTAGCGGTTTAAAAGGTGAAAAACTACTATATATAGTATTTTTCACTTGACAAAAAAAATCCTATGTGTTATATTTAATTGAATGGTCAGGGGAAGATGGGTGAGAATCCCACACAGCCCCGCTACTGTATTGGGCTACGAAATCCCTTAAGCCACTGGAAATTCCGGGAAGGCGGGAGAGTAGGTTTTAAGCCCTAAGTCAGGATACCCTGTCGATTCAGACTGATATTAAATGGTTATTAACCTCGAGGGTGGGTTAAACCTTTACCTTTATTTTTTTCTCTCGAGGTACAAGCGAAAAAGGGAGGAACTATGGACTGGCTTATTAGAAAGAGAAATGGTGCCATAGTAAGCTATGACAAGGGAAGGATCATTGGTGCTATTCAAAAAGCCTTTAATGCCACTGGAGAAAATAAAGATCCTGTATCCATAGCAAATGAAGTGGAAATTAGACTTTATAAAGGGTTCTTCAAAAAAAATAATATCCCGAGTGTAGAAGAAATCCAGAATCTTGTTGAAGAAACTCTAATTGTAAGAAACTTTCCCAGGGTAGCAAAGGCCTACATACTGTATAGAGAAAAAAGAAATGAAATACGGGAAGTAAAAGAACTTTTTCAGGATATCGGTAAACTGGCTGATGGATATCTGAATAAAGAAGATTGGAGAATAGAAGAAAACTCAAATATGAACTATTCTCTTCAAGGATTCAATTTCTATATTTCTTCCTCCCTAACAGCAAAATATTGGTTAGGAAAAATATATAGCCCTAAAATAAGAGATGCACACAATAATGGAGACCTCCATATTCATGATTTAGGAATACTTGGTCCATACTGTGTGGGGTGGGACTTAGAAGACCTTTTAAGAGAAGGTTTTCGCGGTGTTAATGGAAAAGTAGAATCAAAACCAGCAAAACATCTAAGCAGCGCATTAGGCCAAATTGTAAACTATATATATACACTACAGGGAGAGGCAGCAGGTGCACAAGCATTTTCAAACTTTGACACATTTCTTTCTCCATTTGTAAGATATGATAACCTTAACTCAATGGACGTTCGTCAATTGATTCAAGAATTCCTTTTTAATATTAACGTACCCACCAGGGTAGGTTTTCAGACCCCATTTTCAAATATTACAATGGATCTTGTTGTGCCTGACAATCTAAAAAATGAGAAGATTATTATAGGGGGCACTGAACGATCAGAAACATTTTCTGAGTTTCAAAAAGAGATAGATATTATCAACATAGAATTTGCAGAATTAATGATGAAGGGAGATGCAAAGGGAAGAATTTTCACATTTCCCATACCAACATACAATATATCCAAAAATTTTGACTGGAATAATGAAGCCCTCAGGCCTATGTGGGAAATGACTGGAAAATACGGCGTGCCATATTTTAGCAATTTTGTCAATTCAGATATGAAACCTGAAGATGCAAGGAGTATGTGCTGCCGTTTGAGGTTGGATAACAGAGAGCTAAGAAAACGAGGGGGAGGATTATTTGGTGCAAACCCTCTAACTGGCTCCATCGGTGTTGTAACCATAAATACGCCGAGAATTGGCTATCTTTCAAAAAATGAGGATGAATATTTTAACAGGCTCTCTAATCTGATGGAAATTGCAAAATCCTCTCTTGAACTTAAAAGAAAAATTATTGAGAAACTTACTGAAGAGGGATTATATCCCTACACCAGATTTTATCTTCGCAGCATAAAACAGAGTCAGGGTTCTTATTGGGCTAATCATTTTTCAACTATTGGACTTATAGGGATGAATGAGTCATGTATAAATTTCATTGGTAGAGATATTGGTTCAGAAGAAGGTAGAGAATTTACCTTAAAGGTTTTAAATTTTATGAGGGAAAGGCTGTCTGACTTCCAGGAAGAGACAGGCAATCTATATAACCTTGAAGCGTCACCCGCCGAAGGAGCTTCCTATAGATTGGCAAAAGAAGATAAAAAAAGATTTAGTGACATTTACACAAAAGGCGACTCAAATCCATACTATACAAATTCTGTCCATCTTCCAGTGGATAAAGCACAGGATGTATTTGAAGTTCTCAATCATCAGGATCCACTTCAGGTTTTATTTACTGGAGGAACTGTTGTCCATTTATATCTTGGTGAAGCTATAACAAATTGGAAAATAGTGAGAAAACTTGTAAAAAAGATTGTAACTAACTTTTCACTTCCATATTTCAGTCTTACGCCAACATTTTCTATCTGTCCTGTTCATGGTTACATACCCGGGGAACATTTTTATTGCCCATACCCGCATACAGAGGAAGAATTAGAAAAGTATGGAACAATTGAGTATTTTACAGACGAAGAACTCAAAAATATGGATAAAAATTCTTACAAACTCGTAAATGATGAAGAAAGCAAAGAACAAATTACAAAAGATAAACCTGAACTTTTTTTAAAACTAAACAAAAAGGGAGGTATATAATGAAAGAGTCTATAGAAGCTAAATCAAAGCCCATTGTTAAGAAACCAATGGTAAAAAAAGTAAAGGTAATAAAAGCGGAGGTATACTCCAGAGTAGTAGGGTATTATAGGCCTGTTCAAAATTGGAACAAAGGGAAAAAAGAAGAATTTAAAGAGAGAAATTATTTAGACTTTGAAAAAGACCATTAAAGTGGCAATAAAAGGCTTTACTGGCACCAGTGTCATTGAATTTCCAGAAAGGATTTCTTCGGTGGTATTTATAGGAGGATGTAATCTAAGGTGTCCCTTTTGCCATAATCCTGAACTTGTACTTCCAGAGTTATTGAGCCAATCGCAGGATCTTTCAGAGGATTATATAGTAAACGAGTTAAAAAGAAGGGATGGTTTTATTGACGGAGTTTCATTTACGGGGGGAGAACCCCTGATGTATCAAAACCTTCCACATTTATTAAAAAGAATTAAGAATGAACTTAATCTAAAAATAAAAATAGATACCAATGGCACCAATCCAGCAACCTTAAAGAAGGTTCTACCCTTTGTTGACTATATAGCAATGGATATCAAATCTTCTCCAGCTAAATATCCAATTGCAACAGGGGTAAAAATAAATTTTGGAAAGATAATTGAAAGTATAGAAATAATCAAGAAAATAAAGGATTACGAATTTAGGACTACTGTAGTGCCTGGAATTGTAGATATTTATGATATTCAGGAAATATGCAACATAATAAAAGGAGCAAAGAGATACGTGCTTCAGAAATATAGAAATAATAAGACATTGAGTTCTAAATTTGGCAATGTGCAACCTTATCAAAAAGGCTATTTAGAAGATGTTTCAGAAAAAATCCAGGATTGTGCAGAAATCGTTGTATTAAGATAATAATTAATTATCAGGGATAAATTTTATTAATATTTTATGATTGCCATTATCCTACCTGAAAATGAAATGCTTGATTTCGGGAGAATAATGGGTTGGAAAATGGGATTTTCAGGTTTTACTGTGACAGAGAAACCCTTTATTCTTACATAACCTACTATAGGGGTATTTTGGGTATTTAAAACCCAAACGTGTTTCCCATCTTTTAGTGATTCAGGCTTAACCAGGATCATTTCTCCATCCTTGATAAGAGGGCTCATCCCTTCTCCTGAATATTTTACAACAAAGCATTTTTCTCTATATATATTAAGAGGAATACTTATGTATCCTTCTATCATATCCTCTGTTATACCGTTAACTGATAAGGGGAGTGCTTTAAGAACAGGCACTTTTTTAATCCTCAGCACTGGAATATATTCTCCCTTATCTTCAGAAAACGCAAAACTTCTCTCTCGATGCTGCAAACCCAAAAGCTCATCTAAACCAACTTTGAAATATTCTGCATATTGTAATAAGGTTTCCAACGAGGGAATAAGTTCCCCCTTCTCAAATTTTGAAATTGACGATTGGTTTAAACCAAATTTGAACGCAAGCTCACTTTGCCTAATACCCGCATTTTTTCTCAATGCCCTGAGTTTCTTTCCCAGACGACGATAAAAAAAATCGCTAAATATTTTCCCCAATTTTCCCCCTTGACAATATTCCTATTTATCATATATTACTAATATGAATATCACATTTGTGACTTATCATATTCATATCTTAAGTAATGAGGGCAGTATGTCAAGGGAAACCTGAAAAATATTTGGGGATGGCTTGGAAGGGATTGATTTTATAGTTTGGGTCAGGATGTCTCTTGGGGAAATGGGTTTAAGTATAAACTGGTTATCCGAGAAGACGGGGTATTCCAGGGAGACACTTAGTAGGGTCCTGAATGGAAAAATAAAGGCTTCTCTTAAGTTAAAAAAAACTGTAATAGATATTATAAATGATGAAAGGACAAAACGATTTCTTTCAAAAGACGGATAAGGAATATATTAAAGAAAGCATTGAAGAATGGTTGAAGAGAAAGGAGTATTTTTCTGTTTTTCTTGGATCAACTGTCTGGGTAGCCTTCAAAACAATTTTTTCTTCTCTCTCGCCAAATATAGAAGACCCTATTGATGGAGATATAGAAATTACTTTCTCTGATTCTGCTGAGATAAAACCTTCTGAATTCTTGAAAAAAAGAATAAAACTTGTGAAAAAATTTGCTATGATATGGACAGATGATGTTTATAAATTCCAGGAAGATGTTACAACATATGTCTTCTTCTTTGTAAACTACTTAAGACATATCAGTCCAGAACTGATTAGAATAAACAAACATTTAGTTTTAGCAAATTGTCTTTTTTTTCTTACAGGAATCTCAAGAAAATATCCTGTAATTTACAATCATTTAAAAAATGAAAAAGATATTAATACTATTTTTTATTTTTTCACTCTTTCCACAAAAATTGAGTGGCTGATACTATTGCTCTACAACAATATTTTTGAGGATTTAAGTAAGATCGATTATATAATAAAAAATCTCATCGATACAGAAAAAGAATATTATTATCTTCTTAAGAAACTAGGGATTTATATTAAAAAGGAGGCCTGGCTATAAACCGGGCCTCCGGAAATGTTATTCTTTGTACCACTTCATAATAGCATTAACAGTGGCATTTATAACAGGGTACGCTACTGGAGAGGATGTTAACAATGGATGAGTTCCAATCTGGAGTGTGTCAATCTCCATATCCGTCATCCTGTTCTGTATTATTACTGAATACATATTTACCATTTCGCCTACGGAATCTCCGCCCCTTATCTCAGCACCAAGGAGTATGTGAGAGTATTTTGAATAGATCAATTTAGTATATATCTTGCTTGCACCTGGCAATTTTCCTGGGTGTCTATCTACTGTCTCATTAATTCCAACAATATAGTCAACACCAAGGTTTTTTAGCCGATTCTCGGTCAAACCAGAAACGCCAAAGGCAGTGTTCCCTATTTTTGTAGAAAATGTTCCCAACGTCCCAAGGAATCCCTTAATAACCTTAATTTCAAAAAGATTTGACCCTGCAAGCCTTCCCTGTGCCATTGCCGTAGAAGCAAGCATAATCTTAGAGTATTCACCGGTAAAACAGCATACCTTGGTGGAACAATCGCCGACTGCAAAAATATCCTTTTCAGATGTTCTCAGATATTCATCCACAATAATTCCGTATCTGTTATCTATTTCTAATCCAAATCTTTTCGGAAGATCAAGATTCGGTCTGTATCCTGCAGAAACGATAACCATATCAGCATCATATTTACTTCCATCCTCCATAATAACGCCATTCACCACTTCATCGCCTGTAATCTCTTTAACGCTTGTCCCTACCAATACATTGGCACCAAGATTCTTTAATACATCTATCGCCATATCACCAAATTCCTTGTCCATTGCAAGGGGTAGCAGTGAAGGCAGTTTTTCAACGGTTGTTACCTTTTTCCCAAGTTTTAGCAATTCATCGGTAATTTCAAGTCCGATAAAACCTCCCCCAATTACCACAATACTATCTACATTTTTCAACGCCTCTTTCAGATTTCTCAGATATTCCATATCCTTCTTTACAAAATAAACACCTTTTTTCTCTATTCCTGGTATAGGTGGTACAAAGGGCTTTGAGCCAGTTGCTAACACAAGTTTTTTATACTCAACCTCTTCCCCACTCTTCAATTTTAAAACATTGCCGTCCCTATTTAAAACTTCGTCAATAATAAGATCAACATTATTCTTCTGTAAAGGAGCATCGGGAAGAATGTTATCCTCCACCTTTTCCAGGGTTCCAAGCACATATGGAATACCACAGGGGATAAGGGTTGTTTTCTCCCTTCTGATAAGGGCTATACTTTTATCAGCATAGGTATTCCTTGCAGAAAGCGCTGTCGTCAATCCTGCAGGTCCTCCACCGATAATGACAACATCATATCTTTTCATATATTCCTCCTTTGTGAAATTTTTCTCTAATAGATAGATATTTTAATCCACCATCTTGTCAAGGGCAAATTTTAAGTTTTTTTAGATCAGATTCTCAGTCCTGTTTCTGTATTGAAAAAGTGAAGTGCATAAGGGTCAAAAATGTACATCACCTTATCTCCCAGTGAGTATTGTTTTGAATCAAACGTCCTTATAATAATTCTTCTTTTACCTGTTTTAACGTATAGAATAGATTCGCCCCCAATCGTTTCTACAACTTCAACCTCACCTTCCACCCCATTATTCTTTACTATTTTTATCTTCTCCGGTCTAATACCTATTGTAACCTTACCAAAAATGGAGGTATCTTTAACTGGAAAAGAAATATCTTCTGATGTGAATATACCTCCTTTTATCTCACCCTCGATAAGATTCATAGGGGGAGAACCAATAAATCCTGCGACGAAAAGGTTCTTTGGTTTTTTATAAATCTCCATTGGTTTTCCAACATCCTGAATCTCTCCGTTATTTATCACTGCTATTCTATCACCAAGTGTCATTGCCTCAACCTGGTCATGTGTAACATACACAGAAGTCACACCAAGTTTTTTGTGAAGTGCAGCAAGCTCTGCCCTCATCTGAACACGGAGCTTTGCATCAAGATTTGAAAGAGGCTCATCAAAGAGAAAGACCTTAGGCTCCCTTATGATTGCCCTGCCCATAGCAACCCTCTGCCTTTGCCCACCCGAGAGTTCCCTTGGTTTTTTATGAAGCATATTTTCGAGTCCCAGAAGTGTCGCAACCTTAACGACTCTTTTATCGAGTTCTTTCTTGTTAATTCTCCTTATTCTGAGGGGAAATGCGATATTATCATATACAGTCATATGAGGATAAAGAGAATATGTCTGGAACACCATTGCAATATCCCTATCCTTTGGGGAAAGATTAGTAACATCCTTCCCATCTATATAAACCTTTCCTTCAGTGGGATCTTCCAATCCCGCTATAAGCCTGAGAATAGTAGTTTTACCACATCCTGAGGGTCCCAGCAAAACCTGAAAAACACCATCAGTAATTTCAAGATTTATACTCTTTGCAGCAACCACTTCACCAAATTTTTTTGTAAGGTTTTCGAGTTTTACCTCTGCCATAGCAATATCATATAAAAATATCTTAAATTGTCAATTAAAATTTTTGAACTGTAATCCTGCCATTCTTTACCTTGCTTTTCTTTCTATACTTCTTCTACCTTGTCAGTTTAGGAGAGCAAAAAGAAAAAATAGATATATCTCTTACTTCCTTCTCTAATGTGACATCTATAATAATAGAATTTTGGACATTTTTAAATAGCAACTACAAACCCTGATTTTCTCTTGACTAATAATTTTTAGATTGTATTATTTATATGTAAATTTTAAAGAAAATTAAGGAGGATATATGTCTGGACATTCTAAATGGGCGCAAATTAAGAGGAAGAAAGAAAAAACTGACCAGAAGAAGGGTCGGGTCTTCACCCGACTTATAAGAGAAATTACAATAGCTGCAAGGGCAGGGGGTGGAGATCCAGATGCAAACTCCAGATTGAGGCATGCCATTGATGAGGCAAAGGCAGAAAATATGCCCTGGGAAAACATTGAAAAGGCTATCAAGAGAGGAACCGGTGAGCTTCCAGGTGTTACTATTGAAGAGGTGCAATACGAAGGTTATGGGCCTGGTGGTGTAGCTATAATGATAGAGTGTGCGACAGACAATAAAAACAGGACAACCTCTGACATAAGGCATATCCTGACAAAATATGGTGGTAACCTGGGCACAAACGGATGCGTCTCCTGGCTTTTCTCCAGTAAAGGCCTTATAAATGTAAACAAGAAAACTGTGGAAGAAGAAAAACTATTTGATATCGCCATTGATGCTGGAGCAGAAGATATACAGGGCAGTGATGATTTTTACGAGATAACAACAGACCCAAAGAATTTTAACAATGTACTTGAAGCCCTTAAATCAAATGGAATTACAGTAGAATCAGCGGAAATCACAAAAATCCCTCAGACGACTGTCCGCCTTGAAGGAAGTAAGGCTGAAAGTATGATAAAACTTATGGATGCCCTTGAAGAACACCCCGACGTACAGAATATCTTCGCCAACTTTGATATTCCTGACTCATTACTTGAGAAAGAGGTATAGAACTATTGAAGGTTATAGGAATTGACCCTGGTCTCTCTAAAACAGGGATAGGTGTAATCTCAAAAAACGGTAGTTTTAACATAGGGAGATGGGAGATCGTCTCTCCGAAAAAAAATTTAGATTTGCCAGAAAAAATACATTTTTTATTCCACAGTATGTTAGATATTATAGACAGGGAAAAACCAGAAGCAATTGCCATTGAGAAATTGTTTTTTGGCCAAAACACAAAGACACTTATTCATCTTGGGGAACTGAGAGGGGTATTTCTACTTGCGAGCGTTGAAAAAAAAATCCCGGTTTACGAATATACACCAAGGGAAGTAAAAATGGCTATAACGGGCTCCGGGGCATCATCAAAAGACCAGGTTGAGTATATGGTTAAACAAATACTGAATATAAATGAAAAAATTCCTTCTGATGCCTCTGATGCCATTGCCATTGGGTTATGCTATCTCTTGAGAGAAAAAAATGATTGACTCAATTTCAGGAAGAATAATTGAACGGAAAGATAACGGTGTTGTTATTGATGTAAATGGCTTTGGCATATATGTAATAACAACAAAGGAGTGTATAAATGATATACCCGGTGATAAACCAATCAAATTATTTACTCACCTCGCAATAAAAAGGGATGGCTTCGAAATTTACGGATTCAAAGAAAGGGAAGAAAGAACTATATTCAAAACACTCCTGAAGGTTCCAAATGTTGGTCCAAAGAGTGCCATCAATATTATTTCCAGTATGGGAGCAAAAAATATATATAAATCACTTGAATCTGCCGATCCCTCTCCATTTTCGCAAATAAAAGGAATTAGTGATAAAACTGCAAAAAGAATCGTCCTTGAATTGAAGGGTCTATTATCTGAGGTATCTGAAAAAACAGGGGACGAAATAATTGCATTGATCAAATTGGGCTATACAAGGGCTGAGGCATTGGAAAGGATAAAGAAAATTAGAAATGAAAAGGGAGACTTACCTACTGAAGAGTTAATAAGGGAGGTATTATCAAGAGAATAGATATTACAAGCCCAAAACCTTTACCTAATGAGCAAGAAATTGAAAACAGCCTTAGACCAGCTCAATTTAGTGAATTTGTAAACCAGGAAAAGATAAAAGAAAACCTGGGTGTTTTTGTTAAGGCAACAAAACAAAGAAAAGAGGCACTCGACCATATTCTCCTCTTTGGGCCTCCAGGCTTAGGTAAAACCACCCTTGCATACATAATTGCAAATGAATTAGGTGTAAGCATTATTTCTGTTTCAGGTCCAGTACTGGAAAAACCAAGAGATCTTGCAGGAATTTTAACAAAACTAAATAAGAATGATGTTCTCTTTATAGATGAGATACATAGAATAAATAAACAGGTAGAGGAATACCTTTATCAGGCAATGGAGGATTACAGAATCGATATAATGATTGATTCGGGTCCCAATGCGAGATCTATAAAATTGAATCTTAATCCATTTACCCTCATAGGTGCAACAACACGTTCTGGTCTTCTTACATCCGCTTTGAGATCAAGGTTCGGATACACTCCAAGACTTGATTATTACAGAGCAGAAGATTTGAAAAAAATAATCTTAAGGTCTGCAAAAATACTTAATATAAGCATATCAAATGATGGAGCAAGGGAAATCTCCAAAAGAGCACGAGGAACTCCACGAATTGCAAATAGGCTGCTGAGAAGAATAAGAGACTTCGCAGAGGTTGAAGGTAATGGGACTATTGACACAAAAATTGCAAAATATGGGCTTGAGAAACTTGATGTCGATGAAATGGGTCTTGATAGAATGGACAAGTCTATTCTTACTACAATTATAGAAAAATTTAATGGTGGACCTGTTGGTATAAACAACCTTTCCACGGCGATTGGGGAAGATTCAGGAACAATAGAAGACGTATTTGAACCCTTCCTTATAATGATGGGGTTCATTCAGAGAACACCTCGTGGGAGGATCGCCACTGAATTGGCATACAGACATCTTGGTTATAAATTTTACAAAAGAGACATAAACCCGCTATTCTAAAATGAAAAGGGTCAGATTTGCTATTGGGACAAAAGACGGAAAAGAAATCTTTCAGGGACATCTTGGGGATTCAAAGATTTTTCTTATTTATGATATTGAAGATGATGGGAACATTGAATTAATAGAAGAAAGAAAGAATATTTCTCCAAAAAAGGACGCTCATGGTTCTGATAATAAAATGACAATAATATTAAGCATTCTAAAGGATTGTAATATTCTTATCTCTAAAAGACTTAGTCCAAATTTCAAGAAAATAAGCCTAACAAAACCTCTTCAACCAATAATGGTGAAAAGAAATACCATTGAAGAAGCCATTACAGTATTAAAAAATCATCTTCAAGAATTATTTGAAATGGTGGGAAAAAGGATAGCGGGTGAGAGGTCAGAACATATCCCTAAATGGGAAACTTAGATTTATTTCAGATATATCAACTTCCTTTTAAAAATTTCATTGCTAATTTTAAGATGAAGAAAATATACACCCGATGGAATTATTCTATCAGGAAATGTAATAAATTTATAGCCTTCATTCATATTTTCATCGAGCATTTTCTCAATTCTTCTACCTGTAAGATCAAAAAGTGAAAGCGAAACATGCCCTGATTTATATATGTATAATTTCAAAGTACTATTTTTAACAATAGGATTCTCGAAAACTATATCACCATTTTTGTCATTGGCAGTTGGAGGGTTAACATCAAATTGCATTGGAATCCGCTGCAATCCTATATTTGATTCGAAAATAAGCGTATCATAGTAATTTAATGGGCTTAAATCGTATGTTGAGGAAATGATAGTAAAAGAAACGCTATCATCCGGAAAAACTAAAAAAGAATCCTGACTTAAGCGAACATCCCAAGAATGCATAGTAGAAACATTATAAACAATATAACTTGCATTGCCTTCGTTTTTTACTATAAGTGATGCAGTATCTTCGTGGGGAATACCTCCATTAATAAACTTTACTCTCTTTATGTAATTCCCACCATACGATTCGTATCTCCACTTCTTATTTATGTAGTATACATTGGAACTATCCATAAGGGGACCTGTATCAAATAAATTATAGGGTGAATGTTTATTAGTTTTCTTTACACCTATCCAGAATGTATCAGAAAAGACCATTGGCTCTTCAGGTATATAAAAAACCCAGGAACTTCTCCCTTTTTTTAAAGGAACCGTAATAAAATCGGAAAGCACAGATGTCCCTGGATATCCTTCTTGATTTTTCCATATATAGACACTACAGGAATAAACAGAATCAAGTGCAGTATCCGGTGTAAAAACATAAAACATCAATCTGCCTACCTTACCTTTAGATTCTGGGACTATTCTTACTGCCTCCTTTTCATCTGCCCACACAGAATTGAATCCTCCTACTTTCCCATTATCGTTTTTCAGCGTGTCAATTCTATTCACAACAGAACTACCTATACTCGCCGCAAAAAATAATGCGCTATCTGAGAAAAAAACTCTGGGAGCCGCATTTATATTGTGCACCCAATAAATAGTATCTCTTAACATATCATTTTCATCATAAACATCTCCCTTCACTGTATCTCCAGAAATCTTCCAAAAAATATAATGGAAAAAATTTCCACCATATGTTGGAACAATGGGTGCACCACATGTCCCATTTATAATTTGTCTTACATCTTTATATCCATCTGGAAGTGTTCTCCCAAAGAAATCCTTATTAAAAAGATGTATATGTGAAGCTATATTCGCATCTACCTTGTATTTGAGAAGGATCTCCCAAAATGAGTCTCTGGCAGTTATGTGAAATGCAAGCGAAGAATGACTACTTGTATCACTGGGAGGAAATGCTTCTTTATGTTGAAATGTAAATATGTGGGCGCCCGTTGCTGAAGCAAGATCCGACATTAACCAGCTTCTCTCCATTGAATCAATTATACTGGTCTGGGTATTGCCATCATTTATAGGATCCGAATTTAAAAGAACAAAATGACTGTTCCCAAAGTTAAAAGATCCGACCGTTTTACTGTAGAAACCACCCGGCCCATTATCTGGGTTCTGCAGCATTCTAAACTGGAATATTCTCGTTCCTGATGGGTCATTTGAAGCCTCGTGATTTCCTAATGCAACATAGTAAGGAATATTGTGATTTGACAATGTATCCATCATAGATAACCACACATCCCACTCATTTGAGAGTGCAATTGAATCACAGTACCCATATACATTATCCCCTGTAAATATTACAAAATCGGGATCCCTCCTTGCAATATTATGAAGTATCATTTTAAATGTATCCCCTGGCAAAGGATGATAAGCGTTTGGACCTCTTGAATCACCCATAGAAACAAATGTGAATGCGTCTTTTTTATTAGTATTAAATTCTTTCACTGTGCTTGTATCACTGCCATATCTATTCGTAGCTATTATTCTGAATTTATAGTCTCTCTTCTCATTTAACCCGGCAATCTCAAAAATATGGTTTGAATTATTATCATTTACAATCAATTTTTTATTCAACATATTTTCTCCATATTCTACAATGGTACTCGCATCCTCAAATGTCTTATAAAAAATTCTTACCCTTCCATCTTCGAAAGTGGATACAAGTGGTCCTATAATAATATGGGGTTTCTCTTCTGTTCGTTTAATATCCCCTGGATTTTCCGGGAAAATAGCATACCTTTTCTCCCTTCTTATTACTACACCGAATAGGTCAAAATACCCTTCAGGGAATACCCTTCCAGATATGCCATTGTATGGAGAAATATACATAAAACTATTAGTTCTACCGTCATTTATCTTCACAAAACTTGAATCCCCCATATTTCTTGGAAACGGAGAATTTGCTTTAACATTTTTAATAGATACATATCGGTACAAATAATTTTTTATATCGTTTAATTTAATCTCTTTTGGTTTTACCCTTTTATTGTGGTCAATAATTTCCTCAGTAACTGGTATCAGCACAATTTCATTTTTTAATAGGGATACAATTCCTTTGATTTTTACCTTATCCCATCTCTTATAATTTATTCTTTCTGGTGGTTTTTCTTCGTAGTCAAAGTTATTCATTTTTATATCATAGCTTCTCTTCCATATCGGAATCCCACCAGTGTTGTCTTGAACAATGATATAAAGGTCACCCATACTCAATCTATCCGGCGCAACTGTAACAACCCCCTCTATTGTTACAATTTTACCTATTGAATTTTCTCCTATTGTATTTATATCAACAAGTATGGATAAAAAGAGTAAAATCATATATTTTTACTACCACCCTTCCTTATAAGAGGAATACCTTTTTTACACATTGGGCATTCTTCAGGGGTATAATTTTTTACGTTAAAACTCATAAGTGAGACAAGGGGAATATCAAAATCAACACTACCCCCACTCCTGTCTATAAGAATAAATATCCCTGAGATATGAAACCCCTTTAAAAGATCGAGGGTTTCTCTTATCGATTTACCCGTTGTTAAAACATCATCAACAACAATAATATTTTCATTTTTCTTTATATGAAATCCCCTTTTAAAAACCCTTTTATTCCCTTCTCTCTCAGCATATGCGGCCTTACATTTTAAGATCCTTGCAGCCTCCTCTGCAATTAATGCCCCCCCTAAAGTGGGACCAACAACCCAATCAGCATTATTTACATCATTTAAAAGATCCCTAAGAAGCCTACTCAGTAAACCTGGGTTCTCCAAAAGCCTGAATTTTTCGAAATAAGTATCAGAATGTAGACCTGAGGTCAGTAGAAAGTGACCCTTAAGTATAACCCCCCTTTCTTTAAGCAGGGCTTGATAATCCATCCTCAATATCCTCTAAAATTTTCTTTGCTGACCAGAGGGGGTTCTCTGAATTCAGTATTGGTCTTCCAACAACAATATAATCAGCGCCCATCTTTATTGCCTCCTTTGGCGTGGCACTCCGCGCATGGTCCATAGCATCGTAACCTTCTGGCCTTATCCCAGGGCTTACGACTATAAAGTCGTTCCCACAACATTCTTTTATCTCTTTTACCTCTTGCGGTGAAGAAACAACCCCTGAAAGGCCTGCACTCAAGGCAAGTGAAGCCAACTTAAGAACCTCATCTTTTAACTTTCTTTTTATCTCAAGAAAATCATTTATAAATGCCTCATCCAAACTTGTAAGAAGTGTTATACCAATAATTTTGGGCCCACCTTCCCCCACTCTCCATGAGGCTTTTTGTGCAGATTCCATCATTTCGAATCCTCCGAGTGTATGGATTGTCATCATATCAACCCCAAAATTTGATGCTGCCTTCACCGCCCTGGCAACTGTATTTGGAATATCGTGCAGTTTCAGATCAAGAAAAACCTTTTTGCCTAGTGATTTGAGGTATTGAATAACTGTAGGACCAAGGGCAGTAAAAAGCTCAAGTCCAATTTTATAATATACAATGTTATCTCCAAGTCTATCTATAATATTTTTTAAGGAATCCAAATTCCCAACATCTAAAGCAACGATTAATCTTTCCTTTGGCTCTATATCCATTTAAACCTCCAATTTTCCAACAATATTATTAATACTATTCATACGCCTTTTTTCAAGGTATTTAATCAATCCTTCTATCACCTCAACAGGCAAAGTAGGGTTTCGAAATAATCCACTGCCAATCTGAACAGCTGAAGCGCCTGCAATAAAGTATTCTATGGCATCCTCCGGAGAAGTAATCCCACCAATCCCAATTATTGGTATCCTAATTTGTTTTGATAACATCCAAACCCTGTAAATAGATAAGGGTTTTATAGCAGGTCCTGAAAGCCCACCAGTCACACCACCAAGCATTGGTTTAAATGTATCTATATCTACTACAAGACCTGTAAATGTATTTGAACAGGAGATTGCATCCGCCCCACCGTCTTTAACTGCCTTAGCCACTGCCAGAATTTTATCGGTATCAGGTGTTAATTTTACAATTAATGGTTTGTTTCCTATTGAATTTCTTACTTTCTTTGTAATATCGAATGCGGACCCAGGATCTCTCCCAAAGATAACACCCGATTCCTTTACATTTGGGCATGAAATATTAACTTCAAAACCATCTACATAATTTAATAATCTTTTAGCTACCTCTCCGTATTCATCAGTAGAGTTCCCAAAAATATTTGCGATTATAGGCGTATTTAAAGCCTTATAATCATTAATATGAGAAATTAGCTCATCTACCCCGGGGTTCTCAAGGCCAATTGAATTTAGCATCCCACAAGGTGTTTCAACGATTCGAGGTGGTAAATTACCAATTTTCCCTTTTAAATTTACTCCCTTTAGAACCACTGCTCCAAGAATCGAAAAATCAAACATTTCTGAGAGTTGAATCTCCCACACGCCAGAAGCAAGCATTATAGGATTTTTTAATCTTAGACTTCCAATAGAGACTGCAAGGTTAATCAATTATGACCTCATCTGCCCTGAATACTGGCCCATCTACACATACAAGTTTATATCCTTTATTTGTTTCAATCGCACATCCTTTACAACCTCCCATTCCACACCCCATCCTTTCCTCAAGATAAAAAAACACATTAATGCCATAGCTATTGCCTATTTCTTTCATTCTTTTTAGCATCTCTTTAGGACCACAGGAAAAGGCTTTTAATCCCCTTAATTTTTCTGGTGATTTTTTTAAAAATTCTTCAAATGCATCTGTAACAAACCCTCTTTTTCCAGAGCTACCATCGTTGGTAGAAACAAATACTTCAAACCCCCTTGATTTTAACTTCTCTACCCCATAAACCTCATTTCTGTTATTACCACCTATGAAGAAAAAACCTCCCTCCATAAAAAATGATTGGAAAAAAAGTGGAGCAATTCCAATTCCACCTGCTATAAGCACGCCCCTCTTTTCAACATCTATCATTTTTCCAAGGGGACCTATAAAAATCATTTCCTTTCCAGGTTCATACCCTACCATAAGATTTGTCAACTTGCCTACAGGTTTAATAAGGAGTTCTAATGTTCTATCGTAAACATACAGGGGAGAAAATGGCCTCGGAAGGAATAAATCAATACTTTCAACATCTGTCAACATCAGGAATTGACCGGGCATTAATGGTATTGGAGAATCCAATTCAAAAGTAAAGAGAAAATAATTACCCTCTTTACTCTTTTTCTTCAGTATTCCTTTTGATTTTAATTTCATTTAATAGCCTTTTCACCTCATTGCTGTATATTGTTTCGGGGTATCTCTGCAAAAGTGTATCAAATTTAGAAACAGCTTCTGTCGTATCTTTTTTTCTGTTTAGACACAAGTAACCAACAGCAAATACTGCCTTAGGCGCAATTGGGGTGTCTGAATACTCTTCATATACCCTATTATAGAGTTTACAAGCTGTCTCAACATCCCCTCTATCTATCATATATGATTCTGCAAGAAGAAAAAGTTTATATGAAAGCAAAGAATCATTCTTGGTCGAATCCTGTGAAGACTTAATAAGTGCTTCGATGTAATCACTTTTAATCTGCGCAAACCTTTTTAAAGAATCATCAAGGTTCAGACCAGCTGCTCTTTTCAGGTACTTTAGCTCATTTGTTGTGTCATTCTTTAACTCATAAAGATCACTTAGCAATATATCACTTATAAGCCCATATTCATCTCTTCTTACTGCTGCTTCCTCGGTCAGAACTTTTTCCGAACTATCCAATTTATTTGAAAGAAGATATATCTTACCCTTTAATATCTGCGCCTCTATTCCACCATTTCCCCTTAACACTTCAAGTGCTTTATTTAGGGAATCAAGATCAAGATATATATTAGAAAGTTTTAATGACACTGAATCCCTGTATACAGATCCCATTTTGAGTAGCTCGCTATAATATTTTATTGCATTCTTTAAATCACCCTTTTTGAAGTATGCATCTCCTATTAATTTTAATATCTCCACTTTCCTTTCAGGGTTTTTCTTTATATAATTACTACCTGCTTCAATCACTTTATCATTTTCATTTTTCTCCAAATATATATTTAATTTTTCTTCAGTAGCGAGCCTCTTCGCCTCTTTATTTTTTGAATTATAAGCTTTGTTTAAATAATCCATTGCCTCTTCAAGTCTGCCCTGTGCAACTAACGTTTTACCAAGGTAAAGATAGGCTAAAGGGATAAAATCTGAATGCGGAAAATACATCAATAATTCCCTGAATTTTATTTCTGCCTTCATATAGTTACCCAACTCGTATAAATCTACACCAAGAAGAAAAATAGCATCATCAACCCATTTTGATTTTGGATACCAGGCAATCACCTTTTCACATTTCTCAGCACTGGATTTTAACTTCTGTTCGTATCCACTCTTTCCCCTTTTTTTCAAATCTATCCCCTCGTTATAGTATTTTTTTGCATTATAAAACGCATTATAATATGCACAGCCAGAAAAGAAGAAAATGAGTACTAATACGACTGTATGCCTCAAATGCTTCTCCTTGTCCCCACCCTTATTCCTGTAAATCTTGCTGGGGGTGTGCCATGACCAACGTACATCGTTTGGCCCGGTTCGCCTTTTCCACAATTTGGTATTCCCCAAAGTTCAAAATGTTCTTTATTCACAACTGCGTCAAGAGAATTCCAAAAATTTGGTGTTATACCTGAGTAAAGGCAGTTTTTAAGTGGTTCTACAATTTTACCCTTTTTTATTCTGTAGCCAATCTCTGTTCCAAACTGAAAATTTAATCTTTTGTCATCAATGGACCATGATCTATTTGTTTTCAAAAGGATACCATCATCGGTATCCGCTATCAGGTCATCAAAATTCCAATCTCCAGGAAGCAAACTAACATTTACCATTCTAACAAGGGGAATTCTATTCCAGGAAGAAGCCCTCATTGCTGCAGTCGATTTTTTCTTTATTTTCCAGGCGGTTTCTCTCGAAGAGAGATAATTTCTCAATATACCATCTTTTATAAGGAATGCCTTCATTGATTTTACACCTTCATCATCATAACCAAATGTTCCGAGACCATACGGAAGGGTAGAGTCAGCAGTAATATTCATAATATTCGAGCCATATCGGAAATTATCGAGCTTATCAATCGTTGCAAAACTTGATCCGGCATAACTTTCTTCCATACCAAATACCCTATCAAGTTCAAGGGCATGACCAATTGATTCATGAATTTGTAGTGCAAGTTGGTCGCTATCAATAATCAAATTGGTCTCCATCGAAGGACATTCTTTAGCAGAGTGAAGCATTACTGCCTCTTCGGCAATTTTCTCAGCCTCTTCCGTAAGATTTAAGGATTCAATAAACTCCCATCCTTGTTGTCTATAATTTCCTCCAAAGGAAGTGGGATATGACCGCTTTTGGATATCCCCATCCTTTATAGAAAGTGCGGAAATACCCCCACCTGTAAACACAATATTTTGTTCGGTCTCTGCTCCATCTGTTGAAGCAAAGAACTTGTGTTCTCTATGAGCAGAAAGATTACCTGTTCTAATGCTTACACCCTTAACACCTGCCATATTTCTATCACAAGCAATCAAAAGATTTATCTTTTCTTCAACGGGTATGTCAAAAGGGTCCTTCTCTATCTTGCTGAAATACTTACCTCTGCTGACTTCTTCTTGTGAAAGTTTGATGGGTTCTCCTTCTATTTTTCCACTCATCTCTGCCAGCTTAATAGCGAAATCAGCTACATTCTTTATTTCGTTTTTTTCCATCTTATAACTCGCAGAAAACCCCCATCTTCCATTCTTTAAAACCCTTACACCAAAACCAAGTGAATGTCGTCTTTCAACCTCTTCCGGTACGCCATTTTTCATAGAGATAAACTCGTCTTCCATATCTACTATTCTTGCATCACCATAATCGACTTTATTTTCAATATACCCAATTATATCTTTCAAAAAAGCAAGCATCCCATACCTCCTTTTAAATAGTTTAACAAACAAATTATGATTGTCAACGACGATTGTAGATAGTGCACTACCAAGGAAGAATTAGCTTTTTGTTGGTTCGAATTGGAGTTTATATAATCTTTTATACAATTCACACCTTCCAAGCAACTCATTATGCCTGCCCGAGTCTATAATTTTACCCTCATCAAGAACGACAATCCTATCGGAGAAGAGCACGGTAGAAAGCCTGTGTGCAATAATGAAGGAAGTTCTTCCCTCTGTTACTTCATAAATCATCTTTTTGATTGTTTCTTCTGATTCTGAATCAAGTGAGGAGGTGGGTTCATCCATTATAATAATCTCTGGGTTTCTTAATAATGCCCTGACTATTGCAATCCTTTGTCTTTCCCCTCCAGAAACAAGTGAACCACCTTCACCGATAAAGGAATTAATACCCTCAGGAAGTTTTGAAAGAAAAATATCGCCACCCGCTCTTTTTATTGCCTGAATAACTTCTTTAGAGGTAACCCTCTTATTTCCGTATGCAACATTACTCAAAAGTGTATCTGAAAACAAAAATACTTTTTGTGTTATTATTGATATTTTATTTCTGTATGAATCTGTGTTAAGTTTTTTTATATCGATTCCATCAATAAAAACAGAACCCCTTTGCGGAATATAGAACTTAGCCAGAATATCCATTAATGTAGATTTGCCTGCACCTGTAGGACCAACGATAGCAATTCTTTCACCCCTTTTGACACTCAAATTTATACCTTTTAATACATATTTATTTCCGTTATATGCATACCATATATCCCTAAATTCTATTCTATCTTTTAAGCCTGTAAATTTAATTACCCCTGTGTATTCTATATTTTCCCCTTGATCCAGGATATCTGAAATTCTATCAGAAGCAGAAATACCTTGCTGAACGAATGAGTTGGCATTCAGAATTCTCTTAAAAGGGCCAAGGAGAGAAAGAGTTGCAGCAATAAAAACGAAGAATTGATCAGGAGAAAGTGTTTTATTTATAAGTATTAACTTTCCTCCAAAAAATATAAGACCCACACCGATAATTGCGGTAATTAATTCCGTAAGTGGCGAAGATAGGGCATTGAGGTATGCAAGCCTCATAGCTGATTTAAAATAGTTCCTGGTATGCATTTGAAACTTATTTTCCTCCAAATTCTCTGTACTATATCCTTTTATTATTTTTATACCATCAATGGATTCTGAAAGGTGCTGTGTAACATTTCCCATCTTTTCCTGTACCCTTCGTGCTCTTTTTCTTAAATGGTTGCTCACAAAAAAGAGGAAAAATCCACCAAGTGGAATTATGAGAAATGCAAACACGGATAATTGCCAGGAAACAACGACTGCAAGGGAAAGCAAAACAATTAAAACAAGGGCATCCCTGATTATTACACTGATCCCATTTATATAAGACATCCTTATATAATTTGCATCATTCAGAAATCTTGCCATTATATCACCTGTATCCACTCTATTGAAGAAGGAAAGAGGCAGCTTTAACATTTTTTTGAAAAGCCTATCCCTGACAGACTTAACGATTCCCTCACCAAGGGCAACATTTATAATGTTATCAAGATAAAGAAAAAGAAATTTGAAAATATATATACCAAATATAAGTATTGCCAACCTTTTCAACGCAACCATCTTTGGAACAGAAAATATAAAACTCATAAGAAAATTGTTTATGGGCTGAAGCAATCTATAACGTGTTAAAAATTCTGGTGCTCCATTCATACTAAATAAAACCCTGAGGATGGGTGAAAGCGTACCAATTGAAGCCCCTTCTACAAAAGACCTGAACAACATAATGAAAAATAGACCAATAAACATCACTATATGGGGTCTCAAAAAACGTAAAAGTTTAAAGAATTTTTTATCCTTCTTTCTCTCCATCATAATAAAAACTATAGTTTCTTTACATATATTGTCAACCCGAAGTAAGAATTTGTAATTATTATTTAGAGACGTCCGAAGTTGTACTATTATAGATGTCACATTAGAGAAGGGAGTAGGAAGTATATCTTTTTTATTTTATTCTTTTTGGTCTCCTGTACGAAAAAACGCAGTCAATATCCCCAGCGAGGATATTGCTGCTCCGCACTCAGGTTCGCTCTCACAAGATTTTATCTTGTGAACCGTGCCCGCTCACCCTCCGTGAGGCTTTTCTTTACAGGAGACCGGGATTTGGAACAACAAAACACACCTTAAAAACAAAGTAAGAAAGAAGCAAGGTAAAAAAAGTAGAAAGTAAAAAGAGAAAAATAAGCCTATATAAAATATGACATTTTTTATAATAAAAACATTTGACATCTTGCGTAGAAATAACAGATAAATTTGTGCCTCAAATGTACTGATAGTTGTAACGATTTTATTTAATTCTAACACTTATCATAAAATATTCTCAAATAAACAACGCCCTCCGTTTCTCCCCACACTTCGGTAATACTGAAAAAGAGATAGATCTTGTGTTAAAGGTTATTTAAGAAGTTATCCTTTAGAATTAAGCAAATTTATCTTATTACAAACACCTTGTATATCTTTTCTATATGTTCTCCCTTCTTTATTAGTAATAAATATACACCTGATTTAATCCTTTTATCAAGATGAAATCTATTATTCATTATCTTTCCTTCTGTTATCCCTCTACCTGTAATATCCATAAATATACCCTTGTAATCATTGTATTTTCCATCAAGAGTAACAGAAGAACCAAAAACAAGTTTGTTTGTATTTACATATCCATCATTTTTTTTCCTTATACCTGCAACATTCTCTGTGGAAAAATAAATGTCACGGTAAC
>Ga0190349_1000077_pt1 | contig 35293 bp, 30 predicted proteins | sample 48721378_MG_FD_179798 | JGI IMG/M metagenome (GOLD analysis project Ga0190349, IMG submission 179798) | Hydrothermal vent microbial mat bacterial communities from Southern Trench, Guaymas Basin, Mexico - 4872-13-7-8_MG | ecosystem: Environmental > Aquatic > Marine > Hydrothermal vents >...
GGTATTTTTAAAATCCCTTTGGTTGGCCTCGGGATGAAGATGGTTGGCTTCGTTCCGGTTGACCGCCGGGGCGTCAAGGGGGGCAAAATGGCCATCCAGAGAGCTGCCCAGATGATGAGAGAAAAGGGTTACTCCTTTCTAATTTTTCCCGAGGGGACCCGGAGCCGCAGCGGCCAAATCCAACCCTTCCGCCGGGGAGGTTTTTTCCTCGCCTTAGAAAGCCGAGTGCCTATTGTCCCTATCTCCATTAAAGGAACCTTTGAGCTCATGCCGCGGGGCCGTTTTTTTTGTCGCTCCGGCCCGATAGAAGTTTGTTTTCATTCGCCAATTGCTGTTGAAGACTATGATGTCTCGCGGATGCCTCAACTTATCGACCTAGTTAGTCAAACCATTGCCTCCCGGTTATAATATTCACTGAAGTTATGGGGTTAGTTTCGATAAGATTAAAGTTTCGATAAGCAAGGCGATTAAAAGATTGGAGTCTAAATTTTTAAGTAATTGGAATCAAGGCGAGAAGATAAGGCCTTGCCTCGCTGAAAAAAGATTAAGGTGTAATTGTTTTTATGATTATTGCCGGAGAAAAACTAACCCTGAGGGACGTGTTTTTCCCGAGAGGAGAGATTGTCTACACCTAAAATACCTTGGCTTTTTGTGTTTTGAGTTGTTATAAAGAGGATACTTGTTTTTAAAAAGATTAATAGTTAACATTATGGTTATAGTTATCAAGGAGCATCGGTTGATATAATTTTCGGTGAAAAACATGGGATATTTAACAGCCATCGAAGAATTAAATCGAATTTTACAGGTTTTTACTCTTAACGACGAGGCTTATTTTCAGCAGTTTATCAGCGAAGTAGCGAAAAGACTGGGCCAAGGACACAAGCTCCTTGTTTTTGGTAACGGCGGCAGCGCCTCCCAGGCCCAGCACTTGGCGGCCGAATTGGTTAATCGCTTCTTTCATGACCGACCGCCCATCAAGGCCATTGCCCTGACTACCGACACTTCCATCCTCACCTCGGTGGCCAATGATTCCGATTTCCGCCTCGTGTTTGCCCGCCAGATCGAGGCCTTGGGGGAGGAAGGAGATGTTGCCCTCGGCCTGACTACCAGCGGGCGTTCGCCAAACGTGATTGGAGCTTTCTCCATTGCCCGCCAAAAAAAAATGCTCACGGCCTGCTTGACCGGAGAAAAAGGACGATCCCTCCAAGGGCAAGTTGATTATTTATTTGCTCTTCCTTCGGCCTCGACCCCTCGTCTGCAAGAAGCGCATTTATTCCTCCTTCATCAATTGGCCCAAGAAGTGGAAGAAAAAGTTTTTTCTGATCTTTAATTAGCCTGAATAATCCATATAAAAAGCAGTTTCTCACCATAACGTGCTGATATATAACATGTTAGAATCAAGAAGAAGAAGAAATGGCTATGAAAAATATGAATAGCTCAGGTTAGTTGAAGTTCTAAATAAGAAGTTATTTTCGGACAATTTAGGCAACTATTATTGCTTAAGCGATGATTAATTGAGTTATCGTCTTCGCCAGGGTCGTTCTCGCCAGAAGCGTTCTCTTGGCGGCCGGGTCTTGCTTTCCCAAATAAATGCTGGTTCCCCGGTTGGCGTTTCCAGCCCCTCTTCTCCCGGTTTCGTCTCTCCTTCCCCAGTTAGGAAAACTCGGGCTCGCCGGGCCGTTTTGTCGATTTTAAACGACTTCTCCGCCGCATAGATGATTTCTGGTCGCAAACCTTCTTCGGCTACTTCTTCAGTAAAGGCTTTTCTTCCCTCGACGAGATCTTTGATGTAAGTCTCGATTTGTTCTTGACTATAATAGTGATGAATATCCCATTCATCAAGTGATTGTCCTTCGACCTTTTTTATTTCCTTGGTACCTAAAATTCCTTTTTCGTAGGTGTTGGTCCCCCTTAAATCTCCCCGTTGAATCCGGGCCATAAGGTCGATGGGAACACGTTTTACCTTGCGTACCAAGTGCTTTTTCTTCTGGCCGTTTTCGGTGTGTTCTTCAATGATTTCCCCGATTCCTCCGGTATTGTACTGGTAGAACTTTACTTTCCCCGGGTAATTTTCGACCAAGGTCATGATTATTTCATAAAAACGATTAACTTTTTTCGCCCGGGAACCAACAATAAAAGGATCGGTTCCCACGATGCGGACTGACTCTCCGGCTCGATGGGGTTGGCTGGCGTAACTATGGGTGCTTTCCCCCCAAAGGTAAGCCAGGGCGGCTTGATCAGGAGTTAATTCTTGGGCGAAGCTCATGATGGTGTTCCGGCGAGTAATGAAGGCAAAGACAAGACCGTCCAGTTCATCAAGGGAAGGCAGATTAATTGATTTGGACCAGATGTCAACCATTTTGCCGTTTATCTCCGCTCGAAGCTTTTTCCGTTGAATAACAGCCCGGCCGTTGGCGGTTAAACTTTCATCCAGAAAATCCACCTCCCCATTGGCTTTGATTATCACGTTCTCAAAGAGGGCCGTTTTATCAATAAGGGCGTTGTACATGGCTTCTTGGTATTTTTTCTCCACATCAGTTTTGACGAAAAAGTTATTTTCCGAGCCGAGGGCCGAGCCGTCCTTTTTCAAAAAGACAATGTCATCTTGAGTGACCAAGGTTTTTTCCCCTCGTCGAGGATCTAATCCCAACTGGTGGCAAGACCAAGTTGACTTCCCGGTAGCGGTCAGTCCAAACAGGAATACTCCATAGGTCCGCAGTTGATCATCTTTATCTCTAACGGTGACTAGCTTAGTTCCGGCATGAAGGCCCAACATTCCTTGGTTGTCGGCACACCACATGGCTTGCCGCAGAAAACCTTTTTTGTCTTCGCCCAGGTAGTCGGTGCCGAGGGCAATATTGATATTGAACTCGGGTAACACTAAGACTTGCTGGCGGAGTTGATGTTCTTCAGGGATATGAATCATGATGAATTCTGGCCCGGGCCTTTTTTTAGGTTTAAACATGGTCTTGCCCCACATGAATCCCAGGCGAAAATTTTTAAGATCGGCCGCCGAAACATAAAGATTACAAAAAGGATTGAATTCGCTGTTTTCACCCATGCGGCGGCGGATATGGTAGAAAGGGAGGGTTTTTAAGAGATGAAGTACTTTATCGAGTTCCTTGGGAGCATCAGCAATAATCGATTCTTGGAGGGGCGTTAACCGGGGTAAGCGAACCGATTCACTGCCCAAGTAAACAGTTTTGGGCGCAATTCGACTGGAAATGGCTGCCCGCCAGCCATATGATCCGTACTTGGTTCTGATTCCCGTGGCTTTGGCTCGAGGTTCAAGCCACTTTAAATCCACCTGTTGAATGTTTGGTCGTTTCAAAACATGTTTTAGCTCGGCGGCGAATTTGCGGTAAGCAGCTTCATTGTATATGTTTTGGCTCGCCATTGCTTCTCACCTATTTATATTTCGTTGTCATTTGCTTGCCCTTATTGGTTAAGCGATCTTTTGGTCATTTTTGCCTTAAAAATTATTATTTGGTTAGCCTTAAGAGGACTCTTTGATCTTTGAGATGATGTCGTCAGCCTTTCCCACTCCACTGTTAAACAACAAGACTCGGCAATTTTCCAACAGGCGGCGGAAGAATTGTTTTTGAAACTCCAGTCGTTCGGGAGTTTTGACCAGCAGATGAGGATTGAAAAAGGGCTGGGTTTCCTTGGGGCTGGGACCTGAGCGAATTCCGAGAGATTCCCCAAATTCAAGGATACGAAGAGCATCTTCAGGGTCAAATTCCACCATTGCCGGGGAGGTCTTATCGTAGCGGAGGATAAAAATCCACCTTAGAGCAGTTCGTTTGACATGCTTTTTTGGTCCTTCAATCCAGTAAGGGTCAAGGAGAGAATAAGCTTTGGATGATGCCCGGTAACAGAAAGGAGCTCCCCTCTCCAACCGGCAATCATCTTGGCGGAGGCAGTCCATGTCCTGACAGTCTTCTTTGGTGGTGATGACATTTTCGCACCGGCTATGATCAAAGAGGCCTGCCAAACGAGGAAAGGACTCGACGGTCGGAGTTGGCAGGAAAAGTTTGCGTTCGCCTACGTCAGCCAGCGGCATTCCCCCAGCGAAACGAACGAAAATATAATCATTTGAGTGAAGACGCCATCCTTCCTGCTGGAGGAGAGAGAAAAACAGCTCAGTTTTTTTGGTGCCTTTTGGGCCGGTGAGGAGTACTCCTTGGCCCTGGTAGTCAGCGGTCATGCCGCGCACTCCTTGAGCATTAAAAAGTCTCTCGGAAATATCAGTAACCATGCCTAGGGCAAGACTGCGTAGAGGAGCGTAATTGTCGGCGTTGACCACAACCCCGGTTTTGGTCTCGGAGTTGTAAAAAGCGCGTGGCTCTCGGCCAGCAATCCCATCAACAGCATAAATAATACCATGAGGCTCCAGGTCGGATTCCAATTGGGCGGGGTACCAGTTTTCCTGCCAGAACTGGTAAAGGTGAGCGACATTGGTGCGCAACTGGATGATGGCTCCGTTGATGTTGGCGTTCCACTCGTAGTAATTTTCATAGCTCAAGTGAGATTCCATTTCGGCCACCAGAGCATCACGCATCGAAGTAGAAATGTTGCCGTCGCGGGCAACAGATCCTTGGTGATGAGTAATTGTGTTATCCAGTCTGATTTGAATAACTTTCTTAGGCGTCTTTAATTCAGAGATGGCCTGGATGAGGCGGTCCATTCCCTTTTCGAGGTTTTCCATCGAAGTTGAGTAAGAAATGCGGAGATAATTATCAGCCCCGAAAGCTGCTCCGGGAACCAAGGCTACATGAGCCTTCTTGAGCAGGAAATAAGCTAATCCGTAGGAGTTGCGGATCCGAAAGTTATTAAATTCCTTGTCATAATAATAGGAGAAATTGGGAAAGAGATAGAAGGCTCCCTGGGGTTTGAAACAAGAAACGTGAGGGATGCTTTGGAGCCTCATCAGCGCGTAGTTACGCCGTCGCTGGAACTCGGCCACCATCTTTGAGACATCAATCTGGGGCCCTTGGAAGGCTTCTTCGGCGGCTTTTTGAGAAATAGAGCAGGGATTAGAAGTGGTATGACTTTGAATTTTACCCATGGCGTTGATGATCTCCGCGGGGCCGGCCGTAAAACCAATTCGCCAACCAGTCATCGAGTACGACTTGGAGACGCCGTTAATGATGATGGTTCTTTTCTTTATTTCCTCTCCCAGGGCCGCCAAGCTGACAAAGCGGAAATCATCGAAGACAAGACGATAGTAAATTTCATCAGCGATGACGAATATTTCTTCCTCCAGTGCAACTTCGGCTAGTTCTTCGAGCTGACGGCGATTGTAAGCCGCCCCAGTGGGGTTGGAGGGGTTATTAATAATCACAGCCTTGGTGGCGGGGGTGATTGCCGCCCGCAATTGATCAGGCCGTAGAAGAAAACCATCTTCTTCGCGGGTAGGGACGATGACCGGCTTGCCTTGGGCCAGTTGGACGGCGTAAGGATAGGTGACCCAATAGGGAGCAGGGATAATCACCTCATCGCCTTGATTGATAAGGGCTTGGAGAAGATGGTAAAGAGAACTTTTCGCTCCCGTGGAGGCAATAATTTCTTCGGGCTGGTAGTCAAGACCCAGGTCTTCTTTAAGGCGATGAATGATGGCCTGTTTTAAACCAGGAATGCCATCATTTTGAGTATACTTGGTGAAATTCTCTTCGATGGCTTTAATCCCGGCTTGCTTGATGTTCTCCGGGGTAGGGAAATCGGGCTCGCCAACACTAAGATCGATAACATCCAAGCCCTGAGCTTTTAGAGCCTTGGCTTTGGCTGTAATTTTTAAAGTGGGAGATTCACCGATTTGATTAGCTTTATCTGATAGTATCATTGGTCTTTCTCAACGAAGAGGAATGATTAATCTTCAGTTTCATCTTTTTTTTCCGGGGACATTTTTTCTTTAAGGTATTCTTTTAAATCGACCCCGGTCAAAGATTTAACTACGTCAGGCATCTGGGCTAAGACCTCGGCCACCTGGGCGGTAATCCGCGAGGCTCCCGGTCCCTTTTCACCGCCGACGAGAATTATCTTGTCTACCTTGGCTAGAGGCTCAGCCACGGCCTTGGCGAGGTCGGGTAATTTGTCGATATACATCTCCAGCAGGGCAGCCTGGTTGAGTTTTTCCCAGGCCTTGGCTTTTTCTAACAGGGATTGAGCTTCGGCCAAGCCTTTTTGCTTGATGCTCTCCGCAGTAGCTTCCCCCTCCAGCTTGAGGAGCTCTGCTTTGCTTCTGGCTTCAGCTTGGGCTCTTTTTTCTTCGGCTTCGGCTTCAGCAATGATCTGATATTTCCGGGCATTGGCGGGCTTGATTACTGTTGCCTCCAATTCCTTTTCGCGCCGGGCAATTTCCAACTCCTCGATCTTGATGGCTTGTTCTTTTTCGATGAGCTGGACCTGGGCTTCTTCTTTTTTGATTTCTTGGGAGAGGCGGACTCTCTCTAGTTCGTAAGCGTAATCGGCCTGAGCTTTCCTCTGGTTGACTAGAGTCTGGGATTCGGCTTTTTTGGCTTCATTTTCCCACTGGGCCTTGGCAATTAAAGCTTCGGCTTCGAGCCGGGCAACTTCACCTTCCTTGCGGGCTTCAGATGATTTAATGATGGCTTCTTTTTCGGTTTCGGCTTCAGCGATAGCCGCATCTCTTTTGGCGGCGGCTATTTGGGGTTTGCCGAGAGCATCAAGGTAGCCTTGGGTGTCACTGATGTCTTTGAGAGAGAAAGAAAGGATAACCAAGCCCATTCGTTCAAAATCGGCCGTGGAGAGCTCGATGACTTTCTGGGCAAAAACATGTCGATTGCGATAGATGTCTTCGACGGTCATCGACCCGATAACATCTCTCATTTTTCCTTCGAGAATGGTCATCGAGACGTCACGAATTCCGTCGCGGCCCAAGCCGAGGAATTGTTCGGCGGCCTTTCTGATTGAGTGATCGGAGGAGTCGATTTTAACTTGGGCGGTGGCCGTGACCATCACCGGAACACCACTGTGAGTATGGACTTCGGGAGTTTTAATATCCATGGCGATAACTTCCATGGGTAAAGTGCTGACACTTTCGATGAAAGGGAAAACAAAAGTCCCGCCACCAACGCGGTAGCGATAACCAATTTTTCTTTTTGTTCCATCTGGCTCGATGACTGTTCTTTTCCGTCCACCAGAAATAATAAGGACTTCGTTGGGGCCAACTTTCCGGTACTGCTTAGCTAAGAGGAAAGAAATCAAGGCCAGAACAACAACAATGAGACCGACGGTGATTAATTGCGAAACTAAAGACATTGCTGCCTCCTTTTGACTAAGAAAGGATTGAATTCAAAATGCAGTATACAATTATACAAATTTTTTATTAAAAAGAAAACAAATTTTATTCTAGAAAGTCCGGGATGACAAGTATTTTAGAAAAAAGTTTAACTGAGGGAGGCAATTAATTAAAGAGAGACATCCAGTAAATGGGAAGAGGTACAAGTGGAGATCCGAGCTTTCCTCATCTCTTCAAGAGGAATGAAAATTGGAGGAAAGCTGGGGGACGATATCTAAAATAAAAATAAGGACTTGAGCTAGAGAGAATTTGAAGATAAATTTAATCAAAAAAGCGAAACCGAAAAATGTGGTAGATAGCAGCTAAACCATCCCTCCAGTTGATTTTTTTCCCTTCCTGAAATTTTCGCCCTTGGTAAGAAATGGGAACTTCATGGAAGCTAGCCCCAGTCCGAGCTAATTTTATGGTCAGTTCCGGTTCAATGCCAAACCGGGACGACTTCAATTCTATTCCCTCCACCAATTTCCGGCGGAAGACCTTATAACAGGTTTCCATGTCCGTTAAATTGAGGCCGGTGAGGAGATTAGTGAGCTTAGTTAAAAATTGGTTGGCCCAGCGATTTAGCCAAGGTTTTGGTTTAGAGCCAGTTAAAGAGCGGGAGCCGTAAACAACATCGGCTTTGTTTTCCAAGACAGGGCGCAAAAGTGATTCCCAATCTTGGGGAGAATATTCGAGGTCGGCATCTTGGATAATGACTACCTCCCCTTCAGCTAAGGAAAGGGCGGTGACCACTGCGGCTCCCTTACTTTTTTTTTGGGGTGGAAGGCTTTTTTAGCCATTCAGCTTTTGCTTAGAATTTCCTGGAAATATTGAATTGTTGCCTTGAGGCCTGAATCCAGTTCCGTTCGCGGTTCCCAGTTGAGGATTTTCTTGGCCTTAGTTATATCGGGGCACCGACGCTGCGGATCGTCGGGAGGCAAGGGTTGAAATTGGAGGGAAGATGAGCTTTGGCTTAAGTCAATAATCATCTTGGCCAGCTCAATAATGGTAATTTCTTCTGGATTGCCAAGATTAAGGGGGTATGGATAAGAATCGGTATTCATCAACTGGATTAAACCCTCGATAACATCGTCCACATAACAGAAAGATCTAGTTTGTTTTCCTTGGCCATAAACCGTCAGAGGCTCTCCTTTTAGAGATTGAATAATAAAATTGCTGATCACGCGGCCGTCATTAAGAGCCATGCGGGGGCCATAAGAATTGAAGATGCGGGCGATTTTTGTTTCGACCTTATTTTGGCGGTGATAATCCATCATTAAGGTTTCGGCCACCCGTTTACCTTCATCATAGCAACTTCTTAATCCGATCGGATTAACGCGGCCCCAGTAATCTTCGGGTTGAGGATGAACTTCAGGATTGCCGTAAATTTCCGATGATGAGGCCAAAAGAATTTTGGCCTTGACTCGTTTGGCAAGGCCAAGCATATTAATCGTCCCCAGCACGTTTGTTTTGACTGTTTTAATAGCATTGAACTGGTAGTGGATGGGCGAGGCCGGACAGGCTAAATGGTAAATCTCGTCGACTTCAACAAACAGGGGATGGATGATGTCATGGCGGATGAGTTCAAAGTAGGGATTGGCGAGCAGGTGGCGGACATTTTCTTTGTTCCCCGAGAAGAAGTTATCGACACAAAGCACATCATGGCCTTCCTCAAGTAATCTTTCACAAAGATGACTACCGAGGAAACCCGCCCCGCCGGTGACCAGAATTCTTTTCATTCCTCACTCTCACCCATAAGCCATGAAAAGAAGGCTTTTCTCTTTCAAGGCTTCTTTTTGAATTTTGATAAGTGTTTTTATTCCTTTTTCGGCTAAAGAGAGAAGGCCTTCGAATTCTTTTTTACTCATCGGAGCTTTTTCGGCTGAGGCCTGAATCTCAACTAGAGACCCCGTGTCGGTGGTGACCACATTCATATCCACGGTGGCTTCAAAATCTTCCCGGTAGTCGAGGTCAAGTAATAAGTTATTATTAACCAGCCCGACACTGGTAGCCGCGATCAAATGCCGCAGCGGCATTTCGGGAATAATATCTTTTTCGAGAAGTTTTTTCAGCCCGAGAGCTAGAGCCAAGCAGGCGGCGGTTATCGAGGCTGTTCGCGTGCCACCATCAGCTTGGAGCACATCACAGTCGATAATGATGGTTCTTTCTCCCAGCAAAGAAAGATCTGTCACTGCTCGCAAGGAACGACCGATAAGTCGCTGGATTTCATGGGTGCGGCCCGAAATTCGGGCCTGATTTCTTTCCCGTTGCGTTCTCTTTTCCGTTGAGCAGGGTAGCATCGAGTATTCAGCAGTGATCCAGCCGGTGCCACTATTCTTCAAGAAGATGGGTACTTTTTCCTCAATAGTGGCGGTAGCGATGACTTTTGTCTTGCCCAGTTCCATATAGGCTGAGCCATCAGCGTATTCCATGTAATCAAGAATAAGGTTTACGGGGCGTAATTGGTCATAGGGGCGATTATTTGCTCTCAATTATATAATCCTTACTTTTTTGGTTCTTGGGGCGGGCGAGTTTTCCAGCGATTGTGAAACCACATCCAGTGTTCAGGAGCTGCCTTTATCTGAGATTCTATAATCTTAGTGCATTGCTGGGTGATTTGCAAGATTTGTTCTTCCCGTTCCCCTCCGTATTGTTCAGGGTAAATAGGCGGTTTGAATTCAATCAGGTAACGACCATTTTGGAGAGGAAGGCAGAAAGCAGGAAGCAGAGGGGTTTGGGAGCGAAGGGCCAGCACACTGGCTGCCGGGGTCGTGGCCGCTAGGGTGCCAAAAAAGTCCACAAAAACGGCCATGTCTTCGAGAACATTCTGATCGATGAGAAGGACAACTATTTCCTGAGCTTGTAATTTTCTTAAGATAGGTCGGGCGGCGGCTTGTTTGTAGATTATTTTTGCCCCAAGAGAGGTTCGCATTTGGGTTAATTTTTTCTCCAGCCAGGGATTATCAAGGGGTCGGGCGATGACATTTAGCTTACCCAATTGCGACAAGAAAAAGGAAGCAACTTCCCATTGGCCATAATGAGCCGAGATGATAATGAGTCCCTTTTTTTGTTGTTGGGCTTGGTGAAAAAATTCTAGACCTTGAACTTCAATTAAAGCTTGCCTTTTGGCTGGGGAAAGCGAGGGAAACTTTAGGAAATCAGCGATCATTTCCCCAAAATTTTCAAAGCAACTTCGCGCCATTTTTTGTTTTTCCTGGTCGGTTTTCTGGTTTTTAAAGGCTAGGTTAAGGTTGGATAAGGCTACTTGTCGATGGTAGGCGTCAAGGTGATAGACTAACCGCCCAATAAATCGGCCCATTTTTTTCCCCCAAGACCGGGGTAGAAGATAAGTAAGCAGGCCTAAAGAAGAAAAACCTAACCACTCCAGATAGATAGATGATTTTTTTTTCATCGTGGCCATGACTGAACTATTTGGACTAATTCTTGGCTGAATTGTTGGTCAACTTTTAGTTTGATTTTTAAGTAAACCACGGGGAGTTGATTGATTTGGGAGCGTTGCGCTAGTTTAATAGCATCTTTTTCGGTGGTGCAAAGACAGTCAGCTTGCTTTTCTCGGAATATTTTTATTATTTTGGCGATAGCTGAAGAGGGATAAGAAAAGTGATCAGGAAAACTTAGGATGTCAACAACTTGAAGTCCTTCCTGGCGCAAAAGGGAGAAAAATCGCTGTGGCGCGGCAATACCGCTGAAAGCGATTATTCTTTGGGGGCGGAGAGATTCAAGGGAACAAGGGGAGTCATCAGCAAGATTAAAGAAACCAGCCGGGAGAACTTCGTAGTCAAAAATTTTCTGGCGGCTAAACTTCTTCCTGAGCTTTTCGCCAGGGTGATCCGAAGACTGGTTAGCCGAAGTTTGGTCGGAGAATTTCCGGAAAAGAATAATATCAGCGCGGCGTAGAGAAGAGAGAGGTTCCCGGCGAGCAAAGGGGAATTGCTGTGAAGAGAATAAAACGATATCAATATCTCTGGCTAGCTGACGATGTTGGAAACCGTCATCCAAAACAGCCAGATTAAACCCTAACTCGTGGGCTTTTTGGCAAGAAAGAAAACGGTGGCGGCCCACAAAGACGCCGGCGGCCGGAAATTCTTGAGCAATCATGAAAGCTTCGTCTCCAGCTTCTTCCCAGGAAGCTCGAAGAAGGTGACCATCGGAGACGACTCCACCTGTTTTTTCCCATTGGCCTTGGTAACCACGAGAGATTAAGGCCGGCTTAAATCCTAGGTCAAAAAAGAAGTGCAGAAGGAAGCGGGCAAAAGGAGTCTTCTCGCTACCTCCAAAAGAGATATTCCCCACGCTGATGACTGGCAATGGGGGGCGGTAAACAGGACGCAGGTGCCAGTCGTAAAGGAGATTTCGGAAAACAGCCCCAGCCTGATAGAGAAAATAAAAGGGAGCGAGGAGCATTTTCATTTTTTTCGACTATACACTATCCTCCCTTGCCTTTCAAGACGATGATTTCTTTACTTCAAAAACAATATTAGTTATAATCTATTCGACTTTAGAGAGGAGGATGATTATGTGGAGAAAAAGGTTAGTTATTCCTTTTGTGTTTTTGCTATTGATCGGAATTGTCAGTTGTCAAAAAAAAGCCGAAGTTAAAGGTGTTAACTTAAAAATTAATTTTTCTGAGGAAAATTTAACTGACAACCTTATTACCGACATGCAGTACACCTGGACAACTGATGATAATTTCGCTAAGTTTACGCAAGACTTAAATATCTATGTCCATTTTTGGCATGGAGAAAATCTAATCTTTCAGGATGACCATTTTCCTCCAGTGCCTACTTCGCAGTGGGAGTCTGGGAAAGAATATGTTTATTCGCGCCGAATTTATATTCCTTCGTTTATTGATGAGTTTGACCCTGAATTTAAGGGAGAAGAGACGTTGAAGCTCCAGATTGGTTTTTATTCCCCTTATGATCGAACTGGAGAGTCGATGCAGGAAGTTTATTCGCAAAAATTAAAAGTAACCCCTCCTCCTCTGGATACTCCGGAAATAATATATGAAGAAGGCTGGTATGATTTAGAAGAAGACCCTCAATCTTATTTGAAACAGTGGCGATGGACAACTAAAGAGGCTCGCTGCATCATTGATAATCCTCATCGGGGTGCTTTGCTGGTTATCCGGGGAGGAGTCAATTTAGAGGCCCTTCCTGAGCAAAAAGTTATCTTTAAAATAAATGACCAGGTCTTGGATGAGTTTATCCCCGAGGAAAGTCATTTTGAGCGTTCTTATAATATCAAGAAGGAGATGCTCGGAGACAAAGATGAATTCGTCCTGACCATAGCGACCGATAAGACATTTATTCCCGCCCAAGTAATCCCTAATTCCCAAGACAAAAGAGAATTGGGTCTGCAAATTTCTTTTGTCTATTTCCGTTAACCGAAAGTAATAAAAGATAGCTTAAGCTGGATTTTCTTGAGCGGTTTATTTTTTTCGATTAGTTTGACGCGTAGCTAATTGCTTTTTTAGTTTTTCCACTTCGGCCTGGGCTTTTTGCAACTGGAGATAGGTTTCACTGATTTGCTTCTGAATTAGATCGCGGGGAGTCATATCATCAAGGCTATAAAATTCTTGCCAGAGAGCATTCATTTTAAGCGTGAGAAGCCCCACCATTTCTTGGGCTTTCTTTAACTTCTCTTCTAAGGAACTCCCGGCTAGGGAAGTATCTTGCTGGTCAAGTTTGCCGGTTGCGGAAGAAGTTTTTGGCCCCGATGATTGCGGCTGCGGAGTTCGATTGGTCACTCTTACTTGGGGAGAAGAAGGAGAAGTTGGGGGCTTCTCTTCTAAATAAGGAGGGGGATTAGACACTTGAATGGATGGCCTTTTTTTTAAGTAGGCTAAGTCAGCATTGGTGACCACCACCGCACTTTTCTTTTTTAGTTTGGCCCGCCGTTCCTTTTCTTTTTTGGCCAGTTCGACTAAGCTTTGTCCGTAAATTAGGGAAGAGACAAAGAAAAAGGCTAAGAGCAGACCGCCGGCCTTTTTTAAGAATTTCATTGCTTACTTCCTAGAAATATTTTAAGCCAATTTTAGGGAGGGGTCAAATTAGGCCCAAGTTTAATTTCCATCCGCAGGCGAAAAAGGGAATCTGATCTCTAGCTAGAAAAAAAAGATGGGCCTGGTCTTCAGGTTCCATTAATTCCCCTTGCGAATGAAAAAACGATTACCAGTTCCAGGGAGCATAGACAAGTCGATAAGTCTCTTTGGATTTAGCTGTGCGCAGGGAAAGATATTCTTTAAAGACAGTGATTTCTAATGCTCCTGTTTGCGGAGTAGCCAGAAAAATTATTCCTTTTTGGTGGTATTTTTTCTTGACCTCGGGGTGAGGTAAAAAAGGAGAATTGGAACCGGCGGAGGCTACCGCTATGATTGGGTTGACAGCGGTTAAAAATTCTTCATGACTTGAGGTGCGGCTTCCATGGTGAGGTGCCTGCAGAATATCAGCTGCCAGGTTTGCCTCTTCCATGACCAGCTTTGCTTCGCTCGCCTTGGTTATGTCGGCTGGAAAAAGAAGCGAGACTGGGCTATAAGTAAGCCGCAGCACAAGGGAAGTGTCATTGAGGGTTCTTTGATTATCGGTAATTTCAGCCAAGGAGGGCGAAAGAACCCGAAGCTCGACGCCATTTATCCGGAATTCTTTTCCTTTAAATAATCTTGCTCTTTTTGTTCGCGAAGAGAGGAGATTAATTAGTTTCTGGAAGAGAGGATCTGGAAAGGAATAAGAAACCGTCCAGAAATTTTTAATTTTAAAATTCTGAACCACCGACAGCAAACCTAAGAAATGATCAGGATGGGCATGAGTGAGCACAAGATAATCAATGGTCTTAATCCTTTGGTGCCAGAGAAAAGGAGAAATAACGTTCTCGCCAATATCGTACTGACTGCCAATGAGGCCTCCTCCGTCAATGAGCATTTTTTGGCGGCCTGGAAATTCAACGAGAATCGATTGTCCTTGGCCCACATCGAGGAAAGTGACCCGGAGGGTGGGCGAAGGGGAGGAGAAAGGATAGTTGATCATAACGAAGAGAGTAATTAAGAAAAGGAGAATGGCTATTACCCGCAGTTTTTTTGGTCGACAAAGGAAAATGGCTCCGAGAAAAATATAATAGCTTAAGCTTATCAACCCGGAAGGCGAGGGACAACGCCAAGTTAAAAAGTCAATTATCTGGCTGGTATGAGCGAGGTTAATAAAAATGTTAGTGATGAGCGAGAGGGAATAGACGAGGCCTTGGTGGATAAAATGGGGCAGAAAAGATAGAAGGAGCGTCAGGTATCCAAGGCCCATGATTATCCCCACCAGGGGAACAGCCGGCAAATTAAGGAGGAAGCCAATAAGAGTTAAGCGGTGAAAATGATGGGCCAGGATGGGAAGTACTCCCAATTGAGCAGCACCGGTGAGGGCCAAGAGATCGGATATTCGCCATGGAAGAGAAGGCAAGTGTTTTCGGAGAGGGGAAAAGAAGATGATGATAGACAGAGTGGCCCCAAAAGTCAGTTGAAACCCTGGGTTAAAAAGAGACGAAGGATTACGCAGGAGGAGGAAAAAGGCACTGGCCCCTAAAGTGTTCCGGAGATCGGTGTTTTTCCAGATTAATTTTCCACTTAGAAAAAGAATTGTCATTGTGGCTGCTCTTAGTACGGAGGGCCTTTCTTCGATGAAAAGCACAAAAAAAACAATCAAAGGGATCAGGAGAGCAAGGCATACTCGTTTGGGGAGTCCAAAAAGCCGAAAAAAGAGAAAAAGAAAATAAGTAATGATCGCCAAATGAGCTCCCGAGATAGCCAAAAGGTGGAATAAACCCGCTTCTTGGAGTTGACGAACTTGTTCCGGGGAGACTTGTTCTCTTTCTCCAAGAAGAAGAGCCAAAAGGATGGCTCCGGCTGGTCGAAGCCGGTTTTGATGGGCGGTGGAGAAATTCTCTTCAATCACCTTCCGGGCTCGGATCCTTAAAGAAGAAGCCAACCGCCTCAAATGGAAAAAGTGTTTTTGGTTGCCTTGCTCAACCACTCTCACCAAGATGCTGGATTTGGTGAAGGCTCGCCGGTGGATGCCTTGGAGTTGCAGGAGAAAATAAGGATCTGGGGATGAAAAGTTAACCATGCTTTGGTGAGGGAGGAGGCGGGCTCCAAATTCAATCTCGTCTCCAGGAAGAAGCAATTCCAACCGGCGGGCGTCTGCCGTGCAAGGCAAAGTTAACTTGAGTCGGCCTTGAACGTTTTGATGCGTGTGCGGCATGGACAAGCTTTTTACTTGGACTTTAAGGTTCATCAAGCGGGAAGATTTGGTAGGAGTTTGGAGTATCTTTCCTCTAAAGTCAAGATAATCTTCCCCGGAAAAACGAAAGAGAGGTGAGGATTGGAAATCGTTTTGGTGATAGGTGAATAAACCTCCGCCTAAAGTGAGAGAGGAGAGAAATAGAAAAAAAAGGCTTAATTTATTTGAAGCCAAGAAGAAAAAAAACCAAGCCAGGAAAAGAAGCCCACAGAACAGAAGGAACCAATGATTAACATCAAGATGAAGATAGCGGCCGGCAATGATACCTAGGGCGAGCAAGATGCTTAACCAAAAGAGAGGCCGTTTCATGGTCGGGCTTTATTTTCAGCTAAAGGACATCAGAATAGACGCTTGTTAGGGGGAAATTGATTCATCAATGTCTCCCTTTGGCCTTGAAAATAGATGAGAGGGGATTCTAAAAAGAAAAAATCAATAAATTCGTACTCAACGGCTGAAGGGCTAACTAATTGCCGGGCAAAGATGAAAAATTGACCTTGGCGAGGCTGGTGATTAGGGAGAAATTAAATGACTAAATCATTAACGAAATCACTAATGAATTATGGCGGAGGGAGACGAGACTGTGGGCTGGGCCAAAAGGTCCAGAAGGAGATGAGACATTATTTCAATTCCTAGAAAAATGCTTTGTTCATTGGGGAGGAAATCAGGATGGGGAAGGAAGCGGAAGGAGGGCTTCTTCGAGGAGGGCAGGGCTCCTAGAAATAGGAGAAAGGCCGGTATTTTTTGACTGTATTGACTAAAATCATGGGTAAAAAGAAGAGGAGAAGTATTAATAATGTTTTCTTTGCCCTGGAGATGAATTAAGCTAGGCTCCAGAATTTCTCCCAATTCGGGATGATTATAAAGAGGGGGGATTTTGGAGTTCCAAGTTATTCGACATTGAGTATGGAACAAATTGGTTAGGCTAGAACTTAATTCTTTCAGGAGGCGATGGAGAGTGGCTTGAGTTGAAGGTTGAAGGTAGCGAATAATCCCTTCTATGGCTACTTGCGGAGGCTGCTCTTGAGGTCTATTTCCGCCATGGATTTTACCCATGTAGATGAGATAAGGCTCGGTGGATGGTATTTCGCGGGAGGCTATTTGCTGGAATGAACCAATTAACCAGGCGGCAGCGGCAATCAAATCGGGGGCTTCAGGAGGGGCAAGGCGATTTTTATCGGCTTGGAGGTGAATGGTTATCTCTTCTTCCCCAGCTAGAACCGTTCCCGAGGAAAAATAGATTTTACCTAATTCTGCCGGCCAAATTTGCAGCGATAAGGCGGCCCCAACCGGCGGGTTGTCCAAGGCGCCTTGGTCAATCATCATTTTGGCTCCCGAATAATCATTGGCTTGTGTTTTTCCGCCAGGCTGGAAGATGAATTTTATATTACCCGGAATTTTGTCTCTTAATTTGTTGAGCACCATCGCTGTGCCTAGGGCAATAGCAATATGGACATCGTTACCACAAGCATGCATGGCCCCGGGGTTTAATGACCGGTAAGAGAGAGAATTTTTCTCATCAAAAGGTTGAGCATTGATAGGGACGATAAAAGCAATGGTTGCTCCTTCGTTTTCGCCTCTTAAAACAGCGGTTACTCCCGTTCGAGCTTCGGAAGAATGAAGGTCCAAGTTCAAAGCCAGGAGCTTGGTAGCAATCAGTTTGGTTGTTTCAAATTCTTCGGCGCTTAGTTCAGGGTTCATATGAAGAAAACGGCGAATTTGGAGAACATCGTTTTCAATTTGGCGGATTTCTCTTTTAATCTGCAAGGAGGTCAGTCGATCAACTCCGAAAAGGGGGCTACCGAACGTGACAAGAATAAGCAATAGCCCCATTAGCTCTTTTTTTCTCCAAGAAATCATAATCATCTTGATATCCTAGAAGCCTTCTTCTTGATAGACACCAAAAATTTGTTTAAGGGCTTGCGAAATTTCTCCCAAAGTAGCTCCTTCTTCCACCGCGTGGATAAAGCAAGGTATTAAGTTGGCCGACCCTTGCGCCGCCTCTTTAATTGCTTCTAAGGCGGCCTGAAGAGAGTGAGGCTGACGGCGGGAACGAAACTTGGTTAGTTTTTTTATTTGTTCTTTTTCCAGTTTATCTTGGGGATGATAGAGATCGAAGTTGATTTTTTCTTGTTTATTCTGGAAAACATTTAGGCCCACAATATATTGTTCCTTGGTTTCAATTTTTTTCTGGTAAGAGTAGGCGCTTTCTTGAATTTTTTTCTGAACATAACCAATTTCAATGGCTTTGATCATTCCGCCCATTTGTTCGATTTTGGCCAACTCTTCCTCGATTTTTTCCTCTATTTGGTTGGTCAGCTTTTCTAAAAAATAAGACCCACCCAGAGGGTCAACGGTGTCGGGAACTCCGGTCTCGTAGGCGATTATTTGCTGGGTTCGAAGAGCAATCCGAGCTGAGTCGGCGGCAGGGAGGGCCAAGGCTTCGTCACGAGAGTTGGTATGCAGAGATTGTGTTCCCCCCAGAACAGCCGCCAAGGCCTGAAGAGTGACCCGGACGACATTATTCTCCGGTTGTTGGGCAGTTAAAGTAGATCCACTGGTTTGGGTGTGAAAACGGAATTTCCAGGCTTTTTCATTTTGTAGACCAAATTTATGACGGGTAATTTTTGCCCAGAGTCGGCGGGCGGCTCTGAATTTAGCTATTTCTTCGAAAAAATTATTATGAGAAGCTAGGAAAAATGAAAGACGGGGAACAAATTTTTCGGGATCTAGCCCCGCCTGGACGGCTCCCTGAAGATAGGTAATGGCGTTGGCGAGAGTATAGGCTAGTTCCTGGACAGCGGTAGCCCCGGCTTCTCGGATGTGGTATCCAGAAATACTCATCGTATTCCAACGGGGCACGTTTTGTTGGCAGAAAGCGATGGTATCAACAATCAACCGCAGCGAAGGTCGAGGCGGAAAAATGTAAGTGCCGCGGGCAATGTATTCTTTGAGAATATCATTTTGAATGGTGCCAGCTAAACGAGACCAGGGAATTCCTCTTCTTTTAGCCAAAGCCAAATACATGGCTAATATTATCGCCGCGGGAGCATTGATCGTCATCGAGACGCTGACGTTGTCGAGAGGTATGTTCTGGAAGAGTCGCTCCATATCTTCGAGGGAGTCGATGGCCACCCCCACTTTGCCTACTTCTCCCTGAGCCCGCGGATCATCAGAGTCGAGCCCCAGTTGAGTGGGCAGATCAAAGGCTACGCTTAAGCCAGTTTGCCCCTGGGAGAGAAGGTAAAGAAAACGTTGATTGGTTTCCTCGGCGGTGCCAAACCCGGCATACTGACGCATTGTCCACAGTTTACCCCGGTACATGTCGGAGTGGATGCCCCGAGTAAAGGGGAAATTTCCGGGTTGGCCCAAATCTTGGGAAGGGTTAAACCCCGTTAAATCAGAGGGCTCATAGACAATTTTAACCGGGATACCCGAGAGAGTTTCCCTTTCTTTTGGCTTTTTGTTATTCACGCTTGTTGGCTCTAATTTTGCTTTGCCCTTCCCGGTTATATTTAATCTTGATGATCAAGAGGCTTGGTCGAGGAAAGATTGGTAAGGTTTTAAGCCGGCAAACACAGCTTGATCTCCCAATTCATCTTCAATCTCGAGCAAACGATTATATTTGGCCACTCGTTCACTCCGGCTTAAGGAGCCAGTTTTTATCTGGAGCGCTTGGAGGGCAACACTAAAATCAGCGATAAAAGTGTCTTCCGTTTCGCCGGATCGATGAGAAATAACTGTCTTGTAGCCATGGTCTTGAGCTAATTTAATTGTTTCGATAGTTTCAGTTAAGGTGCCAATTTGGTTTAGTTTTATCAAAATGGCATTGGCAATATTTTCGGAGATTCCTTTCTTGAATCGTTGGGGATTGGTGACGAAAATATCATCACCAACGAGTTGGATTTTCGAGCCGAGCTCAGCGGTCAATGCCTTCCAGTTAGGCCAATCGTCCTCAGCCAGTCCATCTTCGATAGATAGAATTGGGTAGTTCTGGATGAGTTGGTCATAGAGATTGATGAGTTCCTCGGGTTTTTTCTGACTTCCGTCAGATTTTTTGAACACGTAAACCCCGTTTTCGTAAAACTCCGAAGCGGCAATATCTAAAGCCAGGAAGACATCTTGACCGGGCTGATAGCCGGCCTTAGTAATACTGGCCATGATTAGCTCTAGCGCTTCTTCATTGGATTTTAAATGAGGGGCGAAACCTCCTTCATCCCCGACCGCTGTAGTGTAACCTTTTTCTTTAAGGATACTTTTTAAACAGTGAAAGACTTCAGCGGCGGCCCGCATGGCTTCCCGAAAAGTCTTCCGGCCAGCGGGAACAATCATAAATTCTTGGAAATCGACATTGTTATCGGCATGAGAGCCACCGTTGAGGATATTTATTTGCGGAACAGGAAGGTAGTAAATATTTTGGGGATGGAGATAGGTATAAAGGGGCTGCCCCTCGGCGGCAGCGGCAGCTTGAGCCACAGCTAAAGAAACCGAGAGGATGGCGTTAGCTCCCAACCGACTTTTATTGGGGGTTCCATCCAGCTCGATTAACCGTTGATCTAATTTTTCTTGATCGAGAGCATCCCAGCCTCTTATTTCTGGAGCGATGATTTGATTAACGTTGTTTACCGCTTGTAAAACACCTTTGCCGAGGTAACGATGAGGATCTTTATCTCGAAGCTCCAGGGCTTCGTGTCTGCCGGTTGAAGCTCCGGAGGGCACCGAGGCGATGCCTTTGGTTCCGCCTTCCAGCAGGACCTGGGTTCTAATAGTCGGATTTCCTCGAGAATCGAGAATTTCAAGAGCTTTGATACTTACAATTTTTGTCGACTTCATCAGCAATTTCTCCCTTATAAAATTTGGTAAGGTAAATAAAAAAGATAAAGTTTCTATCTAGAAATTAACTTTTTTCTTCCGATGGGGCCGATTCTTTGCTTTTGCGGGCTAATTCTTCCTTTTTGCGCTCGACAAAATCTTTGATGGCATCTATTCCCTCTAAGGTTTTCTCTTTAACCACTTTGGCTCCTTTTTCGGCTTCCAAAGCTACTTTCTCATAGCCTTCTTTGACTTTGGTTCCTGTTTTTGTGGCCGATTCTTGAATTTTCTTTCTAGTTTCTTCTCCACTGGCTGGAGCGAAGAGAACGCCTAAAACAAAGCCGGTGGCGGCTCCCAAAAGAAAAGATAAAGTAACTTCAAAAGCAGATGATCCTTTATCATTAGCCATTTTTTTCCTCCTTGCGTTTGAGTTTTTTCCATTGTCTCCAACCCATTCTGACTAGCGGAAAGAGAAGTGGCCAGTATTTGGAGGAAGGACGAATGAGCTTGGTGCTGGCAAACCAGGTAATGTCAGCGAGGCCGCCGGCAATTTTCTTGGAAGACTCAATTAGCTCTGAAGCTGCTGCTAAATCCTCGTTTGCTTTCTGAGAAATATCATTTAGATTCTTAACTAGCTGCGAGATGTCGTCTAGAGTTGCCTCTGCTTTGCGGCTTGTTCGACGTAGTTGCAGAAGAAAAATAACCACCACAGTCGACACGACTACTGCCGCCAAAGTAAGGACCAGCAATAAGAACTGATTTAGGGTTAGAGACATATCAATTATAAATTTATTTAAATAGCTAGAAATGTCAAATACTTTAATCTTTTCTTTGAGGCTAAACTTAAAATGCCAGCCAGAATTTCTCTGTTGATTTCAGACAAAAAAGGAAGAGTTTTTTGACCTCTGAAAACTCCTAGCCCTGTCTTTTTTTTTAAAAAGGTAGCTGCCCGACACCAAGGGGAAAAGGCTCGAGATTTTAGGTGAGATAATTGATTATTATTTGGAAGCGAGAGATGGCTTTCTTCTCTGTTTTTTAATGCTTCGATATTTCATGGAGAGAAAAGAAAAGAGAAATCTCATTTCCAAAGGATTTTCGAAAAGTGAGAGTATTGAAAAGATTCGTTCAATTTTTGGAGGATGGCGGGGTAGCGGTGGCAGGCCTGGTTCTCAACAGCTTCTTCCCATTCTTGGAGGAGAGGATGAGGCTTAAAAACTAGCTTTTTGCTTTGTAAACGACGAACTCCTCGCCAAGCTCGCCAATGGGTGTTCAAAAGTAAGGCTAAGAATCCAAAAAAGACATTCGGCCCGGGCAAAAGGGCGGCTAAACCACTAATCGGGAGGAGTAAAATTTCTCCGATGATGAGGCCCAAGTGAGATGTCTTTTGCTTTTGCAGGAAAAAGGCAAATTTTCGGTGGAGTTTTGGAAGTTGAACTCTTCCCGAGACCAAAATGTCAATGGAGGAGGGATCGTGTTTGAGGATTTGGGCTAAAGCTTGTTCTTGGTGAAGAATTCGGGGAGGAAGAAGAAGTAATTTTTCCTTGGCTTTAGTCCAGAGGGTTTGCCAGCGGGAGAACCGAACTTCACCGACTTGAAAAGCTTCGGTGGTGAACAAGCGATATTTTTGTTGGTAGTCAAGTACAAAGAAAAGCACCATCGGCCGCCATTCTAACAGAAGGTTAAGATTACTACAAGAGGCCTTAACTTGTTGATGGCTCTATAAAAATGAAGCGATTACGCTTAGGCAAAAAAGCATCTTTAGTGAGAGAAAGAGACAATTACGTTAAGTTAGAAAGTCAATTGTTGGGTAAGCCATCTCCAGGTGAAGAGAATTGTCTCGCCGGCTATAATGGGCAAGAAGTCAACTCTGGATGAAAGATTACCAAGAAAAGGGGTAAAGCTTCGATCAGGCGGGGAGAAAGACGGCTGACTAAATCTTCGTCGATGAAAAATATTTTCTGGTTTCTAATTGCTTTTATCTGGTTAAAACGAGGTAAAGAAAAAAGGAATTGTTTAGTTTGGTTAAAATGGTTGATATCCGGGGCCAGAATGATAATGATTTCGGGGTTTTTGAGGATTATTTCTTCAGCTTGGGCAACAAACCAAGCCCGATGAATATCATGCCAAATATTTATACCGCCAGCCCGGGTGATCAGGTCGTTTAGGAAACTTTCCTCTCCACAACTCCACAGTTGGGAACCTTGGAAAGTAAGAAGAACTCGGGGCTTGTTGGTTGTCGAGGTTAGTTTATGGTCAATTTCGCTCAAGATGGATTCCAATTGACTTCTTAAACTGGCCGCTTTTTCGACTTTAAAAGTCACTTTTCCCAGGCGATCAATCATTCTCAGCAGAGAAGAAATGGTTTGGCCTTCGTCAAGAACAAAAATGGGCAGGCCCAAGCTTTGAAGTTTATGGATGAGGGGAAGGGGATTGCCTCTAAAGCCAAGGATAAGGTCGGGCTTAAGGGCGATTATTTTCTCCAGGTTTGGGTTAATGTAGCCCCCGATGGTTGGTTTTTCTTTGACTTCCGGTGGGTAGTCACAATATTGGGTGACCGCGATTATTTTATCTTGGAGGTCAAGCTGATAAAGAATTTCAGTGATGTTAGGAGCTAGGGAGATGATCCTTTGGGGAGGCGAACTTAAATGCACCCGGTAGCCCACGTCATCAGTAAAAGTTTGCGGGACGGAAGTGGCTCCCAGGAAGAGGCCAATCAGTATAGCCGGAGCAATGACTCTTTTCATTTTTTCAGCTTCGCCTTAATTTTTCCAGATTCAATTTCAACATCGCTTATTCTATCTTAACAATTAACTGGAAAAGAGCCAAATCAAGTTTAGAAAAGACTAATCCCTGTTTTATTGGCTGTCTCCCCCGTTAATATAAGGCTGACTGCTTGAGGAAGATTTCTTGACATTTTTTTCCCTAATACCTAAGATGGAAAACTGAATCTGGACAGGTTAGTTGGTTTGGTTACTTGTTCTGCTTCAGCGAGCCGAAAATTGAGTTGAAATTCATTTTCTAAATTTGAAATAGTGGATTTATTGAATATTGTTCCTCACTGGATTTAGTTAGAGTGTAGTTAGCTTTAAACTATTTATAGATTTAAGTTAGTTAATTAAATTTAAGTTAGTTAATTTTTTGATATATTTAGTTAATTAAAATTAAATAAACAGTTAAAATTAATAGAACGAGGAGATGCTCAACGATGAAGCCTGAATACCGTTTTCGTGATATCGAAGCCAAGTGGCAGAAAGAGTGGGAAGAAGCCGGGACTTTCGCTAGTCGAGAAGTAGAAGGGGCCCCCAGATATTATTGCCTGGAAATGTTCCCTTATCCTTCGGGCCGGATCCATATGGGGCATGTACGGAACTACTCGATCGGAGATGTTATTGCCCGCTTTAAAAAAATGAAGGGGTTTAACGTTCTTCATCCCATCGGCTGGGACGCCCTTGGTTTACCAGCGGAAAACGCCGCTATTAAACATGGTGTTCATCCCCATCAATGGACGATGAAAAACATAGATTACATGCGTTCTCAACTGAAGAAGATGGGGTTTAGTTATGACTGGTCTCGAGAAATAAGCACTTGTGATCCTGGGTATTATCGGTGGAATCAATGGATATTTTTGCAGCTTTATAAGCGAGGCTTAGCTTATCGGAAAAAAAGTTGGGTAAATTGGTGTCCTCAATGTCAAACGGTGCTGGCTAACGAACAAGTTATCAGTGGCTGCTGTTGGCGATGTGATGCCCAGGTCGAGCAAAAAGAGATGGAGCAGTGGTTTCTTAAGATTACCGCCTATGCCGAGGAATTACTTTCTGGGCACGAGAAATTGGTAAAATGGCCCGAGCACGTATTGATTATGCAGAAGAACTGGATTGGCAAAAGCGAAGGGACGACTGTTTCTTTTCCCGTTGTGGGCCGGGAAGAAGTCATTGATGTTTTTACCACCAGGGTTGACACTATTTACGGAGCAACTTTCTTAGCCCTGGCTCCTGATCATCCCTTAACTTTAAAATTATTGGAGCGCTCGCCGCAGAAAGATAGACTCGTCAAATGGGTAAAAGACCAAATCGCTCAACGGAGTTTGCACCGCGAAGAGCCAGAAGAGAGAAAAGAAGGGATTGATACCGGCCAGCGAGCGGTTAATCCCTATAATGGCGAGGAGATCCCCATTTGGATCGTCAATTACGTGCTCATGGATTATGGCACGGGAGCCATCATGGCGGTGCCGGCTCATGATGCCCGGGATTTTGAGTTTGCTCGCCAATATAATCTGGAGATTCGTGAAGTTATCGTCCCCTCTGGATTTGCAGAAAGAGAAGAAAGTGAGCTGGAAACAGCCTTTGAGGAATATGGAGTATTAGTCAATTCGGGACCTTTTTCTGGTCTTGAATCCCGGCGAGCAATAGAAGAAATGACAAAATTAGCCGAAGAAAAAGGCTTTGGTCACCGGAGTATCCTTTATCGGCTGCGTGACTGGGGTATTTCCCGCCAGCGTTATTGGGGAACGCCTATTCCCATCGTCTATTGTCAACGTTGTGGAGTTGTAGGTGTTCCTGAGGAGGAATTGCCGGTTGTTTTGCCCTCGGATGTTGAGTTTAAGGGCCTGGAAGGTTCTCCCTTGGAGAAGGTGGCCGGTTTTACCAATACCACCTGTCCGCAGTGTGGTGGCCCCGCCCGCCGAGAAACAGATACCATGGACACTTTTTTTGATTCTTCGTGGTATTACTTCCGGTATTGTTCGCCCCATGAGTCCAGGCAACCCTTTAATCCCCAACTGGGTGCTTACTGGATGCCGGTTGATTTATACATTGGCGGAGTGGAACATGCTATCCTTCACCTTATCTATGCTCGCTTTTTTTGCAAAGTGCTGCGGGATTTGGGGTTAACTAAGGAAGACGAACCCTTTCCCCACCTTTTGGCTCAAGGAATGGTTACTAAGGATGGGGCGGCGATGTCGAAATCAAGAGGCAATGTTGTTGATCCCGATGAAATGATTCAGAAATACGGGGCTGACACCTTGCGGTTATTCATCCTCTTTGCTGCTCCTCCCGAGAAGGAATTTGCGTGGAACGAGAAAGGAATCGAGGGCTGTTTCCGGTTTCTCAATCGGTTGTGGACTTATTTTATCGACCATCTCGATATTTTCGAAGAAAAAACAGCTAGCTCTACTAGTGCTGCTCCTTCTTCGGACAGTGGCCGGCGGCTAAAGACCAAAGTCCATCAGACTATCAAGAAAGTTACCGAGGATATCGAGCAACGCTATCATCTCAATACCGCCATCAGTGCCATCATGGAATTGTTCAATTTATTAAAAAAAGAAGGTGAGACTTTGAAGAAAAATCCAGAAGGGCGGGCTTTGCTTCGGGAGACCATGGAGTCGATTTTGCTCTTGCTTAATCCCTTTGCCCCCCACCTTGGTGAAGAACTGTGGGCGATGACTGGTCATCGGGCGATGCTGGCGGAAACTCCCTGGCCGAAGTTTGATCCGCAGTGGGCCGAGGAGGAAAAAGTAACGATTGTCGTCCAAGTTAACGGAAAATTACGCGATAAATTAGAGATGGCTAAAGACAGCGAGGATAGGCTAGTTAGAGAAGAAGCGTTAAAGTTGCCCAAAATCCAGAAATATCTCCAGGGCCAGACGCCAAAGAAGGTGATTTATATTCCCAATAAACTGGTCAATATTGTCCTCTAAATTGGAGAGAATGCGAAGACAGCTAGTGATCTTGGGGCTTTGCCTGGCAGGCTTAATGTCAAGCTGTGGGTATCATCTCCGGGGAACCGGAAGCTCGCTTCCCTCTCATATTCAGAAGATGAGTATCCCGATGTTTAAAAATTTTACTACCCGGTATGAGTTGGACGTGAAGTTAACCCAGAAAGTGGTAGAAGAAATGATTGCCCGCGGCAAAGTAGAAGTGATCTCCGAGCTAGCCCAAGCGGATGCTGTTTTAATTGGTGAGATTCTTAGCTTCAATGTTAATCCCATTGCTTTTGCCGGGCAAGGGTCGGCGGATAGATATAACATTTCCATTGTCGCCAAGATCATTCTCCGGGATGTGACCCGGGGCCGAATTATTTTTTCCAACCCCAGTTTTGTTTACCAGCAAGAATATGAAGTACCCCAGGGGTCAGATTTTGAGTCAGTGGAAACCGAGGCCATTGATAAGATTGCCGAAAGGTTTGCGCGAAGCCTGGTGATTACCATCCTCGAGGGGTTTTAACCCAGTGTATCGTTTTTCAGTTTTGAAGAAGTTTAAAGGCGAGAAGATTGCGCCCTTTTATTTTCTTTACGGTGAAGAAGAATACTTGGGGCGTCTAGTTTTGGAGGAAATAAAGGCCAAGCTTTCCAATGCCGAACAATGGCGAGTTGAGAAGTTTGATTTAAAGAATCTTTCCTGGCCGGAAGTTATAGATATGGCTCAGATATCCCAGGGACTTTTCGTCTCACGGCGCTTGCTTCTCCTTTCAGGTGAGTATCGAGACAAAGACGAGGAGAAACAGAAGAATAAAGAGCGGAAGAAATCAACTGGATGGTCTCTAAATAAACCCGATAAAAAAGCCATTGAAGATTATCTAGCCTTCCCCAATCCGGGCTCTATCATTAGTGTGCTTTTGATTGGGGAGCCGAAGAGAATTGAGGGAACTTCCCTTTACCGCTTTTTAAAAACTTTCTCTCCAGGCAAGATAGTCTTGTTGAAACTGCAAGCTTTTCCCGAGGAGAAAAAAAAGTGGATTCACCAGGAATTTAGATCAAGAGGAAAAACCATCGAAGAAGAAGCGCTCGAACGGATGATGGAATTGGTCGGTTCTGACTTAAATATTCTTTATCAGGAAATCGAGAAAATCACCTTGTTTATTGGTGACAAAAACATAATAAATATTGATGATGTCAACCAAATTGCAGGCTGGATGGCTGAAGTGGATATCTGGGATTTGGAAGAGCACTTAGAAAAAGGAGAGGTGGCCGGGTGTATTAAAGTTTTAGACCGCCTGCTTTCCCAAGGAATAAAAGAGGAATACATTCTTCACCAATTAGCCAAAGCCTTGAAAAATATTTTTTTAGGTAAGCAGCTTATCCAGGAGCGAAAGAGCCAACGCGAAGTTTTTAAACTTGTCAAGCCTTATCTTAAAGAAAATTTTTCTTTCTATCCTCAAAAACTGGCCAGTTTTATAGCGGCGGTTGATGGTTTAAGTTTTGCTCAATTAGAGGCAGTTTTCCAATCCTTAAAAGAGGCTGATATTGCTCTTAAACAAAGCGGACTTCCCCCGGAAGTAGTGTTAGAGAATTTTTTTCTTCAATATGGCCAAATAAGAGGTACCACATGAGCCACTTTTATTAGGGAAGGCGAAAAGGTGGCTCATTAAGGGGCTCAGGATACTTAAAAACGAAGAATAATTATGGTCAACTAAAACATTTAAGTCCAAGGAGGGAAGAAGAATTTACTGCGAAGGTGAAGGATTTAGCCTTTCCACTTGGCGGCTCAACCGGGATTTTAACCGATTGCCTTTATTTTCGTGGATGGTCCCCTTTTTTACACAGCGGTCAATGATTGCGAAAGTTGGGGGAAGAAGTTGCTGGGCTTCATCCTTGTTTTTCTCGGCAATGGCAATTCTTAATTTTTTAATTTGCGATTTTAGGATGGATTTATTGCGGCGATTATCCGCTCGCCGGCGGAGACTCTGTCGCCATCTTTTGATTGCTGATTTGTGGGTTGCCATTTTTTATTACCTCAGAGGCAGTGTATAATAAGCTATTTAAGAGAAAATGTCAACTTATTAACCTAGGTTAGTTTGAAGAAAGAAATTAGTTAAAAAAAGAAAATGGAAGACACCGGAAGAGGAGTCCTGCCAAAGCGGCATCAGAAGTTATTCCATTCTACCCTGGCGGTGGCTTTGCCCACTATTTTGAGCCGGGCATTTGGTTTTTTACGCGATGTTATCCAAGCCTTTTACATGGGAACAGGCCGAAGTATGGATGCTTTCACCATTGCTTATGTTATTCCCAATCTGCTTCGTCGTCTATCAGGGGAAGGCGCCATGACCGCGGCCTTTATCCCTGTTTTTACCCAAATCAAAAAAGAAAAAACCAAGGCTGAGCTGTGGCGGTTTGCCAACATATTTTTTTATGATCTAACGCTGCTCATGGCCCTGGTGACGGTATTGGGAATTGTCGCTTCCCCTCTTTTGGTGAAGATAATCGGTCTCGGTTTTAAAGATATTGCGGGCAAGTGGGAATTAACCACGTCCTTAACCCGAATTATGTTTCCTTACATTTTTCTAATTAGTTTAGCTGCTTTGGCCATGGCCATTCTCAATGCCTTTCATAAATTTTTTGTGCCGGCCCTCACCCCTGTTCTCTTTAATTTAGCAATTATCACCGCCGCCTTGTTCCTTGCCAACAAGGTGGCCGAGCCGGCTTATGTTTTTGCCGGTGGAGTGGTCGCGGGAGGAGTGCTGCAGCTGGGTCTCCAGTTGCCTTTTCTCTGGAAACAAGGAATGCGCTTTACTCCTTTACTTTCTTTTCGCCACCCGGCAGTGCGGAAGGTAGGCAAGTTAATGATTCCCGGCATCTTTGGGGTGGGAATTTCGCAGATTAATTTTGCCTTAAGCCGAATGATTGCCTCTCTTTTAGAAGAAGGGAGTGTTTCTTCTTTGTATTTTGCTTCCCGCGTCCAGGAGTTTACCCTCGGGATATTTTCCATTGCGTTATCGATTGCCTTGCTGCCGACTCTTTCGGAATATGCGGCCGAAAAGGATATTGATTCCATCAAGGCGACTCTTGGCTTTTCCTTTAAGTTGATTTTTTTCGTCACCATTCCGGCGGCTATCGGTCTTTTAGTTTTGAATCGAGAGATAATTGAAGTTCTCTTTCAAAGGGGATTATTTAACGCTCAATCGACCACGATGAGTGCCCAGTGCCTTCTTTATTTTTCCCTGAGTTTGCCTTTCCTCTCCGGAGTCAAGATAATGGCTCCGGCTTTTTATTCTCTTAAAGACACGAAGACGCCAGTCATTGTTGCTTTCTGGGTGATGATTGCTTATCTTTTGCTGTCGGTGATTCTGATGAGACCCTTAAGAGTTGGGGGAATTGCCTTGGCCCTTTCCCTTGCTTCGGCCTTGAATTTTGGGCTTCTTTTTTATCTTCTTGAGCGTAAAATCGGCGTTTTATCGAAGAAACCTTTGTTGGTGTCGGCCGGCAAAGCTTTAGTTAGTGCGGCCATTATGGGCGGAGGAGTGAGTTACTTGATCCTCCGAGTTGGTTTTAATACGGCCACACCGGTGGGAAAGGTTGGATTATTAGCCTTGGTGGTGGCAAGCGGAATCATGGTGTATTTTCTTCTCCAGTGGTTGATTAATCGAGATGAAGCTAGAGAGGTAGTTAAACTTTTTCAGTGGAGATTGTCCCCGGGAAAGGAGAAAGAAAAATGAGGATTGTCCTCCAACGAGTGAAACAGGCAGAAGTTAAAGTGAGAGGTGAAATTGTGGCTCAAATTGGCCAGGGAGTATGTCTTTTAGTTGGAGTGGAGAGGGGAGATGATGAACAAGTGGTGAATTATTTAGCCCGAAAAGTGGCAGAATTAAGAATTTTCCCTGATAACCAGGGAAAAATGAACTTGAGTCTTCTAGAGTTTCAAGGAGAAGCCCTGGTGGTTTCGCAATTTACTTTGGCCGCTTCTCTAAGAAAGGGACGCCGGCCTAGCTTTGACCACGCTGAACATCCCGAGCGAGCGGAAAAAATTTACCAGATGTTGGTTAAAAAGCTAGAAAATTATGGCTTAAAAGTGGCCACCGGGCAGTTTCAAGCCGTGATGGAAGTTAGTCTCATCAATGATGGACCAGTTACTTTTGTTCTTGAGAAAAGTCCGAAGGAATGAAAGAGAAGTGAAAAAGGAATTAAATAAAAAATGGGTAAATTTTCTCTTCTTTTGGGCCACAAGAGGACCTCTTTACGTTTAACGAAAAAGTTACCTAAATAAACTTGTTCAGAGAAAGCCCCAATTGAATTATGACTAAATTGCTTCCGAATTACGCCCCTCGATTATTAAATTTATTGGGAAATTTTCAAAAGATCACTGTATTTTCTGCGGGATTGAGCCTTTTCCAGGGGTCAAAAGGTTTCCACTGAATTATTTTGTTTCTACTAACTACCGATCTCTTTCCAGGATAATTAGCTAGAAAGTTATAATTGTGGTAAATTAGTAATCAAAGAATAGGAGGTAAAAGCCATTGCCAGGAAAAGCGGGGAATTTGAAACGATTTTACCAACTAGGGGGATTGGTTATTCAGGTCGAAGCCACCCTTCCCCTTTTAGATTCAACCTTTGCCTCTAAGTTTCATTCTTTTCTTGTTTCTTCTCCCCAGAAGGCCGAGGTTTTAATTAAACACTTCTTTTCTTTCCCCCCTCTTGATGAGGAGAGTGTGGGGCCTATAGTGTATGAGTATCCCCCTTGGGTAATCAGAGATGGGGGGCAAAAATGGCATTATTTTTGTTATTCTCCCTGGGAGGAAAAAGCCTTATACTTGATGGCTATTGTTTCGCGGGATTTTTCCCAAATAAACGTTTATCATCCGGCCCCAACCATTTTTCTTCGCGGTGGGCTTCCTTCGTTGACCGCCTTTCCCACCGATCAAGTTTTATTGGCCCAAGTCTTTCCGCAATTCCAAGGAGCTTATTTTCATGCAGCGGGTCTGATTCATGAGGGTCGAGGATTAGTGTTTTTGGGCCCATCGGGAGAAGGGAAATCCTCCATTACCAAGCTTTTTAAGCAATTTTCGGCGGCCCAAATTCTTTGTGACGACCGAGTGATTATCCGTCAACGTGGTGAAAAATGGCGGGTTTATGGAACTTGGAGTCACGGGGAGGTGCCAGATGTTTCTTCTTCTTCGGCCCCGCTTCAAGAACTTTATTTTTTAAAGCAAGGAAAAAATAACCGGCGTCGTTTAATCACCTCCAAATTTGAAGTAACGATGAGATTGATTGATTTACTGGTCAAGCCCCATCCTATATTTACCTGGTGGGAAAGAGTGATAACGATTTGTCAGAGTATAGCTCAAAGCATGCCTGCTTACGAGCTGGAATTTGATCTTAGTGGGGAAGTTGTTAAGCTTTTAACTGGATGTCCAGGGTAAAATGAAATCAGACACTAAAAAACCCGTTTATCTTCGCCGGCAGCGCTGGGAGGAGAGTTCGATTTGGCAAAAAAAGGTGCTTTTAGTTGAGGCAACTGGAGAGCTTACCGAACGCTGCAATTTTAATTGTCTCCATTGTTATATAAATCAACCGGCTGGGGACCAAAGAATAAAACAGAAAGAGTTAACCACTGCTGAATGGCTTGATTTTCTAAGAGAAGTGGTGGAACTGGGGTGTTTAACCGTCAGGTTTACAGGCGGGGAGCCTTTATTAAGGGAAGACTTTGCTGAACTTTATACCTTTTCCCGGCGATTAGGATTAAAGGTAGGTTTGTTCACCAATGGGTCCTTGATTACTTCCCGGCTAGCTCGCTTGTGGGCAAAAATTCCTCCTTTGGAGAAGATAGAAATTACCCTGTATGGATTGGATGCCAATTCCTATGAGAAGATTACCCGGGTTAAGGGGAGTTGGGAGGCGGTTCAACAAGGAATAGCTTATTTAAAGGAGAACAGGATTCCTTTTATTATTAAAGGGGCAATGCTGCCGCCGATTATTGAGCGTTTAAAAGAATTCAAGAGAAAGGCCCAGCAATTGGCCAGCATGGACTTTCCCCCGGCCATGGTCTTTGCGCTGGATTTAAGAGCCAGGCGGGACTCGCCAGAAAAAAACCAAGAGATTGTCAAGCTTCGACTTTCTCCCCAGGAATATACCCGGCTGATGGCTCAAGAGGAAGAGCTCTATTACCAGACGATGAATGAATTTTGCTCAAAATTTCTAGGACCACCTGGGACCAAGCTGTTTACTTGTGAGGCTGGTCGAGGAGCGGTTGCTCTTGATGCTTACGGTCAGCTTCAGCCCTGTCTCCTCCTTCGCCATCCAAAAACAATTTACCCGTGGCGGACAAAAAGAAATTTAGGCCAGGCGCTCAAGCAATTGTTTCCTTCTTTACTTCAATGCGAAGCAACAAACCCGGCATATTTAGCCCGCTGCGCCCGTTGCTTTTTAGCCGGTCTTTGTGAGCAATGCCCTGCCCGTTCCTGGATGGAACATGGGAGTTTGGATACTCCCATTGATTATTACTGCCGGGTAACCCACGAGCAAGCCCGGAGTTTAGGCCTTATCAAAGATAAGGAAAAAGGCTGGATGGTTAAAGATTGGCCAGAAAGACTGAAGAGATGGCAGCAGGCAATGGCGACAAAGTTAAAGAAAAAAGGAATCATTGAATAAAGGAGTTATTATGGGTTCATTAATTAATCTGGGCAAAAAATATTCACTGTCTCCCAACTTGGTTGTCCGGGAGATTGAGGGGGAGGTGATTATTATCCCGCTTACCTCGGGGGTGGGAGATATGGAAGAGGCTTTATTTACTCTAAATCCCACGGGCTTAGCCATTTGGCAAAGGTTGGATGGGAAAAAATCGGTGCGAGAAGTTATCCAAGAGCTGGATAATGAATATGACGCTTCCCGAGAAGAAATTGAAGAAGATGTCGTTGGATTGCTCGAGGAGCTGTATCAAAGAAAATTAATTGTGGAGGAGGAAGGATAAGCTCATTGGTGAAGGCAGTCCAGATTTGATTAGAAATGAAATCAATTAAAGAGAGGGAAAAAATATTTTCGGCCCAAGAAATGGCTGAGCTCTTGCAAGAAGTTATCCACCAGGGGGCCTCGTTCCGGTTCCGAGCCCGGGGTTGGAGTATGACTCCTTTCATTCAAGATGGGGATATTCTGACGATTACTCCTTGCCCAAACGCAAAGCTAAAAATTGGCCAAATGGTGGCGGTACTGGAACGGGAGCAAAACAGCCTTTTAGTTCATCGGATTGTGGGAAAAAAAGGAAGTAACTATTTGGTCAAGGGAGATAATCTTCTCTCTCCTGATGGCCTCTTTTCGGCGGCGGAAATACTGGGAGTGGTAGCTAAAATCGAAAGAGGGAAGCGAGTTCTTTTTCCCCAGGGATCAATCAGGCCTTATTTAATAGCCTGTTTCAGTCGCCATAAAGGGGGTATGAGCCTCATTAGTTGGGCCCGGCGATTAGGTAGGGTGATTAAAAAGGGGAGAAAAATTGGCCAAGAAAAAAGATAAAGTCGACTATCAATCTTTGCCAGATTTTCCTCTATGGGAGAAGATCAAGGGCCAGAGAATTCCCTTATCTTTTGAGCTAGAAATAACGGCCCGTTGTAATCTTAATTGTCGCCATTGTTACATCAATCTGGCTCCTCATGATCAGCAGGCAAAACAGCAGGAATTGTCGCTCCAAGAAATTGAACGGCTGGCCGAGGAAGCTACTTCCTTGGGTTCTTTGTGGTGTTTAATCACCGGAGGTGAGCCCCTTCTCCGGCCGGATTTTCCGGAGATATATTTAATTTTGAAAAAAAAGGGATTGTTGGTCTCCGTATTTACCAACGCGACTTTAATCAATGAGGAGCATATTAAATTATTTAAAGCTTACCCCCCCCGGGATATAGAAATTACCGTCTATGGCGTAACTCCGGAAACTTTTGCCAGAGTCACCAGGAATCACCGAGCCTATCGCCATTTTCGCCGGGGATTAGATCTTCTGCTTGACAATGGAATTCCGGTGCGGCTTAAAACAATGGCTCTACGATCTAATCGAGATGAGTTGGAGGCGATCCGCGATTTCTGCCAGCCTCTAACCAAAGATTATTTTCGGTTCGATCCTTTACTCCATTTGCGCTATGACCACAATGAAAAAAGAAGTCAGGAGATTAAAGCCGAGCGTCTTGGGCCTCAAGAAATTGCTGAGCTGGAAAAGGGCGACCCCGAGAGGCTCCAGCAGCTAAGAGAAAATTGTCACCACTTGATTTTAAATGGCCCTCTGGAATCTGAAAAGCCCTTCTTGTTTAAGTGTGGAGCTGGTTTGAATAGCTTTAGCCTGAGCTATCATGGTCTTTTTCGGTTGTGTAGCTCTCTTTGGAACCCTGATTGCGTCTATGATTGGCGCCAAGGTTCTCTCGCAGATGCTTGGCATAACTTTGTTCCTCATGTCCGGAGGATGGAATCCTCGGCCGAGGAGTTTTTGGCCAATTGTCATCGTTGTCCTCTAATTAATCTCTGTTTATGGTGTCCGGCTCATGCTGATCTTGAGCTGGGGAAACTTGATCAGCCCGTGGAATACTTTTGTCAAGTTGCTCAAGCCAGAGCTCAGGTTTTGAAAGATGGATTTTTTACTTGACAAAGGGCGAAAAGATTATATGTCAACAGCATCTGTTGGGAGCGAGGGAGAAAAAAAATGAAATCAAAAAAATGCCAAAAACCGCAATTGGTGGTTTTGCTTAAAGGCCGAACAGAAGAAGCTGTGCTCTGTCATTGTAAGATGACTAATTATGGTTTAGGCACATTCCCATATTCGGGATCTTGCAGTTGCCCGGGGAGGCATTGCAAAAATAACAGTGCTTCTTAATTCCACTTGATTTTCTTTTTTATCTTAAATTTTAAGAAAAGAAGAAAAGTTTCTAATAATTGGAATTTGGGGCGGGATTAATAATTCTGTTTTTTCCACCTGAACGATATCTACACACTTTTTCTTGAACCAAATAATAGATATTCAGTATGAGAATATACAATCTTTTTTTATCCTGAATAATTCACAAGAAAAGCTGTTTCCTTTCATAACGTATTGATATATAACACGTTAGAACAAAAAGAAAGAGAAATCAGCCATGAAAGATTGGACTAATCACAGGCTAAGATTTTTGGCTGTTCTTGAATCAATTTTTCTTGTTTTTTAAAATT
>Ga0190349_1000078_pt1 | contig 35129 bp, 28 predicted proteins | sample 48721378_MG_FD_179798 | JGI IMG/M metagenome (GOLD analysis project Ga0190349, IMG submission 179798) | Hydrothermal vent microbial mat bacterial communities from Southern Trench, Guaymas Basin, Mexico - 4872-13-7-8_MG | ecosystem: Environmental > Aquatic > Marine > Hydrothermal vents >...
GGTCCCATTGGGTCTATGCCTCCGGAATGGTCTCCATTCGCAAGGTCAGAAAATACATCCACTACATCCGCATAATAAGCAGAACGGTCTGTGATTTGTGGAAGTCTATATCTTGATGCCTGATAATGCGAATTTTCTGTTTGATAATCCTTTCCATCTCCATATAGCACCTGAATATGGTCATCTGGCCAGCCTTTATTGTATAAGAGTTCCCACATAAGATAAGTGTCATTCCAGAATTCGTCTATATTTACTGCTTTACCTGATTTTACTGCCTGTTCAAGTCCCCATAGCCCTGAGTTCAAAAGGGTATCCTCTACTGGCTCTTCTCTTAATACATCTTTATGCGTTTTCATAACATCAAGTGCTTTTTCAACCTTTGCTCTGGCACCTTCAGGAGTATCACCTGTAATCAGCACTGCCTGATGATTTGGCTGGGGGACCAACGCAAATGAAACTAAAACAATTAGAGGTATGAGACTGCGTCTCATCTTACACCTCCTTGTTAAGGGTTAATAAGGATAAATCGTCCCCACCATTTCTGACTTCCTGCTCGTATCTCAAAGAAATATACCCCAGATGCTGTATTTAAGGAAATCCTATACTGGTGGGAACCTCTGCTTATTCTCCCCAGAGATACCTCCTTTACCTTCCTCCCTGCAATATCATATATTCTGATAAAGGCGTTGGAGGATTCTTGGGGAGAGAATGAGAGATAGAGAGTAGATACCACAAAAGATGAATAAGAAATTTTCTTGTTTTTTCCCACTCCTATCCTCTCATTTATACCACTTAATGTGCCTGTAACATAGAAAATCTCAGCCCGTTTCTCAGGGGTACTGGAATCCATTGAACCATCGCTCCAGATAACATGAGCATATAGAGAATCTATACAAATAGATGGAAGGATTGCATCTCCTGTATTGGAAATATCTATTGGTAAAGTCTCCTGGACCGTATCTTTATAAACCACATAGTAAATCTCATAATCATACAGATATACTATATACGCCTTATTATCTACTCCCACGGCAATATCTGGTTCATGGGCATCAATAGAATCTACCCATATTGGATTCATCCATCCTGTTCCATCAAAATAGGTATAATATACCTCATATCCAGCAGAATCCCTTTCCTCCCATACTACCCTTGGATTATTATCCCTGTCTATTCCTATCCTTGGGTCACAGGATTGACCTGATAGATTGGAGATATTTACAGGTGAAGACCATGAAACACTGTCAAAACGGGAATAAAAAATATCAAAGGTTCCATAATCCATCCAAACAACATCTATCCTTCCCAATGAGTCTATTGCTATATCTGCCCAGGCAGAACCAACATTATCATTGCTTACATTCTCAGGGGTTGACCAGGTATCTCCATTAAAGAATGAATGCCATATCTCTGAGTCCTCTGCACCTGTAAGACTATGCCACACACAATGCACCTCATTATTCAGAGGATTTACTGCAAGCTCAGGTCCCTGACAGGCATATCCAGGTAGAGAAATAGAAATAGGTGTTGTCCAGGTATCCCCTTCAAACATTGTCCACATAATCCTTCCTGTCTCATAGTTCCCCCATACAATATGAACCCTATTTAAGGTATCAACTGCAACATCAGGAGTCCACGAGGTATTTGAATCCTGAGATATATTCTGAGGCACTGCCCAGGTGGTTCCATTGTAGAATGTGTAGAATATCTCATAATTCCCAGGGGTTTTATCCTCCCATACACAATGTAACCATCCCCTCTTATCCATCGTCATTGCAGGATAATTGCTCAGACTATCCGTATTTGATATATTTATTGGAGTAGTCCAGCCAAAGATAAGCAAGGGAAGAAACAGAAAAAGGGCTAACCGCCTACCACTCATTTCCGTTAAACGTAAATTTGGTTTATTTGGTATCCAGCATCCAATATCCAGTATCCCTTTCTCCCTTCCATAATCTATCATCTTCCCCCTCCTTTTTAGGGTTTAATAAATATAATCTTCCCCCTGTAAGTCTGGGTGCCTGCCTTCAGGATGAGGAAACATACCCCTGAAGGTAAATCAAGAGATATACCGCATTGATGGGTGCCTTTTCCCTTAAAACCTAATGATATCTCATTTACCTTCCTCCCTGCTAAATCATAGAATGAAACATATACAGATGAAGGTTCAGAGAGATAAAAGGTAAAGAAGAGTTTACGAACAGTAATGGAAGGGAGAGAAAAAGATACCTTTTTATCATCTTTTTCCTTTATCCCGGAAAGTTCCCTCTGAGAATAGTAAATCTCCCAATTTGAAAACACAGAATCCCCTTCTGAACAATCTACCCATACAAGGTGCACCAACCCATTATCTACTGTGATACAGGGTGCTCCTGAGGCTGAATCCGTACTAGATACATTTTCAGGTGGAAATTCCATAGTTGTATCTGTATATGCAGTATAGAAAACATCAGAAGTATCATAAGTTTCATTTGCATACCCCCAGGCAATGTGAGATCTGTTATCCTTATCCACTGTTAATACCGGTTTAATAGAAATGTTGGTATCCACCAGTACAGGATTCACCCATTCTATACCATCAAAATAGGTATAATATACCTCATATCCAGCTGAACCCCCCCTCTCTTCCCATACAACCCTCGGATTATTATTCCTGTCTATGGCTATCCTTGGGTTAACAGTGCCTATACAATTGGGAGATATATCCACAAAAGGAAGCCATGAACCATTCTCATATCTTGTATAATAAATATGAGCTCCATTGTGCTGAGAACTATAGCCATCTTCCCAAACTAAATGAATTTTTCCAAGAGAATCAACAGCAACATCAGGCCAGATAGACCGAGAAGGGTCATTCGTTACATTCTCTGGAATACTCCAGGTATCTCCATCAAAATATGTATGCCATATCTCACATTCTGTAGTAGCAGAACCCATATCATGCCATACACAATGAACATAATTATTCAAAGGATTTACTGCAAGTTCAGGAGCAACACAGCCGTAAGGAACAGCATCCGAAATAGAAACAGGCGTTGTCCATGTATCTCCCTCAAACATCGTCCACATTATCTTCCCTGTTTCATAGTTTCCCCATACAATATGAATCCTATTTAGAGTATCAACTGCAACATCAGGGTCCCAACTTGCAAATGAATCATTGGACACATTTATGGGTGTAGACCAGGTTGAACCATTATAACGAGTATAATAAATATCATTGATACCATGGGCACCAATAGAACCATCAACCTTCTCTTCCCATACACAATGTAGCCACCCTCTTTTATCCATACACAGCGCAGGGTGAGTGCTCATACTATCTGTATTTGATATATTTATTGGTGTTGTCCAGGAAAGGATTAATGATAATATCAGCATAGTTCACCTCTATTCTATTATTTTATATCTATTCCCATTTAAAATCAATCCCTGCATCTTTCTCCTGGGTAACAACACCCTGCCTTATTTTTTGACATATTTCTCCCTTTACTTTTTAACTTCTAATATATTTAATCCTATTAGAAATAAAACTCAAAGACATTAAGTAATTACTCCGTTATGATTTATGGATTTTGCATCTGGATGTAATGAAATGGGTGTCAGGAACAATCCATTGCTGATAAAGATAGATAGAATGTTTCATAAGACACCTCCTTGTTAAAAAAATTATACCCCAATTTGCAATTTTTGTCAAGATGAAATTTGTGCCTCAAATGTACTGATAGTTGTAACGATATTATTTAATTCTAACACTTATCATCAAACGTTCTCTAATAAACAACGCCCTCCGTTTTTCCCCACACTTCTATAATACTGAAGAAGAGATAGATTTTGTATTAAAGGTTATTTAATCCCCTTCATTAAGATATCTATTGCTTTTTTAAGTTGTGGATCATCTGAACGATTATCATATTCAGGTGGATTCTCTATATATACATCGGGATATACCGGATTGTTCTCAAGGGAAAGACCACTTAACCTATACCATCCCTCACTGGGTTCTCTGAATATTGTGCCATCCATTAATTCTCTATCATTTGTTCCAATTACCGCGCCAAAAGTAGGCGTCCCAACCAATTTACCCAGCTTAAGCTGTTTAAAACCCATAGGGAATATTTCTGCATCACTATAACAAAATTCATTTATCAATAGTACAATGGGCTTATCCCACCTGAATAGGGAATTATACTCCTTCTCATTTTCTCCCCTTTCTACTGAATAACCATATACTGTCCTTCTCAGGATATTTAATAATTCATCGTGTATTCGGCCTCCACCGTTATACCTTATATCCAGTACAAGACCTTCTTTATCCCTTATTTCGTAGAGGTCTTTTTCAAACTTTACAAGGTCACTTGTGCCCATTGATTGTATATATATGTATCCCAGTTTTCCCTTGCTCTCTTTTTCTACAAACTTTCTATTATTATCTACCCAGTTTTTATTTACTATACCCCATAATTTCCACGGAGAGATTAGTTTCACTTCTTTTTCTATCTTCTTCTTTCCGCCTCTAAGATAAGTAATGAGCACTTTCTTGTTATTCTTTCTCAAAAGATATTTGTAAAAATTATCCCCTTCCGCAATTGTCTTACCATCAACTGCTGTTATTATATCTCCGGCCTTAATACCAACGGTTTTCTCATCAGCCGGGCTATTTTTAATAACCTTTTTTACCTTTACCCCGCTACCCTTATAATTAGAATCATATATTATACCGAGGCAACCTGTAATAGCACCACGCTCTTCATTCTTCCAGATTCCAAGGTGAGAGGCATTAAGCTCACCAAGCATCATTCTTACAAAATTATGGAAGTCCCTATCCTCTCTTGCATTTGCTGCTAAAGAATCATATTTACTGTACATTTCTTTCCAGTTCGTTCCGTGAAAATTCGGATCATAAAATCCGTCATCCAATATCCACCATGCCTGTTTGAAAAGAGCCTCCCTCAATTTCTTCTTCACAACATCTACACCTACCCTGAAAGATACTGGGGTATTATTCCCACTACCTATATCTACCTCGTTTATCGTGCCACCATCTGAGAGGTAAAAGACAGATTTCTTGTCATTTGTTACGAAAAACAGATCTGGTTTAACATTACCTTTTGTCAACCTCTTCAAATTCTTCCCAAACCAATCCACAGTCCACAGGTCATTACTATTAAGATTTTCAGCCTGTATGGCAAAAACCATTCCATCCGAAGATTGAGTCCAATAATTGTAACCACCCCTGAATTTTGCGACGGTATGAATTCGATCCTTTATCCCATCAAAGTCTATCTTTACAGGCCCTTCTAATTTCAAGCTGTCCTTTTTTTGTTCCCAATACTCAATATCTTTCTCCTCATCTTCTTTTCTGAGAAAAACATACTTTATCCATAGATCGCCATCTGCCGTTCTCGATGCAAATGAAATTCTTCTCCCATCACTACTCCACATTGGTTTATAATCATCGTTTGGATGATCAGAGATGTTTACAGCCTCTTTACTACCATCTGCGGGAACGACAAAAATATCCTCTCTCCATCCAAGTTCTGTTCTGCTAAAGGCAATCCACTTTGAATCAGGTGACCAATCAATCCAAAGAATATCATTCTCTGGATATAATTTCTTTAGATTTTTTCCGTTTGCATCCATCACATTGAGTTCTCCCCTATTTTGAATAAATGCAATCTTTTTTCCATCAGGGGAATATTTTGCCTTCTTTTCTGTAACAGGAGTATCAAGAATTTTTACGATTTTAAAAGAATAATCCTTACAAAACTTCTTCTTTCTCATAGGTTCCGCAGAATAAATGTCCCAGTCGCCATCCTTCAAAGAAGAAAATATTATCTCTTCCATATTCGGATTCCAGTTCACATCCTTCTCAGGCTCAGGTGTATCTGTTATTCTCTTTATTTTTCCTGGCTTGCCATTCTTCAGCTCCATAATAAATATATCTCCAAATACTACAAAGGCAATCTCAGATTCATCAGGTGAAAGGGCAAATTCAGATGCATTTCTTGTGAAAACTCTATAATCAATTTCCCTTGTTTTATAGTCTTCTGGTACACTAATCTGGATTTTCTCAGTTTTTCCTGATGAAATATCATAGGTATACAATTTACCCATAACGACGAAGGCAATAAGTTTACCGTTATAAGAAATCGAGGGAAAATATATTTCATCAGAAAAGTTAGTTAGCTGTTTTTTATTATTTCCTTCAATACCCATTTCAAAAAGATTATCTATATTCTGTGGATTGTCATTGGATATAAAGTATATCTTTTTTGTAACAGATGAATACATTGGGAATGCATCCCTTCCTTTAAAATTTGTTATCCTTTTTAAAGTATTATCCTTTATATTCCCTATCCAGATATCATGATTTGCGCTTCCTCTATATCTCTTTCTCCACCATCTCGTACCCCCCCTCTCAAAAATTACTAAGTCAGAATTTGGTATTTTTGAAGCGTTCAAAACACGAAAGTTAAAAACCTTTTCAGGATTCCCGCCTTCTATACTTACTCTATAAACACCTCCATTCTTTTCTGTTCTATACGAAAAGAAATAAATATATTTACTGTTATCTGACCAGAACAGGATTTGATCATAATTAGAAAAAAATGTTAGTCTTCTGGGAATTGTACCCCCATCCACAGAAATTATAAATATATCATCATTACCATATCTATCAGATTGAAAAGCAATCCATTTCCCATCAGGAGACCAGAGAGATTTACCCTCATACCCCTTCGAATCAGTAATTCTTCTTGCTTCTCCCCCACTGGATGGGGCAACCCATATATCCCCATAGTACGAAAAGCTGATTTTACTGCCATCAGGAGAAACAGATGGATACAATGCACCATTCACAAAAGACACCATAAAAAGAACAATATATAACATATAACCTCCTTTTTAAAAAAATATCCTCAATTTTAAATATTGTCAAGATAATAATCCGATAGGTATAATGAATTCATAATTATAATGTCAGAAGTTTTATTAAAAAAGAATTCTAAATGGGAAAAAATTTACAATAATTAAATAATTAATAAAAACACGTAATAATCAGCTATATCAGCTAAGAAGTATTTGCCATTTGATCTATTTCACAAAAAAAGAAAATGTATCCATTCATATTCCATTTTTGACAAAAATAGATAAATAGAAAGTGATTTTTTTCACTTGACAATTTGTACAGATGTATACAATAAATATAATATATTAAAATTATAAAAAGGAGTGGAAGATGAAAACTGGAATATTTTTTGGCTGTACGACCCGATCAACGCCATATTTATACGATAATCTTAAGAAATTCCTGGAGAAGGCATCTGTAGATTATGTTTCTTTAGGTGAAAACCTCTGCTGTGGCGCACCACTACTTCTTGCTGGGAAATTAAAGGAGGCAAGAGACCAGGCTGAAAAAGTTAGAGCCTCTGCTGTAGGCCTTGATACCATTGTTACCCCTTGTCCTCATTGCTACTCAATAATAAAGAAGGAATATCCTGAACTTACTGGAAGAAATAATGATTTTAATGTAATTCATTTAACACAATTTATAAAAAGCTTAATGGATGAGGGAAGGATAAAATTTTCCTCAAAGTTTGAGGGTACTATCACATATCATGATCCCTGTTATATTGGAAGGATGGGCGATGGAATATATGATGAACCACGAGAGATTATCCAATCTATACCTAACATTCATTACAAGGAGTTAGAGTTTTCAAAAGAAGACGCGACCTGCTGTGGAGGAGGTGGCTTTGTAAGGGCTTATCTTCCACGGCTTTCTGCAGAGGTTGCAAAAGAGAAAATTACCCAACAGATAGAGCCAAAGCAAATAGAGTTTGTAACCTCCTCCTGCCCCTTCTGTTATTTGAATTTAAAGGATGGTGCGGACGAGACAAATGTTCACGTAATGGATATTGTTGAATTAATCCTGAAAGCAATGGAGTAAAAAATGGAAGAGACAAAAAAATATAAGAAATCGATTTATAAGGCATTAAAGGATCCCTTTGCGAGAACAGCACTACGAAGGGCAGTAGCTTCATTTAAAAAAAACAGAGACAATGCTATAGCCGCATTTCCTTATGTAAAGGAAGAAGCAAAAATACTCATAAAGACAAAGGACGAAGTAATATCTAACTTTGATTCATACGTTGATAGAGTAATGGGAATTACTGAAAAAATGCATGCTTATCCTTACTATGCAAAGGACGCAGATGAAGCTCTTTCAATTATAAAGAAAATTGTTGGACAGGGAAAGACAGTAGTTAAAGCAAAATCAATTACATCAGAAGAACTTGATCTCAATGAGAAACTTGAAGAATGGAATAATAAAGTCTATGAAACAGATCTTGGTGAGTTCATAGTCCAACTTTTGAAATCAAGACCAATGCATATATTAGCCCCTGCTGTCAATATCCCAAGAGAAAAAGTGGCAGAACTTTTTTCTCAGATCTCAGGTGAAGAATTACCTGCTGATCCCGTAAAACTTGCAGGCTTCGCCAGACAATTTCTTAGAGATAAATTCTTTAATGCAGACGTTGGTATTTCAGGTGCAAATGCTATAACCGCTGATACCGGGACAATTTTTCTTATTGAAAATGAAGGGAATATTAGGCTTTCAACCTCCGCTCCCCCTATACATATTGCTCTTGTTGGAATTGAAAAAATACTACCGACAATGAAGGACGGGATGAGACTTCTTGAGGTTGTATCGAGATATGCAGGTTACCTTGCTATGACATACGTGAGTTTGATTTCTGGCCCCAGCAAGACTGGAGATATCGAAAAGGTAATAGTTTATGGAGCGCATGGACCAAAGGAGCTTCATATAATTCTTCTTGATAATGGACGAACTGAGGCTGCAAGAGATCCAGTAGTAAGACAGGCTTTAAGATGCCTAAGATGTGGTGCTTGTATGTATGAATGTCCTATTTATCCCTTAACAACAGGATATTGGGGATATAAATATATGGGAGGAATTGGAATCCCGTGGACTGCATTTGTTACCGGTGGACTTAAAAAAGCTGCTCCTATGGCATTTACATGTACAATGTGCGGAAGGTGTGTAAAATATTGCCCCATGGAAATAGACACACCAAAAATTACAGAAAGAATAAGAGAGATACTCAATGAAAATGGCCTTATTCCTGATTATATAGAATCTCTTGCAAAAAATGTTATAGAAAAGGGTGTCCCATATTAAGAAATTTTAAAAATAGAGCGACTTTACCAATAATTCATACAAGCGTCTAAGTTTGGTTGTTCCACATCTCTCTGGCCTGAGAATCTTGGTGTTAATGTTTTTTTTCTTTTTTCCTTCACGTTTTAGCCTCACGATTCAGGGGTTTTCTGCCCTTCTTTACCTCGCTATTCGTTCTATATTGACCTCTACCTCGCTTCTCTTCCTGCTTCTCTCCTACCTTGCTTCTTTCTTATTTTTTTTAAGGTGTGTTAAGTCGTTTAAAATCCCGGTCTCCTGTAAAGAAAAGCCTCACGATTTTTGTGTCTTTCTTTTTTCACGAATCACGATTTACGATTTACGAATCACGGTCTTTGTGTCTTTCTTTTCCCCTTGCCTTTCGTTCTATACTTCTTCTACCTCGCTCTTCTTTCTACTCTACTCCTACCTCGCTATTTGTTCTATATTGACCCCTACCTTGCTATTTTTTTTATACTTCTCCTACCTTGTCTGTCCCTACCTCGCTTCTCTCATTACTCTACTTATTTTATAATAACTATACAATAAAACATTTTTGTTGACAACTTCTCACTTATCTGTAATATTCAAGAAAAGGAGGATAAATGGCTTTTAGATTCAGAATCCCTGGCATTTCTACCCCTGATTTTGCAGTTGATTTGGGTACTGCAAATACACTAATCTATATACCAGATAGGGGAATTGTTCTTAATGAACCTTCAGTTGTAGCTGTTGACTCAGAGACGAGAAAAACTATTGCCGTAGGTATAGAAGCAAAAAAAATGCTTGGAAGGACCCCGGATGAAATTACTGCAATTAGACCGATGAAGGATGGAGTAATTGCTGATTTTGAAATGGTTGAGGCAATGTTGAGGGGATTTGTGGAAAAGGTCTCAAAAAGGAGGATATTTGTAAAGCCAAGGGTTATTGTTGCAGTTCCATCTGGTATTACCGCTGTGGAAATGAGAGCAGTTAGAGATTCTGTTGAACAGGCAGGTGCTCGAGCAGTTTACTTGATTGCAGAACCTGTGGCTGCTGCCATAGGAGTAGGCTTACCCGTCCAGACACCCTCAGGGAATATGGTTGTTGATATTGGTGGAGGAACCACTGAAATTGCAGTAATTGCCCTCTCCGGTATCGTTGCGAAAATTTCTATCAGAATAGGTGGAGATGAAATGGACGAAGCCATTCTAACATACATAAAGAAAAAATATAATCTCTTAATAGGAGAGTCAACCGCAGAAGAAATAAAAATAAGAGTTGGCTCGGCTTTTGAACTTGATGAAAAAAAGGAAATGGAGGTGCACGGTCTTGACATCGTAACAGGCATCCCAAAAACAATAGTAGCCACTTCAAAAGAAATTAGAACTGCTTTACAGGAACCTATCTCTATGATAATTACAGCAGTAAAACAAGCATTAGAAAAAACTCCACCAGAACTTGCTTCTGATATTGTAGACAAGGGAATTATAATGTCAGGTGGAGGGGCACTCTTACGTGGAATAGACAAACTAATCTCTGAAGAAACAAATCTCAGAGTAACAATAGCAAATAGTCCTCTTGAATGTGTTGCGAGGGGAGCTGGAACAGTGCTTGAAAATTTGAATAAGTTTAATCCTTTATTGATGACAGCCATAAATAAATGAGAAATTTTTTTGCCACATATAGTTTTATTGCCCTTTTATCCCTGTTCCTAATTTTTTCTGGAAAGGCACATAGACTCCGTTCAGCAAAAATTGTAAGTGATTTTTTTCTCTTTCCTTTGCGATCAAGCATTAAGTATGTCCAAGACTGCGTAAAAGCAAAAAAGAAAAACGAACTTTTAGAAAATGAAGTAATAAAACTCTCACTCGAAAACCAAAAACTAAAAGAAACAAAAGAAGAAAATTTAAGATTAAAAAATATTCTACAATTCAAAGGGGAATTTAAAAAAAGGATAGAACCTTTAACAGTCTTGTCATCATATAAAGAAGCTGGGAACCTATATCTTCTTTGCAAAAGAAGAGGCTACTTCTCTGTTAATAAAAATGAAGCTGTAATGGGGTTCTTCGGTATCATTGGTAAAGTCAATAATGCAACAGGAAACATTATCCAGATACAAACACTTCAACATGTAAACTCAAGGGTTGTTGTAATTGATTCAAGAAGCAGGGTATTTGGGATACTTATATATAAAGGGCAATTTATACTGGATGGAATCCCTTCTACTGCAGACGTTGTTCCAGGAGACACACTTATTTCATCAGGTATGGGAGCAATTTACCCAAAAGGTATAAATGTTGCAATTGTTAAAAAAATAGAAAAAAATCCATTAAATTATAAACTAAAGGTAATTGCAACTCCAATCGAAAACCTCCAATTCCAGGAAGAAGTTTTTGTACTTAAATCGGAATGAAAAAATTCTTGATTTTTATTTTATGGATTATAGTTCTTATAATGGATATACCTTTTTCACAATTTTTTACAATTTTGAATGCAAATTCACTTTTTATTATTGTCTTTCTCTACTTCTGCTCTGTATTTATAAATCCTTGGTTAGGCTTATTCTTGGGTGCTCTAAGTGGATTTATCTACGATCTTTACAACCCATTAACCTTTGGCATACATCTTCTGGCTTTCTCATCTATATCCGCTATGATTTTTCTCGTCAAGGATAAAGTTTTCTGGGAAAAATATTCCTCAATGTATGTGCTTGGTTCTATTTCTTTTATTGTTCGTTTATTAATCAACATACCCTCATTCAAGGGGCTGCTGCTCTCAATAAAGTTGCTCTTTTCTTCTGTATTTCTTGGCACACTCTACTCTATAGTAACTGGGTTAATAGTTCTTTTTATAATAAATTCAATCAACATAAAAAAAGAGAAAAATGAAATTTAAAATCTTAATTTTAATTGTTGGACTCACATTCTTTGTGCAGTTAGTAAATCTACAAATCGTCCATTACCATCGCTTTCAAAGCCTTGCTATGAAAAATATTGTAGGCATTGAGACAATTCCTGCACCAAGAGGGATGATATATGATAGAAACGGAAATATAATTGCAGATTCTTACCCTGTCTATACTTTATTTATTTATCCAAAACAATTCTCTGAAAGTCAAATGTCACAGCTGGTAAAATTAACGGGTCTAAAAAGAGAAATTATCCAAAAAAAATTAAAAAAAAATTATAGAATTGTACGAATAGGAAAGTTATCGCTCCCTGTTGCATCCAAAATTGAGGAAATCTTAGATGAATTCCCTGGTGTCAGGGTAAAAATAGAGCCAGTAAGATATTATTATTCAGATAAAATCGTATCCCATTTTATCGGTTACACAGGGGAAGCCTCTCCAGCTGAGATAAAAAAGGGTGAGCTCCCAAAAATTTCTCCGGCAGATATTATTGGGAAAATGGGGATAGAAAAGGAATATAATAATTTACTTACAGGTAAGAAGGGGGTAGAATACTATCAGGTAGACGTTTTAGGAAGGATCACTGGAAAAATTCCTGGAATAAAAGATCTTTCTCCAAAAATTGGGAATTCCCTTTGTTTAACTATCGATATGGACCTCGAGAGATATACTGATTCTCTCTTTAAAAACTATAAAAGGGGGGCTGTAATTGCAATGAATCCAAGAACAGGGGAAATTCTCATTTATTATTCAAAGCCAGGCATCCCGATTAATCAAATAGTATACGAGAGAAATGAACAAATATGGAAAAGCTTAATCACATCAGAGGATGCCCCTTTATTTGATAGAATTTCTCAAGGGCAGTATCCATCAGGATCTATATTTAAAATTATTACTGCGGCAATTGGGCTCAAAAACAATATCGTAAATAAAGAAACAAGATTCAAACCTTGTACTGGAGGAATATACATTGGGAACAAATATATGGCTTGCTGGAAAGCACATGGAAGTCTCGACCTTATTGATGCAATCATTCAATCGTGTGATGTCTATTTTTATCAACTTGGAATGAAAATCGGACTTGATACCTTCAGTTTTGATGCAAGAAAACTTGGATTTGGGTCAATTACAGGAATTGATCTGCCAGAAGAAAAAACAGGCTTAATACCTGATAGAGATTGGTATAATAGATATTTCAGTAAAAAGGGATGGGGAAAGGGTGTTGCTGCCAATCTTGCAATTGGACAGGGTGAAGTTCTTGTTACTCCACTTCAAATGGTAAAATTCTTTTCTGGAATTGCTAATATGGGGGTTACATACTCTCCACATCTTTTAAAATATGCATTATCCCCAACAGGGAAAAGAATATATAAACCAAGGCTACAAGAGGTCCAACTCCCAATAGAGAAATCTTCGATTGCACTTTTGCGTGATGCAATGCTCGGAGTAATTGAAAATCCAAAGGGAACAGCACACTGGACAAAAATTCCAGGTGTAAAAGTCTGTGGAAAAACAGGTACAGCTCAGAACCCGCATGGGAAGGATCACTCTTTGTTTGTAGCCTTTGCACCGTACGAGAATCCTACAATTGTTGTATTTGTAGTTGTTGAAAATGCAGGACATGGATCAACTGTTGCTGCACCAATAGCAATGAAAATAATAAACAAATACATTAAAAGGGAGGTAAAAATTAAAAATGAATAAGAGACCATCCTGGGATGAATACTTTATGCAAATTACAGAACTCGTTGCAACTCGTTCTACATGTCTGAGGAGAAAGGTTGGAGCAATAATCGTAAAGAACAAGAGAATACTAACAACTGGTTATAACGGCCCTCCAGAAGGATTAAAGCATTGCGACCAATTGGGAGGATGCCTGAGGGATAAACTCGGCATCCCATCTGGTGAAAGACAGGAATTATCAAGAGCTGTTCATGCAGAACAGAATGCAATAATACAAGCGGCGAAATTAGGAATATCTATTGATGGTGGTACAATTTATGTCACAAATCACCCTTGCTTTATTTGTGCTAAAATGCTTATAAATGCCGGTATAAAAAGAATCGTATACAAAGAAGGTTATCCAGATGAGTTTGCAAAGGGAATACTAAAAGAAGCAGGCATAAAAGTTGAACAGTTTGGTGTCTGACCTTAAAAATTTTTATTTTTTAAATATTATTTTGTAAAAGAATACCTGATAATAAAATCACCTCTTCAGACTCCTGTTGTAAGGTTGACAATGGTAAAATATATGTATATTATTAAACGGTACAGCGAGAGTGGCGGAATTGGTATACGCGCTGGATTTAGGATCCAGTGCCCTGAGGCTTGGGGGTTCGAGTCCCCCCTCTCGCAGAAAATATAAAGGAAGGTATAATGGGTGAATATACTATTGAACTAAAGAAAGATGAGCTCGATAAGAAATTGAATGAAGTTGCCAAAAGGTATAAAAAGGACCTTTTACTTCCTGGTTTCCGTAAGGGGAGGGCACCTATCCCCTTAATAAAGGTCCGATTCCAAAAGGAACTTGAGGCCGAAACATTCGAGGCGATTGCTTCTGAAAAACTTGAAGAGATTATAAACAAGTATAAACCGTTTATTTATGGAGGTCCAACTGTAAACGATATTAAGAAGGAAGATTCAGGGGATGTAACTTTAAAAATAGAATTAGATGTTCCTCCTGATATTGAAATTGATTATTCTGGATTGGACATAAATCTACCCTCAAAGGCTGTAACAGACAAAGATATTAAAAGAGAGGTGCAAAGGTTAAAAGAGATCAATGCGGAATTAAAACCTGTAAAGAGATCCTCTAAAGAAGGGGATAGTGTTTTAATTAACATAGAATATAAAGGTGGTAAAATATCAAATTACTCTATGGATATAAAAGATGATGCTCTCTCAAAACATATTGTAGGTATTAAACAAGGTGAAACAACTGAAATAGAATTGGAAACCCCTGAAAATTTCTATATACCGGAGCTTTCTGGATATAAAGGTAAAATTAAAATAGAAATGTTAGAAATAAAGAAAAAAGTTTATCCTAAAATTGATGATGAATTTGCCAAGAATATGGGCTTTAAATCACTTAATGAAATGCAAAAAAGTATTAAGGAACAATTGGAGAAAGAAAAATCAGAAAAATACATCGAGGAAATAAAGGAAAAAATAATAGAAAATATTATTAACAAATATAATTTTGAACCTCCAAAATCACTATTGGCTTCATTAGAAAAACGATTTAAAGATAGAAAAAAAGCACTAAAAGAAGCAAAAAAAATCGCCATCCTTGATAAAATTGTCCTTAAGGAGAATTTGGAAATAACTGAGGAAGAAATTGATAAAAAAATAGAAGAAATAGCTGAAGGTGTTAAGGAAGAAGAGGTTCTTAACGCATATAAAGAGAACATAAAAACAATGCTCTTAAGAGAAAAAGCCCTTGATTTCCTTGTTCAGGAGGTGACAAAGTGAAAAAAATTATCTCTCAAATTCCTTTTGTGATTGAAAAGACTGCTCATGGTGAGAGGGCGTATGATATCTATTCAAGATTGCTTAAGGATAGAATTATATTTCTTGGTTCAATTGTTGATGAGAATATGGCAAATGTGATAATAGCTCAACTTCTCTTTCTTGAGGCACAGGATCCAGAAAGAGATATCTATGTATATATAAACAGCCCTGGTGGTATAGTTTCTGCTGGTCTTGCAATTTATGATACGATCCAATATATCAGATCAGATGTATCTACAATCTGTCTTGGTATGGCAGCAAGCATGGCAGCTGTGCTATTATCTGCAGGTACAAAAGGAAAAAGGTACTCACTCCCCCACTCAAGGATACTCCTTCATCAGCCTATGGGCGGAATTCAAGGTGTAGCAGCTGACATAAAAATCCATGCCGAAGAGATAATGCGTATAAGAAAAATGATAAATGAAATTCTTGCAAACCATACACAACAACCATTAAAGAAAATCGAAAGAGATACTGACCGGGATTTCTGGATGTCTGCCAATGATGCAAAAAATTATGGTATAGTAGATGAAGTAATATCTACAAGGAGTGAAATAAATGCCAAAGGATCTTAGATGCTCTTTCTGTGGAAAAAAATATGAAGAGGTTGATCAATTGATACACGGCATTGGGAATACGTACATATGTGGGGACTGTATCCGACTTCTCTATAACATACTGGATGAAGAAACCAATTACAGGATTATGAAGGGCAGAATTAATCTTCTAAAACCTCAGGAAATAAAGAAAAAACTCGACGAATATATTATTGGGCAGGAATATGCTAAAAAAGTTTTATCTGTTGCTGTATACAATCACTATAAGCGAATTCTAAATAAGAAACCAAAGACAGTAGAGGTTGAGAAAAGTAATATTCTTATGATTGGTCCTACCGGTGTTGGAAAAACATACCTTGTACAGATACTCTCAAAAATATTAAATATACCCCTTGCAATTGGTGATGCAACCTCTTTGACAGAGGCTGGCTATGTAGGAGAGGATGTCGAAAACCTTCTGGTGAGACTGTTACAGGCTTCAGATTACAACCTTCCCCTTGCTGAAATTGGCATTGTTTATATTGATGAAATAGACAAAATCTCTAGAAAATCAGAGAACCCATCTATTACAAGGGATGTATCAGGCGAAGGAGTTCAACAGGCATTATTAAAAATGGTTGAGGGTGATTTTGTCAATATTCCACCTAAGGGAGGTCGAAAACACCCAGAGCAAGAATTCATAAAGATGAACACAAAAAATATATTATTCATTGCAGGTGGAACCTTTGGTGGTATTGAAAATATAGTAAGAAAAAAAATGGGTGAATCTATCGTTGGATTCAATGCCCCACTCTCAAAGATATCCGATCTAAAAAGGCTTGATATATTAAAACACATTGAACCTGAAGATCTTGTAAGATATGGTATGATCCCTGAGTTGGTTGGGAGATTTCCAATTATAACGCCTCTCAATGACCTTAGCGAAAATGATCTTGTTACAATCCTCAAAGAACCGAAGAATGCACTTGTCAAACAGTACAAAAGACTGCTTGAATGGGACGGTGTTAAACTTGAATTTGAGGATGGTGCTCTCAGGGAAATTGCACAAAAAGCCCTAAAAAGGAGCACAGGTGCCCGTGCACTCAGAGGAGTAATGGAAGACATTATGCTTGAGATAATGTATATTGTGCCGAATACGCGCAATTTAGAAAAAGTAGTCATAACAAAGGATAGCATTGTTAATAAAACTGAGCCTTTATACATCTTCAAAACAAAAAAAAGAAAAAAAGCATAATGAGACGCTATCTCCCCACTCTTCTTTTTGAAGAAACTGTTATTTTCCCTTATCAGACTGTATCTATGTCTCTATCAGACGAAAATATGGTATCCACAATAGATACTGCTTTCCATTCCGCTAAAAAGCAACTTATCATAGTGCCTGAATCACTCCACTCTTTAAGAAGGGTAAATGCTACAATAGGAACTCTTGCAAGAATTATAAATTTTACAAATACAAACAATGGTTTAAAAATAATCATTCAAGGTTTAAAAAGAGTCAAAATAAAAAGCACGGAAACAAAGGAAGGAATTCTTATAACACAGTATAATACTATCAGAGAAAATAAAAGTAATTCAGTAAGAATTAAAGCCTTCCGAAAGGGAATTATTAATCTACTCTATGAGTTTTCTAATTTTATAGAATTTGACCCAGAGATAATTGATGTTCTCAATAAAATTGAAGATCCAGTAAAATTTTCGTTCTATGTCTCGTCTCATTTCCCTTTTTCCTTCACTGCGAAAAAAAAACTACTTTCTACTATTGACACTAAAGCAAGATTAAGAAACATTCTTGAGCTCATAAATTCTGAATTAGAGGTAGCAAAAACTGAAGTAGAAATTATGCGCAAAGTAAAAGATAAGATTTCAAAGAGTCAAAAACAATTTCTTCTAAATGAACAGTTGCGGATTATAAGAGAGGAACTTGGCAAAGAAGGGGATGAAGAGATAGAAAAATTATTAAATAAAATTGATAAGGCAAAAATGCCAGAAATTGCAAAGGAAAAAGCAATGGAAGAGATAGAAAAGTTAAAAAAAACACCTTCTATCTCTCCGGAAAGCATCGTTATAAGAAACTATCTCGATTGGCTAGTTACACTTCCCTGGGATAAGCGGACAAAAGATAATCCTGACATAAAAAGCGTGTACCGCATATTGGACAAGAACCACTTTGGTTTAAAGAAAGTCAAAGATACCATTGTCGAATTTCTCAGCGTGTTACGCCTGAGCGGATCTACAAAGGGCCATATATTATGTTTTGTAGGAGCACCTGGAGTAGGCAAAACTTCGCTTGGCAAATCTATTGCTGAAGCCCTTGGAAGAGAATTTGTACGTTCTTCCCTGGGAGGTGTAAAGGATGAGGCTGAAATAAGAGGACATCGAAGAACATATGTTGGTTCTATGCCAGGCAAAATTATTCAACAAATAGCACGGGCAAAGGTGAAAAATCCTGTTTTCTTGCTAGATGAAATTGATAAAATTGGTGTAGACTATAGAGGGGACCCATCAAGTGCACTGCTGGAAGTACTGGATCCAGAAGTAAATAATAATTTTATGGACCATTATATTGAAGTAGGCTTTGATCTATCTGAAGTTCTTTTTATCACAACAGCAAATGTAACTTATTCTATTCCTCCTGCGTTATTGGACAGAATGGAGATTATAAACCTCCCCGGATATTTAGAATTTGAGAAAATGGGAATTGCAAAAAAACATCTTATCCCGAATGTATTAAAAGAAACGGGCATATCTCCTGATGAATTACACCTTTCTGATACTGCAATAAAAAATATCATTCAACATTATACGAGAGAAGCAGGCGTAAGGAACCTTGAAAGATCTATAAATGTTATTGCGCGAAAAATAGCGAAGCGAAAGGCATTTGGTGAGAATAAAAAAGTAAGGATTACTGCAAATAATCTTGAAGAATTTCTTGGTCCCCCAAGGTTTGAGCTAATTAAGAATAAAAAAAACCGTGTAGGTGTTGCAATGGGTCTTGCAGTTACACCATCAGGGGGAGAAACAATAATGGTCGAATCCAAAACAATGGAAGGGACAGGAAAACAAATTCTCACAGGCCAACTTGGAGAGGTCATGAAGGAATCTGCTGTTGCAGCATTAAGTTTGGTTAGAAGTAATTATAAACAGTTCCATCTCCCTGATGATTTTTATAAAAAATTGGATATACATGTTCATATTCCTGAGGGCGCTGTGCCAAAAGACGGACCATCAGCCGGGATTACTATATTCACCTCGATACTTAGCGCTCTGACAGGCAAATCTATCAGAAAAGATATTGCGATGACAGGAGAAATTACTCTCAGCGGAGAAATTTTACCTGTAGGTGGACTAACAGAAAAAATTGTTGCTGCGCAAACAATGGGTATCAAAACTGTTATTATTCCTAAAAGCAATAAAAAAGATCTAAAAGAAATACCAAAAGAAGCTAAAAAAGATCTCCAGATTATTCCTATCAGTAATATAAAATCACTCCTGAAATATGTTTTCTAAAACAAGGAAATTCTCTCCAGCCAGATATATTTTAATTGTTTATTTTTCAATGATTGCAATTGGTACATTGCTCTTATTACTCCCCATTTCTACCACTCATAGCACAAGTCCTATTAACGCACTTTTCACCTCTACATCCGCTTTTTGTGTAACAGGGTTGATCGTTAAAGATACAGCGATAGATTTTACACTTTTCGGTAAAATTGTTATACTGGTATTAATACAGATAGGTGGTCTTGGATATATGTCATTCTCAAATTTTCTGTTAGTCCTCTTTAGAAGACGGCCAAATTTGCAACAAATCTCCCTCGCAAAGGAAGAATATGGGCTTTTAACTATGGAAGATGTGGTCGGCTTCTTAAAATCTATATTGATAACTGCGTTTGTATTTGAGTTTGTGGGCGTTTTTTTGCTTTTTCCAGGTTTTCTTAAGGTATTTCCACTTAAAGAGGCTCTAAATCAGGCAGTATTTCATTCTATAAGTGCATTTTGCAATGCTGGATTCAGCACAATCTCAAATAATATATCAGGATTTTATAAAAATCCTCTTGTTTCTCTCACAATTGCATTTCTTGTTATTGTGGGGGGACTGGGTTTCTTTGTAATAAGGGAAATACATTTAAAGATAAAAGGAAAACATCATTTTTTTAGCACACATTCAAAACTTGTTTTTATTATAACGGGTATTCTTATCATATTTTCCACTGCAATAATTTTTGGTCTTGAGTATAATAATGTCCTCTGGGGAAAATCACTTATCCACAAACTAATCATAAGTTTTTTCACAGCTGTAACTCCAAGAACTGCAGGTTTCAATGTGGTTACAACTTCACTACTCACACCAACTACTCTACTATTCCTTATTCTCGCAATGTATATTGGCGCCTCTCCTGGGGGCACTGGCGGAGGAATAAAAACTACGACATTTGGGGCTCTTCTATTATGGCTTAAATCCAAATTATTATTAAGAGAGGACGTTACTGTTATCAAGAGAAGAATATCAACAGAGACAATAAATAAGGCATTACTTATTTTTCTTCTTACCCTACTAGTTGTTGTGATTTCAACATTGCTCTTGACATTTACGGAAAAACCTGTCTATAATATGAGAGGGCTTCTTCCTATTTTGTTCGAGGAGGTCTCAGCGTTTGGAACAGTTGGTTTATCCATGGGTTCAGGTCATTTGTCAACGCTTAGCCTGGCTGCTGATTTTTCTATCTGGGGAAAACTGATTATTATTTTTACTATGATATTTGGGAAAGCTGGTCCGCTAATGATTGCTGCTACAATATTTAAAGGGAGAGAAATGGATTATAGATATCCTAAAGCAAAAATACTAATTGGATAGGAGAAAATATGAAGGATGTTGTCGTTATTGGATTAGGCGCATTTGGTTCAACAGTGGCAATTGAACTTGCCAAGAGGAAATTGAATGTCCTTGCAATTGACAAAAACGAAGACAGAATAGAAAATATATCACAAAACGTCTTAAATGCAATAACTGCAGATGCAACAGACCAAAGGGCGTTAAAGGAAATCGGTATACAAAATTTTGAGGCAGCAATTGTAAGTGTCGGCGAAGACATTTCTGCTTCGATACTTATCACAATGAATTTAAAAGAACTTGGCGTTAAATATATTATAACAAAAGCAACAACAGAAACACAAGGAAAGGTCCTTAGAAAAATAGGCGCCGACAAAATAATATTTCCTGAAAGAGAAATGGCCTTAAGAATATCTGAAAGCCTATCTAACCCTTCAATCTTTGAATATATAGAACTTTCTGAGGCATATGGCATAATTGAAATCGTCTCCCCACAAGAATTCATAAATAAATCACTTAGGGATACCGAACTCCGTTCTAAATATGGCGTTAACCTTATTGCCATAAAAAGAGAGGTTCCCAAAATCAACGCTAAAGGGGAAACAATCCTTGAGGAGGAAATCATCGTTTCACCGGCGGGAGACGAAAAAATAATACAGGGCGATGCCCTCGTTCTAATTGGCAAATATGAGGCACTGGAACGAGTAAAGAAACTTTCGAGATCATAAAATGAACAATAACAATGAAAAAGCAATTGAGTTAAAAGAAAAGGGTAAATTTTACCTGTTACATCAACAATTTGAAAAAGCAATTGAGAAATTAAAGGAATCAGAAAAGGAAAGCCAAATTCCTGATCCAGAGATCTATTATCTTTTAGGGATAGCCAGTGAAAGTATTAGAAATTATGAGAAGGCAAGGGAATTCTATGAAGAAGCCTTGAAATTCGATCCAAATTATTCTCTCGCAAAAGAAAGGTTAGAAAAAATTATTGGTAAATGATTCAAATTGATGATCTCGACTTTCCCATTGTTTATATTAAAAAGGACGGACAAATTCTTAAAAGTAATACCTTATTTTCAAACGTTTTTGCACAGGAACTTAGCTACTCTAATATATTTGATTTTGTGAAACCTGAGGACTATGATTCATTCTATTCTTTTTTAAACAGCAGAAGGAAAAAGGCATCTTTTTATTTTTTTACATTAAATGGTGAAGAGAAGCGATTTTCTATTCACAAGATACATAAAAAAGACGTAATATTACTTATCCTAAGAAAACAAGAGGCAATAGAAATTTATAAAAAGGTCTTACTTAATTTACAAAATTTCTGGAATGAGTTTTTTGATAGCCTTGATATTGGTATTGTAATAATAAATAAGCAACTAAATGTCCAAGAAATAAATAGAACTTTTAAAAAAGAATTCTCCTTAAAGAAGAAAAAGCCCACTCTAAATGACCTAATGCCTCATATTCCAGAATTAAAGAAAATTGTTGTCGACGTCATCGATTCTGGTAAACCTCGCACTCTAAATATAAAAAGGAAAGGCATCATTTATAGGGTTAAATTAGTTAAGTTCTATGAAAAAGGAGTAATCATTACATTCGTTCCTATTACAGAGGAGATGTTCCTTAAAACATTAAGCGAGACAAATAAGCTGATTTCAGAGTATACAATTTACAATCGAAAATCTTTCCTAAAGAAGTTATACAACCTCCTATATTCTAATCTACAGATACATAATCTTCATTTTGTGTTTACAGAACCAGTCTTTGAAAAAATAAAAAATAAAAAAAGGGACTTAAGACACATAAGTTTTATCGTTGAAAACTTATTTAAGGGAAAAATCTTTTTTTCTGATAAGGAAGACAGAGAGTTTTTAAAATTAATCGTAGAGGAATTATCTAAAAAACTGGAGAATATATACTTACAAATAAAGAAAAGAGAAAGACTCTCTGTTCTCTCCTGGATAATAGACATAGGCAGTTCTCTTTTTCAATCAAAGTCCCTTGAAGAACTCATTTCTAAGCTTAATACCGGCTTAAAGAGGATTGATGTAAATGCATTTTCTAAAATAGTAAATGGTAAATATAGTATTAGAAAAATCAAGAATAGCTCAGGAATCCTTATTAATGAAGCAGGTGTCACAGTATACCTAAAAATTAAAAAAGGTATAATACAATCAGAGGAAGAAAAAATATTAATAGATATTATAAAAACAAATCTCAAGAGAATCAATACATTAAAATCCTTAAATGAAAAGATTGCTCAATATAGACTTCTGCACATTGCAGGATATTCACTGTTTGAACAAAATTTTTATAAGGCTGTAAAGAAGATACTCAAGGAATTAAAAGCAACCGGTATAGATTACGTAACTTATTTTGAAATTGAGAAGGATGGAAAAATCTCTTTAAAGATGGGTGAAGGAAAAGTATTGGATATAAAAACAATAGAAGATTTCAACAAAAGGAGTCTCAATATACATCATGAAGAGCTATCATCTATTTACCAGGATGTACAGAAAGAAGGTTTTACCTTCTTAAAAAGAAACGAATCACCTTCCCTATACAGAAAGATCTCTATTTCAACAGAAACAAATTTTATATATATTATACCCGTAATATACAGGGGAACAATTGTTGGTGGAATTACACTTAGTTATAACTCGCCCCACATAATAAAAAAGATAGAAAAGGAATTTATTTCTTCTTTAGCAAGAATAATTTCAATAGGCTATTCCAACTATGTTAATTTTCAAATGGTTGGAAAACTACAACTCGCCATTCTACAGATTCTCTCCCTTTTTACTAAAATCTTGAGGTCCAGGCTAAAAAGGACAACCGCTATTAAAATGATAATGGAAAGGATGATAGATATCATTGGTGCTAAAAGGATTTTATTTGTCGAGAATAATAATGAGTATGCTGTAGTGAAGGGAGGGGCAGGCAAAGATGTTAAAGGTTTTCTTGGTATAAAACTTAAAAAGGACGAGGGGATTTTGTGGCGAAGCTATCAATCTTCAGAAATAGTAAGATTCGATAAAAGGAAAATGACAAAATCCAAGAGTAAATTATCCCCACTTGAGACAACTGGTGAAGAAATCCTGTATATTCCTCTTGGCGCCACCAACAAAAGAAAAGGCACCTTTGTAATATATTTTGACCCAATGGAAACTATAACGGAAAATAAGATATCTTTAATTAAAATAATTGCAGAGTTTACAGAGCTGCTTCAAAATCTTCTCTCCTCTCTGGCAATCTTTACTCATTTTGCAAAAGCAATTGGAAGTATAGATGTAAACAAAAAGACAGATTTATCAAAAAAATTAATCGATAGCTTTTCACCTTATGTTTCTATTCTTCTCCCTCTATCCCGTATTGATAAAAAGATATATAAAAAACTTAAAAAGAAAAGAAGCTTCTGTGATAAAGGAATTTGTTATTACAGATTAAGTCTTATAAACGAGGGAGATCATTGTATAGGTATTATGGCTGACGAAAATACTTCGAAAATAATTGTTCATTTACTTCAGTTATTTATTAATAATTATACAAATATAGCCAAAATAAGGAATCAAAAGGAAATTTTCCATATCCTTGCTTCTTCACTACAAACTGTATTCAGTTCAAAAAATATAAAAGAAGACATAAAAAAAATTTTGCTTGATGTGTATAAAAGCCTTAATGTCTTCTATATCGCCTATTTATCAAAAGATGATTTTTTATTGACAGATTGCTTCATTTCTGAGGAGGGAATTACACCAAAAAATATTAAGATCCCATTGGATAAAGATTCTATTGTTACGACTGCACTCAAAAAAAGAAGAACTCTGAATATAAAGAATACGGATCAATGTCCATTTTACCTTTGTGGAATTGAAAAAACCAAAAGTGAACTTGCTACACCTGTTTTCTTTGGCGAAAAGGTATACGGAGTTCTGGATGCTGGCAAAACTATAAAAAATGGTTTTCAATACTTAGATGTGTTTATATTAGAAAGTATAGCCAGTTTATTAGGGTTCGCACAGTGGAGAAACGAAACAGAAACCAATTTGAAGGATATCGAATTAACTTTTTCTATATTTGAAAATATATCTACAGGTATGATACTTACAAATCATAAAGGTATTGTGTTAAAAGCAAACAAATCCATCACTGACTGGATTGGAGAAAACATCGTCGGAAGGGATCTTGGAGAAATAATGGGCAAGGAATTCAAAAAAGCCCTCTCTGGAGAAAGAATTGACAGGGGAACTTTTGAATACGGAGGAACAACTTTTGGTTTTAGCACTTCGTCAATTATGTCAGATAATAATGTCATCGGAACCCTTGTCATTGTTAGGGATCTTACTGAAATCAGAGAAATGGAAGAAAAACTAAGGAGGCAGGACCGACTTGCGGCACTTGGAGAAATGTCGGCAGGTATGGCTCACGAAATAAAAAATCCACTTGCGGCGATTAAGGCTGGAATTGAATACATAAAAGAAAAATCAAAAAATGAAGAATATTGGGATAGTTTTGACCTTATTTTAAAGGAGATTAACAGAGTCGATAGAATTGTAAAAGATATGATATCATATGCGCGGAGGCCTCCATTAAGAAAAAAGATGTTTAATATCTCCGAAGCGTTTCGTAATATCATATCTATGTATAACCACGCTGTAAAAGAGAAAAATATTCTTCTTAACTTCAGCAGCGAGGGTGATACCTTCATATATGGAGATGAAGAGCAAATTGGAGAAGTACTCACAAATATTCTCTTAAACGCTATTGACTCAGTTAAATATAATGGTATCATTAATATTGATATTTCTGCAGATGAAAATAAAATAAAAGTAAATGTTGAAGATAACGGAGGAGGCGTACCAGAAGAAAATATGAATAAGATTTTTAATCCTTTTTTTACTACGAAAGCAAAGGGTACTGGTTTAGGTTTATCTATTACACATAGAATTATAACTAATCACAATGGTAGTATAAATGTAAAAAATAATTCAATTGGTGGGGCAACATTTACGGTCACATTACCAAGGAGGCCAAATGAATGAGTATAAAATATTGGTAATTGACGATGAAGTTACGCTTGCTGAATTTATAAAGAAAATATTAATTGAGTTAAATGACGACGAAAAAAATCTATTAGTGGAAACGGCAAATACTGGTAACGATGGCATTGAAATTGCCAAGAACTTTTCTCCCGATGTAGTACTCCTTGACATAAAATTGCCAGATATCTCGGGAATAAAAATTCTCTCGTTGCTAAAACAATTCGATCCAGACGTCCAGGTAATAATTATGACAGGATTTGCATCACTTGATACGGCAGTGACTGCCGTAAGAGAGGGTGCTTATGATTATATCAATAAGCCTTTTGACTCCTCAGATCAATTAAAAACACTGGTAAGAAATGCACTGGAAAGAAGACATTTAGTTCTTGAAAAAAAACAACTGATGAATGAGCTAACAGAAGTAAACCAGGCGCTTGAAGATGCCAATAAAATTCTTGAAGAGAAAAAACAGCTTGCGGATAAAAAACTCGAAGAAAAAATAAGTGAGCTTCAAAAACTTAATGAATTCGCAAGGACACTTGCATCCGAAATCGATCTATCTCATTTAATTGATCTAATTAATAAAGAGGCTTTAAAAGTTACATCTGGGAAGGGCTGTCTACTTCTCCTTTTCGACAAAACCAAAAATGCATTAATCGCTATGAAAACCAATGATGTATTTCCGCTAAAACAAGGTGATACAGTTGAACTAAATTCTGAGCCATTTGGTACTATAAATAATAAAGGTGCCTGGAAATTTAACGATACTATGTGTGCCTCTCTCAAGTTTGGCAACGAAAATATTGGAATTATATGTTTTAAAAAGGACAATATAGATAGTCTAAAGGACTTAATAGAAACAATGGCATCGTACATCTCTGTCTCGCTCCATAACGCTATACTTTTTGAAAGTCTCAAATCGAGTTACATTGAAGCCGTGCTTTCACTGATGTTGGTGGAAGAGTCAATAGACCCAAAAATCAGAAAACATGCATTAAATGTTGCAGACTTGTCGGTAAAACTTGCTAATGAGCTTGGCATAGATAAGGAAGAAATTCAAGATATTAGATATGCTGCTCTTCTTCATGACATTGGTAAAATCGGCGAAGGGATAGAAGTACATACTGCAGGAGAAAAAATACTAAGTCCTTTAAAATTTCTAAAAAGGTCAACAATTATAGTAAAACATCAATTTGAAAATTTTGATGGTTCTGGTAAGCCGAATGGCTTGAAAGGAGAGAAAATCCCTTTGGGTTCCAGAATAATCGCTGTCGCAAATCGATTTGATGAACTTGTTTCTGATGGAAAGTCAGATGAAGAAGCCTTCAATGAGATTAAATCTACGAAGATTTTTGATCCTAAAGTTATTGAAATGCTTAATAAGGTTTTGAAAAAAAAGGGTATCGAAATATAATACTGAGGAGGAAACAATGATTTTAATTCTTTTTAGTATTGTTGTGCAGGGATTAAAAACTCCAGAAAGTGTTATCTTTTATAAAGGTTATATCTATGTATCTAATGTAAACGGCTCTCCCAATAGAAAGGATGGAAATGGCTATATCTCGAAGTTAGATCTAAAAGGAAATTTTATAAAAGAAAAATTTGCTTATAATCTTAATGCCCCTAAAGGTATAGGTTTTATAGATTCAGTATTATTCGTATCAGATATTGATAGAGTTTGTGGTTTCAATATAAAAAATGGACAAAAGATCTATGAAACTAAAATAAAAGATGCAAAATTTCTCAATGATATTACCTCTAATAATATAAACACTATTTATGTAAGTGATAATGTGATGAATAAGATATATGTCCTCAAATTAAAAAATGGAATACTTAAACTTGCAGAATCCTACAATTTTCCTGGTGGCCCAAATGGACTTTTCTATTCAAATGGTAAATTAATTGTAGTAACATGGATTAGTGGCAAGGTATTCTACGTAGATTCATCGTTTGCAAGAAAAAAATTGCTTGCTTCAGGCTTCAAGCAATTAGATGGAGTGTGGAAAACAAAAGGAGGAATCATATTCTCGTCATGGGATGGTAATATATATGAAATATTGAATAACGGGAAAATAATAAAATTGCTTTCAAGACTTGAATCACCGGCTGATATCTCTTACATCGATTCTCTTAATATTATCCTCATACCTGAATTTTTAGATAATAAGATAGTAATCGAAAAATTGGAGAAATAGTACAATCCGCTATTGCTATCAACTAAATTCTACTTAACGATTTTTATAAATGTTGAGCCCCAACCAATCAACTCTCTATCTTTATATGCAACAACAAATATTTTACCCGTAATTTCGCTCTGCCCCATAGGTAATCCTCTTGCTATAAAATTCCCCATATTATCTATTACACCTAACTTATATGAAACCCTCCAGAGAAATTTTGCATCTGGCACAGGGGGGTTAAGAGTTGCATAGAATCTTCTTGATGAATTCTCTTTTATAATTGCATTCTGAGGACTGATATTAATATTTGCTTGTTCTCCAACAATAATAAGAGCTCTTCCAGGTTTTACAAGTACATTACCCTTAACCTTCGCCTCTACATAACCAATTCCTTTCCTTTTTGCAGTAAAATTACCATTAGATGTAATCATCCCAAGATCAGATGGGATAACACTAAAATCAACGGGTAAATTCTTTTTAAGATTCACGAAATAAACGTTAAATTTTGATGATTGTCCTGCACCACTCAGATATATAAAGGAAGGATAAATCCTTAGAAATATTGGTTTCTCTGGTAGCACAATAACGTCTGCAGTAAGAATTCTATCTCTGTAACCTGCGGGTAATAATGCAATAACTTTTCCCCTTCCTGGAATACTGCCTGCGATAAATAAACCGTCTTTAGTAATTCTTCCTATCCTTTTTGGTATAACTTTCCATCGAATGTTACTCACATTACCTGTTCTATTTTTTACACTAAACCTGATTGTTTCTCCATTTTTTAATACGGATCTCTCAGGTGTCATCCTTGCCAATTCATTTCCTAAGACTATAACCAATGCCCTTCCAACATACTCGAGATTTCCTCTTCTAACTCTCACAATTACAAAAGCTCTACCGGGTTTTTTTGCTTCAAAAATACCATATTTTGAAATAGTGCCAATCTCCTTTGGGATTACATTAAATTTCATATGCTTAAATACTGGTCTCGGATGAAAGATTATTCTATCCCCAACCTTAACTTTGGAAAATCTCGGTTTTAGAATCACCCTACGGATGTTACCCTTCACTATTATCCTGGCAGAAACAACAAAACCGTCTTTTAGGATCGCAACCACTCTTCCCCTTCCCGGTGATTTAGCAGTAAATAATCCATTTGAAACCTTTCCTAATTCAGTGGGAATAACGTCCCATTTTTCAACTTCTGCTCCTTTTACATTGAATTGCTCTGTCTCCTCAGGATTTAGAATTACAAAACTCGGTGATATTTCTGCACGTTGAACAGAGCTTACAATAACAGGGGTATACCCTTTTTCTGTCTGATTCCCTGCGTTCGCAATACATACAATTACTCCTTTTCCTTCCTGTCTTGGTATAAATACATCACCCTCAACAACTCCAAGGTGTTCAGGCACAACCTTAAATTTATACGTACCATTATTAATGACATCACCAAGGTCATCAACAAGCACTACATTAAGATGAACCTTCTGCTCGATGGAACAGGTCAATGGTCTTGGTTCTAAAAGAACACTAAATCCTGAGATTAATATTAATAGCATCATCCCCTACCCTCCTTATAAAAAATTACCTCTTCAGTCTCAGAAGATTCTATCGTTAAGGAATGGGGACCATCTTCTAATATATTTAGAGGTATAAAAACAAGATCATTTTCTCTTTTCATCTCTAAATCTTTTTTCTCCCCATCAATGAGCAATGTAAACTTCTTAACACCTGGCTCTACATAAAGAACGACCTCACCCATTTCATCTATAATATCTCCATCCTGAGGAAATACAAGAGCGACTTTTGCTTTTTCTTCAGGTAAAGGGCTAATTTCCTTTTTCTGCTGTTTCTCAACTTGTTGTACAATTCTCTTAACATTTTTTACGCTCTTATTCTCAAGATTTTTTGTTCCCTTTACATATTTTACATTCACAGGTGTTTCTATCTTTCTCGTTATTTTTCTCATATCGGTAGAAATAAATCCAATTGCTATCGAAATAATAACTGCGGCTGCTACTGCAATAGCAGAATAGAGCCTATACCTTTTTCTCCTTATCCTTTCTAAAATTTGGCTTTCCAAAAAAGCTGCCGAAGGAAGTTCCTTTAGTCTATCCTGCAATGCAGACTTTACCATTTGTGCCTTTTCAAGTTTTTCTCTGCATTTTTTACAGGTAAGTAAGTGGTCTTCAAATTCTTGTTTCTTTGAATCCTTAAGCTCCCCATCCAGATAACCTTGTATAAGTTCCCTAAATTCTTTACAATCCATTTCCCACCTCCATCATCTTCTCAATACTCTTTCTTGCCCTTGCTAATCTTGAGCGAACAGTTCCAATGGGTATGGAAAGAAGATTTGATATCTTTTTATAATTTAAACCCTCATAATATTTTAAAAATATAACATCTTTATATACATCAGGCAATGAATCAATAATTTTATTCAATCTGTTAATTTTATCCTCTTTTTCTACAATATCTAATGGATTTTCCCCTCCTTCAATATTATCAGATAGCTCCACTTTTTTAATTCTGGCTTCTTTTTGCCTTATTCTGTTAATCCTATTGATTGCAATTCTATAAAGCCAGGTATATGGATCAGATTCAAATCGAAATTTCCTGTAATTTTTATATGCAAGTAAAAAAACATCCTGTGTTATATCAAGGGCATCATAGTAATCCTGTACAAAATAGAATGCAAGTTTAAAAATTCTGTCAGAATACATCCTAACAACCTCCTCAAAGGGAGGGGGGCTCTCCCCCCTCCTACTCCGCTGTTGAAACATACGGTATTATCCATGCATCAGCATCATAAGGATAAAGAGTCGAATCATCCTCAAACAATGTTTCATACTTGATTACATCTACTCCAAGTCTTCTAATTCCATCTTTGTAACAGGATCTCCATATACCTTTGTAGACACCCGGATTTTGCTCTCTTATTCTGTACCTGCGTATCCTTCCCCAGGCAAGCGTATGAACAAACACACAGACACTTACAGATTCTGGGCTTGTATAAACAGTAATAGTTGCATCTGTCCCCCTGGGTATTGATAATAATGAATCTCTGCTCTGCAGTGTAAGTGGGTCTTTCACAAATAGAATAACATTAGAATTGAGATCCATAACCTTTACAGAATCGATGTGAAATGAAGGTGTTGGCGAAGTTAACGTTGCCCCTGAAATGTCAGTAAGTACCCACCCTCGATGTATTGAGAGATCTCCTATCCTTTTAAAAATCGCATATTTTTCGCCAGCATCGCTGAAACTCTTTGGCACATCCACAAGTGTATCAGGTGGATGCGGGGTATCAAAGGGATATCTGTGAAGAATTCCCTCAACATTCCTTGTGAATGTTACAAAGGCACTATCCCCTTCGATAGAAATATTAATATTTCTGCTCCAATCAGTCCGTTCTCTAAACCAGAATACATATTGATATGCCTTCGAGTTAGGGGTAGCAATAGAATCACTATCTGGGCGACCATAGTTTACATCAAGATCGAAGTAAGATGAGAAATCACTACTTATCAGACTCTCAATCTCGCTCTCATCACCCATTTGTGTACATCCAAAAAAACCGATTAAGAACACTGGCAACACTGGTAGAAAGAATAACAACTTTTTCATAAAAACCTCCTTTGGGTTATTTTTCTTTTAACAAGCTTCTGAGACTCAGAAGTCTCACCTTTATTAAACGGAATTCCGTACGAATTTTTTTATACTTCCTTGTTGCATTTTCCGATATTCTTACTGCTGTAATAAATTCTCCGAGTAACTCACTTGCATTCTGGTGTATCTGTGAATTTGCGGGGGTCTTCCTTATAACCCTTCGTATGAAAAGTTGATCTTGTTTTATTCTATTTGTTATATCAATTATTCTGGAAAGCCTTGGGATCAATATGCTAATACCAACCATCTCATTCTCAACTGAATTAATCACCCTTTTTGCATCTATGTATTTTTTTCCATTTAACAGTTCTTTGGCTTTATTCAATTGCAATCTCATTCTATTCAGGATACCATTCACCTTTGATAGGTCGGAATCTACTGTCTTTATTCCAATGGTATTTCTTCTCAATCTATATCTTAATCTATCTATTAACCCCCTGTTGATATTTTCATTCAGGGTGCCCTTTTCTTTTCTTAGCTTTTCTATCCTCATTTTTAATTCCTTTATCTTCAGTCTTTTCTGTAGGCAATCTGCCTGATCAAGAAGAAGATCAACGTTACCCTGATTTTTGTTGATTCTATCAATTACCCTATCAGCATCAACCTTACTCCAGATATACCATCTTTTTAGTTTTGAAGGGTCAAATCTCTCTATTCTTCTTATAACTTTTCTCCTCAACAATATCCTTTGCAAAGGTTTTATTACAAATTTCTTCCCAGTCTCTTTTTGATCTACTGACACCTCTCCATTTATAACATCTGTCTGCGCCTCACTACCATTGAATGAAACAAGAAACTCAGTTCCCCGTACACCTGCAACTACAATTGGTGTTTCGATCTCAAACCCTTCTCCACCAAATAGCTTCCTTACCTTTGCCCAAATACTCCCCACTTTCAAGAAAAGTTTCCTTATCTTACCAGCTGGGGCTGCAATACCAATCTTTGTGTTTTTATTTATCATAACTGTGCTGGAATCATCAAATTTTATCTCGGCCTTTCCATCATTAACGAGAATAGAATCGCCCTTCTTCAATTCCATACCCAAAACGGGAATTTCCCATTTTCCTCCAGAAAAGACCTTTGTATCTCCTGTGAAAAGTGTTAAAACAACCCCAATTATCGCTAATAACATTATTCCTCCTTTTTTGATTAGATACATACTACAAAAAAAAGTTCCCTACATTGAATAAAATATTTCACCTTTTAATGAATTTTCAAGTGAGCCATCAGAATAATTACCTGTGTCCATAATTTGAAGTCTAAAATTATCGCTTATATTATAATTTAACAGATTAGAGAAATTGTACTTATCACTTGAGCCGTAGGTTAAGGATACATTCACATTTAGAGAGAATGGGCCCAAGAAGAGGGAAGCGCTGGTGTTTATAGAATTTGTGGTTGAGCCAAAATAGCCATAGTCTCCGCTATGAGAAAACACCGTTGATAGGTAAAAAACCTTTGTTTTAATTTCTGCCCCTACGGAGATGTAATAACTGATGTCCTGAAGAGAATCCCGTTTCTCGTCAGCATACTGAAATGAAGAAAGAATACCAAAATTAGAAAACTCAACGTTCAAATTATTGGATAAAAAATAGTTTAATGTGTTATTTAGATAGTAAACCTCGTTATCGAGAGAAAGAGAAATTTTAGACATATAAATATCTCCATCCAGGTGGAGTCCCCTCCTCTTTTCAAGGTAGGGGTTGCCAAGATTAAGAAAATTCTCCCCTACATCTCTATAAAACAATTTTACATCCTTCAGTTTAAAACCAGCTTCGTATGCCCTGCCCCTTATTTTATTTTCTGTAAATATATTTGGAGAACCCTCAGTAATAGCCAGTTGTCCAAATATCCCAAGTAGGTCATTACTTATGGAGAAACAAGGGGATAGAAGTATTGCTCTTTCAGGAGGTTCAAAGGGGAATCCCACAAAATTTGCTGTATCATCATATGCCCTGAAAGCAGTAAAAGAAATCTTATTAAAAAGGGTAAATTTTCCTCCATAAAACACACGAGGATATTCAAAAAATAGTGTATCATAGGCGACAGAATATAGATAGAAGGGCTTTAGTGAAAAATATCTGTTGCTATAATCTTGTAAAAACCCAAGTCCTGAAGGAGAATACATAGTCAACTCATCAAAATTTAAAGAAAGGTATCCACCTTCAAGCTCAAAATCTTTATATTTTATGTTGCCATAACCATACCATCCAAGAGGATAATCAATATCCTTTATATATGTAATCGTGGTAGGGATGTTAAAAAAAGAAAAACCAGCATTAATCTCAGCCAATGAAAATAAACCTGGTTTATAGGTAGTAAACGTTAGCGAATCAGGCACAACATTTTTCGTTGCACCTCCTCCGATACTAAAAAAATCAATGTTTATACTTTTTACTTTTTCTGTCATTTCATTCACAAAAAAGGGAAATACAAGCGTATCTTCAGATGTAAAAACTTTTAATAGGTGGTTACCAGAACTCACTGGATAAGATTCTAAATAAAAATAGTCTTTAGAAATTTCCCCCTCGATTAGATCATTATCGACACTAACAGTAATTTTTTTATTACTCATAGGGGGTTCGAAGTATATCATAATATCAGGGTTTGGTTCCGATATGGAATCTGGGCTTAACACAAATATTGCTGCAATGATAAAATTAATCATACGGGAATTATAGACTTAATTCAGTAAATTTCAATATCTGATTGCATCAAGATTGCTACCATTATTTAGGACAAGAATACGATGAGTAAAAATAATTCTAAGTAAGTGAATTTATCCTTACTGATTGGTTTCTTAATCATCGACAATAGATTTCTAATTTTTTATTGACAATCAATTGTTATATCATTATACTTCTGTATGCACATAATTAGATTAAAAGGAATTTCAAAGAGAATAAAGATAGGGTTTAACGAAGAAAAACAAAGGGGAACAAGAATAGAAGTAGATGTTGAAATTTATACGGATCTTTCAAATGTTGCAAAAAGTGATTCCCTGAAGGGGGGTATTGATTATACAAAAATCTATAACATTGTTTACGGTGAAATGAAAAGGGAACTGTCTACTATTGAGTCATTGTGCTTCAATATCCATTCTACGTTAAAAAATTCCTTTCCTGGTAAAAAGATTAGGGTTATCGTCAGAAAGCCCCATCCACCGCTTGGTGGTGAAGTTCAAAGTGCTGAGGTAGAAATAGAAGAATGAATATCTATCTTTCTATTGGGTCAAATTT
>Ga0190349_1000079_pt1 | contig 34963 bp, 26 predicted proteins | sample 48721378_MG_FD_179798 | JGI IMG/M metagenome (GOLD analysis project Ga0190349, IMG submission 179798) | Hydrothermal vent microbial mat bacterial communities from Southern Trench, Guaymas Basin, Mexico - 4872-13-7-8_MG | ecosystem: Environmental > Aquatic > Marine > Hydrothermal vents >...
TAATCAAAAAAAAATAAAGGTATTTCTGTAATAATCGCTAACTAATTGGTTTTTCGTTTTCTGATAATAACTTTCTTACCTTATTTCCACTTGCCAAATCCTGGTCCGGCTGGGCTTATATATAAAGGCCCATGCTCACCAGCACAGGGATCGTTGGAAACCTCTTGAATTGTGGCAAATGAACCCCAAGTTTCTGGACCTATCTCTGTACCGTCTGCTGTGTACCAAATGCCATCAACCTTTATGGCATCCTCTGGAACTGCAACTATTTTTACAAAATATGTCCAGTGACATTCCTTGCCGTCTTCATTGGTATAGGTTCCGAACTGATGGTTTGTCTCCCATGCTCCTGAACCGATGTATGAATCAAAACCGAAATGTCTATCGAGTTTTCCGTCTCCATCGCAGTCTTTGTTGCTGAGCCAGGCATCGTTCCACTTCATATTTAGGATTACGTCTCTGTAGGGCCAGCACCATACTGTATTCATCAAATCTTCCGCCTCCCCGATAGTAGCGGCACGGCCTTCGTCAACCAATCTTTGGTAATACGCTGCATCGTCGCCTTCGTATGGTGGATATCCATACCCACCCAGATATACATTGCAGTAGTAGCCGTTGAAAAGATGTGCCTGATAGTTGTAGCCGTACATGTCAAACCCGGGCTTTATCGGCTCTCCTGCTAAATAGTGGTCTGAGGAATACGTGAGTACCCCTTCTGTTATTTTTGTGCAATCAGAGAATTTTCCCTTGTCTGCTGTTGCGTTAATCGAAAAGATTCCGATGCAAAAGGCCAGAAATACCAATCCCAGCAAAATCAATAATGCCTTTTTCATAACTTTACCTCCCCTTTGAAATTACAAAATTAATCTATAAAAATATTATTATAATGTCAAATTAAAACCTGCCAAATATTTTTCAATATTTTTAGTCCTAGTTATTTTCTGCTCCAACTAATTTCATCTCTGGGATTTCAATTTTAAAACCAGATTATTATTCTTCCCCTCGACGATTACCTTTCCCTGCGTATTTAATTTATCCCTGAGCTCTTTGTTAATCAGGATCCTTCCCCAGCGGTCGATTTCCCTTACGATGCCAGACCTGTTTATTCTGATGAAAAAACTCCTCGAAACCGGATTTTTCAGGGCTGTTTCTCCTGCAATTTTCGCTGTTTCCCTCCATTGCTCCAGGGGAAAAATTTGTATATGCTCTCCATCCAGCGAAGTGATAAAGGCTTCTCTCCTGTATTTCTTTTCGAGCTCGCCGGCAATTTTGCTTACGAATGTTTCGTCCATGATTCCTCCTTGTTCCAGGAATATATTCTTTCCTTCGCTCGCTCATGGCAACTGTGCCCAAACTGTGCCCAAAATCTGTCAGAAATATCCAAAAATGTGCAAAAATATCGAAAAATTTACAAACAGGGAAGTCCTGTAACTACCTTATTTTAGAGGATTTACCCTTTTTCCTGGCGGGGAGCCTCTTTCCGCAGTGCTTACACACGGTAGAAGTCGCAGGTTCGAATCCTGCATCGCCCACCATTTTATTATCAACAACTTGCGTCAGCGCGCAATCCCCCCGAATGCAGCTCCTGCCTTTTTGGTCAGGGGAAAGGTGAGGATGATCAGGGATTAACGGAGATAATCACTTATCACTTCTTCCCAGGCAAAATTCTGTCTTCTATAATATTTTCCATTGCCTTGATGAATTTTTCCGCAAACTCTATTATTTCTTCGCAGTTTTCTTTTGTGGCCATAAAAAATACGTTGTATTCATCGTCGTGCCTCATATCCCGGAATCTGTCGAGAAGTTCGACCCATTTCCGGTCAAGGTGCCCAGTCCTTACGTAGTTCTCTTCCAGATATCTGGCCACACAGGCGTGACTCTTTTCTCTAAAGCCATCTTTGAATAGGACGGATTTTGCAGAAAGAAATACTGCCTGGTAACATGTAAGAAGACTGGCATCATACGCCTGGATATCCAAGGATTTTCTTGCCTGGTCAAGGAATTTTTTGGCTTTTTCCACCCCGCTTCTTGCCTTTTTGAGGGAAGGGATAACCCTTCTTAGGAGCCCCTTCTTCAGACATTCGTTGTATTCAATCCTGGAGCGACTTACCATAGAGAACCACCGAACCGTAAATTAGAGAATAGTAAAAGATAGGATCATTTTCTCTCAGCATTCCGTTCTTCGTTGGATCTATAATCAAAAGTTGAACATTCCTTCTCATTCTTTCCCTCATTTGCCTGGAAGCTCGGGCAATGATATCTTCTGCGGGTTTTTCCCCCACCCTGATCCAAATGTCGATATCGCTGTCTTCATTGTTCGTGCCATCTGCCCAGCTTCCGTAAAGGCCGATGCCCATTAAATCGGGAATTTTTTTTAAGGGGGCGATGTCCAAGCGAGAGACGTTAAGCAAAATTTTAATGGTTTTCACGACCGGGTTGCCGAGGTTTACGGAAAAGATATCCCCCCTCCTCTTTAGAATGCCTTTCCTTTTGAGCAAGGCGAAAAATTGGGAGACGCTCCCCACACTTACCTTGAACTTTTTAGCGATCTCCCGGACCCTGTAATTTCCGGAGGGGTGGTCGAGAATGTAAGATAGGATTTCTTCTCTTTGTTTTCTCGAGAATATTTTACTGAGCATGGTTATCTTCTGTTCATTTTTTATGAACGTTTTGTTCATTTTTAATGAACACATTGATATTAATACCATGGAAGCATTTAAAATTTCAAGCCCATATTATTGAACCAGGTCCAGTGGGATAGGACTCTTCTCTATTCCAGGAGAGACAAAAAATGGACAGAAAGCGTTGCTGTGGGAAGTCGGTTTTTTCTAGAAAAAAGAGAAAGAGAGTGGAATGAAGTCCAGGGCCAGAAAAATAGAAAGGAGAAGATATTTACATATTCTCCATGAGTCAAAAGCTCCTTACAAACCTTATTTTACCCCAAAAAACGCGCTCTAAGCACCATAATTAAATCAAATCTAAGGCTATCTTCTTCCTTATCAATAGGACAAATCGGTCTGACCCTTAAGCCCTGGTCTTAAGTCTTCCTTCCTCTTAAGCCCTGTTAAGCCTTCTAGTTTTCCTCAAAACAATACGGGAACCTCTTTAGGCACAGGGACAAGATGCGTAAGGCCGGGAGCCAGCCTTTTTATCATCCCATCATCGAAGATGACCTGTCTTCGGTACCTTCCAGAGGCTAGGCCGAGATGATAAGAAAAGTCTCCGATGCGGATCCCCTGATCTGTCTTTCATGTGGCGGCCGGATGACGATCCTCTCTTTCATTAAAAATCCAAAGCTTATCGACAGGATCATCTGCCATCTCGAACTTAGCTTTGAATCTGAGAGGCCGCCGCCTCCTCCTCATCATCATGGCCCCCAGGAACTCCTTATGGCAGCCGAGTAGAGAGGGGAGTATTTCTGAGGACCTGTGCGGCTGCTTTTGGCTCATTCGCGGGTGGAGTATGTTTTGAAGCTTACCTTTTTGTCTATTTCATTGTTTTTGTTTTTTGTCTTATATTTGACCTCATCTTTTTCCTTTGATAAGTTCTCTCCAGGATGTCAGTGGGTGGAAATTGCGGAAAATTGTAAGAGATTTGTGGTAAGCACAAAAAGGAAATTTCTATACTTTGCGGCGGTACTTACTGCCGCCGGGATGGATGCCGTTGTGGATGGCGCGCGTCGAAACCACGAGGCTAACGCTGAAGTAGACCAGCCAGCCAATAAACGGCGGCGGGTCAACTTTGCCCGCCGCTGTTTTAGAAGCGTTCATCCTTTTTAAGCATTTTTTAGGAGCTAAAGAGTGAAACGATTAAAAAGAAATCTCTTGGGAATCCTGATTATTTGTATTCCTCTTCTTCTTAACGCGGCAGAATTTGAAATAAAGGTAGTAAAGAACGCGGCTGATCTGCCGGAGCCCTTCACCACCTTATGGAAAGAAGGAGATATTCTTGTCTCGGACGGGACGCACCTGGTCCTTTTCGGAGGTTCAGACAGGATTTTGAGGTCCTATTATCAATACCCTATTGAACACACCCTGGGATCTGTCCTGGCTTATGTACCTAAAGGGAAAGGATTCAGGAGTGATCTGGTCATCGGATCGCCTTATCTCAGAATTAAAAATAGGAGCCATTATCTGGGTTATTCTACCTTCAACGCCATTCCTCAGAAAGGCCTAGACAAAACCCTTATGTTCCGGGCGATTGCGCATTACAAGGGAGATAGCGGGGAAAAGGCACAAATCACAACGATTTATCACCTGACTCCCGAGTCAGGGAAAATCGATATCACCTCTATCGTAAAAAATACGGGAACGGTGAAGCTGGAAGACTTTCACTATTCCCTCTATAAAAATTCGGGTCAAGTCTATTCCTTCAGTCCTTTTAAAGAGTCTGATTCGAGTGGATCATCTGTCTCTTCGGTGGAGAAATCCCAGCTTCCTTTTTGGGTTTACCCGAAGAAAGGGCATTATTTGGGATGGATAGACCTGAATCCCATACGATCTTCATCCGAGTCTAACGCCTCCAGGAATCTTGATGCCGGAAAGAGTTACGAGGCCCGATACGTTCTTCTGGTCGATACTAAGGCTGAAGACCTCCTTAAAAAAATTTATCAAGTGCTTGGCGTGAGGACAGCCAAAGTCAAAATCAATACGACTGATTTTCACGGCAAACTCATGGAAGTCGTGATACGAGATATGTCGGGGCGAGTTTTCTTCAAGTCCTTCTTCGAAAAGCCGGAACATCTTGGAGTGATGCTTCCTGAAGGATTTTATTCCGTCAGAGCCAACTTTTTTCCAGCCATTGTTGAGAGCCTCCTATCTGTTGGGTTGGACAAAGAAAATAGCTGTCTTCTCCAAGACCTACCCCAAGGAAAAGTCAAGATTTCCATCAGGAATAAAGACGGAGACTTCGTCCCCGGGAAAGCGACATTCTTTGGCCTCTATTCCACAAGGACTCCTTACTTCCAGCCCGAAAACCCTTTAGAGACAAATAATAGTCATGAATACTTCAAAAATTCCTGCTTTCCACCGGCAGAAGGTCTTGAAGTCGAGCTCCCAGTGGGAAAGTATATGATCACTGCATCCAGGGGGCCTGAATATAATCTGGATCAGAAAGTTATTGAAGTCTTAGAGAACAGCACGCAAGAGCTAGTTTTTCATATTGACAAAGTTGTTGATACGAAAAATCTCATATCTGTCGATCCCCACATGCATACGCTGAATTCAGACGGTTCGATGACGATTGCCGAGAGGATAAAATCTGTGGTTGCCGAGGGGGTGGATGTGGCCATTTCCGCCGATCACAATTACCTTAGCGATTATCCCTCTGTACTCAAAAAGCTCGGCCTGGGTGAATACATAGCCGTCCTCATTGGGCAGGAAGTCACACCCCTTGATGTTAATGGGGAAGACATGCCAGAGTTCAACCGGTATCCACTCAAGAAGAGACAAGGCGAGCCGGGTAACGGCGCCCTCGAGATCCGGTTCTTTGAAAATAACACGCCACTTTTTAAAGAAAGTCGCAGAAAGGACCCCAAGGCCCTGATCCAGGTCAATCACCCGAGACGGAGGGGGTATGGCTATTTTTCTTATTATCAGCTCGATCCAGAAACTGCCGCAACCGCCCTTAAAGGTTTTGACACGTCCTTTGATCTCCTAGAGGTAATGAACGGGCCATTCTTTTCTCACGATAAAAGCAATAACTCTCAAGTCATTGCGGATTGGCTTCATCTCCTCAACAGGGGTTATTACTTTCCGATTGTCGGGTCTTCCGATTCCCATGGAATCGATCGAGCGGAACCGGGTTATGCGAGGACTTATGTTTATTACCGTGGAGAAAAAGGGAATAAACTCGATATATGGGCCCTCATGCAAGCTATGAAGAAGGGCCAATCCTTCGTTAGCACAGGTCCTATAATCGAATTTACGGTAAACAAGACATCTATTCCAGGCAGCACTATCACCGTTGAAAAAAAACAGCTCGATGTGGGGATCAAGGTCCGGAGTGCTCCTTGGGTCTCTGTGGATGAAGTGAGAATTATTGTCAATGGTGAAAGAAAAGTTATATTGCCCGTAAAAGCTCCGAGGGAACAAATTTTAAAATTTCAAGATACAATCAATCTGAATCTTGAACATGATTCTTATATCGCTGTGGAGGTTCTCGGCAACGAAACTTTATTCCCTGTAGTCCAAAGGAGTATAAAATACGACGCTTACGAATGGGGCCCTTTCCCTTACGCCTTAACCAATCCTATCTTTGTAGATGTCGATGGAAACGGCAAGTTCGACTCTCCTTTGCCAAAAATCAAGTTGATTTTCTGAAGCTTGCGTGTTTCTTTTCTGCTACCGTTGAGTCTGACTAGAGCATTTCATGCTTTAGTTATGATAACTTTTATCAACCTGAGCAACAAACACGCTGACCACCTCCTTTTCCTTTGCACCCCTTTTTTTTCTTTCGATTCTTTGCGAGCAAAGGGAGGAGAAAACGCATGTCCAAAGGAAAATTTATCGGAGTGTCTCAGCAGACTGGATAATCCTTCTTCATTACAATCAAGATAAATGAAGGATGCTTCAAACAAGCCTTAGGGAATTTTGATGAAGCCGGGCTGGCATTTCAATTAGTTAGAACATTTTAATTAGCAAGAAAAAGTTGGATAAACAACTTATATTTCTCATGAGATTTTGATGTGATTGGCTACAAAATCATAGGTGAAGTTTTATAAAATTAAATTTATCACGCTTTTAGAGTGCATGGGTGATTGACATAAGGGGGACAATGATTTAATTTCCTTACAATAGAAAAGCGAAAAAAGGAGTAGAGATGAAAAAGCTATCCTTGCTTCTTGTGTTGTTTTCCTTTTCTTCTATATTAATTTTTGGGCAGGAACAGAAGAAAGAAGCAACTGCTCTAAAAATTACTGAATCTATTAAAATAGATGGCATTTTAAATGAACAAGCCTGGGCAAAGACTCAGGAACTTAATAATTTTATTCAGTTTGAACCAGAAAGAGGAAAACCAGCTACTTTTAAAACTATAGTAAAAATCCTCTACGATTATAACTTCCTTTATATTGGATTTCTCTGTTATGACCCTGAGCCCGAGAAAATTGCCGCTCGAATAACCAAAAGAGATGAAGAGTTAAAAAATGACGATGCGGTGATAGTTTTTCTTGATACTTTTCACGACAGGAGAAATTGCTATTTTTTTATGACAAACCTATTGGGTACTCAACTTGATGGCCGGATTACAGAAAATGGCCGGACAAGGGAGAAAACCTGGGATGGAATTTGGAAGTCAGCAGCTCAAAAAACGCATTTTGGCTGGAGTGCAGAGATTGCCATTGACCTAAGTTGCATAAAGTATGAGCCTGGGAAAAATAGAACCTGGGGGCTCAATATAGGAAGACCTGTCCCCCGAATCCTGGAGAAAAGTTTTTGGGTGGGTCCACTTGAATCCCCCCAGAAAGTTGCTCAATATGGTGTATTAAAGGGGCTTGATCTTAGAAAAGCAAGGAAGAAGATGCAGATCATTCCTCATATTATTTCAAAGCTTGAAGAAGGAGAAAAATCAGAATTAGAAGGGGGGCTTGATGCCCGTTATGCATTCAGTCAGATGGTCTCAGGCCATTTAACCATCAATCCCGATTTTGCCACGGTGGAAGCTGACCAGGAACAGATTAATCTAACCCGTTTTGAACTCTTTCTTCCCGAGAAGAGGAATTTCTTTCTGGAAGGCTCAGAAATTTACCGGCAGCGAATTAGCTTGTTCTATTCCAGAAGGATTTCCGATATTTATGGAGGAGTCAAACTTTACGGAAAGTCTGGGGGATATGAGTTTTCAGCTCTGAGTGCTCAAACTAAAGAAGATGAAATTCTCGATGAGGATTCAGCGAATTTTACAGTATTCCGCCTCAAAAGGGATGTCATGAAATCATCAACAGTGGGGTTTCTGGCGGCCAATAAATTGGTAGGCGGAAAAAACAAAGGTACGGCCGGAATAGATACTTCATTATACTTTTCAGATACTTTTAAATTTACCGGTCAACTTGCCTTAAGTTACGGTGATTACAACAATGATAACATTGCTTTTTTCTTGCGGCCAAGCTATGACTCAGCCACTTTTCATATTCATCTCCGCTACACTCAATTAGGAAGAAATTTTGCCGATAACGCAAATGAAGTTGGCTTTGTCAGGGATGACAACAGGAGAGAGTTGGATTCGGCTATAAGAAAAATTTTCTGGTTAAAAAGATGGGGTTTTGACCGGATTGAATATACCTCCAATTATAATATTTATTGGGGATTGGATGGGACTTTACGGAGCTGGCAAATAGATGAAGGACTTCATTTTGATCTTAAGAATAAATTTTCTTTGAATGTGGACCACACTCAGGAATATAAGCTTTTTGAAAAAGACTTCCGAAATCATCGAACCGAATTTAAGCTGGGTTATAACACCAGGGAATGGCAACAAGCCCTAATCTCATATGGCTTTGGACGAAACTTTGATTTAGATTTTCAATTAGTTAAGGGCAGCCTGAATTACAAAATAACCCAAGATTTTTCTTTACAGTATTCTCTGGTCCGGTTGATTTATGATCCTGATCCAGAGGAAGAAAGCACCTGGATTCATGTCCTTCGGGCTACGAATTACTTCACGAATGACCTTTTTATTAAAGTTTTTTACCAGATTAATTCATCTATAGACAAAAAGAATATTCAAGTACTATTTGTCTACCGGTTTCAACCTCCATTTGGTTCCCTTCAACTGGCTTACCAGAAGGGAACAGCGAGATTTGGCGAGAAAGGGACTCAAGGTCACACTTTATTCCTAAAGCTTGCCTATGTGTTTTAAAATACCTTTCGTTTTAAAGTAAATGTCATAGTGAATGCTATTACAAAAAACTGGTGACAGTTTACATATTTACCTAATTTCTTAGATATTAAGATTTTTAGGAGCTCCCTGCCTCATCATAAGAGTACTTAAAAGCGGAGATGCTTTAAAATTTAAAAAAGGCTGCGCCTTTCCTCTTTTGTCTATTTTTTAGTTTAATAACTATCCGCATGGAATAAATAAATTAAAGGCCGGCATATCTTTTTCGGAGTAGCAAAAAGCTATTAAAAAGCCGGTAAATAGGTGAATTATCCCCTATTTTTAACGGTCACCTATTTTTCAGCAGATGGATTAGGTGATTAATTTGCTTTTCTATTCTTTATTCTTGACTTATTTTGTTTATGATTTTGCATCCTGGAGCTTTCCCCCTTGCTAGCTATGATCGGTTACCTTCGCAGATGATTTGATTCACTAACTTGACAACACCCGTGGTGAGAGATAAACCTATAAACACAAGTTTCATCCATGAAAATTGAAGAATTAAATAAAAGAATAAAGGGATGTAAAGACTGCAGATTATCAGAAACAAGAATTAATGCTCTCTGTGGTGAGGGGAATCTGAAGGCAAGAATTATGTTGATTGCCCAAGCACCTGGAGAAAATGAGGATAGAGAAGGAAAGATGTTTATTGGTCCTTCAGGAAGAGTATTGAATGAATTACTAAGGTCAGCAGAAATCAGCCGGCAAGAAATTTATATGACAAATCTGATTAAATGTATGCTTCCAAAATACAGGAAACCGAAGCAGGATGAGATTGAGGCTTGTAGCCACTATCTAAATAAAGAAATAGAATTGATAAATCCCCAGGTTTTAGTACCATTAGGCTATTATGCAACGAAATATATCTTTCAAAGATACGGTATTTTTCTACCGGAGAAAAAAGAATTTTCTTTAGTTTACAGTAGGCTGTTCTTAGCTAAGAAAAAAAAGATATTTCCTTTACCTCATCCTGCTGTTCTCCTTTATAATCCCGATCTTAAGCAAGATTTGATAAAAAGTTACAGAAAATTGAAGGTATTGTCTAAAGATTGTAAATGGTATCCAACTTGTCCGATGAAGAGATTTTATGAGGAAGGAAATTTAGACGAGAAATGGATAGAATTATACTGTAAGGGAGACTGGGAAAGTTGTCTTCGTTATCGAATGGAAGAAAGAAACCAACCACATTCAGATTGGATGCTTCCCGATGGCTCTATAAATGAAAAATTATATAAGGGTGGGTAAGATGAAAGTTACCATTATTTACGATAATACATCTTCAAGGGCTGATCTTAAAGCCGATTGGGGGTTCTCGGCTCTTGTGGAAATTGAGGGAAGAAAACTACTTTTTGATACGGGAGCAAATGGAAAGATTTTACTCTCAAATATGCAGAAACTTAAAATTAATCCAGCCCAGATAAAAGATGTTATTATTTCTCATCTTCACTGGGATCATGCAGGAGGCCTTTCATCTTTTCTTGAGGTGAATAGTCAAGTTAAATTATGGATTCCATCTTTTCTTCCGGAAGCAAAGAGTGCAAAAGAATTTTTTGAAGTGAAAAAACCGGCCAGGCTAAATGAAAGGATTTACTCTACTGGTGAACTTGAGGGGATAGAGCAGTCTCTGTGTGTTGAGACAGGGAAGGGAATTGTAATCATAGTCGGATGTTCTCATCCCCCAATAGCTCGTATCCGTGAAACCGCATCTCAATTTGGAGAAATCTATGGAATTATAGGTGGCTTGCACGGGAATAGGCCAGAAACATTAAAGAATTTAGGCTTAATTTGTGCTTCCCACTGCACTCAATATAAATCAGAAATAAAATCACTTTATCCAGAAAAATATATTGAAGGAGGAGCAGGGAAAATTATTGAGGTGGAATAGAATAAAAATAAAAATTTTTATTTAAGTTGATATTTTCACAGGGTGAATAAACCTCTTTTCATGGCCGGCAAGAAACAGACAAGAAAAAGAATTATTCCTATTTCCGTGAAAAACATAGCCGAAAAACCAGAAGTTAAGCTAATTTCTGTCTTTGACAACTAGAGGGAAAATAATCGAAATTAGATAAGAAGTATCAATAAAATCGTTTTTTCCATAATTCGGGTTTTCCCTTACCAGATAAACATAGAATTACATATCCTCGCGGCTCGGGGCATTGGTCTTGCTGGATATCCTTTAATTTTCCCGTCGGCAAAATTGACTCAAAATACAGTTTCAGCCCCAAATTTTTCTATCCAATTTTTCCAAGTAGAATTTAAAGAGCCGAACCTAATAATCCGGTGTGGGCGAACTTAGCCGCCGGGATGAGGGCACGGATAGAAGCATGGCTCCCCAGACCGAAGGAAAAAAGAAAGAAAAAAAGAATGAAATAAAATGATGAAAAAAACAAACCGAAAATTTTGCTTGCATTATTTCATAACAGAAGATTTTATAATTAATAAGCTCGGCCATCATTGATATTAAGTAGAGAAGCGAGAAGATTTAGAAGGTGAAAAAGATTTTGTGAGGATCATGAAAAATAAATTAAAGGCTAAATAAATATAGATAACTTAAGATGAATAACTTATTTTTAATATTATTTTTGATTTTTGCGGGACAAACATTAGGCTGTTTGCTTGGATTAATAAAAAAACCTAAAAAAACTGTTTTATATGGCTCTTTGGCCTTTGCTGCTTCAATGATGTTAGGTATTTCTTTTTTCCAGTTAATACCTGAATCTATGAAGATCATTCCTTTTTATTTAGTGACAATATCTTTCTTTCTGGGAATAGTCGTAATGATGATTGTTGATAAAATTTTGCCTCATATAAATCCAGAACTAATGAAAAAAGAACAACCATCTGTTAAGAGAAGTGTGGCTATGCTTGTTATTGGTATGGCTTTGCATAACGTACCAGAAGGATTGGCGTTAGGAATTGGCTTTGTTTTAGAACCTGCCTTGGGACTTGTGATTGCCTTAGGGATTGCCGCCCAGGATGTGCCTGAAAATATTGCCACAATTGTCCCCTTGTACGCCTTAACTAAAAAGAAGGTGAGGTCTTTTTTCATAGTAGCCGCAACAATATCATTTGAGTTATTAGGTTTTATTCTTGGTTATTACATTTTAAAAGGGATGTCATTGGAACTATTAGGGATGTCTCTGGCATTAGCCGCAGGCTTTATGACCTATATTTCTATTGAAGAATTAATTCCTGCCGCCCAAATAAAACAAAATCAAAAAGTAGGTATTATAGGTTTAATTTCAGGATTAATATGTGTTTTGCTGCTTGGCTTTTTAGGTTAAATTTTAAAATGTCCGCTTTTTCGAGACTCTCAGACTATAAAGACATGGTTTTGGGAAAATTAAGTTGTCCACAGGATGATTCTACTGCCGATAACGCTGGATAAGATCTTCGACAGGAACCTTTTCGAGGATCAGGCGTGAAGATTCAGTGCCATAGATCCACTCCTTATACAACCGATCCAGATTTTTTTCGGTGTGTTGCTTCACGTGATTCAGGAACTCTTCGGAGGTGGCTCCGGTTTGTTTGTATTTCTGGTAGAAAGAACCGATTGCTTCCAGAAAGTCGTCTTCTCCCATGACGTGATAGAGCAGGTAAAAAAACAGCATGCCTTTTGTGTAGGACAGGTCTGTCAATCCCTCGTTGCCGTATTCGATGATGGGAACATCTTTGCTTTTAGGATACCGTTTGCACTGCTGGCGAAAGCTCTCGCTTAAACGTTCGTACCCCTTTTTCACGGCATCCGGTTTGTTATCCAGCCTTTCTTGAACCAGATATTGCAGGAACATAGCCAAGCCTTCGGATTCGAGTCTGTCAGGAAGGGGATCGTTGTCTCTAACATTCCAGATGTGGGATATTTCATGATACAGGGCCGTGAGGTTGTCTGGCTTTTGAAAAGCATCGGCAGTCTGAAGGATACTGGTAACGTCTGTCTGGGAGCCGTATCCTTCGGGGACTTCGATAATGGTAAATCCCTGAAAATTGTTTGCCTGGCCGAACCAGTTTGTGTAGAGTTGGAGAGATTTTTTCATGGCTTCGAGGATCATGCCGGCCTTGTCCTTGTCTTGGGGAAAATGAAATATTTTCAGGTTATTTTCTTTATCTACGATGATGCCGTAGGGCGCAATTGGTATATCCAGGCGCCATGCCTTCTTGCCATTCGTGTAAATGTAGGTGGTTTGTCCGTCAATGGTAGATTTCTCCACGAGTTTTCCGCCGTTGGCCACAACAAGGTTTTCTGGGACAGTGACAGAAAGGGTGTAATCATAGTCCTGGAGTCCGGCCCGGCGATTCACTTTTTCCGAGGGGTAACCTATGACGGGATAGCCATACCCGTCCATTCGCATGAACGTGAATTCTTGGTCGATGTGGTCTTTGACGTACGTCCATCCCTCGTTTGAGTAGCCGAACAGAAAACCTTCGTAAACAATGCCGATGGTCTTAGACTGCCCGGAAGCGAGCGGTTTCGGCAGCCGGACCTCTATATAGTTAACTTGAATTTCCTCCCAATCTTCCAAGGAAAGGACTTCCTGTTGATAAGGCATAGTCATACCTTGTCCGTCTGTAATGGCCTTCACTTTCAGGAGACGGTAAAGAAGAAGAGGAATTTCGGAAATGACTTCATCAGAGGGGTTTTGTACAGTTAGGCGGCAACGGCCAAAGATTTTTTTGGCAGCATAGTCGACTTTGACATCCAAATCATAGAGTGTCGTTTTGAGCACAAGAGTTTTTGATGAAAACTGTTGTGAAAAAGAAGGATAAGTCAAAATCAGGATAAAAATGGAAAGAAGGCAGCCCTTTTTTTTATGCATAGTTTCTCCTTTAACAAATTATTAACGTATTTTTCTGAAAAGGGTTGCCATTAAATTGGGGAGAGGTGCTTTCAATCTTTAGTTTTTTTTGGTCTTGCCTATGTTTTTCAGCAGTAAATACTTGTTGTCCTGGAAGATGTCTTTATTGTCCTCGGAGGCTTTTTGGATTTGCTGTTACGCACTTTATCGATGACTCGGTTGAACTGAGTGATCATAGTGAGCTGCCACCTATTTTTAAGGCGTTTAATAAAAACTGGTGACAGTTTACATATTTACCTAATTTTTAGTTTTTAAGCTTCCCGCCTGATCGAAAAAGCACCTGAAAATAACAAATACTAATTTTTATAGTCATTTTTAATATAATTTGTTAAATTAAAAGTAATTATAATGAATGAATTGAATTATATATTCCATCAAGGAGGAAAATAAAAATGAAGGCAAAATGGCTGATTTGGTGTTTTATGGTGGCTTTACTGGCTATTACCAGCAGTATGCCTATGGCTCAAGTTCCACCGCCTGGTTCAGGCCGTGACGCTGCCCATTTTATTCCCATGCGCCAACGGGTAAAGATGATGGAGCAATTTTGGGCCTGGAAGAAACAGCACGTGTTGCCGATGATTATGCGTGAACAAGGGGTAGATATGTGGATTGTTCGTAGTGATGAAGAGCCTCTTTACCGGCAAGCTTCTTACAGTGAGCATCCGGTTTATTTGTCCTTACTCCCAGCTAACCAGGGAGGCATGGTCTTACCCAGTAAATATGCCCGCACTGGGATGGATGTTCCCAAGATTTTGATTTTCTATGATACGGGCAAAGAGATAGAGTTCATCGAGCCTCGCGATTATGATGAGATAACCGGGATAGTTCGAAAGCGTGATCCCAAGAAAATCGCTATCAGCAAGAAAAACCTTTATATTGAAAGGCGGAAGATTGGTGATACAAAACAATTAACCGTTGTTAAGAGTGACAAGTTACAGAGAGCTTTGGGTAAAAAATATGCGGCCCGCACCGTTGACTCTTGGCATTTAGGGATTCTCTGGCTTTCTATCTGTGGCCCGGAACAAATTAGTGCTTATCGTTATGTCCAAGGAGTGCAGAACGATATCTTGGCCGAGGCTTTTTCCAACCAGGCCATTATCCCTGATTTTACCACGATTGGTGACTTGAATTGGTGGATTCGCCATCGCTACTTAGAACTTGATTTAGACTGCGACAATCATCCCTATGTTAACATTAGGCGAAGGCCATCAAAAATTGCTCAATATAAAGAATCCGCTAAGTATTTTCGCCATGGAATGACAACGGCTGAAAATGTGATCATCCGCCGCGGAGATATAGTGGGGCTAGATTCGGACATAATGTTGCTTGGCTTGGAAACCGACACACAATATTATGCCTATGTGCTCCAAGAAGGAGAGAAAGATGTTCCTCCGTCTTTAAAAAGGGTGCTTCGGATCATGAATGAGATGCTGGATGAATACCGCAAAGTATATGTTGCCGGCCGCACCGCCCAAGAAATTATAGATGCGGGGAACAAGATTAAGCCCAAGGATCCGATGATGGTTGAGGCTGAATTTGGTTTCCATCCCTTGCCGATGTATATCCGCCGGTTTTCGGAAAACGGCTTGAAATTTTCCAGGGGAACGTATGTGGCGGGAATTGGCTCAGGGTACAAGCAGCATCCACTGCTCTCGCCCAAGCTTACCCTCCACTACAACACCCTTTATGCCCATGAACCACATTTTTCTTTTGCTGTTCCCGAGTGGGGTGAAGAGAAGCTCTCTTTTGCCATTGAACAGGGAGTTGTTTTTACCAAGCGAGGATGTGAGTTTCTTGACCGTGGCAACCTAGAATGGTTCGTAGTTAAATAGTTAACTAATGGTGAGGAGTTAACGTTTTAATTGGTTAAAGAAAGTCATTAAAGAAAGGAGATTTCATGCGTCTCAAAAATTTCAGAGATATTATTTTTCCAATGCTTTTTGCGACCCTAGTGGGCCTAATGTTTTCCCTGGCGTGTTCCTCACCTGAAAAGTCCGAGAAGCAACAAGCTAGGGTGACCTCCAGCGATAGTTACGAGGATCTGGTTGCTCTTTTTCGTGAATTCCAAGAATTTGAAAAGCCGGAAATAATCGACGGTATCCCTGATTATTCGCCAGCTGCTATGGCTAAGAAAAGGGAAGGACTGGAGAAATTTCGGAAACGCTTAGAAGCCATAGATCCTAACGGTTGGCCGATACCCCAAAAAGTTGATTTTGTTTTAGTCTGGGCGGAAATGAATGGGATGGAGTTTTACTTGCGAGTTCTCAAGCCTTGGTGGCGGGACCCGGTTTTTTACCTTCCATCCCAGGCCGGGGCCGGACCAGTTATTGATCTTGGTCTTGACATTCCCGAAACGCTGCCGCTTTCTTCTGAAGAACTGACCAAACTTAAGGCCCAGTTGGAAGCAATTCCGAGGATTTACCGCCAGGCAGAGAAGAATCTTACTGAGGCGGCCGGAGATTTAGCTTTAATCGCTCTTCATTATATTGACCACGAAGCCAGCCGGTATCAAAGATTGGCCCAATATTTGGGCTCCTATCATCCTGATTTGGTTCCCCTTATTGAGCAAGCTGGAGAGGCAGTAAGGAATTATGGACGCTGGTTGGAAACAAATAAGTCGCGCATGACCGCTCCAGCCGGAATCGGCAAGGAAAATTATAATTGGTGGTTACAGAAAGTTCATCTTTTCCCTTATACTTGGGACGAGTGCCTTTGCATTGTGACCCATGAATACAATCGGATAATTACTTTCCTTAAACTTGAAGAAAATCGTAATCGGCATCTCCCCGAATTGGAAATAGCCGACACCGAAGATAAATGGTATCATCAGCTTGAAATTGCTCTAAATTATGTGCTGAAGTGGCTGCAGGAAGAAGAAATTATGACCATTCCCGAGTGGCTTACCGCCGACAAGTACTATGATCCCACCCAACCTCGCCGGCCCTTACCCAAGACTCCCACCATCGATAGTCGGGCCCGAGAACGAGAGATCCTTCCTGGTGAGACCCACGAGTTTATCGGCCATTTATTTGACGAATTAAGGTTAGAGCGCGATAAACGCCCCATTAGAGGAGCGCGGCGGCTCTACAACATGGATTGGATTCGCTCAGAAGGCTTTGCGGTTAGTACAGAGGAACTCTTTATGCAAGCCGGAGTGCTTGATAAACGGCCCCGGAGGGGAAGAGAAGTAGAGTACCTGATGAATGCCTCCCACATGAGCCTTTCCTTACCTGATTTACGGTTACATAGTAATGAAATTGACTTTACCCAGGCGCGACATTACTGTGCGGAGATAATGCCTTATGGTTGGTCTGATCCGGATGATCCCATGGTTTGGTATGAGCAACAATCGAATCTTCGTTTCCCTGGTTTTCACACGGGTTGTGTAATGGGAAAAGCCCAATTCATGAAAATTTTCCGGGAGCGAGCCATGCAGTTGGGCCGGGACTTTAAAATTCGAGATTTTATGGACAGTTTTCTGGCCTCAGGCATGATTCCTATGTCGTTGATAAGATGGGAACTCACTGGTTATGATGACGAAATAAAGAAGCTATGCCCCCTTATTAAATAAGAATAAGGAAATTTGGTGACAGTTTACCTACTTACCTGATTTCGAAAAAAATAGGTGACAGTTTACATATTTACCATTTATTTAATGGTTTATTTTTCAGTTAGTTAGAGTAAGAGACTTAATGCCACAAGCAGGATTTCCTTCCCTTCCAGTTCCCGCTTTTTAGTTTTGCTTCTTGTTTCCAGTTTCTTGCTCCCATCTTCCGTTGATAATTTAGGTTCTTCTCAAACAAAAGTTTTCATGAAGTTGTTAAAAGATTGGGAAAAGTTTGTAAAAATTGAAAAATCTTGGTATGTGGTTTTAACTGCTTATCAGATGTTCTCTTAAAAGAGAACCTCAAAATCTATTTTATGTTTTTTTAACGTCCTGACTAAGTAGTCCTTGTACTCTCGGAAAAAACTGTCTTTGAGGGCCTTTTCCCATCCAAGGCGTTGGAAGTAGGTCTGGATGGAAGCAGGGTAATTCATCCGGTCAATGTAGACATAATCGACTTTTCCTGCCAATTGAGTGACCAGTTCTTCCGGGTTTCCAGGTAAAAGAGGGCCTATAAAAGCAAAGGTCCGAATGCCTTGACTGTGGATGGTATTTAGTGCCTTGATTCTCTCTTGGACAGGAGATGCCAATGGTTCAAAGAGCTTTGCAACTTTTTCATCAGCCGTGGCAATAGTAAAACCTACTTCAATTGCCTCAAATTGCTTAAAGAGATCCAGTTCCCGGAGGACAAGAGTTGATTTTGTCTGGATGATTACCGGAAACTGTTTTTCAAGTAGCTGTTCCAGGCAACCTCTTGTTAATTTGAATTTGGCTTCAAGCGGTTGGTATGGATCACAAACAGAAGAAATCCAGACTGTGCCTTTCTTAGCCCGCTGGAGTTGCCGCTTAAGAAGTTCTACAGCATTTATTTTTACATCTACAAATTCCCCCCAAGGTTCTTTGTGCCCGGAATAGCGAGGGATAAAAAGACGGGCGTAGCAGTAGCGACATTTAAGTTGACAGCCGGTGTAAGGATTTAGGCAGTAATCGAATATCTTGGACTTATTTAGGATGCTTTTCGCTTTTATTTTACGTACGACCATTGTGGGCCTACTTAATCCATCTGATAATTGGTCTTTCACCCTCTTTTCGTTTCTGTTTCATGATTTTTTTCCGGCATCTTACCACTGATTCAGCTTTTGTAAAAACTTTGTTTGGACTTATAATCTCAACTCCAAACCAGTAATCCCCTGGTTCTCCTACTCGATAATAGTCTTCAAATTCCTTTGTGCCTGCTTCTGAAAAGATTATCTCCTCCAGTGGCGCCTTTGCTCCATCGCTCCGTATCCTCTGAAAAGTAACCGTTGCCGGTCCATTAACTGTTATCTTGAATTTCACCTCAAAAGTATAGGGAAAGTAATCACAGGGAACTTCCACAGAGTCTGGGCTCATCTCAACCCACACATCAGTAACCTTCCCAGATTTTAATTTAGGACAGATCTCTTTCAAGAAGACTTCTTCAGACCCTTCCATCCCACATAAATAAGCTTGTCTTATTTCTGTGATATTCCATGCCTTTTTACAATCCCTTCTTTCAAGGTGAAATTCTGTCCATCGCCCCCTCAGTTGATCATCAAGGAATCCCTCCTCAACGATCGTTACAACTGACTTTAATGGACACTCTGGCTGGCTATTTTTCTGTTTAATGTTAACAAACCTTACATCAGAGACTTCATGAAACCTCATGGCTATCGAGAGAGGATGGAATACCCAGAGTTCCTTCCCTTTCTCAGCAGCGGATATGCTCTCATTAAGCTCTTTAACCTCCAGGTTTTTATAGGAAACGATGGGAAATTCAGTTGGGTTTTTGTCCTGAGCAAAGAGTGAGAGGGGAAATATCATCACAAGTAATCCGATAAGTCTGACCATCCATCTCATATCAATAAATAGAGCCGGAAATAAAACCGGACTTTTTATTACTTTTACCTTTTTCTCTTTTTTATTTCAATAGTGGAGTTTGCCTTTGTAAAGCCGACGGATCTCCTGCCGAAAATTGATGGATTCTACTTCTGAGCTATCTTCTGAATTGCCACCTGAACTATCTTTTCCACCTTGCTGTGATTCTACACCTTAAGGGATTACCCGATATCATCAAAAAGTCAGTCGATGCTTATATTGGTTGTGTATCCGGGGCCTTAATTAAAGATGAATACCTAAATACTATCAGAGAAGCTGGATTTAGCGGAATTAAAAATCATTGATGAAGACCAGTTTTCCATTGATTGGCTGGCTAGTGACCCCCAACATGAAGGCGATTATCCGCCAAAAGCAATCTTCGATTGAAGAGTTCCCTTGGAGAATTAGTGTAAATTGGCGAGATAGTTAAAAGGATTAAAGCCTCAGGGGTAGAGCCAATGAGGTAGTTTAAGTACTTGTTGAGGTTAAATCTGTAAAAAGCATTACTGCCGAGGTGTAGACCCAATAAGTTAGTTTAAGAATTCATGAGGATTAACTGCGCTCGTTTAGTGCATTTTCATATAAAAAGCCAGGATACCCAAGGCTTTTAGGCCTAGGGTTTTAAAAAAGTAGAAAATATGTAAACTGTCACCTATTTTCGATGGAGGTGGTTCAGCGGGCCGTAAAGCTTAACAAGCCGCCGGTATTCTTCTTGGTCATAAAAGCGACACTGCCTCCGCGTAAAAGCAATGGCCACTTCCACCGCAAAGCGAGCTGCTAACTCGATATCGACTGGTTGGTTAGCCCCGGTCCCACAGCCAGGAACTGGAATTTCAGACGTAATAGCCACTCCCACCACCGGAGCCGAAGTGGCGGTGGCCGGCTGGAGAATGCTGTTAAGATGGTAAAGGTCATTGCCATAAGGAGTAATATCTTGGGTGGTAATGGGAAAAACAACCGGCAGTCGGCCGGTCACCCTCTCCATTATATCCAGCAGATCTTCACTGACTCTTAAAATATAGCCTTCTTTGACCGTAGGCGAGATGGCAAAACCCCGTTGATTGATAACCCGGTTTCCTTTAGTGGTATCCACCGAGAGAATGGCCTCCATCTCCGGACTGACCTCGTAGCGATTCATGACTTCCATCTCCACCGGTGCGCCCATGAAAGGAACTGGCTCATGAGGAATGATTGGTGAGTTGGGGCAAAGATGGGTGGCGATGATTACTTTACCCGGGAGAGCGTCCCCTCGTTTCCTCATTTCGGCCAGTTGAGCTGCTGCCGCCAGCACCGTCAAGGCTCCATCGGCATCGGAGACAAAGCCAATCTGATGAGGCCGGGCGCCGATGCCGCCCAGTCGACCAATAAGTCCCAGGCAGGGAGGTTTGCTCTCGCTTTCTTGCCCACAGCCAAGGATTAAACGAAGGAAAAGCGTTTCTCCTTCATCTTCCCTCACCTTTTCGGTGAAAATTTCATCGGGATGAAAACCTTTATCTCGAAAAAAGTCAGTAATCTCTAGGCCACTGGGCTGAGGCCTATCCAGGAGATCCATCACTTCGATTACTTGTTTAAGAATCATGGCCACCCTCCTTAAGTTTGAGAAGCCTTTTTTTAAGCTTGTAGCCCTTCTTTTGTCTTCATGTCAACTCTTCCCCGTCACTCAGGGACAAAGTCTAATTTTTTAATTAATTCTAATATTTTTAATCTTGATATTTCTTCATATTAATTCTAATTTTTTCCAAAATTTGCTGGGCTAAGAGAAGACGAGGTAAAAGAACAGGTTGACCCGTGGCTTGTCGCAGCTCTCTCCAAATATTTAAGGAATAACCAATACAGTCGAGCACTATCAAGTTGGCTTGGTGGCCTTGATTGATTAAGGCCGAGGGAAGAGATTGGGGAAGGGCATAAGGATTTAATACCCCAACCAAGAGTTGATAATCCAGCCGGTTTTGCTGATGAAAGTTACTCTTTTTCTTTGCCCCCAGCCCCCCCACCAGGAAACTCCATTTTTTTAAGACCGACTCTTTTTGCTCAGCAAGAGGAATGACGACCAAAATGGAACTTCCCGGGGAAAGGGAGGCGGTGTGATCCGCCATTATTCGGGCTGGTTGTAGAAGAGTAACTTGACTTTTTAACTCCGAAAATTCTTCGGTACACAAAAGCCCTACTACCGAAACGCCCTTATCCTCAAGCTGTTTAATTTTCTTCTGGAGAAGACTCACTACTGAAGCCCGGGGAAGAGTAACACTTTGGCCATTTCTTAATCTGGTGATAAGAATCTCCTGGGCTTTTTTTGGAGTTAAAGACATAATTTCGGTAATTTCCCTCGAGGAAAGATCATCCAAGGCCCCTGCTTCCACAATTTTTGCCTTTTCACCCAAGAGAGGTTTTATTTCCGGGATAACATCAACTCGCGGGGATTGACCGATGGTTAAGAGGCCGACTATTTTCTTGTTCTCCTCAGGCGGGTTTTTCATGGCTTGATTTTTCTTTTCTCCTTTGCTTCCCTTGGGATTTGTTGTTGACCTTATCTTATCATAGCCTTAGTTATGGTTAAGCTAAAAATCATTCTTGGCAACAATTTTCCCCTTACTGAATTGTTTTTGTTTTAAATTAGAGTTTTTCTCCCTCATTAGCAGAAAATTGCTTAGTCTTTTTTTAACCTGATCTATTCATAAATTTTAAAAAACAAGAAAAATTGATTCAAGAACAGCCAAAAATCTTAGCCTGTGATTAGTCCAATCTTTCATGGCTGATTTCTTTTTCTTTTTGTTCTAACGTTTTATATATCAATACGTTATGAAGGGAAACAGCTTTTCTTATGAATTATTCAGGTTAAAATAGTTTTCCCCCGACAATTTTCATCCCCAGCCAATAAGCCAGGGCGGCGCTTAAAATACCGTTGAAAGCATAAATTGAAAAAGGAAAAACAGAAATATGCCAGGGATGGCCGGAAGTAAGCCACCCCACCAGAAATCCTAATCCATAGGCTCCTAGAGCCACGGGGTTCCACTCTCTAAATTTATCTCTAATTTTAATTCCAAGTTGGCAAGGCGGCTTGCTTTCCCCCTTTTCCTTCTCCTTTTCCCCCTTCTCCCACCCCTGCTTCCACTCGGTTTTCTTCTCCTTCTCTTCCTCTCTTTCCTTTCCTTCTTCTTTTTCTAACTTATCAACTTTCTCTGGCAACTCTACCTCTTTCTCAGCTTCTTCTTCCTCTTCTTCTCTCTTCACCGCCTCCCACGCCCCCCATTTCCCTCTGTGCAAGAAGAAAAAATCAGCCATCAAGATCCCTCCAATTGGGCCGATACCGATGCTTAAAAGACTTAGAAAGCCGCCTAGCCTGCTCAAAATACCGCCTGCAGCCAGGAGCGAGGAAATAATCCCTAGCAAAATGGCCAGTTTCCACCTCGTCCACTTCAGGATAGAGTTGAAGGCTAACACGGAGGAATAAAGATTACTGTCATTGGTTGTCCATTGGGCAAAAGCAATAGCCAGAAAGCCAACAAGGCCCAAGCCGGCGTACTCTGGCTTGATGATTAAAGCTGGCAAATTTTCATGATAAAGACCAGTTTTCATGGCCAAAACCGAGCCCACAAGCTGCATCCCTGCACTGGCCAACATGGCCAGCAGCGAGGCGGCCAGTATTTCCCGTAATTTAGGGCGGGCATAGCGGAAAATATCAGCGGCAGTGACTGCCCCGACAATAAATCCACCGGCGATGATTGAAGCTGCACCACCTAAAGTCAAGGGGTAAGGCGTGGGGGTGTGGTTTTGGGCTAATTGCACCAGCTTATCGGCGGGAAGAAGAGAGTTTTTTAAGGAAAGGGCAGCATAAATAAAGATGATGATCATCGGCGGCACTGCCAGCCAACTTAAGGCTTTCAAGCCTCGGAAACCAAAAATAGCCGGGAGCATCATTAACAATCCAAATCCGAAAGCTAACCAGGGAAGCGGAAACGAGGTGGAGAGAAAAACCTGGAAAGTTTCAGCGAAAAGACCAGCCTGAATACCAAACCAGCCCATAAAGGCTAAGCCCAGGCAAAGGGAAATTAGCCAGGCTCCTTTGCGTCCAAAAGATATGCGGGCCAGCAAAGCCGTGGTTAAACCTGTTCGTGCGCCCAAATAGCCCATAAGGGCCATCATGGCGATAAGTAATGCTTCACCCAGGAAATAAGCACCGAGCACTCGGGGGATCGAACCCATTCCCAAACCGATCATCATACCTCGCAGAATGGCCGAGAGCACCACGGCCACTCCAATCCAAACCACGGCCAGGTCTAGCCAAGAGCGGCGCTGCTCAAGAGGTACAGTCTTTAAATCGTAATCTTCGAGAAGTTGTTTTTGGGCTTCTTTCATTTTCGCCGCCTTAGTCGGCCGGTAGTTTTAATTCGCCAGTCGTTTTCATCCCCTTTCCGGTCTTCTTTGATGATTCTCATTTTTACTGCTGTCTGGATACTAATATTTATTTGTTTATTTATTGGCCTTTGCCGCAGTCATCCTACCTTTTAGTTAGTTCAAAAAATAAAATTTCCATCGTTTGGGGGCGATGCCTTGCCTCATGAGAAATTACCTGGAAATGTTATTTTTCGCTTTCTTTTTGAGACCAATAAATTCCGGGGCTTGAGCTGGATTTCGAGTTTTTTGCCCCCTTGGGGAGAGTGGCCAGGTTGGCAAAAATTGTCTGGGAAAGCACCACTTTCATCCAGGTCTGGTTGGACCAGTCAGCCGCCCCTGGATTGGCCCAGAAATCAGGTCCAACCCAGGGGCGGCTGATGGATGAAGGGGCGCTCCAGCTAAAAGAAACGGCCACATCTTTTTTGCCCGAGCATCCGGGGACCATCGCTAGAGTGCTGGTTATCAAGGCGACCAGCATTACCCTGAAAATGGGAGGAACGGCCTCTTTAAGACGCATCTTTTTTATAAGAATTTTTTCTGGGAGCATCTCTTGCCGGGCTATTTTTTCGGCGTTTGGAATTTAACTTTGCTTAACTTGGGTAACTGCGCCGGGTCATCTAGCGCCCGCAGGCGGAAGGTGTAGGTGTATTCGCGCGGCCAGAGGATATATTTATCAAGCGGCAAGGCCCCCCAGGAGTTATTACCACCCACTCCCGTTTGCCGGTAATCAATGTTTAATTCAACCAACGAGCGGGGTTGAAGGTCAACGGTGTGTCGGGTGCCTCGTTGGGGCTGGGTCAAATCCTCGATGGTATAGTGAAGGGCCGAGAAGCAGAGAAGCGGTAATCCTTGAATAAAAAGGCCTTGTCCTTCGCCATTATAAAGTGCCACCCAGCGGACATCGGTTTTATAGCCGTTTTCCTGGGGACTGACGTAGGGAACAAACTGGTCGGTGACTGTGCTTCGGTAGTGGCTAACAAAGGCGCTGGTCTTCCGATCCCAGTAATTTTCGTGGGGCCCACGGCCATAGTATTCCAGCTTCTCAAATTCGCCGGGAATCTGGAGACGCAGGCCGAAACGGTACATTTCTGGCAGCTTCTTCTTGCCGGGTTGAAAGCGATTGGTTACCAGGATATCGCCACTTCCATAAAGTACGTAATCAACCCAGTGATGGCTCTCCACCGCAGGCAGATAGTAGGCGACTTGGATCTTCAGCGCCGAAGCGGAAAGTCGCTGGGCTTGAAAAGAAGCTAGCTTGCGCTCTTGGCTAGCTTGGCGCCACACGGCACATCGTTTGGGCATGCCGTTGCCGTGGTCGTTGTCGGTAGGGGCACGCCAATAGTTGGGAGTGGGAGCCTTGAGGATAAGCTCTCGTCCCTGGTATTTCCAAGATTCAAGAAGCCCCGTGGCCTTATTGAACCGCAAATTAAAATTGGGGCCGGAAACCAAGAGAGATTCTTCTGTCTCCTTAAGGTCAAGTGCTGGCAGGCCTTCTTCCTCGAACGGAGGCGCCGGAGCTGAGAAGGGAAGTTGAAGCTGTTCTTCGGCTACCACGTGCCCAGCCTTGGCCCAGGAAGTGTCTTCGCCCAGCCGGAAGCGCACGATGAGCCAATATTCGCAACCCGCCCGGGGTTGGAGCGGAGTAAAGGGGATTTTTACCACCTGGCTTTCTTGGGGTGGAATCGAGAAGGGTCCAACCTTTCCTGATTGAATGCGGTCTCCGTCCTCGGTTATTTCCCAGTCTACCTGGAATTTGTCGAGGTTAGTGAAAAAATATTTGTTCTGGATACGAATTTTTCCCTGGGCTAAGTCACCAGGATTATCGGCGCTGATCCCGATATTTTGATAAACTTTTTTCACTTCCAAGAGTTTGGGAGTGACGGAGCGGTCAGGCATTACCAGACCGTTGATACAGAAATTTCGGTTACTGTCGCCTTCGCCGAAATCGCCACCATAAGCCCAGAACTTACGGCCGTCGGCTGTCTTTTTGCGCAATCCCTGGTCCACCCAATCCCAAATGGAGCCACCCTGGAGGACCGGGTATTTTTCGATTATTTTCCAGTAGTCAATTAAATTGCCGACTGAATTCCCCATGGCGTGAGCGTATTCGCAGAGGATGAGGGGGCGATCAGGTTGGCCGGTGGCGTATTTTTCGATGCGTGCAGGGGAGGAATACATCGGGCTAAAAAGGTCAACATGGGGCCGCAGTTCCCCCCGCTCGTAGTGGACAGGCCGGGTAGGGTCGCGGTGATGAAGCCACCAGCTGGCTTCCTCAAACGAAGTGCCATCACCAGCTTCATTGCCCATTGACCAGATGATCACGCAAGGATGATTCTTGTCACGTTCCACCATGCGCTCGATGCGGTCGAGATGGGCTTTTTTCCACTCAGGGCGATTGGCCAGGGTAACATCAGGTTTATAGCCCATGCCATGCGATTCAATGTTGGCTTCATCAATAATATAAAGGCCGTATTCATCACAGAGCTCATACCAGCGAGGGTCATCGGGATAGTGGGAGGTGCGAACGGTATTGATGTTGTGTTGCTTCATCAGAATGATATCCTGTCGCATGGATTCTTCGTTGACGAAGTGGCCGGTGTCGGGGTCGTGCTCGTGGCGGTTAACGCCTTTAATGAGGATGGGTTGGCCGTTGACTAGGAGTTGTTTATTTTTGATGGCCACCTCTCGGAAACCGTATTTTGTGCTCAAGAATTCAAGAAGGTGGCCCTCGCGGTCGCGAAGGACCAGAACCACGGTGTAGAGGTTTGGCGTTTCGGCAGTCCATTTTTTAGGGTTAGCAACAGTGGTGCGCAGGCGAAGGACACTTTCTTCGCCCGGAGCAAGGTAAACGCTTTCAGCTTTTAGGGGTGGGTCTAGAGGAAGAGCCACCTGGTTTTCATCAAATATTTTAACTTCCAGGGAAGGATGCCAGGCCGCTTCGAGGCCATAATTGTGAATACGGGCCGTGACTTCGAGGAAGGCATCGCGGTAATCCTGGTCGAGGTCGCAGCGAAGCTCGTAATCGCGGACATGAACAGCCGGGGTGGAGAAAAGATAGACATGACGGAAAATACCACTTAGTCGCCAGTAATCTTGGCATTCCAGGTAGGACCCGTCGGAGAAGCGATAGACTTCCACGGCCAACGTGTTTTCTCCTTCCTGGAGGTAAGGCGTAATATTAAATTCAGCCGGGGTGCGGCTTCCCTGGCTGTAACCAACGAGCTGGCCGTTTATCCAGAGGTAGAAGGCTGATTCCACGCCATCGAAGTGAAGAAAAACCTGGCGTCCCCTCCAGCGGGCGGGCACAGTGAAAGTGCGGCAGTAGGAGCCAACCGAATTTTTTTGGTGTTCAACGAAAGGGGGATTGCGTTTGAAAACGTAGGATGAATTAAAGTAGTAAGGTTTATCGTAGCCGAGAAGTTGCCAGTTGCTGGGGACGGGAATTTCATCCCAGGAGCTGACATCATAATCGGGTAGGTAAAACTCCGTCGGTCGCTCCTCAGGGCGTGAGGAGAACTTAAATTTCCAGTGGCCATCAAGCAGGAGGCAGTAGGCGGAGCGGAAACGCTGGCAATCAAGAGCGTTTTGAAAATCATCATAAGGCATCAGGGTGCAATGAGGAGGTTCCTTGTTAAGGCCGATGGCAGTCGGGTTTTCCCAGTCAGGAGGAGAATTAGGGGATGTAGTGGATGAGGAGAGAGTAGTTAGGGTGGTTAAGGCCAGGAGGAAGGCCAAGCATAAAATAAGGCCGAAAGACATTTTATTTGACATTAAAGTGCCTCCTTGGAGATGATGGTGGCTGAAAATAAAATAGCCATGACAAGTTGGTGCTATTTTATTTAATTTTCGGTGGGCGAGCAAGGGAAGAGATGAGCGGGGGTATTTAGTTAACCATTATATGTATATTTTACTTTTAGGCTTCGCCTTTAATAAAACCAATTGCAAAAAACAGGGCGGTCAGGAAAAGTAATGGGGCTAATATCATTAATACAAAATCTTGGGAAAAGAAAAGCAATTGTTTTCCAGCTTTGAGAAAAGCAAGGGCAATTCCTCCGAGGCCAATTAAAGCCCCGCCAATGGTCACGCATATAAATGAACCTTTTACTTTAGCGGCAGTAATCCCAAAGATGGGGAGAAAGAAAATTGTTAAACCCGCAATAGCGTGGAACAAGGGATATACAATTTTAGCTGTTGTTACTAAATTAGCATATCGAGTTACAGTAATTAAAATTAGCCCAATGATCATAAGAGTCAAATACCATTTTTCATGTTTCGGGTAAAATCTGGAAATCAATCCGCTGGCAAGCCCGAAAGGAATTAAACCTGCTACCACGGCCACAAAATTATTACCCAAGGCGTTCCATCCAAAAATAATCAGCAGCAGTCCGGCAACTAGTAATACAGCAAAAGAAATTAGGTAATAGATATTACAGGAACAAGCAGTAGTTGAGTCTTTCTGTCTTTTAACGAAGTAGACAATCAGGTAAATTGCAATTAACCCTGTGACTAACAAAAAGATACGGTCTAAGATTGTCATTTTTTGACCTCCTTTTTAAAATTTATTATTCAAGTGATAACCCTATTACAAATCCCAAAGAAGCCAAAAATAACAGCTTTGGGAGAAGAGCATTTATCTTCTCCGCGGCCAGTATTGGTTTGGTAAACCTTAAAGTAGAGAGCAATATTCCTCCCAAACTGATCAATCCACCCCCAACTCCCACCAGTAAAAAATAAAAAGAGGAAATTCCTTTGGTATAGATAATTATTGGTAAAAGGAAAATAATTATCCCTGAAATCCCATGCACAATAATAAGGGCTAAGGTGGCCACTCTTTTTGGAGCTAAATATCTGGTTATTAAGATGGATAAGAGTCCTCCCATAGAAAAAAATAGATAAAGCAAGTGATATTCCTGCAAATATTTATAAATCAACCCCAGGGACAAGGCAAGAGGGATAAAAGTAGCCATAACAACAATTACTGGTTCCTTCAAAATTTCAAAACTGAATATAGTCAAAAATATGGCTGTGATTATTAAAATACCAAAGGCGATTGTAAAATATAGAGTAACAATTCCTTGATACTTTTCCAGGCCATTAATTACGTAATATCCGGAAACAAGAGCTGTAAGGAATAAAAGTATTCGGTCCGGAATAGAAATTTTACTCATGAAACGGATCCAATTGTAGTCAGTAACATGGCAATTAACATATATAAAGAGGCGTATTTAAACAGGCCAAAATTTATTTTCTCAGAAGGCTTTAAAACACTCATAATGGCCAGTCCGAGCAGCCCGGCTGAAAGGATAGCCAGAAGACGCAAATATCCCCATGAAAGACCAAGCGCTGTAATTCCTATGCCAATGGCAATTGAAGCTCCGATGCTGGAAAGAGCGATTACCATTCGCGTGTTTTTGAATCCATATTTAGAAGGGAATGTTGGGATGCCTGCATTTTTGTAGTCATTAAAATAAAGCATGTTGAAAGTCATAATATGAGTTGGAATCCAGAGCAATATTGAAAGGGCAAACATAATTCCTATGGTATCGATGGAGCCGGTTCCCAAGGTTCGACCCGCCAGGATGGGCATAGCCCCAGAAATTCCTCCCCAGAAAATTGACCAGGAAGTTTTTCTCTTTAACAATATGGTATAAACAAGTATATCAAAAAGAATACCCGCGAAAATTAAAATCCCGTAAAGGAGCGACAGCATGAAAGCCAGGATTAACCCAACAAGACACATAATTGTCCCCATAAGCAAAGCTTCCTTTACCTTGACCTTGCCGGAAGGAATAGGTCGCCGCATGGTTCTTAACATTTTTAAATCTATATCATGGTCAAATACCATGTTTAGAATAGTAGTCCCTGCTATTGTTAGGAAAAGGCTTAGGGTTAAACCGGAAAGCTTGACAAAGTTTATCACGGAACACCGGGAACTGATAAACCCTGTTATACCAGTAAGTAAAAGTAAACCCGTCTGAAGAGGCTTGATCATGGTCCAGTAAAATTTTAGTTCTTTCCTGATTATTTTCATTTTCTCAATATTTCAATATTTTAATTTGCCTCATTCTTTTGACTTGCTTTTCGAACACATCGAAATCCCACATTTATTGCATAATAATCAGGCCTGGAGCTGTTGCGAGCCCATATCCGAAGATTATAATCATAGTTTGCCCAGCTTCCGCCTTTCATAAATCTGTCACTCATATCAGGATAATCATCTCTTGTCCATTGCCAGACATTTCCGGCCATGTCATATAATCCATAAGGACTTTGCGCGTTCTTGGTTTGAAATCCTTTGTATTCTCTCCCATTAAAAAAACCAACTGGAGTGGTGATTCCGCTGTCAAGTCCAAAAAGTTTGCGAATTAATTTATTGCTTCTATTATAATTTGCTAAATGTTCATTAATTTCATCCCCCCAGGGATAAGCCCTTGTATCAGTGCCCCTTGCTGCCTTTTCCCATTCCATTTCTGAGGGTAAATCCCATCCATAAAATTCGCAGTAGGCGTTAGCTCCAAACCAGGTTATCATTGTTACTGGATGATTTTCAAAACCTTTGTCAACAGTAAATCCCTCCCCATTAAATTTTAGGCGAACCCCCGGTTCATCCAGAGGAACATAAATCCAATAACCTGCTTTTATCTGCTGTTCATGTTTGTGCCCATCAAATCTCTCACCAGGATAGTAACCCATAACTTTATTGTTCTCTATTTTTACCGTTCCTTTTTTAAGAGCTTCGTTCAGGTACTTGGCATATTGTTCATTTGTAACATCGGTAATCATTATTTCATAATCATAATCAATTTTGCCTAAGTTATTTTGTTGCCCACTATAAAACTCTCCTGCTGGAATCAAGGCCCACTCATTGTAATCGACACCTGTTTCAATATATGGAATCTCTAGATGAAGGGGAAAATTGCTCTGTTCACATGACTGGTTTAGCATAAGCATTAATAAAATCACGAGGATAAAAAACATTCTTTTTCTCATTGTTTTCCCTCCTCAGAGACTCCGGGAAGAACAGTGGTTTTACTTGCCTCAAGTTTTGGACTAATAAGTTCCTTTTTCCAAACCCCTTCTTTTTTAAACAAATCAAATAAACGCCACAGTAATAACATGGCCAGAATTATAAGAACAGAGGCAAGCCCTATTTCCAAAAATAGCATCGACCACTTAGTAAAAGGTTCCTGAAAATATTGTTTGACAAAAAGACGTTTTAAAGAAAATAAAGTTGCTGAGGCAAAGGCAATATCTGAACCAATAATCAAAATCCAACCGAACCATTTTCGAATTTTACCTTTTAATCCAACAATATCGGCATAGTACATCATAATTATGGTGGCAATTATCCCCGCGAGCACATGCCAATGACCGGTTAATACAATTCTTTCCTCTCGAAGAGGCCACACGCGGAAAATTTCATCCAGTTTTGCCGCCATGAATATTCCGACTCCACTCACAGTAAAATTCATAAATACCATTTGCCATAAAGGTCCAAACTTTATTGGGTCGTGGAGGAGGGCCTTAAAACTTCGCCAGAATCCAGCTTTAGTTATGCCTTGTTCAGTTAATCTATCATGAATGAGTTTCTTCCACCCATAAATAACTAACATAAGAGCCGCGAGCATAATGAAAACAGAGCCCACATAAATGATTGTATGAGCAATGGGGCGATAAGGAACAATTATCCATACCCCGATAGTAATGATAATTATCCCGATGATCATTAAGGGCATTGCAATTTTATGGAAAACACCTTTAAAATCAAACCATCGCCCTACTACAAGTGTAATTGCCACGGCAATTAAAGTGAGCATGATATGAAGGTGGCCGATAACAGCCAGTTCAAAAGGTGTTTTATAAGGAATTCGTATTAAATTTTCGGCTAAAAAAGTTTGATGACCTTGACCCCAGTAAGAGCCGGCCACAGCTCCAAACATAGCTGAGCCAAGAGCAGAAAGGGTCAGCGCAAAAAACGCAACTCTTTCAAGGTCCACTCCTTTCTTTGTATGGGCATATTCCAGATTGCTTACGCGATATTCCTTTCTCCAAGGCCATAAAGCTTCGGCTAACAGAATTCCAGAAAAGAAGATAAGAGAGAGACCAAAAAGAAATAAGCCATGAAAAGTCCAATTATAACCAAAATAAGCAAAACCAAGACCAAATATCATCGTACAGAGATAACCTACCGTGACGGTTGCATTGATAATGCTCTGACGATGTTTTTTTATTTGAACAATAGAAGTTATAAAATAAACTTCAATTGCCATTACAGCCATGGCAATGGCATGATAAAGCATAATTATGCGTCCTTCTCGCTGAACCGGATTTAATTTCATACCCAGAAGACGGACAGTAACATCTTTGATTCCCCACTCAGCCAGCGGACCGGATAAAGTTCCCCATATTGCTGTAACAAGCGAAATCATGGCAATTGCCACCAAGACAAGTCCTTTTGTTGATTTAAAGAGAAAATGAAATCGTTCAATAAAAAATTTTATATTACCCCCTGCGAAAATAGCATTTAATTCCCCTCTTTATTTATTTTAAGCATTTCTCCTCTAAATTCTAGTAAGTCTTGTAAAGTTATGTTTTTTAAGAAATTATCAATATAATTCTGTAGTTCAGAAAGTTTTTTGCTAATAGGACAAAAGGGTTGATTTGGACATACTTCAATTCCCAGGAGACAACTATTCAGGCTGATGGGACCTTGAATAACATTTATTATCGTGGCTAAGGCTATTTTTGCGGGAGGTTTGCTTAAATAAAATCCACCTACAGGGCCCATTTTACTCTTCACCAGCCCGGCATAATTCAATTTTTGAAGTAATTTGCAAGCAAGATAATAAGGGACTTCTTCTTCTCCCGCGATTCTTCTTGAAGATTTTATTTCTTGGCCATAATGATTGGCAAGATTCACCATCAACCGAAGGGCATAATCCGTATTTTTCCTGATTATAACCATTTCCCTTTCTATATAAGACTAATATAGTCCTATATAACAGATTGTCAAGAAAAAATGTATTCTAAAAAACAAAAACAGGTGACAGCTCACCAATTTACCCGTTTTTAAATTCTTTTGTTATCTTAAAAGGTCCCTGTTTCCAATTTTTGGCTTTTTTCAAAAATATGGTAAATATGTGAAATGTCACCCATTTTCGGTCACTCATTTTCTCCCATTTTCTTGATGGGGATGGAAATGTAAGTCAGCAGGTTTCTCGGTTTTTTCTTTCAATTATCCCGATTATCCCGGGCAAAATAATCACGGATGTCAAAAAGCAAGCTCCCACACCAATGAAAAGAGCTCCGCCAAGCTGACCGAATCCGCGCCATATCGAAAAGACTAAAGACCCGAAGGCGAGCATTGTTGTCAATGAGGTAAGAAGAATCGCTTTTCCTGTGCTTGAATATACTATTCGAATTTTGCCTCTTCCTTCATGTCTCCAACGATGGATGATATGCACTCCATAATCAACGCCGATCCCGACAATCATGGGAAGGCCCATAACATTCATTATGCTTAACTTCATACCTACTAAATGCATAAGTCCGACCATCCAGAATATTCCGAGGGCCAGGGGAATCATCGCTATCAAGGCATGGCCGGCATTTCGATAATCCACCAACAATAGAAGAAAAACAATGACCAAGGTCAACAATACGGCGTTGCGGCCATCACGGCCGATTATCTTGATCAGAGCGCGGAAAACAACGGGCATTCCCGTAGCTCTATCGCTTACTCGTTCCAGATCATCGGCAAATCTGTTGAGAAACTCTGCGTTCTGCCATATGTTCCCTACAGGAAAGACTGTGACAAGAAATTGGTCTCGTTTCTTGTTACTGTAACGATCCAAAATGGTTACGGGCAAATCATCCAGACGGATGGGTTGAGTAGAACTCATTTTGATGACAGATGCTTGGAAATACGGAGCAAAATTCTGCTGAAATTCGGACAGTCCCTTGGCCGCCGTCGAAATATTTTCATCCAAAAATTGTAGCTCTTCACGGATGATATTTCTTGAATTCGGGTTTTCAGGGTCTCCAACGATCTCTTTGCATTTATTCTCCACTTTGTCCTGTCCGCCGAGATAAGCCATGTCTTGCATTTCCATTATATTCATCTCGAGGCGTTCAAGTTCTCTTCTTAAAACAGGGAAGTCAGATGGGAGCACACTCTTTTTAATGGGAGTGGAACGGATTTTTTCGCGGATCTCTCTTATAAGAGGGATTCTCTTTTGCTGTTGTTCCGGAGATGGAAGATAAAGGGAAATGTCCTCAGTGATAGCAACTGTGCCTAATTCACGATATTTTTTAGATAATTCGCGAGATTCTTCAATGCTGTCGGCCAAGACTAAAGCGTAATCCATGCTTAGATCAAATTTCTCCTGGACTGTATCCTGAAGGGCAACAGATGTCAATCCTTTCGGCTCAAGGTTCATATAATTGTGATCAAAGCTGATTTTAGAACCAGACCAGATAAGGATGAAACTGATGATGATCGAGGCAAGGATTGTAAAAATGTAATGTTTACTCAACAACTCACTAGTTTTACCAAGAAATCGGAAGGAAATATCACGCTGAACGGCGTGTTTTAAATCTTGCTTCTTCTCGCGCTTTTTATCTATGCGGCGTTCCCGAAGGACCAACATCGACGGTAAAAACAACATGGTGGCAAAGAGAATGGCCAACAATCCCAATCCCGTGACCAAGCCCATTTCCTTCATACCGCGGGAATGACTGATGACCATAGTTAAAAAAGCGCAGGCTGTTGTCAGCGCGGCGGTCAAAATCCCCTTCCCGCTTTTTAAGAATGTTTTTTCCATTGCTTCAGCAATGTTGTCCCCGGCAGCCCGCCTTTCCGTGAATCCGGAAATAATATGAATTGAAAAATCAATGCCTAGACCCAGGAGGATTACAGCCATCATCTGGGTCATGATATTCAACATTCCAACCACTATCGCTGCTGTCCCTACGGCCCAAATCAAACCGACAAGGAGATTGAATGTTGCAAAGATTGGAGCTACCCACATCCTAAAGGAAATCATGAGCAGGATCAAAATGGCAATCACAGCGATCACAGTGGTGTATCCAAGACTTTTTTCGGAATAAACCATTTCGTCTCGTCCTACAGCGATCATACCGGTCAACCCTGCTTTTACACCCGGATAATTCTTTAAAAGATCATCTATAATCCCCTGAACAGCATCTGTTCCAGTGACCATAAGGTCTAGATCCATCATCGTGAAGTTTGGAACAGCAGTTAAAATGAGGGCTTTTTTATCATAAGACAGGAAATAGGGTTCGCCGAAAAGAAGCTTATCCGCAACAGCTTGGACTTCTT
>Ga0190349_1000080_pt1 | contig 34743 bp, 37 predicted proteins | sample 48721378_MG_FD_179798 | JGI IMG/M metagenome (GOLD analysis project Ga0190349, IMG submission 179798) | Hydrothermal vent microbial mat bacterial communities from Southern Trench, Guaymas Basin, Mexico - 4872-13-7-8_MG | ecosystem: Environmental > Aquatic > Marine > Hydrothermal vents >...
AAAGGATACTATAGTAACGGTGAAGAGGCAGTTATTATGGAGTTACCGCTAAGAAGCTATTAGTAAATGATGAATACTGAAAAAATCGAGGACGCCTCTTTAAACCCTGCTGCATTGGCATATTTGAGCAATGCTATTATTTCTATGAGTGTGCAGGAAGACCAGGGAGAAGTATATTCCGGGAATAAAGTAGCTTTTGAAACCTCTGAAATTTCACCTTCTTATGTGGGAGTTGCATTCCCCGTTAAGGGAAAATACGGTTTTTCTCTTTCTGTATCCATTCCTTACAATGAATATGAAAACACTCAGTGGATAGAAGAGACAACTATACAGCATCCTGAAGGAACAGGGAGATTCTACCGTTTTATCTGGTTAAAGCGTTTCTATGCCTTTAATACGACAATGGCATTTACCATATTTATCTTTCTTTAATATATGGGAAAAAAGTAAAATAATCTTGTTTTTTATGATTGATTTTTAACTAATGAAAGCCTGTTGAGGATATATGTTCCCCGTGAAATAAAATTTATGGATTTACACTTAAAGGCTTCAATAGAGGAAATAATGCCCTTATTTTTAATCTTTAACTCAAGATTATAGAGTGTATCAATAGTATAAACGGGCCATCTTCCAATGTTAAAAATAGTTTCATTTCTGGGTAGGGGAGAGGCAATAAAACCTGCTTTATATCCACATTCTCTTACTGCCTCAATTACTTTTTTATTGTATAATCCAAAGGGGTACGAAAAGAATGCCATTTCTTCACCAATTAGATCTTCAAGGGTTTTTTTGGATAAGATAAGTTCTTCTGTTAATGATTTGTCATTTATTTTCCGCAAATCTGGATGTGTGTGGGAATGGGAGCCAAATACAACACCCATTTTATGAAGTTTGAGTATTTCGTCTCTATTAAGATGCCTGAATTTCTTTGAAATTGCAAGATCCCAGGAGTTTATTTTACCGAGATAATCACTCACCAAAAATACCAGGGGTCTAACATTGAAATCTTCTATTATGGATGGTAAGAACTGATACAATTCAGCAAAACCGTCATCAAAAGAGATAACAATACCGTCTTTCCCATAAATCCACTCCTCAATATTGATGAATTTGCCCCCTTTTTTCTTTAGAAATAAAAGATGTTTTCTAAATATATTTGGATGTATCACACCTCCAAAGGGTGAAAAAGTCCTTCCAATATTATGGTAAAGAAGGATTGATCTCATAGTAGAAATCTATAATTTGTTTTGCTATTTTGTCCCAGGAATAAAACTGTGCAGTTTTTAAACCGTTTTTCACAATCTTTTGACGCATCTTTTTGTTATCTAAAAGCGTTATAATACCCTCTGCAATAGCAGAAGGATCCTTAGGAGGGACAAGTATGCCATTTTCCTTATCTCTTATCACAATTCTATAGCCTGGAATATCTGATGCCAGAACAGGGGTTGCACTTGCCATTGCTTCTATTAACACAATCCCAAAACTTTCTGCACCTGTTGCAGGGGAAACAAAAATTTCTGCCCTCTTATAATATTCTGGTAATGCTTCTGGGGAAACAAAACCTGTGAAATGAATGGAGTTTTTTATACCATTGGGAATGTCCATCCTATATTTTCTATATCCCCCTCCAACGACAATGAGTTTTAAATTTCTACCCCTGTCCTTTATTATTTTAAATGCTTTTATCAGATATTTTAGTCCTTTTCTTTCTTCAAGTCTGCCCACGAATAGGACTGTCCCTTTTTGTTTTTTAAAATGGGGAGTAAATCTATCGATATCCACTCCATTGGGGATGATTCTGTAATCTCCGGGGAAATACTTTGAAAAACTTTCTTTTGCAGTTTCAGAAACTGCGATAGCACCATCAATTTTGTTAAAAAAGTGGAGCAGAGGTTTCCTGAAAACTTTAAATGGGATAGAACGGTCAAAGGTAGAGTGAAAGGTGAATATCTTTGTTTTTTCAGACATTTGAAGGGTTAGCAATGGATAAGTAGGAGTTAATCCACCATGAATATGATTCACATCGAATGAGTTCATAATTTTTCTTGCCTTAAGCAGATCGTGTCCAATTGTAACTCTTCCTACAGATTTATTCCACTGTATGGATACACCCATTCCCAATCTTATCACCCTTCTCTCATCAGGTTTAAACCCACCAGGGATTTTACCAGTTAATATTCTTACGTAATGGCCCATCTTTTCAAATTTATTGGCAATATGATAGATATGCTCACTTACGCCACCTATATGCGGATAATAAAGATCACTTATTATTAATATTTTCATTCCATACTCTCTCAAATACAAACCATTGATCTGGATATTTTGTTATCTCCCTTTCAAATACATTGATTATTTTTTGCATTAATCCCTCTATACTTTCGTTTTCAGGATAGATAGGTGGAAAGATATATCCATAATATCCCCTTTCTTTACGGACCATAAAACCAATGCAAATTGGAGCACCAGATTTTTTTGAGATGTATGCAGGTCCGATAGGCAATTTTACGTTTTTACCAAAAAATCTGAATACTCTTCCAGTACCAGAAATATCCCTGTCTGCTATAAGCGGTATCACTTTATTTTTTTTAAGAAGGCTTAAAATGTTAATTGCTATATTCTTTTCTTCTAATCTAATAACTTTTGGACCAAATTTTTCCCTATACTTCCTATAAAAATTAAAAAACCTCATCCCTGGGCCCTTCGACTCTGCAACAACAAAAAGAGGATAACCACGTGATGCAAGATAAGGCCCTGCAATCTCCCATGCACCAAGATGGGCACCTACTAATATGAGCCCTTTACCTCTTTTTAATCCCTTGCCAAGGTTATCAATTCCCTCTCCCCTTATATACGTGCCCCAGTTATTAGCAGTGATATTGGGTATATTCAATATATCCTTATATACATAACCAAAATTAAGGAAGGTATTTTTAATAAGCCTCCAATCTTTTTTGCCTGTTATTATCTCGATATTTTCTTTAACAATATTACGTCTTTTTTTATCCAGAATATACCATAGAAGGGATAGAATCTTTGCGATCATATCCGCAGTTTTTTCAGGTATGAATTTTAGTAGGGCAGTGGCAATTACCATCAGGAAGGGCATCATAATTAAATTCCAGTAGAGCCAAACCCTTGAGTTCCTCTCTCTGAACCACTGATATTTTCTACTTCAATAATTTTAACCCTTTCGATCTTTGAAATAACCATCTGTGCTATTCTGTCGCCCTTTCGAATATGAAAATCCTTATCTGAAAAATTAAATAGAACAATTTTTATTTCTCCTCTATAGTCAGAATCTATGGTTCCGGGGGTATTAAGAACACCAATTCCATTATTTGCAGCAAGGCCACTCCTTGGTCTGACTTGTGCTTCATATCCAGGGGGGACTTCAATTATTAATCCGGTTGGAATTACTGCAAATTTACCTGCCTTTAAAAGAGAATCAATAGAAGAAGAAAGGTCAAAACCTGAGGCGCCCTCAGTTTTATACTCAGGTAAGATAATATCTTTTCGTATCCTTTTAACCTTCAATTTTAGCATATTCTTTGAGACCAGCTTGAAGTATTCGCATTGCATCCTCAAGTGCCCCACCGTTCAGTACAAATGCAATTCTTACTTCATCTTCGCCTTTCCCACTGGTTGCATAAAAACCATTTGCAGGTGAAAGCATAGTTGTCTTTTTGTCTACATTGAAATCTGTGAGCATCCATTTTATAAAATTTTCACTATTTTTTACAGGTAGTTTAACAACAGTGTAAAATGCACCCTCAGGCTTAAGGGTGAATGCACCCTCTATTTTTTGAATATAGTCAAATACTATATCTCTTCTTTCTTGATATTCCTTTATCATAGAAGGCATAAATTTTTTCCTGTTCTTGAAACCAGCAATAGCACCCAGTTGCTCAACAGTAGGAGGGCATAATCTTGCCTGTCCAAATTTCAAAATGGTATTCCAGAGTTCTCTATTTCTGGTAACAATATAGCCTATTCTTGCTCCACAGGCACTAAATCTCTTCGAAATACTGTCAAGCATAACTGCTCTTTCGGAAATTTCTGTAAATTCGAGGATACTTGTATGTTTTCTACCATCAAATGTGAATTCCCTGTAAACTTCATCGGACAAGACCCACAAATCGTATTCAAGAGAGATATCCACGATCGTTCTCATTTCTTCTTCTGTATATATTGTTCCCGTAGGATTGTTTGGAGTGCATATAAGAATTCCTTTAGTTTTTTTTGTGATCATCTTCGTTATGTCCTTTTTTGGAGGTAAATGGAATCCATTTTTCACAGAAAGTGTAACGGGCACTAATTTTACAGATGCCATTGAGGCAAATCCATTGTAATTTGTATAAAACGGCTCAAATACTATTATCTCATCCTCTGGATCAGCAATTGCCTCCATAGCAAAAATGATTGCCTCGCTCCCTCCAGTAGTAATAAATACATCATTTGGAGAAACTTCTATCAAGTAATCCTCTTTTAGGTATTCTGCAATTGCAATTCTTAATTCTTTTAGACCCTCTGAAGGACCGTAAGGCAAAACCTTTTTATCAAATTGTTTTATAGCATTGAAAATAGGTATAGGCGTAGGAATATCCGGTTGACCTATATTCAGATGGTAAACCTTTATTCCTCTCTCCTCAGCCGCATTTGCAATAGGTATAAGGCGCCTAATAGGCGACGCAGCTATAAAGGTGCCTCTTTTTGAGATTTTCATCTTACCTCCTTTTTATAGCTTTCAACAGCCTTAATGAGAAGGTGTAAACCTTCTTGAAGTTCATCAATGGAAAGATTATAGTAATCTATTACAAGAAGATCTTTGCCCTTCTTACCGTCAATAAGTAGTTTAGATAAAGGGAGGGCAAAGATAGTTTTATTATCGACCCTGAAATCACGAAGAAGATAATTAACAAAATTGTCGGCATTGTCAATAGCTAGTTTCAAAACAACGGAAACCCCCGCTTCAGTCCTCATTGAGAAAAGTTCTTCTGAGTCTTCTACTATCTCACCTATCACCTCTCTTTTTTCAGATAAAAGTTCCTGAGCCTTTTGAATGCTTTCAAGAGATGAAGAAACCACACCTGCTGCAATTGACATTTCTTTATCTGTTATAGAAAAAAGTGAATCCCTAAAGGATTTTATAACAGGTGAAAGACCATTCCCAACATTTATAAAAACAATTTTTGAGGAACCAAAATAACTTGCAAAGGTGTCTATAGATATTGCCATTGGATAGGTTTTGACAAGATTATTAAGGGAAGGAACATCTTTTTTTGTTGTAAATCGGTAGGTTTCGTCTGATATAACTAAGCTATTGTAATTCATAGCGATAAATAGCATTCTTTCCATCTCTTCTTGAGAGTAAATAGTCCCTGTTGGTATCTGGGGGTTAGAGTAAAAAAGAACCTTCATCCTTGGCGTTATCTTTGGCTCGATTACATCTCTGAGAGGTATTTTAAATCCATTGGAAATAAATGTTTCAATAGGAATTGGTCTAACCCCAACGAAATCAAGAAGTCCTCTGAGAGAGTAGGGGAGTGGTTCCGGTATTACTATTTCATCATTTAAATCCATAAAAGTAAACAAAAGTACAGATAATGCCGATGTATAATCAGGAAAAATGATGGTTTCAACCTCCTGGGGAATGTTAAAACTTTCTCTATACAAGTTTACAAGCTCAAATTCAGTGTGAATCGGGAGTGGTTTAGTATCCGTCTTTTTTACTGGATTTAATGAGTATAGATTTATTAATTCAATCCCTTCTTTTCTTATATTTATTAGATCCCTGAGATAAAAAAACAAAGGTGGTTTATTCATTATAAACGCCCTTCTGGAAGTTTTTTTATTACCAAATAACATCTTTCACGCTCCCAACAACATTTAAATGATAATTATCTGTTTGAAGAAGTTCATCTTTAAGTTCGTTTACTTCATCCATTGTTATACTGTTAAGTTCCTTTACAAATTCATCAGCAGATTTTATTTTTCCTGTATAAAATAGCTGCTTAAAATTGTATGATAGTTTTGTCTCAAGCGCTTCAAGACTAAGTAATAGAGAACCTTTTATTCTATTTTTGACCCTTTCGAGGTTTTCTTTATCAATGGTAAAATCATTAAAGATATTCTTCAGTAATTTCAGAGATTTGTTTAGATTCTTTTTGCTCGTAGAAAAATATACCCCGAAGATCCCTTTTTCTTTATAAAGATTTGCAAAGGAAGTAATTGAGTAAACCAAGGGGTTTTCTTCTCTGAATTTCTGAAAAAGAAGGGATGACATCCCAGAGCCAAGAACGGTATTTACTATTAGAAGGGGAAGTCTTCTCTTATCTGCATATGGGAATGCGGGCCTTGATACGGCAACGTATACTTGATGCAGATGTTTTTTATTTGAAATGTTTATAATCTTACTGTTGTTTTGTGGTGTTAGTTGCTTCCGATAGGAGTGATTTTTCGCTTCTGTTTTTGCAGGGAGGATTTTATTAAAAAATTTTAATAATTCATTACTCTTGAAATTACCAGTAGCCGAAATAATAAGATTTTCTGGAGTATAGTGTTGCTTCCAGTAACCCAAAATATCCTTTCGAGTAAGGCTTCTGATACTTTCTATTTTACCTTCAACCGGTAGCGCTAATGAAGAATCAGGCCCAAAAACGGCTTCATATGCCTTTTGGAGCAATGTATGATCGGGTGAATCCATAATGCCTTTTATTTCTTCATAGATTACAAGTTTTTCATTCCGAATTTCCTGCCAGTCAAATGAAGGATAGAAGACAAGGTCTGTAAGTATATCAAGAAGTATTTCTTTATCCTCGGTTAAAACTGCTCCGTAATAACTGGTATATTCCGTAGAGGTGAAGGCATCCAGGAAACCACCCTTATTTTCAATGATGGTTGAGATACTTCTACCAGAGTAATTTCTGGTGCCCTTAAAGGTAGAATGTTCAATGAGGTGAGAAATGCCATTCAGGTCTTTATTTTCATCAACAGAACCTGCCTTTATGTAGAAGGCAACATAGATACTCTTTGCAGATGGAACTGATTCACTTACAAGAGTTGCGCCTGATTTGAGTTTCTGTATGGAAATTTTTTCTTCTTTCATATTAGCCATAAGGAAGTTTAAGACAAAGTGAAGAATTGTCAAGTGCTGTAATTTTATGTATTTATAATGAATATGGGCAACAATTTACGGATATTAAAATGTCTGATAATATATATTATGTAAACTTATATATTCAAATAACTGTTATACCTTTTTATCACACCCTACTCAGTTTCCATAAAGTTAATCTATTTAGAGACAACTATGTTGAGAATCCTATCAGGTACAAAGATAACCTTCTGGAATTCTCTATTGGTAGTGAATTTCTTAACTGAATCAATTTGTTTTGCAAGTTCTAACACAGATTCTTTAGAAGAACCAGCTGGCATGTTAAGTCTCCCACGTAATTTACCATTTACCTGTACAACTATTGTTACCTCTTCTTCTTTAACTGCATCTTTATCGTACTCTGGCCATTCTTCTAAAAAGACGCTATCTTTCGTACCAAATTTTTCATACAATTCTTCTGCAATAAACGGTGCAAATACACCAAGCAACAGTGTGAATTTTTTTGCTGCATATATATATGTCTCGTCACCCTTTTCATTATATTTACTGAAGGTGTTAAGGCATTCCATTAAAAAAGCTATTGCAGTATTAAATTTCATATTCTCTATGTCTATTGTTACAAGCCTAACCGTCTCTTCTATCTTTTTGTACAGTTCAGAGTCTTTGTTTGGAGTAAAACTTCCCTTTTTAAGATAGGGATTCAAAAGCCTATAGACCCTGTCAAGAAATCTCTCTGCTCCTCTCACCCCTTTTGCCGACCATAGAATTTCCCTTTCAGGAGGCGCAGAAAATAGCATTGCGATCCGCGCAGCGTCCACACCGATAGAATCCATTAGCTTAACAGGACTTATGACATTTCCCTTTGATTTTGACATAACATCTCCATTTTCATCCAGTACCATTCCATGGTTAAACAGACCCAGCGAAGGCTCATCATTTTTCAAGAACCCAAGCTTATATAAAAATTTGTTAATAAACCTAAAATATATTAAATGACCTGTAGCATGCTCTACCCCACCAATATATAAATCAATTGGATGCCATTTATTAGCCTCTTTTTTATCAAATATTTCTGTATCATTATTAGGATCATAATATCTTAGATTATACCAGGCAGAATCAACGAAAGTATCCATTGTGTCAGGATCCCTGTGTGCAGGGCCCCCACACAGAGGACATTTAATATTGTAAAATTCTTTACTGTCAGCCAAAGGTGAACGTCCTGAAGGAAGAAAGTTAACAGTAGAATCATCAGGTAAAAGAACAGGAAGGTCCTTCTCGTCAACGGGAAAAACACCACATTTATCACAATGGATCATAGGAATCGGGGCTCCCCAATACCTTTGGCGTGACACCAACCAATCTCGGAGCTTATAACTGGTTTTTGGTCTTCCCTTCCCTATTTTCTCGAGATATTCTGTGACCTTTTTCATACCATCTTCTGATTTAAGACCACTAAATTCTCCGGAATTTGTCATAATACCGTAACCCTCAAATGCCTGGTCAAGATCTTTTGTAATTAAATTATGATCTATTGGTCTAACCACAACATGAATAGGAAGGTTATATTTTTTAGCGAACTCGAAATCCCTCTGATCATGAGCAGGGACCCCCATTACAGCCCCTGTACCATAACTTGAGAGCACATAATCTGCTATAAATATTGGGATTTTTTTCCCTGTAATTGGGTGAATTGCATATTTGCCTGAAAACGCACCTGTTTTTTCGCGTTCTTCACTTGTTCTATCTATTTCGCTCAATAGTAAGGCGTTATGTATATATTGTTTAACTTCTTCTTTAACAATAGACCTCGCAAATGGATGCTCCGGGGCAACAGACATAAAGGTAACGCCAAATATAGTATCTGCCCTTGTTGTAAATACGCTTAATTTTTTGCCTGTTTCAGTCTCGAAGTCTATCTCTGTACCCACACTTTTGCCAATCCAGTTCCTCTGCATAATTTTTACATTTTCTGGCCATCCATCCAGGCGATTTAGACCCTCAAGAAGTTCTTCTGAATAAGCAGTAATCTTAATATACCATTGTTCCATTTCCTTTTTAATAACAGGTGTATTGCATCTCCAGCATTTCCCACCTATTACCTGTTCATTTGCAAGAACCGTTTTGCAATTCTCACACCAATTTACAAAGGAACTCTTCCTGTAAACTAATCCATTTTCGTAAAGCTTAATGAAAAGCCACTGAGTCCACTTGTAATATTTGGGGTCAGCAGTAATAACCTCTCTTTTCCAATCATAGCTTATTCCAAGCCTTTTTAGTGTACTCCTTGAATTTTTTATGTTACTATAGGTCCAATCCTTAGGGCTTACACCTCTTTTAATAGCGGCTTCCTCTGCAGGTAAACCAAAGGCATCCCAACCGAATGGATGAAGTATATCATACCCTTTCATCTTTTTATATCTCCACACAACATCCCCAATGGTATAATTGCGGAAATGCCCCATATGAATATCTCCAGATGTATATGCATACATCTCTAAGAGATAATATTTCTTCTTTGGATTTTCTGGTGTTTTGAAAAGATTTATCTTTTCCCACGTTGCCCGCCATTTCTCTTCTATTTCTTTAAAATTATATACTGCCATATTCTATGATGATTTACCCTTGAGTTCTTCTATTTTTCTCTCAAGCTCTATTAATTCTTTTCTTTTAGCCTCTATCCTTGCGGAAAGGGCTATCTCTTCTCTTCTTTTGGCAACAATTCTCTGAGTTAATTCTACTTCCTGTTTTTTCTTTTCTTCAACCCTGCTTTCAATCTCATCTTCTCCAATTATATTTGAGATCAATACCTCTTCTTCGCCCTTAGGAGTAACTTTAGCCCTTTCTTCAATCTCTTTTTGAATAGATGCTAATTCCTTTTTTTTCTCTTCAAGACTTGCGTTCAATTCTTCTAATTGTTTATTTATTGATTCTACTGCTGATTTCTTCTCACTGATTTTCATATATTCTTCGTTGACCTTATTAATTTCTTCTTCCTTGTCTTTTATTTCCTTTTCTATATCAGCCATTTCTGTTTTTTTCTTTTCAATAATTTCTGACAGATTAGTCTCCTCCTCATGAAGACTGCTAACAGTATCCTTTAAACGTTCAAGTTCTTCTTGTAATTTTTCAGATGATGCAACAGATTTACCACCTCCCTTTGCAATAACTAATCCAATCAAGAAGAAGATTACAAAGGCAATTCCCCCAAACATAACATTATCCATTGGATTTTTTTGGGCTGTAGGAAATACTTTCGTTTTTGAAAGCCCAATATGGACTTCACCAACTTTTTGCCCTGCTGACATTACAGGAACCCCTATATCTATATTATCCTTATTCTCTGTAATCTTTGAAGATTTACCTGGCAATACAGGACCTGTAAATTTCTGTAAAACCTTTGCTGTATCAAGATCAGCCAGAATAGTTTCATCATTAGAAATTATAGTAATATAATCGCTCCCAGTAATCTTTTTTGAAAACATCGATAAAATAGTAGAGGTTACTATCTCATCTTCGTCAGAAACACCGTCCTTTACAATATAAGATAGGAGATCAGCGGTATGCACCCACGAGCTTATAAACCTGTCTTCTAATATCTTCGAAGTGTTATTGGTAGGTTTCATTTCTTTATAATAGAAAAGACCGTAAACAATAACGAATCCAGCTATACCAAGAATAAGTGCTTTTTTTAACATATTAACCCCCTTTTTCTCCATTAAAAACAGCGATATATTCTAAGATAAAATTATCTTTTCTTATATCCATTATTTCCTCCAGGTCTGGTAAGCAATTGCAAGTGCACCGAGCGATCCTGCTATCATACTCATTACCCTCAGAATGTCGTATAATTTAGAAGTCGCAGATTGAGGAATTATAACAATATCGCCTGGAAAAAGTATTGCTAAACTATCCGCCTTCCCCTTCAGTATTTTAGAAATATTAATAACTCTCACTTTACCCTCTGCACGTATAAGTTTAACCCTGTTGAGATCAGCACTTGGCAATGGACCTCCTGCAAAGGAAATGGCTTCCAGGATATTTGTATTTGGTGGAACCTGAAAAATACCAGGGTTTCTGACCTTGCCCCAAACCTGGATATACACGAAAGCCGCTTTTTCCTCTGCAGATAAATTACTTGAAATAGCAGAGTAATTTACTAATAATATTAAATATATCATAATTCATTTCATTATAATTGAATTTTTATTTCTGTCAAGCAAACGATTTGCCTCATTAAAAATCAACATGATATATAATACGTTGCCTCATTTAAAAATCAACACGAAAATAGTAAAATATATCTCCAGAAAAGGAGGTATAAGAAAGCGAAGAAGGGAAGACGAAGCATGAAGAAGGAAGAAGGAATAATGGAAGAACACCCTCCCTTAATCCCTCCCATCAAGGGAGGGAAACTTCCTTCCCCTCTCTCCCCCTCAACGGGGGAGATTAAGTGGGGTAAAGGAAAGACAAAGAATGAAGAAGGGAGAATGAAGAATGAAGAAAAAAACTTTTCCACTTCTCCACTTTAGGGGTAAAAATAACTTCCTCTCCCTTGAAGGGAGGGAAACCTCCTTCCCCTCTCTCCCCCTCAACGGGGGAGACTAAGTGGGGGTAAAGAAAGAAAGGTATAAGAATGGATACAGAAAAGAGACTTGCAAAAAGAGTTGATTTCCTACGAAATTCAATATATATTTCATATAGAAATATGTATGAAGCAATGAATACCTTTTCGTGTGAATCCTTATATGAGGCAATGAAGTTTAATGATTGTGAGGCTTTTCTTTACAGGAGACCAAAAAATAAAAAACTAAAATAAACTATACCTTCTTCTACCTTGTCTTATTAGGAAGATAAACTTTCTTGCAAGATAAATAAATATGGTTAAAATTATGTTATGAAAAGGGTAGCTGTATGCGGAAGCGTCAGTTACGACATAGTCCATAGAAAAGGAAGGGTTTATGAATCCTGGGGGGGAATTATCTTTAACATTTTATCTCTATCACTCGATAATACACTCAATATAATCCCAGTAACCTATGTCGGAAGTGATAGACTCTCAGCATTATTAAAAATCCTTCCATTGAATATCAGTACAAAGAAAATTCTTATCTCTAATGGCACAAATGTTAATAGACTCCATATTATAGATGAAAATAACAGAATAGAATTTATTACTCCACTTTCTCCTCAGATAGAATTAAATCACTTAAAAGAGTTATCTAATGTAGATTTCTTGCATATAAATCCTGTTATGGGTAAAGAATTTTCCATTCAAACATTGGAGGATATAACTAAATTTTTCTCTTGCAAAAGAATGATTGATATTCATAGTATGCTTCTTGGAATTGATAAAAATGGGAAACGTTACTTTCGTAATCTTACTGCTAAAGAGGAAGACATAATATTTTCATACTTTGATATTATACAGATGAACGAGAGGGAATCTCAGATCATAATGAAGGGGAGGTTTAATTCTTTTAACTCCTTCCCATACAGTAAAATAATTCTCATAACGAAAGGGGCTAAGGGAGTTCTCGTGAATTATAAAAATATAACTGTAGAAATTGGTGTTGAGAGAAAAGAGGGGAACAGCATAGGTGCTGGAGATATATTTAGTGGAGCCTTCATATCGATGTATTTAAAAACTGAGGATCCCTTTGAATCTGCAAAATTTGGAGCAAAAATTGCCTCACAGTCTATAGGCCCAAATACAATTCAAGAAAAAATACAACAAATTAAAAGGGGAGGTGTTTAACCTCCCCTAAAACTCAGGATAGAATCTTTTTTATCTTTTCAAATGCCCAATCTATCTCTTCTTTTGTGATAATTAATGGAGGTGCAAATCTTATAACATATTCATGGGTCTCTTTGCATAATAGCCCCTCCCCCATTAATTTTTCGGCATACTCTCTTGCTGGTTTATTTAATTCAATGCCTATAAACAATCCTTTCCCACGTATTTCTTTTATAACAGGGTTGTTCAAGGTTCTGAGTTTCGACATAAAATATTCTCCCATTTCAAGCGATCTTTGAGGAAGGTTATACTTCACAAGAACATCGAGAGCAGCAATTCCAATTGCAGCACCAAGTGGATTTCCGCCAAAGGTTGAACCATGATCTCCTGGATTAAATACTCCAAGTATTTCCTTTGAAGCAGCCACAGCGGATACTGGAGAAACACCTCCACTCATTGCTTTGCCAAGTATAATCATATCTGGTTTTGCACCCTCCCATTCCCAGCCAAACATTTTTCCTGTTCTCCCAAGGCCTGTCTGGACTTCATCCAGTATAAAAAGTGCATTGTTCTCTTTACATAGATTTTTTATTCCATTTAGATAACCTTCTGGTGGTATTATAATACCTCCTTCTCCTTGTATTGGTTCCACCATTACACCTATCGTATTTTTGTTAAATGCATCCCTTATTGCATCTAAATTGCCATAGGGAACCATTCTGAAGCCTGGAGTAAAGGGCCCAAAACCATCTCTGTATTGTTCTTCTGATGAGAATGATATAATCGTTATTGTTCTGCCGTGAAAATTGTTCTCAGCAATGATAATTTCACCATTATATTTCTCAATCCCTTTTTTATAGTAACCCCATTTTCTTGCAGCTTTTAGAGCAGTCTCTACAGCCTCTGCACCTGTATTCATAGGTAGAACCATTTCCATACCTGTCAACTCAGCAACCTTTTTTAAAAACAGTGGCAGTTTATCGTTATAAAATGCCCTTGAGGTCAGAGTCAAACTATCAAGTTGTTTTTTCGCCGCATTTACAATATCTGGATGGCAATGCCCCTGGTTTAACGCTGAATATGATGATAGCATATCCATATACTTTTTACCCTCAACATCCCAAACCCAAACTCCTTCACCCTTTGAAATTACTACTGGTAAAGGAAGATAGTTGTGTGCACCATACGTTTCATCAATTTTCATAAGATCGTTTGAACTGTATGTCATACCTCCTCCTTTTTTCAGAAATGTAGCATTTAAACCTTTTCTGTCAACCCCTCAAGTACCCCTTGTGTCAGTCTTTAAATTTCAAGTTTTACCAATGTTTTTGAGGGAGGTTAGTATTTAAGGGCAAGATAAAATCTTGTGAGAGCGAACCTGAGTGTAGTAAGTAGTTTTCATTCCACATTACCATCTGTTACTTCCGCTTTTCCACTTCTTACTTCCCACTTCTCTATACTTCTACCCTGTCTTACCCAGTATCCTTCCCTTGCTTAAAATATTATCCAGCAATTGCAGTATATATCAATAAATAGTGGAGAAATGCCCCCAGAAGAATAAAAAGATGAAAAATCTCATGGAAACCAAAGCCCAATCTTTTTATAGGCTTTTTCATTATATAAAATAAAGCTCCAATTGTGTATGATATACCACCAGCAAAAAGAAATATTATTGAACTTTTGGACATAACCATTATAAACTCTTTTATTGTTACTATGCCAACCCAACCCATTATTAGATAAATTATTGTATATAGATACCGTGGCACTTTTAAATAAAAAAACTTAAAGAAAAAACCTGCCAAAACCAATGACCATTGAACAATAATAATTGCCCATCTCAAATTTCCTGTAAGATATATGAAACATATTGGTGTATATGTTCCCGCTATCATTACAAATATAGCAAAGTGATCCAATTTTCTAAAAATATTAACCTCATTTTCTTTTCGTTTAAAAGCATGATATAAAGAACTTGCTAAAAATAAAAATATGACGGAAAAACCATATATAATTGAAAGGATTGATTTTGAAACTGTTTCTCTTGAAACATATAGCAAAAGAACAGTGCCAACTATTGCTGCTATAAAACCAACAAAATGTGAATAAAATGAAAAATCTTCCTGGTTTTTTATTTTATTACCTCCATTTGTTATAATGCTTAACAAAAGGCATTGCCACAGTTACGCCTTCAATTTTGCTACCAACAATAATTATTCGATTTCCTTCAGGATTCTAACTATCTCCTCCCCTACCCTGTCCTGTCCTTCCGAAGTTGAAGCTCCTATATGTGGGGTTGCGTAGAAGTTGTCCAGATCGAATAATTTATTCCCCTCAGGGGGTTCTTTCTCAAAAACATCGAACCCTGCACCCTTAACCTTGCCATTTTTAAGGTATTCATAAAGAGCATTCTCGTCTACTATTCCACCCCTTGCACAATTGATCAAAATAACCCCATTTTTCATCTTTTCAAATGAATCTTTATTTATCATATGCCTTGTTTCCTCTGTCAGAGGTAGATGGAGTGTTATAATGTCTGCATTTGATAGTACATCCTCAAGTGAAGTAAGTATAACTCCTTCTATATCTACACCTTTAATATAAGGATCATACCCAATAACCTTCATCCCAAGACAGATAGCCCTTTTTGCCACCTCTCTTCCTATCCTACCCATCCCAAGAATTCCAAGGGTTTTGCCGAAAAGTTCTGTCCCCTTAAGTTTTTTCTTCAGCCATTCATTTTTTCTTAAAGAATCGGTACCTTTTACGATATGTCTCGAAAGTGCAAACATAAAGGCAATGGAGAGTTCTGCCACTGAGATGGAACTTGCAGCAGGTGTATTGAACACCTTTATACCCTTTGATTTTGCATATTCCACATCAATATTATCAAGTCCAACCCCCCCTCTGATGATAAATTTAAGATTACTGGCAATATCGATTAATTCCTTTCTTACCTTTGTTCTACTCCTGACTACAATTCCATCATAGATTTTTATAATTTGCTTCAATTCTTCAGCATCCACATCTGGTTTATAATCAAGTTCAATACCCAATGATTTGATACCATCGATTGCCCTTCCACTTATTGGATCTGAAACAAGCAATTTCATAATTACCTCCTTATTGGTTTTAGTATAACCTTCTTCTCTTCCATCTTAAATAAAGATATCCTACGGCAATGCCACCCAGATGGGCAAGATGAGCGATGTGTCCACCACCAGCAAAGATTAGTAAAAATTCTATTCCCCCATAGATCCAGACAAAATAAATTGCCTTAATTGGAATAAATAAGGGGAAAATTATAAGTTTCCTATTGGGGAAAAGCATACCATATGCCAGTAAAAGTCCGAATATTGCCCCTGATGCACCAATTACCGGGACCTGTGAATGAAAATTAAACAAAGAATATATAAGACCTGCCCCAATACCTGTAATGAAGTAATATTTATAAAATTCCTTTGTGCCCCAGTAGTATTCAAGTTCACTCCCAAATAGCCACAATGCATACATATTGAAAAAGATATGCATAAAACCACCATGTAAGAACATATATGTAAAGACCTGATAAACATATCCCTTAAAAAACATAGAAGGAACAAGGCCAAAAAGATATTCAAATCTATACGAAGCCGGCAAAATTAGCTCTAAGATAAAGATTGCTACATTTGCAATAAGAAGATTCCTGACGCCCCTTAGTATAGCCATCTTAACAAATACCCCAGTATTAAAACACCTATTATGCTCATTATATTAAATCTAAACATTAACCCAAGTGTAAATTTAATAAAATAAAGGTCAACCTTAAAAGGTGAAAATCCAAAAGACACATAATTCAAAAAGAAAGATTTAACTATACCTTCTGGTAGTATCATACCTATTGCCTGGCCAATTACTCCCCCAATTACTCCCCCAATAAAAATTATAAAAAGCGATAAACCTACTCTTTTGCTAATCCTCATTGGTGACACAGAACCTCCTTTTATAAAATTTTAGAAGATAAAATGTGAAAAATCCTGTTATAATCCCATTTATAGTTCCAACAATAACTAATAGTGGAAATAAATATTTAGCTGAGGGGATGCCTGTGAAAAGCAAGGAAACAATCAGTAACTGTGTAATAATATTACTAACTGACCCTAAAACACTTAGACCAATTATTCCAAATAAATGTGTTTTCCATATGGCATACATCAATAAAACAGCAACAAAAGAACCGGATATAGAAAGGATAAATGACGGAGATAAGAGCGAACCAGTAATAATAGAGCCTATAATCGATTTTGAGACACCAAGAATGAGTCCCTCCATAAAACCAAATTGAATTATAACGAAAAGCACAATAATATTCGCCAGCCCTACCCTTATAAATGGAAAAGGTTTGGGAATGAATGTTTCAATTGCATAGAGTGCTGAAGAAAGAGCGATAAAGGCTGCCATAATTGCAATTTTATTTTGTGATACAGTCAAGTTTCCCTCCAATGATTCTAATAATTACCCTATTCGGCACGCATATAATTTCTTCACCTTGTTTCGAAATATATCCTTGCTTCACACACAATTTTAATGGACATGCAGATTCTTCCATTCGCACCTTTCCTCTCCTTATTTCTACAATCGATTCTCCTAATCTCCCTTTAACCATAATCGTTTTCTCTATGTTTAGAGGATATACAAATTTTGGTCTTCCGTCAACATATATTTCTACATTTTCTCCCTTTTTCTTAGGGATAAGCAAAATAGTAGAAAATAGAACCAATATTAGGACAACATCTGAGGTCCCTATAAGACGATGTCTACTTTCCTTCCACAACGACTGCATTTTCCCCCTTTTATTCCTGATATATTTACCGAATATCCATATCTCTCTATCAGCATATTCCCACATTCCGGGCAATAAGTGTTTTCAGTCCCTTTTATAAATGCATTTCCTACATAAACATACTTTAATTTTTCTCGTGCAATGTCATATGCCTTTCTTAATGTCTCAATAGGTGTAGGGGGTCTATTATACTTGAAATTTGGAAAATATCGTGAGAAATGTAAAGGGATAGTATCTCTCAAAGATGAGACAAAATCAACAACGCTATGGATTTGTTCATTGGTATCATTATCCCCAGGAATAATGAGGTTTGTAACTTCGATATGAATTTCTTCTTGACTAATAGAAATTGTTCTCTTAACACTTTCCAGATCCCCCTTCAATACCTTTCTGTAGTAACCAGGGTCCATATTTTTTAGATCTATATTCATAGCATCTATATACTTCAGCAAATTGCGCAGAGGCTCCTCTTCAATCATTCCATTTGTTACTAATACTAATTTCAGACCTATTGGTTTCGCTATTTTTGCAACATCTAATATATACTCATACCATATCAAAGGCTCAGAATATGTAAAAGCAATAGATGGAGTTCTGTAGTACTTTGCAAGGTTTACAAGTTCTTCAGGTGAGATATATTTGGTAGGTGTTTCAAGAACTGAGATGTTATAGTTTTGACAAAAAGGGCATCTTAGATTACATCCATTTGGAGAAGTAGAAAGAATTTGAGTACCAGGGAAAAAGTTGAAAAGGGGTTTTTTTTCAATAGGATCAATGGCAAGGGATGTTGTCTCTCCATAATTTATCGCATAAAGTGTTCCGTCTATGTTCTTTTTTCCTAAACAAATACCCACTTCCCCTGGTTTTAATACACAGTGATGGGAACAAAGGTTACACCTTACTACATTATTCTCTAATTTTTCGTAATACATTGCCTCTTTCATAATCCTACCTTTATTTCGTTTTTAAGTGAATCTATTATAATTCCTCTTATATTATTTTTTTCCATAAAGTTTTTTCCTTTTGTCGGTCCCATTATAAATATAGCGGTTGCAAGACCATCTGCAAGTTCACCATTCTTACTGATCACTGTGACAGACATACACCCTCTTGAAGGAAATCCTGTCTTGGGGTCGAGTAAATGATGGTATCTTTTCCCGTCTATTATAAAATACCGTTCGTAGTCCCCTGATGTGGCAACTGTACAACTATGGATCTTAAGGGTATCAAGTATAGATTCTTTATCTCTTGGATCCTGTAAACCAATCATCCACTCACTCTTTCTATATTTTTTCCCAAGGAGCTTAATATCTCCACCAGCGTTAACCAGACCACTCTTTATTCCAAAGGATTTCATAATCGCAATAGCTGTATCGAGTGCATATCCCTTCGCAATACCTCCCAGATCAATTACCTGCCCCTTACCAGGTAGGAGAGTATCACCTTTTATCAAGATCTTTCTATAGTCAACAAGACTTATAAGTCTTTTTATCCTGTTAGAATCTGGCAGAATAGGTTTTTTGAATCTATTCCATTGACGCGAAATTATTCCAATTGATGGATCAAAGGCTCCATTAGTAAAATATGACAACTTTATTGCATCCTTTGTGATCCTTGATATCATCGGATTAACAACCGCTGTATCAATCAGATTAGAACCCACAGAATCAATATATTGGAATGTTTTCTTTATTCTTTCAATCGTCCTTTTTTTAATGATAGGATTCCTATAATAAAATTTCATCTCTACATAGGTATCAAAAAAGAACATCCTCTCATCAGCTTGTTTTACGCGTAGGAAGATAATGGAGACGATGACAATTAAAACTACTATTACAATCAGAGCCCTTTTAATTCAATGCCTCCATAAGCAGTTCTAATGCCTTTTCAGGTGTATCTGGGACAACATTTTCAATCATCACATGCCCATTCTTATTGGAAAATACCCAGCTTATATCATCTTTTTCCATAATAAGAATAGCTTTGGTTGGTCGTCTTGTTTTAAACCCTTCCTTTTTTTCAAGCCTGTCAAGATCATAGGTGATCTTTTTCTCAGGGATAATCTTGTAGTTGCCCCTTCCGCCTTTATGGCATATCGGTGTAGGTTTAAACTTTACATTTATCATACCATTCCCTTTATTTCATTTACAGCATTCAGAAACATATCTATTTCCTCTTCTGTGTTATATATATAAAATGATGCCCTGCAGGTACCAAGGGGTCTATTTATTATATGCTTTAATATATTGTATGCACAATGATGTCCTGATCTAACGGCTATGTTAAACATATCGGATAACAAGAATGCTGCTTTGTGTGGGGTTAAACCCTTTATTTCAAATGAAACGACACCGATCCTTTTGTTATAATCTTTGGGACCAAAGACAGTTACTCCAATAGATTTAAGGCCTTCTATTGTTTTTATGCTCAACTCATTCTCATGATTCATAACATTTTCCATTCCTATTTTCATTAAGTAATCAGCAGCCTCACCCAGTGCAATACCGCCTGCAATATTAGGCGTCCCAGGTTCAAAACGCTCGTATGGATGATCAAGGATGTACGAATCAATATCTACATCTTTTATTGTTCCACCTCCAATAAGAGCAGGTTTTAATTTATCGAACCATTTCTTATCTATATACAGGATACCTGTACCAGTGGGACCGAGCATCTTATGACCGCTTGTTGCATAAAAATCAACACCGAGTTCCTTGAGATTTACTGGCAGATGCGGTGCAGCCTGAGCCCCATCAGCCAGGACAGGGACACCTATCTTTTTAGCAATCTCTACGATTCCCTTTATATCATTTATTGTACCTAACACATTAGATACATGGTTAACAGCAATTAACTTTGTGTGTCTATCAATTGCATTTTCAAAATCCTTAAGATTAAATATACCCTCTTCATTGGGTTTTATCTTTATCACTTTGGCACCAAAAATTTCAGAAACTTTAAGCCAGGGAAGAAAATTTGAATGATGTTCGATTAGTGTAGTTATGATTTTGTCACCTTTTTTCCAGGGTAATGCAAAGGCAAGGGAATTAATTCCATCTGTGGTGTTCTTTGTAAATATTATTTCCTGTTTTTCAGCTCCAAGGAACCTTGCTACTTTATTATGTGCCTGGTCGTATTTCTCCGTAGCAATAGAGGAAAATTCATACACTCCCCTTGCAATATTTGCATTAAAGTTATGGTAATAATCCATTTCTGTATCTATTACAACTTCTGGTGTGAGTGAAGTAGCGGCACTATCAAGATAAATAATCCCTTTTTTCAGGATGGGAAAATCTTCCCTTATACAATCTATATCCATTAACGCCTCCTTTTTGTAAGCTTATCCTCTATTCTTTTCACAAGATAACCTGAAAAAATACCGACCAATGCGCCTCCGATAACATCTGTTGTGTAATGTCTGTTCAAATAAATTCTGGAGAAAGAAACAATCGTAGCGAAGGAGTAAAGAGGAACTCTATAATTAGTATAGGTACTTGAGTAGATATATGCTATAGCAAAACTACCTGACGCATGACCGGAGGGAAATGATGAATTAAATCTATCATCACTACCATCAGGCCTTTTTCTGTTTACTGTAATTTTCAAAATAGATGTTATTGCTTGACTGGTAAGCATAGAAAGAAACATGTCCCGTCCAGTATTCCTCATTTTTGTATCTCCGAGTAGTGTTAGTGAGCAGTAAGCAAGTGCTGCATCTCTTGTCCCAAGGTCTGAGACAATCTCCATTGCATTATCCAAAAATGGACTTCTTTTTGTCTGGATAAAGTCCTGAATATTTGTATCAAATGATAAAAAAATTAATAAGACCATAATGGGATAATAATGCAATATCTATTTTGGTCAAGAGAGATTATTGGATATAGCTATTCTCTATATCCTTCCTTCTATATTCTCCTATAAGTTTTTAAGTAACAATCACAGAAATCAATAAGATTGACAAACAGGTCAATTTCAATAAAATTTAATTCATAATACAATGTTCAATAAAATTAAGACCTTACTAACATCTAAATCAATTGATTTTAGAACAGTGCATCATAGACCTACAAGAACCTCGGAAGAATCTGCATTGGCACGTGGTGAAGAGCTGTCGATTGGAGGAAAGGCACTCATCTTAAAGATAGATGATAGTTTTAAGATCTTTGTTTTGAGTGCATCAAAAAAAATAAATTCATCCGCCATAAAGAAATATTTCCATGCCAAAAAAATTAGATTTGCAACAAAAGAAGAGCTCTTGAAATTAACGGGCCTCGAGCCTGGAGCTATTCCTCCCTTCGGAAGACCTTTAATTAATTTAGATTTATACCTGGATAATTCAATCGTTAGAAATACAAGAATTGCCTTCAATGCTGGATCTTTAACCGATTCAATAATTATGTCTGTAAAAGATTATTTAATATTAACACAACCTGAAATATTTGATTTTTCAAAGTAGTAAATATGGTTTTTTTATAGTAATCGGACGTGACGAATTGGAAGGTTGACAAAGTTTTGAATTACTTTATAATCAGCTAAAAAAGGAGTGCTTATGAAGAGAATATTAGTTACAGGTGCAGTTGGTCAGATTGGCTCTGAATTAACAATGTATTTGAGGGATAAATATGGTGGTGATAATGTGGTTGCTGCAGGCCATAGAAAACAGCCCTCTGATGAGTTACGGAATTCAGGGCCATTTGTATTTATCGAAGTTGGGAAAATTGAGCAGGTTTCGGAAACCGTCAAAAAATATGGTGTTGGGACTATCTACCATCTTGCCGCCATCCTCTCAGCAGTTGGTGAAAGCAAGCCTCAACTTGCCTGGGATGTGAATATGAATGGATTATACAATGTTCTTGAAGTAGCAAGGGAACAAAATTGTTCAGTATTTATTCCAAGCTCTATTGCTGCCTTCGGCCCCAATACACCAAAGGACAACACACCTCAAGATACCATTCAGAGACCTAATACAATGTATGGAGTAACAAAAGTCGCAGGTGAATTACTTGCTGATTATTACTTTACCCGCTTTGGGGTTGATACGAGGGGATTACGTTATCCAGGAATAATTTCATATGTAACTCTCCCCGGGGGAGGAACTACAGATTATGCCGTTGAAATATTTTACGAGGCTATAAAAAAGAAGAGTTACACCTGTTTTTTGAAGTCGGATACCATGCTTGATATGATGTATATGCCAGATGCATTAAAGTCCGCAGTTGATCTTATGGAAGCTGATCCATCAAGATTAAAACACAGAAATGCCTTTAATGTTACTGCCTTCAGTTTCACCCCTGCCCAACTTACAGAGGAGATCAAAAAAATAATTCCAGAGTTTAAGATAAGCTATGAAATAGATCCTGTGAGGCAGGCAATTGCAGACTCCTGGCCAAACCATATGGACGATTCTGCTGCGAGGGATGAGTGGGGATGGGAACCTGTATATGATCTAAAGGCAATGGTAAGTGATATGATTGAGAAATTAAAATTAAAACTTCAAAAACCATAGGAGGTTAAAAATGGCATTGTATAATTTTGAAAAGGTTTTAACAGATTACTTAAATGGGTTGAAAGAAAAAGGGACAATGAAGGGGAAAGAGTTTATAATTACAAGGATAAAGAAACCGGAGGGAGAAAAGGGCCCCAGGTATTTTCTCAAGGGGATGGGTGACAAAGAATTTCTCCGAATGAATTCAAATTCATACCTCGGGCTATCCTTGAAGAAGGAAATGATAGAAACAGAAGAGGAAGCTGCTAAGAATTTTGGCGTTGGTCCTGGTGCAGTCCGTTTCATTAGTGGAACATTCAAAGCACACAGGGATCTCGAAAAGAAACTCGCGGCGTTTCATAATAGAGATGATGCTATGATATTTAGCGCAGCATATGCTACAGTGATTGGAATTCTTGCTTCCCTTACTTCAAAAGAAACTATCGTGATAAGTGATGAATTAAACCACAACTGCATAATAAATGCAGTAAGGCTTTCAAGACCAAAGGATAAGAAGATTTATAAGCACCTTGATATGAATGATCTTGAAGCAAAAATAAAAGAATCAATTGGAAACGCGAAGAGGGTAATCATAGTAACGGATGGCATATTCAGTATGAGGGGAGATTATGCTCCTGTCGATAAAATCTCTGAAATAAGCAAGCGATATGATTCTCATTTTCCGGAGAATATTATTGTGATAGTGGATGACTCTCATGGTGTTGGCGCTTTTGGAGAAACAGGAAGGGGCACTGAGGAGTATACAAGAGCAGATGGAGTTGACATACTTGTTGGTACTCTTGGTAAGGCATTTGGAGTAAATGGTGGTTATGTTGTATCTAGCCAACCTGTTATTACCTATCTGAGGGAGACAGCAATTACATATATTTACTCGAACCCCATCACTACTGCTGAGGCAGCAACTGCACTGAAATCTCTGCAGATCCTTGATAGCGATAAAGGAAAGGAAATTTTGAGACACCTGAGGGAAATGACAAAGAGATTTGAAAAGGGATTGAAAGATCTTGGATATGAAATTATTGAAAGTGACCATCCTATTGTTCCTCTTCTTGTAAGGGATACACAAAAGACAGCTGATATTGTAAATCACCTTGTTGAGAATGGTGTACTTGCTACCGGTCTTAATTACCCGGTTGTACCAAAGGGTGATGAGACAATAAGATTCCAGGTAAATGCAGATCATACACCATTCGATATTGATTATGCAATCGGAGTATTGAGGGATTATAAGGAAAAGCATTCATAAATTAGTATATTTTAGAGCTGTAAACATTCTTGATAATGTAGGTAGGTTAACTTTTAGTATCTCTTTTGTTTAAGACCCATAAGGAGATATAAATGGGTTCTTGTATCTATCTGACTTTTGGTAACATAATTGCGATACTTCTGGGATATCTTTTGGGTTCAATCAACCCTTCTTTTATCCTTGGTAAAGTGATAAAAGGTATTGACCTTAGAAATTATGGATCAAAGAATCCTGGAACAATGAATGCAATTCATATTATTGGTGGAAAGTGGGCAATTATACCAGCCATCTATGACCCACTTAAAGGGATAATTAGTATATATATTGCTCAATCGCTGGGGGCAACAACTTTTTTTGCATATGCTGCTGGTATTTCCGCATTAATTGGACATTGTTTTCCGTTCTATCTTAAGTTTAAAGGAGGAGAAGGTGTAGCTACTGCTGTAGGAATCTTGTTATGGGGTATATACATAATGGTCAGACACTCGTATTTACCTTATATCGATATTTTATTACTGATCCCCTTTACACTCAGCATTTTATATGTGAGTAAGAGTGGAGATATAACTGGTGCTTTCATCTTACCATTCCTGATATTTGCGTTTTTAAGTACAAATCCTTTAAAATCTGCTACGATTCTGACCAGTATTGTTATTCTCTTTATTCTTTCAAGGAATCTAATCCATATTTATCAGAATAATCTTCTAAATTTTAAGGATATTTCCAATAAAATACAACCCTGGAGATTCTGGTTAAGACCTGTTTCTCTTCTTTTTATTGTCTTTTATGAAATCTTCAGTAAACAATTTGTAGTTATCCTGATGGGTAGTGTTGCCCTCATCTTTCTCATTATGGACACGGTAAGAATGCTCAATAAAGGTGTTAATATGTTTTTGCTAAAAAACTTTATCCTGGGATTTAAAAGAAAAGAAAAACATAAATTCAGTTCGATGACAATATTTCTGATAAGTGGAACAGTTATCTTTTTGTTATTTAGTAGGGAAATTGCATTTACTGTATTGGTTTTCCTTATCTTTGGCGACATGTTGGCAAAATATTTTGGCTTAAGGTATGGCAGACATAGATTTTTCAGAAAATCAATAGAGGGATTTCTTATGTATTTCACCTCTTGTATAGCAATAGGAATTGTTTTAATGAAATTTCTACCTATAAATATTTATGAAATTGCTCTTGTTTCATTTACTATGTCAATAATAGAAATTTTACCTCTTGGTATTGACGATAACCTGAGCTCATCCCTTATTGGTGCAGTTGTATATTATGTGGTAAAAAAAGGAGGAGTTTAAATATTTTTAATTAATTATATAAATCTGCCATCATCCTTTGCCTCTGGTAGTTTATGAACATTCTTCTCAAGCCACCCTATTTTTTTTACTTTTCTTATATCAAATTCTGGTACATATGGTTTTATATCAAGCAGAGGTGTTCCATCTATAATATCTACATCCTGGATATAAATTATATTTCCTTCAACCTTAAGAAGATGCACTACAGAAATTCCGATGGGGTTTGGGTGTGAAGGGGATCTTGTAGCAAATACACCATGAAATTTATTTTCCATATAAGGCCGAACGGTCAAAGAAAAATTTTTTGTCTTATGAAAATGATATATGAGAATAATATGAGAAAAACCCTCAATATCCTTTAAACCTTTTGTATATCTCTCAAATACTTCCACACTCCCTTTAATTCCCTTGGCACTCGTAGGTTGAATTGGAGTTCCTTTTGATTTCTTAAAGGGCGAATGAATAACCCCTATAGGTTCATATATTATTTTTTCTTTCTTCACATTTAATCTGGGTATAGTTTTATTATTTTATTGTTTTAACCCTCACATTATCAAAAAGTACACCGCCATATATACTTCCAAGCCCCACGCCTCCGAATGAAAGCTTAGGATCGTTATCTTTGATATCCATATATTTTTTCCCATTTGCATAAACAACTATAGTATTACCTATTACTTCAATTTTTACATCCCACCAACCCTTCACTTCGAAACCTTTGCTCTCTGCTATCATCTGTTTTGTATTGCCCGCAAATTTATATAATCTGATACCAGTCATATAACCTAATCCCTTTGTAATATAGTATCCTTCATTTCCATTATTAGTAAGTCTGAAAAAGACCCCTGGCTCTCCATCCCGTGTTTTTACCTCAAAAAAATAATCCTTCCAATCGCCAGGAATGAAAATGATACCATTATTGTCCGTTTTAAGGACATTTCCAATAGTTCCATCTGGCTGGATGGCTGACTCAATAAAATAGCTCCCGGGATTTTTAATTTTCCATTCGCCAAAAGGTGCCTTCAGACCTATACCGTAGGAAGAAAAATCATCAGAGAAAACCTCGCTAAGAGAATATGCAGATTTTTTGGTAATTTGTCTTGTAGCACAACCGGATATAATTATTGCAGTAAATACAACAGGCAAGAAAATACGAAGTGCCTTCATTGCGAGTCTCCTTTTTTATGGTATTTTTCTTTCAACAATGAGATATATTTTTGAAGAAACGTGCGTTCAGGGTAGGCTTTAAGTTCCTGCCCTAATTCATCAATTATTCTACTTTGTTCTTTTTCAGGCACTATATTGACCATTTTTTTTAAGACATCCTCATCTGTTGGGTTCAATTTTCTTGCTATCTCATATTCGTTAAGTGCAGCATCATAATTTTTTTTCTTCTTGTATACTTCGGCGAGAAAATAATGCCCCACAAAGCTTTGTGGATACATATTTAAAACCTTTTTAAACATAATTTCTGCCCTGTCAAGGTCGTTAATTTTCATAAATACCCTTCCAAGCTGCAATCTCAATAATACATTATCTGGGTGTCTCCTTGATAGTCTCCCCATAAACAGGACCAATTCTTTTGAGGGAAGTTGTTCAGAAATAACACTAAGGTTGCTCTGAATTAGGCTATCAAGCTTTTGTAAATCATCTTGAATCTTTTTTGTTTTTTCAGGTCTCATTGAATCGGTTGTGTCTTTTAATGTCTCAATAAGCACCCATTTCAAGGAATCTGCTCGAGATACCTCTTGTACAATGGTTTTCTTAAGTGAATCTACATTAACATTTACAAGGAATAATAAAATTATCATATTCTCTTTTATTTTTAACTTATAATTTAGCATATAAAAGAATCCAAATCTGTCAAGACTGTTTTATATATTTTGGTAGTTATTATAGATTAGACTCTCCACAAAGAGTACTCTATTCTATTCTATGATATTCTTAAAGAGTAAAATATATTATCCTGTTACATTTACATTCTTAAAAAGGATAGCAGGAGTAAGTATACCCATAAACTCTTTTCTCCCCTTTGATATTGCCTTTATATTATTAAAGAGTTCATACACGTTTCCTGAGACCATGGTATTCTTCACCCTTCCAATAATTTCTCCGCTCTTAATCCTAAATCCAAGAGAAACATTGACACTGAAATCCCCTGCCAGAAGATTTGATTGTCCTCCACCGAGCACTCCATAGATAATTAAACCGTCATTTACAGATTTTATCATATCATTAAGTGAAACATCTCCAGGCGAAATTTCTACATTTGTTGTGCCAGGGGATGGGGTTGAAAGCCCTCTTCTTAACCCGTTTCCAGTCGGTTCCATTCCAAGAAATGATGCAGAATCAAGATCAAGGATAAAATTCTCAAGCCTTCCATCCCTGAAAATAAATTTCTTCTTTGTAGGGATGCCTTCTCCATCCACAGGAATTGTATTTGCTGCTCCTTCCCTGAGAGGATTATCTATTATAGATACCCTCTTATTCAATAATTTCTTACCCAATTTATCTTTGAGTGGAGAAGTACCCTTTTTGATGTTCTTACCATTAACACCGAGCTCAAAAGACCTCAAAAGGGAAGGAAGGACAGTAGGCATAAATATTACCTCCATCTTCCCTGAAGTTATTTGTGAGATTTTTTTTGAATTTTTATATAATCTTATAATTGTTTTTAAAATAGGACTTATGCTCTTTGGTAACCTTGAGCCCCAAAATCCATCATAGATCCAGGTAAAAGAATTTTCTATAAGCCCAAAACCAACAGCAAAGATAGAAAAATATGTTTTTTTGTAGTCTAAGTCCAGACCAGATGAGTTAATAATTCTGACATTTTCTTCTATCTTTTCCATTTCCACATCTATTTTCAAATCGGGTGCTTTCTTTGATAATTCATCCACAATGGTATGACCTATTTCAACCATATTTTTTACTTCCAATGCCTTAACATCCGAATACCAGATCTTTAGGTTTTTTCTATATCTTGATGGAGAAGGAAATTTATACTTTACCTCTTTACCCAATTTTGCAGTCTCAAGGGCATTATTTAAAAGGGTTTTTGTGTCCTCCAATCTATTTGTTAATGAAAAGCCCAATTTACCATCCTTGATTACTCTTAAAGCGATTCCTTTATCTGCATGATGTTCTATTGAATACAACTTTGAGTTTTTAAATTTTACAGGTGTGCTTTCAGATTCTAAATAATATAATTCTCCACCATCTACACTTTTCTTTATCTCTTTTATAAATTTTTTCATTTCTTACCTCCAATTACCACATTTTTAATTCTAATATGGGGGGCACCATCACTTACAGGCAATGGGAATTGTCCATCTTTACCACAACCTCCAAGACCTCCAAACATAGTCAGATCGTTCCCAATGGCATCTATGTTTTTTAAGGTTTCGAAGACATTACCAGAAAGGATAACATCCCTTATCATATTTTTTATCTTTCCCTTCTCGATTATGTATGCCTTCATTGATGAGAATGTAAACATTTCAAGTTCTGTTTGGCCACCAAGTGCTGCAACAGCATAAATTCCATGATCGATATCTCCTATTATTTCTTCAAATGACTTGTTACCTTTTTCAATATATGTGCAGGTCATCCTTACAATGGGAGGAAAACTATAATCTATGGCCCTTGCATTCCCTGTGGGCTCTTCTCCCATTTTATATGCTGTTTCCTTTGAATGAAGCCTCCCAGTAAGGATACCATTTTTTATCAAGTGTGTTTTATGTGTTGTAGTCCCTTCATCATCGTAATGTAATGAACCCCTCAGGCCATACATAGTTCCATCATCTATAACAGAAAGATTATCAGGTCCAAACCTCTTCCCTATCTTCATTATAGATCTAATCCTCTCATTTTCGTATATATGATCTGCCTCACTGAGATGACCAAAGGCTTCATGAATGAATGTTCCTGCCAATTTTGGATCAAGAATAACCGTATATATACCACCTTTTACTTTCTCAGCCTTTAATAGATCTATCGCATCCTTCGCAATATTTTCTACTTTTTTCTCTAGATTTAAAACAAGATTCCATCCCTTCTGTTCACCAACTGAATCAAATGCAACTTGAACATTTGGACCATCCATGGCGTAGGCGGCAAAACTCAGACCTGAATAAAGCCTCTCTTCCATTATGTCTGTCCCTTCTGTTGTAAGTATCCACCTTCTCATAAAACTCTCACTGTATCCTGTTCGGGTGTTAATAATTTTCTTATTTTTTAAAAGCATATCATTGTAATGTTTTACAAGGTCTCGCTTTTCTTCAAAGGAAATTTTTCTTGGATCATCATCAAGTTTTACTTTTACTTTCTTTTTTATAGGTTTTCCAAGTTTTAATCCGCCTTTCCCGGTAGAGACAAGTTTTGCCATTTTCACAGCCTGCCTAGCATATTTTTCAATTTTGGAAGGATCATTGAATGTAACCAACCCCCAACCCCCTCTATGGAAAACTCTAACATTGCCTACATAATATGTGTTTTTTTGGACAGTTTCCACTTCCTTCCCCGCATAGTATATACCAGATGCCTCCCTTTCCTCTAAATGAATCTCAGCATAATCTACATTTAATTTATCAAGCACTCTCTTTAATTCTTCGGTCATCCAATACCTCCATTTTTGCCTTTTCTTTGAAAATAAGGCAGATTGGTTTATTGTCAATAAATTTTTATTTTTTTCCAATATAAATTGTCGTTTTTTCTCCTACAAATTTTCTTGAGACCATATCCCCTATACGCACATATACAATGTAAAGTCCTGTAGGAAGAGTCCTTTCATTGTGATCCCTTCCATCCCATATATAGTATCCCTCTTCACCTCCCCTTAGAATAGATTCTTTTTTTCTTAAATGTCCCTGTCTGTCAAATATCATAATATCAATTTTGTTCCTCTGGAACGGTAATGTAAAACTAATTATGGTTCTTTCGTTCATTCCATCACCATCAGGGGTAAAGTATTTAGGTGATATCAGGAGTTTAAGTTTTTTTTGTATCCTTTCAGCAAATATTGTATTCCTTTCCCCGGGGGAACCACCTGCATAGATAGAAAGTCCCCAGTTACTCTCAACATCAGAATAAACATCAGGATTTACCCTCTCAATAGAATATCCAGAACTTGATTTATTATAAATTACTCTATCCATTATAAATGTATCAGGGGTGAACAAGTCTATTGTATCCCCGGAATTTGAAAGTGACAGAGAAAGAGAGTAAAGTTGCGATGGAATATTACCATATGTTGCAAAAAATTGGGTAGAATCTTCTGCAAAAACAATGAAGGAATGGGAATCTATAGATACATCATCCTTAATATTACTCTTCCCAAGTTGCCATCCACCAATATTTATCCTATAGTCCGTTCTATTATAGATTTCAATCCATTCACAACCTATAGATGGTGCAGGCATAAATTCATTTATTACAATGTCCCCTACCCCATCTTCACATCTTATATATTTAAATAATGTATCATACTTTAGGCCAACGCCTATCAGATAGATACCTTCTCCAAAGGTATAAGGATAAGTAATTGTGTCAGTCTTCCCTGACTCCAAAAATAAAGGGATTTTCGTTATCAATTCAACTGGAATAAAAGACCTATTCCTATCTTTATCGATAAATAGAGTTAATGTATCTCTTATGTCCATTACAGATGGATTTATTACTACAGCATTAATTGCATCATTCTCGAAATATATCCGTTGACCATAAATTCCAGGTGGTTCATAGACAGCATTCTGCCTTCCTGGGGTTGAACCGCTTGATTCTGTGCATGCAGCCCAGTTATCCTGTTTATCTATTTGATAAGGGTCAATCCTTTCAGCAGAAATCCCATCTCCGGGATTGAAGGGATGATAGTATGTTGATACTGTATCTCCTGATTTTGAAATAATGGCAAGGCTATCATTATTCGATAGACCATTACCAATGGTTGTATTTTGCACCGTCAAGATAACGCAGCTATCAGGGATATTGTAAGGCATAAAATATGTACCATCGCCTGAATCAATATATTCAGGATCCAGAATGATACCAAAATGTCCAGGTGATATGACAGTATTACCATTCCCTGTAAATTCAACAAATGCCCTTAAAGAATCAGAAGCGTCAAAATCTGTTATACTCCATCCTTTCAAATCAACGGCTCCCGTACCTATGTTATAGACCTCTATAAATTCATTTCTGTCACCAGGTGACCCTGCACCTCCATCCGATCCCTTTGGGTTAGACATAACCTCATTTATAATTACCTGAGAGAATATTAATAATAAAAACATATGGGAAACATATCAGAAATAGATTATTAGTCAATTAAAAAATACCTTCATTCTCTCATTACCCCTTATTAAAGAGAGAAAATCCCGAGACGTAGAAGAAATCTTACTGGCGTGAGAATCTTGCAGTTAAAGCCTTTTTTGTTGTTTTCTCACTTTTTACGATTTACACCTCACGATTAACAATTCACGGTTTTTCTGTCTTACTTCAGTATTTCTGGTCAATATGTTCTTTTAACTCTTTTCTGATTTCCTGTAATATCACTTTTCAGATCCTCCAAATGAAATAAATCGAATCAGACGGGGATGTTTCATTTGAGATGCCCTAATGAAATTATCTTCCCTACTCCACTCTCAATATAATGTTTCCCAAAAATTGTTTTAAAAACTGTTTTTGATACATCGCCTGAACAATGAGAGGGTGCAACATACCTTACGCCAAGTTTCTTTAATTTCATTGCAATACTTAATATTTCCTTCTTCTCCATACCAATAAGATGAAATCCTCCCATAACAAGAAAGACATTACTTTTATATTTTTCTTTTGCATATTTAACAATATTTACAATCCCTGGATGAGCACATCCAGTAATGATTACAAGCCCTTTTTCAGTTAATATAATAAGGGATTGTTCCTTTATGTATGTGCCCAATTCCCCTGTAGAATAAACATTATTACATATCTGAATAGGATTAGATACTCCAAGAAATTTTATCCCTTTCTTTTTCAATCTCTCTTTAAAATCCGCAGGGAAAGAGCCTGGAAGATAAACAACAATATTTTTATTTTTTTCGATTAGGCCCCATAATCCGCCTGTATGATCCGAATGAATGTGTGAGAGAAAAACAATGTCAACGCTGCCTGGTGAAATACCCATTTTCTTCATATTGTAAAGAAGGATACCACCATCGCCACCCGTATCAAATAAAATATGTTTCTCTGTTCCTTTTATATAGGCAGAAAATCCCCAGGAGGTCTTTAATCCTTCTTTAAAAGGATAGTTGTTATAAACAACTGAAATATGAATATTCCCTGTAAATACAAATAAAAAAGGTAAAAACATTTTTCTCTATTATAATTTTATTAAAATACTGCAAAAAATCAACAACTAAACCATTATTGCCAGAGAACCCATAGGATCCCAGGGTGGAAGGATAGATGGTTTCTTTTTCAAAAGTTTTTTTATCTTTTCAGGTATGTACTTTTTGTTGATTACTACCTGATAAAGAAATTCATCAAACCACTGGTCACTCATCACGAAGAACCCCTTATCCCCTACATCTTTTCCCCAACTATTTTCAACCTTCCATCTATTAGGTTTTCCATCAAAAAGATTTACCCCGGTGAATACCATTGCATGGGTCAATCTACTTTCACCGTAGTCGAGCCTCTCTCCCTTATCCCACTTAAAACCAGTATCAAATACAAGACTGTAATCATATAGATTTACATCCATTATTCCCTTATCCCTATGCGAAAACTGCCCTACATCGCACCCAAACCATACAGGTTCATTATTCTTTAGTTGTTTGATACTGAATTTCTTAAGCTCCTCCATTGGAAGGTTGAGATATAGTATATCTTTTCCTCCCTTTACATTTCCGAGATATTTTACCGTGTAGGTTTTCTGGAATTCCTTATCTTCCATCGGTGCATTTATTATGCTTACATAATCCCTTAGATCAAGACCTATGAATTCTTTATAGAATTCTTTTGGTGTAAGGCCCTTTACCCTGTGAAACTTTTCTTTTTTATCCCTGTATTCAAAATCAAATTTCTCAGGAGGGATACCAAAACTTATAGCAAGGAATTTATAAACCTCCCCTATCATTCTATCTTTCTCTTTTCTTATCTCTTGAATCTTTTTACCATTCCTTCTCATCTTTCTGAGGGCAGAGGCGAACTCCCTCAGTTTTTGAGTTAACAACTTATTCAACATCCCCGAATTACTGCTGTTATATGTCTCTGGATAGATATTTTTCGGCACAATGCCGTACTTCTCTACAAGATTTATAAACATATCCCACTGACCACCATCGCCTATGGGGGATTTTAATAACCACATCACTGTTCTGTCCCTTATATCATCATCTATGGTCTCAATAATATTTTCAAGGAAATAGTTAGATTTTTCAAGTTTATCAAAGAAAAATGGATAACTCTGAGACAATTCAAATTGCTCTAAATTTAGTTTTCTCATAAGATAGATTCTCAAGGTATTGGTGCCTGCAAATATCCAGCATCTTCCACTATGCTTTTGATATGTTATTTTTCCTGTTTTGATCTCATTGGAAAAAGTGAAATCCATATTTATAAGGCTCTGACGGTTCATTGCGACATCACTCACAGAAGTGTTTGTAACAGCATCCATCATAATTTTGTTGTGTGAGGATTTAAGAAATTCCTTTTTGAACGCCTTAATCATACTATTCGTTATAATGCCCATATTTTTATTACTCATCATACCTCCCTTTATTTTTTATATATTATAAATCTAGCAAATTACTTCGTCAAGTGAACGATTTGCCTCATTTAAAAATCAACACGAAATATAAATGAAGCAATGAATACCCTTTCGTGTGAATCCTTAAAGGATCCCTACAATAAGGGGAAATCTAATTTTACGAGTGTTATAAAATATCCTCAAGGTGTTTAAGTCGTTCTAAAATTCAGTTCTATTCCCTTCTCTCAAATCTCTATTTCTAACCCATCATTTGTAA
>Ga0190349_1000081_pt1 | contig 34712 bp, 31 predicted proteins | sample 48721378_MG_FD_179798 | JGI IMG/M metagenome (GOLD analysis project Ga0190349, IMG submission 179798) | Hydrothermal vent microbial mat bacterial communities from Southern Trench, Guaymas Basin, Mexico - 4872-13-7-8_MG | ecosystem: Environmental > Aquatic > Marine > Hydrothermal vents >...
AGCAACCTTTTTTTGTGAAGGCATGGCGCGCCAGGCAGGAATCGAACCTGCGACCTACGGATCCGGAGTCCGTCGCTCTATCCCCTGAGCTACAGGCGCACCTTATATAGCACGCTTATTATAACAAATCTGTCAATTTATTTAAGATTTAAACAAGCTAAAAAAAATTAATATTACTCCCAGTCATAAAATTTCAAAAAATAGCAATTTTTATTACCTACAGTTATAGAGAAGTATAACCCTTATCTAAGGCGTCTAAAAGCATTTAAAAATCCATGAGAGCTAATAATGAGCAAAGTTATTTTTAAAGCGATTTCCCTCCAGCTGAGCCGATGGTGGTGGGTGGGCGGCTTTTTTGGCGAGAATGGAAGGAAGTTGCCGTAGCCAGCAGACGGGGTCAGACCTTCATAAGTTTCATAAATTATGCTTCTCTATTGATATATTTCGTCTGTTTGTAAGGGACAAAAGTTATTACAATTATTGTAAAAATTAAATTTATGAAACTTATGAAGGTCTGACCCCACCGGGAATTCGCACAGCAGGCCTCTTGTTGAAATGCTTCTCTAACTCTGTTAAACTAGCAGATAAAATTTAAAGGATTCCGTTGGGCTTTAATAAATTTAATAAATATATTTTATTGACTAAATTTTGGTTAAGACACCTCGTCGCCTATTTGGCCCGAGGACCACTTCTTAATCCAATTTTAACTCTCTACAAATTATGAGCAAAATATTCTTTCCTGTTTTTAAAAGTATCAGGACCAAGGTAGCTTTATTTGTTTTTTTTCTGCTCATTTTAGTATCCCTTGTCTTTTATTTGGTAACCCTTAGCATCATTAAAAATCACATAAGTCAAGAAGTTATGGCCAGGGCCGAGTCATTAACCCGAAGCATCGCTTCCACGGCCGGTTACAGCTTCATATCCCAAGACCTGTTGGGTCTGGATAATATCGTTTTTAAAATAAAAAATTCCAATTTTGATATCGAATATATAGCTATAGTTGACACCCAGAAAAAAATTCTTGTCCACAGTGATATAAAAAAAATAGGTCAGAATTTTTCCTCCCCCGAAGGAATAATGTCCAGAAAGACAATGGACAGTCTCCTAATCAAAGAAATTCCTGGCCCTAAAGGAAATTTTTTTGAACTGAACAGCCCCATAGTATTTATGGATAAAAATCTCGGCTCGGTTATCTTAGCTATTAATAAATCTATCCTTACAGCCGCCCAGAAAGATGTCCAAAGAAAACTTATGGCTGTTTTTGCTGCTATCTTGCTTATAGGAATCACCAGTTCTATCCTTCTTTCCATTTTTCTGACCAAGCCAATTCAACAGTTAGCAGCCGGTGTCGATAGGCTTAAAAAAGGAAAAAGAAGTGAGCCCTTGACAGTTTATTCCCGCGATGAATTAGGAAGATTAACTGAAAGCTTTAATGAAATGACAGCTACCCTGCTAACTCAAAGAGATAAACTTACTCAATATGCCAAAGAGCTGGAAGAAGCATATATCTCAACGGTTAAAGTCCTGGCTGCAGCAATCGACGCCAGAGATCACTATACCCTCGGCCACTCAACCAGAGTGGCCCAATTATCAGTCCTGCTCGGTCAAGAAATAGGGCTTAAAAAAGAGCAACTGGAAGAACTTCAAATTGCCAGCCTCTTCCATGATGTCGGAAAAATAAAGATACCGGATGATATTCTCCTTAAAAAAGGTAAATTGAGGCCTCCCGAATGGAGAGAGATGAAGCGTCATCCTGAATATGGAGCTGAAATATTGAGCAAAGCTCCTTCCCTACTGAAATACATCCCAGCTGTCCGCCACCATCATGAATGGTATGATGGCTCGGGATATCCGGATGGCCTAAAAGGAGAGAAAATCCCCCTTCAAGCTGCTATAATATCTATTGCTGATGTTTTTGAAGCTATGACTTCCGACAGACCTTATAGAAAAGCCTTTTCTGAAAAAGAAGTCCTAAAAACAATGGATGAATTAGCCGGCAAACAGTTTAATCCTCGCCTTATTAGAAGTTTTTTGAGGCTGGTCAGAAAAAAAAGGCCGAGACAAGCGACTAATCTCTGGAAAAAACAATGAAAAGTTCAGACAGATTAATCTTCATCCCCGCTTTTGTTCTCCTCCTCATTTATTTGGGAGGCTGCGCCTCTTCTCCTCCCTCGAAAATTTACGAGCCTCCCCTTGCTCAATTCCAGCAGCAGCTCAATCAAGGCCACTACCAACAAGTTTTAGAATCATATAAAACTGCTTATGAGGTTCATCCTGAGAGCCAGCTTCTCCGCGACAACTATCTACAAACCATCGAAAAGATTAAAGCTTTAGCTGATGAAGCCTTTCAGAAAAAAAACTTTATGCAGGCAGAAAAAATTTATCTAATTTTGATTGCAAATTTCCCTGATTTCAAAAAAATAGGAAAGCCCCTTTCCTTCAGCTCTCAATCATTGCAGGCAATCATAAATAAAATAAGGATTAACAGAAGCAAAACTCAAGCTGAGCAATACTTAAGGACAGGCCAGTTCCAGAAAGCCATAGATATTTACACCGCTGCCTTAAAAAATCACCCTGGCCATCCCCTCCTTCTATCTCCTCTCCAGACAGCCCTCGAAAACATGAAAAAAAAAGCTATCAAAGCTTTTTCTAACTCAGAATTTTCCGCTGCTGGCCGGACTTTTTATGCTCTGGCTAAAAATCACCCCAAACTCCAAAAATTTTACAAACCTTTATCTCTTTCTCCTCAATTCTTGGAAGAGAAGATAACCATCTGCCGCCTGGAGTTAACTAAAAAGGGGCTTGAACTTTACAGGAAAGGGAAGCTGGCTGAAGCTATTTCTGTCTGGAATGATATTTTAGCTTTTGATCCTGATAATGCAGAGATAAAAAAAGCGGTAGCCACTGCCCAAGCTCAGTTAAAAAAGATCAAGAAACAATAAACCGACAAGAGCCTATTTGGCAAAAGGCTTCAGTTTTTGACTATATTTAGAGCCTTTTAATTTTCTGATAGCCTTTTCTTGGATCTGGCGGATTCTCTCTCGGGTAACTTTGTACTGCTGACCCACTTCCTCAAGAGTATGCTCATTTCCATCTCCCAGGCCAAATCTCATTTTGAGAATATTAGCTTCCCGCTGAGTATGATTTCGCAAAGCCTCGGCAATCTTTTCTTTTAAGTCAAGATGAATAACCTCATCAGCTGGCGAAGGCAGATGCTTATCCATAATAAAATCGCTGAGGTGACTTTCTTCTTTTTCTCCTATGGGTGTCTCTAGCGAAAGAGGCATTTGGGCTATCTTCATAACTTTTTCCACCTTGCTCAAAGGCATATCCATTTTTTTAGCAATTTCTTCACAGGTTGGATCCCTGCCTTTTTCCTGAACAAGAATCCTTGATTGACGGTTGAGCTTGTTGATTACCTCCACCATATGAACAGGAATTCTAATGGTGCGGGCTTGATCAGCTATAGCTCGGGTAATAGCTTGTCTTATCCACCAGTGGGCATAGGTCGAAAATTTATAACCTCTTTGATACTCAAATCTATCGACGGCTGTCATTAAACCTATATTTCCCTCCTGAATTAAATCCAGGAATTGGACACCATAATTTCTATATTTGCGGGCAATAGAAACTACTAATCTTAAGTTAGCGGCCACCAACTCTTCTTTAGCTTGATTACAAAGTCGTTTTCCGGAGTCAATGATTTCCAGTGTTTGGCTTAAATCGATTGTATCCATGCCTGTTTCCTGTCTGTAATCCCTCAGGTGTTGGTTAATTTTTCTTATTCTTTTCTCAAGCTCCATCTTCAGCTTGTTATCCTCACTTTTCTGGAGGAGAAAGACCAACTCTTGTTTGTTTTCAGCCAATTTCTCCATGACATTCAGTTTCTGCTTAAGGTTAGAAATTATCTTTTCCTGATAGCCTGAGCGAATTTTTAAGGCCCTTATTAATCGGCTAAGTCTTACTATCAGCCGGGCTCTGGCGGTTTTATATTTTTTTGACTTTGGCAGTTTATCCAGTTTTAAACTTAACTTTTTTATTTTATTTATTTTAGCTATAACTCTCCTTTTCCCTTTTTCTAATCTTTCTGGAGTGAACTCATCCTCGCCAAGATCAAACACAGCCTGGAGAAGATCATTATTGTCCATAAGTTTCTCAGCCAAAGCTACTATTTGACCATGGATGTATCTTGTTTGAGAAAGAGCCTTAAGGGCGATTTCTTTTCCTTTTTCGATTTTTTTGGCAATAGCAATTTCTTCTTCTCTGGAGAGCAGAGGTATACTGCCCATCTCCTTCATATAAATTTTAACTGGATCCGAACTCCAGCCAGATCCAGGTAAAGAGACATTAGAAGGCTTTTGTTTTTTCAGATGGTTTGCCTTCATCTGTTCCAGAACCTTAGTCAGCTTATCATTAACAGCCATTTATAATCCTTAAAATTTTCCTAATATTTCTGTTTGTTTAAGCTATATGGATCTCCTTCTTCTTTTTTCTCTTTTTCTTTTTTCTCTCTTTCTTTCTCTTTTCTTTCTCGCTTTTCTTTCATATTTTTTCATTCACTCTTCCTTATTGAAATTCAGCTGTCATCTATTTAAAAAAGCTACACTCTTTAATTTATTTTTTCCCTAAGAAGAGTGCTCGACAATCATTAGGAAAGGTTATTCAAATAATCCAGCTTGTATTAGCTGTGAAGCTCTTTTTTTGATAGAAATAGAACTGGTATTATAAAAATTTTCTCTAAATTGAGGACCCCAACCAGTCAAACAAAATTTTCTAAGGTAAATGTTAATTATATTTTTAGCAGCCAGAAAATTAATTTTTAGAAACGTCTTTTTCCCCCAAAACCACCTCGGCCAAAGCCGCCGCGGCCTCCGCGATCATTGCGACGAGGTCGGGCTTCATTAACTTTTAAAGTCCGCCCTTTTAAATCTGTGCCATCCAGGCCATGGATAGCTGCCTGAGCCTCCGGACTCTTTGGCATTTCCACAAAACCGAAGCCTCTGGAATTACCGCTATATTTATCGGTAATAATTTTGACTGAAGTTACTTCGCCAAAGGCAGCAAAGGCCTGCCGCAAATCTTCTTCGTTGGCTTCCATAGCCAAATTGCCAACATAAATGTTCATTTTTACTTCCTTTTAATGTTTAATTTTAATAGGGGAAGGAAATTTTTCGATTGAAATCTTTCCTAATCCTCTGATTATCTATCCTAACTGATATTTATCCTTTCTAATCGATCTGAACTTTCTCTAACGAATATTATCAAAGCTAAGAGGCGCCGTCAACAAATATCAGAAATTAAAGCCATATTTTTTGGAATCATTGCCAAAACCTTGATGATTGAAATTCCTCTCTTCTCTTTAGGACGTGAATTCCGGGTGGGGTCAGGCCTTCATAAGTTTCATAACTTTAATTCTTACAACAACAGTAATATCTTTTGTCCCCTACAAACCGACGAAATATATCAATAGAGAAGCATAATTTATGAAACTTATGAAGGTCTGACCCCGTCTGCTGCTTTTTGTTATAGAGCCCTTTAGGACTTGACTCCAGCTTCAATGCTGAGTATTTTAATTTTATATTTTTATAAGGAAAAACAGCCATAAGAAAAGCTTCAATATTTTTCGTTTTGATGTTACTCATCCTATCCTTAGGAGGGAGCATGAATGATCTCTATCAAGCTTTGCCAGATCAAATTCTCAACTGGAAAGCTTACTGTAAAGATGAAATTTATAACCGAGAAACTATATTTAAATACATAGATGGCGGAGGCGAGCTCTATCTGACTTATGGATTCAAGCAAGTTTACGTAAGAAGATATGTAAATCCTGATCATGAAGAAATTATCCTTGATATTTATGACATGGGATCATCAGCTGATGCCTTTGGTATATTTTCAGTAGAACGAGAGGGTGAAGAAGCTGGTTTTGGACAAGGATCAGAATATGGAGGCGGCTTGCTCAGATTCTGGAAAGGTCGGTATTTTGTTTCCATAATAGCCATGGGCGATGAACAAAAATCAAAGCCTGCTATTTTAGAACTAGCCAAGAGAGTGGCCGCTCTTATTGAACCTGGTAGCAAACCTTCTCTACTTAAATTTCTGCCTGCTGAAGGCCTCATAGAAAATAAAATTAGCTATCTTCATAGTTATATTCCTTTAAACAATCTATATTTTATCGCCAGCGAAAACATCCTCCATTTAGGACCTAAGACTGATTGTCTCTGGGCGGCATATAGAGTAAATAACGGCCAAACTGCTTATTTTCTGCTTATAAAATATGCAGATCAAAGGAAAGCCGCTGAAGCTTATGAAAACTTTATAAAAATTTATATGCCTGAAGCTTTTCCTTCTGGCCTGGCCCAGATGGAGAACAAAAAATGGACAGCGGCTAAAGTCACCAAAAATATGGTGGCTGTTGTTTTTGAATCTCCCCAGAAAAAATGGGCTTTAAAGCTTTTATCCTTACTAAATCCGCAAAAAAGTGATTTTGGATGAAAAAAGTGTTGACTAGGCGCTATTTTATGATTGGCGGAGCCTTTGCTCTTTTTGGCCTGAGCTTAAGCGGTCATCTGGCTTATGTGGCTGCCGCTGAGCAAGGACTTCAGATTGTGGATATTTCAGGGCCTCAATTGCCCCACCTGGTGGGGAACTACGACAGCCCACGCCAGGCTGAGGAATCTGTCTCTAGAGGCCATTATTTATTGGTAGCTGATGGTCAGTCTGGCTTCCAGATTTTAGATATAACTAACACTTCAGCCCCCACAGCCTTTAGCCATTACGATACTCCCGGTCAAGCCAAAGGCCTGGCCATTGATGGCTCCTATGCTTATGTAGCTGATACCTATTCACTATTGATCTTCAAATAATTTTATTTAAACCAAGATTTTCTCCAGGTTTCAGATTATAATAAATACTTAAAATGACAAAACCAAAAGTATCAATAGTAAAAATCAGCGATTATCAGAACCGAAATCTCTATCAGGCTTTAAAGAAAAGCCTAGAGCTCATAAATGGTTTAAAAGAGCTCATAAAACCTGGAGCCAGAGTTTTCATTAAGATTAATCATCTCTCCTCTTCTCCACCTGAAAAAGCAATTAATACTCATCCTGCTTTTACCCGTCAGTTATTGAAAATTCTGAAAGAATACCAAACTGAAATTACAGTAGGTGATGACGTCTATTCTAAAAAAAATGACGCTTTTCTAAAAAGTGGCTACCAACAAATGTGCGAGGAGATGGGTGTCCGCCTGCTAAATCTAAAAGAAACAGGTTTTAAAAAAGTTCACTGCCAGGGAGAAGTTTTAAACAAAGTTTACCTCTCGCGCCCTATTCTTGAGGCCGATTTAGTCATCAATTTGCCCAAACTCAAAACTCATTCATTTACTATTTTCACCGGCGCTGTTAAAAATATGTATGGAGCTATCCCTCAGGGTCTTCGTCTCAATTACCACCGCCTATATGGTCGACTCGAGACATTCAGCCAAATGTTAGTTGACATTTATAGCTGTTCACCTCCTCAACTGACCATTATGGACGCTATCATGGCTATGGAGGGCGAGGGGCCTTCAGCCGGTCACCCCCGAAAGGTGGGGCTAATTCTGGCTAGTAAAGATGGAGTAGCTCTGGATGCGGTTGCTTCCAAAATTATTTGTTTCAATCCTCTTAGTATCTACACTACTCTTTTTGCTCATGAGAGAGGCCTGGGTGTGGGCAAAATTGAGGAAATTGAAATCACAGGCGAAAAGATAAAGGAAGTTGAAGTTCGAGACTTTAAGCACTCAGCCCTTGCCTTTGGTTTTTTAAGACGCAAGTTGCCGGCCTTCCTTTATGCCTATCTTCAAGACCAATTAACTCTTATACCTGAGGTTATAAGAAAAGAATGCACTAAATGCTTGGATTGTGTACGCATTTGCCCTACAGGGGCTGCTCAACCTGTTTCTGGCTCTGCCTGGATAGACAAACAAATATGTATTCACTGCATGTGCTGCCATGAAGTTTGCCGCTACCGGGCCATTAAACTCAAGATGAAGCCTATAGGCTATATCTTAAGAAAATTTGTATCTCTTTACAGGAGAATATTTTCACTGCTTAAGTAAGAGTTCTTTTTTCCTATTTAGCTAGAAGATTAAAATTATTTGGCTCATCGCAATAATGAGTACTCTTAGTTTGCAAATCGAGGTCTATGAACTGAGAAATGGGTCCTGTCACGGTATATCTCCGTCCTCGCTCCACCCATCCCCCGTGGGGAACCCCTTCCGCTGCGGGCGGAGACACCCCGACCCAACCTACCCCGTGCCGCCCATCCAGTTAAATTCACCTTGTTCTCTCATTACAGGTATCCATCATTGCGATGAGCCAATTATTTAAAGGTAATATTTAATCCCCAGGCTTATTAAAAAAGCACTCATATTAAGGTTGAATTTATCCTCAGTTAAACCGAAATTTAAATCAGAGATGGTTGTCGTCGCTTCTGCACGGTGATAAAGATAAAGAGCCTCAGCAAAAACAGCCAACTTGGGTGAGAGGAGCATTTGGCTTCCCAGGCCCGCCTCGAGAGCAGGACCATTCTCAATCTTTTGGCTGATTCTAATTTCTGGAATGGTTATCAAATCCTTAAGAGCAAAGTTAGAAAAGACAAAACCAGCCCCCAGCAAAACATAAGGAGCAAATTTTTTGCCTCCTGGAAAAGAATACTGGATTTCGGCCAAAAAAGGAGTTACGGTAAGGTTCCCTTCCTTTAACTGCCCGGCTTTTTCATCAACTTGACTTTTCCAGAAACCAAAATTGAAGGAGATAGTTATTTTTTTATTTAGGCCTAAGGCAAAGCCGAAACCAGTCTCAAAGCCAGTTTTAATGTTAGAGAGGGAAGGAGAAGAAAAACCGCCGCTGACATGAATACTTAACCTTTCTGCCCTGGCCCAGTTTTGGCCATAACCTACCAAGCTGATAGCCAATAAAAACATTAATAATTTTTTCTTCATGTTTTTAAAAATCATCACTTAATCCAGGCTAAAAGTCAATGTTAAGAGATAACCATCTCCAGCTTACCCAAAAAATTCAAGTTTTCAAACTGTCTTATCTGTGTTAAATTAAGTTGGAAAGAGGAGGAGTCATGGATTTTTATCATTATTTTAAATCCCGCCGCGGAGAAATAATTCACCTTCTAAAGAAATTAGTGGAGCTGGAGTCGCCTTCATCTGACAAAAAAGCGGTTGACAGCTGTTCTTCTTTCGTTATTAGAGAGTTCAAAAAATTGGGAGTCAAAGTCACTTCTTTTCCTCAAGAAGAAATTGGCAATATTTACCTGGTGGAATATCCAGGCCAAAAAAGACAACAGCCCCCAGAGCAAATTCTGATACTCACCCATTTAGATACCGTCTGGCCTGTAGGCAAAATTAAAAAGATGCCTTTTTATGTTTCCGGCCAAAAAGTTTTTGGCCCGGGTGTATTGGATATGAAAGCTGGCCTAGCTATGGCCATTCTCTCTCTAAGAGCTTTGCATCAACTAAATCTTAAACCCAAGAAAAAAATTGCTGTTTTTCTCAATTCAGCTGAGGAAATTCAAAGTCAAGCCTCTGAAAAATTGATTAAAGCGTTAGCCCGCAAATCAAAATATGTGCTCTGTTTGGAACCGGCTTTGCCAGGTGGGGCTTTAAAGATGGAGCGAAAAGGACGTCTTGTCATCCGTCTTGAGGCAAAAGGTAAAGCTGCCCATGCTGGAAATCCTGAATTGGGTATTAACGCTATTGAAGAGATTGTCAATCAGCTTCAAAAATTGAAAAGGCTGAGAACAAGCCAGGTCACTGTCAATATTGGCTTGATAGGCGGAGGAGAAAAAGCCAATATCGTGGCCGCTAATGCATGGACAGTCCTGGATATAAGATTCTGGCGAAACAAACAAAAAGCCAGGATATTGAATACCCTAAAACAGCTAAAACCTACAATTCCAGGGGCAAAGCTTAATTTTACCCTAGAAAGCCTGACTCCTCCCATGGAAAAAACCAAGCCATCCAGCCAATTATTTAAACAAATTAATGAAATAGCCTCTTCTCTGAATATTAATCTGGAAGCAGGAAAATCAGGCGGGGGTTCTGATGCTTCTTTCGCCTCTAATTTGGGTATTCCCACTGTAGATGGTCTTGGTCCTGAAGGAGAAGGAATTCATGCAGATAATGAAAACCTGCTTCTGTCTTCTCTCATTCAGAAAACTGCTCTCCTGACTGAGCTCCTAAAGCAGCTCTAAGATAGACAATGCTGTAAAGGCCACCCTCTGATTTAAGCCTTAATCTTTTTACCCCTCACTCTTTACTCTTCACTGTTTCATCATTTGATTGACTGAAGCTCAAAATTTTGTTAACTTATATAATCCTAAAGAGGTTATTTGTTAACAAGTAATAGCATTTAATTATCAAATTTGAATCTAGATCATTAAAAATATAAAGGAGGCTTAATATGATAAAAAAATATTATCTTCTCTCTCCCGGTCCCACCCCTGTTCCTGACAGAGCTCTGTCAGTGGCCGCTGAACCTATTATCCATCACCGAACTCCAGAATTCTCTGATATCTTTATGGATGTCGTTGATGGCCTTAAATATGTTTTTGGAACAAGTCATGATGTCTTTGTCCTAACCTCATCCGGAACAGGAGCAATGGAAATGGCCGTGGCCAATATTGTTTCTCCTGGGGACAAAGTTATTACCATCAACGGTGGAAAATTCGGTCAAAGATGGGGTATACTGGCCCGAGCATTTGGAGCTGAAGTAAAAGAAATCAATTTAGAATGGGGAGATGATTTCAGTAAAGAGCAGCTGGCTGAAGAGTTAAAGGCTAACCCCCAAACAAAAGCTGTTTTCACCTCTCTTTCTGAAACCTCTTCAGGAACTGTTTATGATATTCAAGGATATGGTCAGGTTTTAGCTGGCTCAGAAGCCGTCTTTGTCGTAGATGGCATCTCTGGACTTGGGGCTACTCCCTGTCCAATGGACGACTGGAAGGTAGACGTCCTTGTGGCTGGTTCCCAAAAATCATTTATGATTCCTCCCGGTTTGGCTTATATTGCCTTCAGTCCTAAAGCTTGGAATATTGTCGAACAAAAAAAACCTCCTGCTTTTTATTTTGACGCTAAAGCTTATAAAAAAAGTTTGGCTAAAAGAACAACTCCCTATACTCCAGCTGTTTCCCTTATCATTCAGCAACAAAAATCCTTGGATATTATTAGGTCTTTAGGCTTAGAACGGCTGTTCGAGCACCACCGTATTCTAGGGGATGCTACCAGGGCTGGAGTTAAAGCTTTGGGCTTGGAACTCCTTTCTAAAAGGCCCGGCAATATCCTGACTGCAGTCAAAGTCCCCGAAGGAGTCGATGGCCTTCAGTTAGTAAAAACAATGCAGGCAAAATATAACGCTTATATTGCTGGCGGCCAGGATCCTTACAAAGGAAAAATCTTCCGCATTGCTCATTTAGGTTACATGGGTGGTTTCGATATCGTTACAGCCCTTACTGCCCTGGAAATGAGTCTTTCTGAACTAGGCTTCAACTTTGAAGAAGGAAGCTCAATCAAGGCAGCCGAAGCCGTCTTAAAGGAGAATTGGCAATGATGAAAGTATTAGTTGCAGATCCTCTCCACCCCGAAGCTCTGGCTAAATTAAAATCTCTGCCTGGGCTGGAAATAACCTTAAAGACAGGGATGAATGAAGATGAACTCATCCAGACAATCCCAGATTTTCAGGTGGCTGTAGTTAGAGGTGCCACCAAAGTTACCCGCAAGGTCATTGAAGCTGCTGACAAATTAGAGCTCATTATTAGAGCAGGAATCGGCTTGGATAATATTGATCTCAAAGCTGCCCAAGAAAAGGGCATTGAAGTGGCTAATACCCCTGCAGCTACTACTATTTCTGTGACAGAGCACACAATGGGACTCATGCTGGGGGCTGTCCGCAATCATGGTCAAGCTAATTTATCTATGAAGGCCCACCGGTGGGAAAAAAAGCTCCTCTCAGGTACAGAGCTCTATCAAAAGACATTGGGCATCGTCGGTATGGGTAGAATAGGTCGGGAAGTGGCTCACCGGGCTTTGGCTTTTGGCATGAAAATACTCGCTTATGATGTCATCGATATCAAAACTGACTTGGATATAAAGCAGGTCTCCCTTGATGAACTGCTAAGCCAAGCTGATATTATAACTTTTCATCTGCCTTTAACAGAACAAACAAAACATATGATAAGCGATCAAGAATTTCAAAAGATGAAAGATGGAGTAATTATTGTTAATGCTTCTCGGGGCGGAGTGGTGGATGAGAAAGCTCTTTTAAGGGCTCTTGAATCAGGTAAAGTAAGGGCCGCAGCCATTGATGTTTGGGAAAAAGAACCACCACAAGATTTCTCTCTGGTCGATCATCCCAAGGTAATGGCTACTCCCCATATCGGTGCCGCTGCCAAAGAAGGACAGAAAAGAGCTGGGCTGGAGGTTGTTAAAATATTACAAGAGAAGTCAAGCTGAGATTTATCCCCTGCTTCTAAAATTTTCCTGATTTTACTCCCTTCGACAAAGACATAGCTGGTTCAAAAAAGGTTTTTCCAGTCGCTTCTCATGTTATATAATTTTTCTTATTATAAACTATCACTCTCTTCAAAATACATATGTAGCAAGAGTAGACTTTAGTAGACTTTGTCTTAAAAAAGAATATATAATAGCTAAATGAGGTAAGGAAATGATTTATTTAGATAACAATGCTACTACACCTATTGATCCCCAGGTAGCGGCCAGAATAGCTGACTTTGCCCGAGAGCATTTTGGCAATCCTTCTTCTCTATACCCCATAGGGAGAGAAATCAAAGAGATGATCAATGAGGCCCGACAGACTATAGCCAATGCTTTAGGTACAAGCCGTTCTGAAATAATCTTTACTGGCTCTGGCACTGAGGCTGACAATTTTGCTATTAGGGGAATACTGGATGCTCACCCAGATAAAAATGAATTTATCACTTCAGCCATTGAGCATCCGGCCGTGATTCAGACAGCTAATTACCTTGAAAAAAAAGGCTGTAAAGTCACCTATGTTCCGGTAGATTCTAAAGGGGTAATTGATATAGATTTTCTTAAAAAAGCCATCTCCCACCGCACCGCTCTCATCTCCATCATGCTAGCAAACAACGAAATTGGAACTATCCAGCCAATTAAGGAAGTAAGTAAGATTGCTAAAGAAAATGGTGTTCTAGTCCATAGCGATGCTGTCCAGGCCTTTGGTAAAATAGAGGTTAAGGTTGACTCTTTAGGAGTAGATTTACTATCTATTTCTGCTCATAAAATTTATGGACCAAAAGGGATTGGAGCCTTATATATAAGGAAAGGGACCAAGATCTCTCCCCTTATCTATGGTGGCCATCAAGAAAGAGAAATGAGAGCAGGTACAGAAAATACCATAGGCATTGTCGGCTTTGGTGAAGCCGTCCGGGTAATGCAAAAAAGAGGTCTCCAGGATAAGAAATTAATAAATAAATTAGCTGAAAAATTAAAAAAGGGAATTGAAGACAAAATTCCAAACGTTAAATTTAACGGCCATGAAACCCAGAGGATAAAAGGAACACTCAATTTTTCCTTCTTTGGTTTGGAGGCAGAGGCTATTCTTTTGGCTCTAGCCACAAAAGAAATCTATGTTTCTACAGGCTCTGCCTGCAGCGAAGGCTCAGAGGAAGTTTCCCATGTTTTGCAGGCTATTGGTTTAAGGCCTGAGGTGGTTCGTTCTTCAATAAGAATGTCTCTGGGAAGATTCAATACTGAAGAGGACATAGACACTGTCCTTCGAGAATTGCCTGAAATAGTAGAGAACTTAAGAAAAATCTCTAACCTGAATAACGAGGAATATTGAGCCTATTGCTGTAAGGTCCATTGACCTCAATGGACCGTTAATTAAATACCTATAGAGTCCGCTGTCCCCAGCGGACTGTTTCAAACATAATGGCAGCTAGGTAGGGCCATCTGTTTCAGGCTCTATATACATGGGGTCAGACCTTCATAAGTTTCATAAATTATGCTTCTCTATTGATATATTTCCTCGGTTTGTAAGGGACAAAAGTTATTACAATTATTGTAGGAATAAAAGTTATGAAACTTATGAAGGTCTGACCCCACTTTTTGTCATAGAGCCTCTGTTTCGTTGACCTCTAATCATTTATTATTTATAATCTGAGCATTATGAAGTGGGTTTATATCGAAGATATTGCTAACTATAAAGATCAGCAGATTGAAATCAGAGGTTGGCTTTATAACAAAAGATCGAGCGGTAAAGTCCGCTTTCTTCTCATAAGGGATGGCACAGGTATCCTTCAAGCCACAATCTTTAGTCCCACCAAGGATCACCCACTCTTTGAAAAATTCGATAAACTTACTCAAGAATCTTCTCTTATTGTCCGCGGCCTTGTCCGTCAAGATAAAAGAGCACCAGGTGGATATGAATTAAATATTGAGGATATTAAAATTCTCCAAATTTCTGAGGACTACCCTATCACTCCCAAAGCTCATGGCGTACCTTTCTTGATGGAGCACCGTCATCTCTGGCTGCGTTCCCAAAAACAGCATGCCATCCTCCAAATAAGAGCAGAATTGATTAAAGCTATCAGAGACTTTTTTGACGGCCGCGGTTTCCGCTTGATGGATACACCCATCTTAACCCCTAGTGCCTGTGAAGGAACAACTACTCTTTTTGAAACAGAATACTTTGAGCAAAAGGCTTACTTGAGCCAAAGCGGCCAGCTCTATAATGAAGCTACCGCTATGGCTTTTGGCAAAGTTTATTGTTTCGGTCCCACCTTTAGAGCTGAAAAATCAAAAACAAGAAGGCATCTTATCGAATTCTGGATGGTAGAACCTGAGATTGCTTTTGCTACTCTTGACGATGTTATTGAGCTTAGTCAAGATCTGATCCTGTTTATTATCCAAAGAATATTAACCAAAAGAAAAAAGGAGCTTAATATTCTGGAAAGGAACACTAAACCCCTGGAAAAAATAAAAAAGCCTTTTCCCAGAATTACTTACGAGGAGGCCATTAAAAAGCTTCAAGAAAAAGGCTCAAGCATAAAATGGGGAGACGATTTTGGAGCTCCGGAGGAAACTCTTATTTCGGAATTATCTGACAACCCAGTCTGTATTACCCATTTCCCTGCTCAAATAAAAGCCTTCTACATGCAGCCTGCTCCTGAAAGGGCAGACCTTGTTCTTGGAGTGGATGTCCTTGCTCCAGAGGGATATGGAGAGATAATTGGCGGTGGCCAGAGAATTCACGATCTAAATCTTATCGAACAAAGGATAAAAGAATATAAGTTACCTCGCAAAGATTACCAATGGTACCTTGATCTGAGAAAATACGGATCTGTTCCTCATGCCGGTTTCGGCCTAGGTGTGGAAAGAACTTTAGCCTGGGTTTGTAAGATTAGACACATCAGGGAAACAATTCCCTTCCCCCGCCTTTTGTACAGAATTTATCCTTAATAATTAAGGTATAACAGTCTGCTGAGGACAGCAGACCCTACATCTTTCTTGCCTTAAACCTTTAACTTTAAACTTCTTACTCCTCACTGTTCACTTTTCACTCTTTACTGTTTACGCTTTACGTTCTACAATTTATTTCTAATGAAAAAAATTGCCCTTATCTCGCTCGGCTGTGCTAAAAATTTGGTAGATAGCGAAGTTATGCTGGGTTATCTCGACCGGGCAGGTTACAGCTTTGTTTCCGACCCATCTCTGGCAGAAGTAATCATTATTAATACCTGCGGCTTTATCCAGCCGGCAAAAGAAGAATCTCTTCAATTTCTAAAAGAAGCCGTAGCCCTTAAAAAAAAATATAAAAGCAAAAAAATAATTGCCGCTGGCTGTTATGTCAGCCGGGATAAGGAATTTTTAAAAAAAAAATTCCCTCAAATTGATTCCTGGCTGGGAGTTAATGGCTTTGCCAAAATCGTAGAATGCGTAGAAAACAAGCCTTTTTCAGCTCCCTCCAATTGTTTTCTTTATGACCACACTTCTCCCCGCTATCTTTCCACTCCTCCAGCTTGGACCTATGTTAAAATTTCAGAGGGATGTTGCCATCAGTGTTCCTTTTGTGCTATCCCTCTTATTAAAGGCCCTTATCAGTCCCGCCAGCCCCAGTCAATAATTCAAGAAGTAAAAAATCTGGTTGAACGAGGTGTTAAAGAAATCAATCTTATTTCTCAAGACTCAACCTATTTTGGCCGGGACCTAGGCCTTGAAAATGGCTTGACCCTGCTCCTTCAAGAACTGCTTAAAATCAAAAAACTGGAATGGATTAGAGTTCTTTATGGTTATCCTGAAGAAATTACTGACTCCCTGTTAGAAATAATGCAGGAGAGGAAAATCTGTTCTTATCTTGATATTCCTTTCCAGCATGCTGATCCGACTATAATAAAAAAAATGAAAAGAGGCATGGATGGTCAGAGAGCTCTAAAATTGATTAAGAAAATAAGAAAAAAAATTCCAGATATTGCTCTTCGTTCTACTTTAATTGTCGGTTTTCCAGGAGAAGGCCAGCAGCAATTTGAAACCTTAAAAAATTTTGTCCGCGAGGCAAGATTTGACCACTTAGGTGTTTTCACTTACTCCCGAGAAAAAGGCACAAGCTGTTTTGATTTAGGCGACCCGATAAAAAAAGCTGTTAAAGAAAAAAGAAAAGAAAAAATTCTGGAGATCCAGGCTGAAATCTCTTACCAAAATAACAGAAAATATTTAAAGCAAACAATAGATGTTCTAATAGAAGGCACTTTAAAAGATGACCCTTCTCAAATTGTAGGCCGCTCACCCTGGCAAGCCCCTGAAGTTGATGGCCTAATTTTCCTTACCTCTTCCTTTCCTTTAGCCGAAGTTATCAATACTATTCAAAAAGTTGAAATCACAGCTCATGATATATATGATTTATACGGAAAAATTATTTAATGAAAACACTTTCTAAGATATTAGCTACTTTTTTCGGCCTTGGCTATTTTCCTTTTGCTCCAGGCACCCTGACCAGTCTCATAATAGTTATTATTTATAAATTTTTTCTCTTTAAATTAGGCTGGCCGTTACATCTTCTTCTCTTTTTTCTTCTTTTTCTGGCGGGCAGCTTTGTCTCAACCATTTATTCCTCAACTCTAAATGAAAAGGATCCGCAAAAAATAGTTATAGATGAAGCCTGTGGTCAATATCTTGCCCTATTTCAGTTGAATCCTTCCTGGTTAGGCCTCGGCCTCAGCTTTTTACTTTTCCGCTTCTTTGATATAATTAAGCCTTTCCCCCTGAAAAGGGTGGAATTATTCCCTCACGGATGGGGAATTATGCTTGACGATGTAGCCGCTGGACTTTATGCAGGAATTATAACCTATATTTTCTTTCTGATAAAATGAAAATAACAAAAGAGTTCAGGGTGGAAACAATCGCTGTCGGCTCTGAACTCCTTACGCCTTATTTTCAGGATACAAATTCTCTTTTTCTCAGCCAAAGATTAAACGATTTGGGTCTAAACATTTCCTATAAGACTATCGTTGGTGATGACTGGCCTGAACTTACTCAAGCCATCTATAATTCTCTTAACCGAGTTGATATTCTGATCACAATCGGCGGCTTAGGACCTACTCACGACGATAGAACCCGGGAAGCAGTAGCTCATGTCGTTGGTCGAAAACTCATTTTTAAACAGGAATTGATGGCCTTAATAGAAGAAAGATTCCGGCGCCGAGGCCTGAAAATGCCACCGATCAATAAAAAGCAAGCCTATTTAATTGAAGGAGCAGAAATTCTAGCCAACAAAAATGGAACTGCTCCTGGCCTCTGGTTGGAAACCGAATCTAAAGTAATCATCCTCCTTCCCGGCCCGCCTCAAGAATTGAAACCTATGTTTGAAAGAGATGTCTGGCCTCGATTGCAGAAATTTAAAAGTCGATTTACTGCCAGAGCCACTTTAAAAACAGCCGGTTTAACAGAGTCTCAAATTGAAAGCTTAATCTCTAATTTATATCCCAAATTTCCTAAGGTAAAGGTTACCACCATAGCTTATCCTGGCCAGATAGAAATTACTCTTCACTCAACCTCCAGCCGCAGCCAGCAGGAGGCCGATAAAAATTTAAATAAACTGCAAACATCGCTTCTCCAAAAGCTTAAAGATAATGTTTTTTCCACTGATGGCCAAGAACTTGAAGAAATGGTAGGTAAACTTTTAAGACATCATAATAAAAAGCTGTCTGTGGCTGAATCCTGCAGCGGTGGATTTTTGGGGCATAGATTAACTAATGTCCCTGGCAGCTCAGATTATTTTCTTCTGGGAGTAATCGCCTACAGCAATCAGGCTAAAATATCCTTACTTGATGTTCCGGCTGACTTGATAGAAAAATATGGGGCTGTTAGCTCTCAAGTAGCTCAAGCTATGGCTGAAGGAGTCAGAAAGAAAGCTCAGGCTGAGATTGGTCTGGGTATAACTGGTATTGCTGGACCATCAGGAGGAACAGCAGCCAAACCAGTTGGCCTAGTCTATGTAGCTCTCTCTGCAGCCAAAGAAAGCCAAGTCTCAAAAAATCTTTTTTTAGGCCAGAGAGAGGCTGTCAAATTTCAGTCTACCCAGAAGGCTTTAGATATGCTTCGCTACTATTTACTAACATTAAGGTAGTTAATCAATCAAAATGAGAACTTTTATTGCCATTGATCTTGCTCCACCCATAAAAGATGAACTTTCTAATTTTATCCAGAAACTGGCGGCTATAAGTAGCAACATAAAATGGGTCAAAAGAAATGGCATGCACCTGACCCTTAAATTTTTAGGCGAAATAGAAGAAGATAAATTAGACGAAATCAAATCCTGTTTATCAGAAATTTCCAAAGACCATGCTTCCTTCTCTCTTCAGCTTAAAGGTACAGGCACTTTTCCTCCAGGAAAGAAAAAGCCAAGAGTGCTCTGGATCGGAATCGAGGAAAACAAAAAGCTAATCATTCTTCAAAGTGACATTGAAAAGAAATTATCTAAACTGGGCTTTCTTCCAGAAAAAAGGCTTTTCCATCCTCACCTCACTTTAGGACGAGTTAAAATTGGCAGTCAACTGGGGAAGATTATGGCTTATATGGAAAAGAACAGAGAAAAGAGTTTCGGCCAGATGGAAGTTAAGAAAATAACCTTTTTTAGGAGCATCCTTAAACCAACAGGGGCTGAGTACCAGGCTCTGGCTGAGTTTGAATTATCATGAAAATAATAAGTGCTTTACTTTCCTATCTAATCGGCTCTATTCCTACTGGTTATATCATCTTTTATCTGAGCGAGAAAAAAGACATCCGTCGCTTCGGCAGCCAGGCCACAGGAACTACTAACGTTCTGCGGCTTAAAGGCTGGAAGTATGGCTTGGTTGTCTTTGCTGGCGATTTCCTAAAAGGTTTTTTACCGGTTTATGCTGTTTTAAAAATTTTTAATGACTTGAGTTTGGCTGTTATCTGCAGCTTTTTGGTTGTAGTTGGCCATTGTTTCCCCATCTATATCAAGTTCAAAGGAGGAAAAGGAGTAGCCACCACTATTGGTGTCTTCAGTCTCTTAGCCTTCAAACCACTCTTGATTAGTCTGTTTCTTTTTCTGATCGTGACCTTGATTAGCCGCTATGTCTCATTAGGCTCTCTGTTAGCTGTTTTAAATTTACCTCTTTCAGCTTTTCTCTTTCGAGCAGATTACAAAATCATAGTCTTGGGAATTGCCGTTTTTATAGTGGTTGGCTTCAGGCATAAAGGCAACATCTGGCGCCTTGCTCAAGGCAAAGAAAGAAAGATAGGAGAAAGAATTAAGTGAAAGTTAGTGTAATTGGTGGAGGAACCTGGGGCAGTGCCTTTGCTCTTTATCTTGGGAGGATGAAACTCAAAACCCAGCTCTGGATTAGAGAAGCTGACATCTATCAAGATATAATTCAAAGAAAAGAAAACAGAACTTTCCTCCCTGGCTATACATTTCCTCCCCCAGTTTCTTTCTTTCATAATTTAAAAGAAGCCGTCGAAGGCTCTCAGATTGTTTTTGTAGCTGTTCCTTCTAAGTTTTGCCGCCAAATCTATAATCAACTGGCTCCTCATCTTTCTGGTCAACAGATAATCGTCAGTTTGACTAAAGGCCTTGAAGAAGAATCACTAAAAAGAATGAGCCAAGTCATGGAAGAAATATTCTTGCCAAAATTCTTTCCTCAAATTGCTGTTCTTTCCGGTCCCAGTTTTGCCAAGGAAGTAGCCGAAGAGCAGCCCACCGCTGTCGTTATTGCCTCCAAAGACTTAACTCTGGCCCAAAGAATCCAGAAGTTGATTTCAAGCGTGAGTTTCCGGGTTTATACAAGCCAGGATATAATCGGAGTCGAACTGGCTGGCGCTCTAAAGAATGTCATCGCCATTGCTGCTGGAATTTTAGACTCTCTCCAACTCGGGCATAACTCCATGGCCGCTTTATTAACCAGGGGCCTTTATGAAATAACAAGACTGGGTCTAAAATTAGGAGCAAAAAGAGAGACTTTCTCTGGACTGGCCGGTATTGGTGACCTCGTCCTTACCTGTACTGGAAAGCTCAGCCGCAATCGCTACCTCGGTTCAGAACTGGGGAAAGGCAAATCTTTGACTGAAATTGTCTCCGGCATGAAAATGGTAGTTGAAGGAGTTACTACCACCCTTTCAGCCCGCCTTTTGACCCAAAGAGAAGGAGTAGAAATGCCTATTTGTGAAGAAGTCTATCAAGTTTTGTATAATAATAAAAATCCCCAACAGGCTGTCAAAGACCTGATGACCCGAAGATTAAAAGAAGAACATTATAATTAACTCAGGAGGGAAGGATGAAATTCAAACTAGTTCTAATTATGGCTTTAGTTATTAACCTTGTATTCTGTGCTTCAACTAAGAAAAAAATTGAAGAATCAAGGAAAAAAAGTCCTCGCTATAACTACAGCATGGGCTCTTTCTATTTAAATGCAGGCAACGTTGATCAAGCCATTAACTATTTTAACAAAACTCTCTCACTTGATCCCAATTATTATTTAGCTTTAAACGGATTAGGCCTAGCCTATTCTATGAAAGGCAAATTTTCTGAATCAGAGAAATATTTCCTTAAATGTCTAGCCATAAATCCTAGTTTCTCTGAAGCCAGAAATAATCTGGCCATGGTTTATCAGGAAATGGGCCTGGTTGATAAGGCTGAAGCCCAGTTCAGATTAGCTGCTTCTGATAAAAATTATAATTCAAGAGAACTTCCCTATTATAATCTGGCCAGACTCTATTTCGCCCAGGATAAATTGGAAGAGGCCTTAGGCTATGTGGAACAAGCTCTCCAGATAAATAGCAGCATGGCTATGGCTTATAATCTCAAAGGCATAATCCTGGAGAAGCAAAACAAACTTGATGAAGCTATTGCCAATTATGAAAAGGGAATTAAAATAATTCCCGATGATTTTTACTTAAATTTTAATTTGGCGGTGGCCTATTTTAAAAATAAAGAATTAGAAAAAGCCAAAACCCTTTTTGAAAAAATTTCCCCCAAAGCAAGCGATCCAGAAATGAAGAAGAAAATAAAAGATTATTTGAAGATGATTAAAAGCCGTAAAAAGTAAAGAGTTAGGAGTAAAGAGTAAGGAGTGATTAAGCTGGAAGGTCTGTTCTATATAATTAAACAGATTTCTAAGGATAGCATATCGTCCCTCTTTCTTACCTTAGACTTTAAATCTCTCGATTAATGTTGGCAGGAAAAACGGCGATTCTTATCCATCCGAAGCCCATAGGTTGGGTGGGGGATCTTTGGCAAGGATGGATAGGAATCGTTACCTTTCCTGAGAGTTTCCCTATTAAAAACATTATGATAACGGTATGTTGAGGACAACAGACCCTACCGTCTATTTGCCTTAACCCTGTAATCTTTTACTCCTAACTCCTTACTCTTTACTCCTAACTGTTTATTTATTATGTTCCTTCTTCCCAGCCGGCTAAGTATTTTTTTTGCTCTAGAGAAAGTTTGTCAATCTTCACGCCCAGCGTTTTTAGTTTAAGACGAGCAATTTCCTCGTCAATTTCTCTAGGCACAGGATGAACTTTCTTGGCTAATTTTGGCCCTTCTTGAACCAAATAAAGAACGCTCAAGGCTTGATTGGCAAAACTCATATCCATAACTCCGGCTGGATGGCCTTCAGCCGCTGAAAGATTAATCAATCGTCCTTCAGCTAAGAGATAAATCTTTCTGCCGTTTTTTAGGCTGTATTCATCAACAAAATCTCTAATTTTTCTTTTACTCTGGGCTAATTTTTCGAGAGCAGGGATATCTATTTCCACGTTAAAATGGCCAGCATTAGCCACAATTGCTCCATCTTTCATCTTGAGAAAATGTTTACGGCTAATGACCGCTTTATCTCCTGTAACTGTGACAAAAATATCTCCTATTTTAGCTGCTTCATTCAAAGACATAACTTGAAATCCGTCCATTACTGCTTCTAGAGCTCGGAGAGGATCAACCTCACTGATAATAACCTTAGCTCCTGCTCCTTTAGCCCTCATAGCCACGCCACGGCCGCACCAGCCGTAGCCAGCCACCACAAAGTTTAATCCAGCCAATAGAATATTAGTGGCTCTCAAAATGCCATCGATGGTACTCTGACCAGTACCATAGCGATTGTCAAAAAGATGTTTAGTATTGGCATCATTGACAGCAATAATAGGATAAGCGAGCACCTTATTTTTTGCCATACTTCTCAGACGAATCACCCCTGTAGTTGTTTCCTCTGTGCCACCTATTATCCGGTTAAGAAGATCTTTTCTGGTAGAATGGACTGTACTCACCAGGTCAGCTCCATCATCCATGGTGATCTGAGGTTTAAGACTGAGGGCCTGATTTATATGATGGTAATAAGTCTTATTATCTTCCCCTTTAATGGCAAAAACCGGCACTTTATAAAATTTTACTAAAGCGGCGGCTACATCATCCTGAGTACTCAGAGGATTAGAGGCAGTCAGAGAAACCCTGGCTCCCCCTGAAGACAGGGTTTCCACAAGATTGGCTGTTTCGCTGGTTACATGAAGACAGGCCGAAATTCTTATCCCTCGAAGCGGTTTATCTTTGGCAAATTTCTCTTTTATAAGCCCCAGAACGGGCATGAATTTCTCTGCCCACTCTTTTTTTAATTTGCCTTTGGCCGCAAGCTTTAAATCTTTAACATCAAAATTCATGGTTAGCTCCTAACTCTTTATTTTTAGTCCAAAATAATAATTATGACTATTTAATCAGATTTATAAATGATCGGGCAGCTGTGGAGCCTACCTATTCTTAGCCTTTAATTCTGATCAAATACCTGCTTCTTTTCTTAGTATATCTGCTTTATCCGTCCTTTCCCAGGTAAATTCTTCTTCACTCCGCCCAAAATGTCCGTAGCAGGCAGTTTTTTTATAAATAGGTCGGAGAAGATTAAGGGTTTGAATCATTCTTTTTGGCCTCAGATCAAAATGGGCTCGGATCAAATCCTTGATCTTATCTTCTGATATCTTGGCTGTGCCATAAGAATCAACCATTACAGACACAGGCTCAGCTACCCCAATGGCATAGGCAACTTGAATTTCTACTTTGTCCATAAGGCCGGCGGCTACCAGATTTTTAGCCACATAGCGAGCCATATAAGAGCCGGAACGGTCAACCTTAGAGGGATCTTTTCCTGATAAACAACCGCCCCCATGGCTCCCTACCCCTCCATAGGTATCAACAATTATTTTCCGCCCAGTAATTCCTGTATCGGCCAAAGGCCCACCCTGCTCAAAGCGGCCAGTCTCATTAATGTAAAATCGTGTTTTCTTATCTATCATCTCCGGAGGTATCACCTTTTTTATGACCACTTCTTTTATATCTTCTCTTAAATCACTCATTTTAACCTGAGTATTATGTTGAGTGGCAATAACTACAGCTTCAACTCGTTTTGGGGTATTTGAATCATATTCAACCGTCACCTGTGATTTTCCGTCCGGGCGCAGGTATACTAAAATTTTTTCTTTCCTGACTTGACTCAATCTTTTGACCAATTTATGGGCCAGCATAATAGGTAGAGGCATCAATTCTTCTGTTTCCCGGCAGGCGTAGCCAAACATTAAACCCTGATCGCCCGCTCCTTGTTCATGTTCTTCAGTATCTTTTAAACCCAAGGCTATATCAGACGATTGTTCATGAATAGAAGAAATAACACTGCAGGTTTTATAATCAAAACCATATTTAGCCCGAGTATAACCGATTTCTTTAACTGTGTTTCTAACTACTTTCTGAAAATCGCAGTATCCCTCACTAGTGATTTCTCCAGCTATAAAGACTAAACCGGTAGTAACTAAAGCCTCACAAGCCACTCGACTGTTAGGATCCTGCCTAATGAGATCATCAAGAATAGCATCTGAAATTTGGTCACAAATTTTATCAGGATGGCCTTCAGTAACAGATTCTGAAGTAAACAGATGCTTGCCAATTATGCTCATCTTTTTCCTCCTTTAATTAGCAATGTCCTCGGATAGAGTAGCAGAAAAATTAACATAAATAGACCATTATTTCAATCTCAATTTTTTCCGTTCATCCAGTAACCGCTCCGTCGAGGACAACATACCCTACGTCTTTTTTACCTTAAACTTTCAACTACGTACTCTTCACTCTCTAGGCTCTACATCTTTCTTGACCTAAACTTTCAACTTTAAACTTTTAACTACCTACTCCTCACTTCTTACTCCTCACGGTGGATGTATTGGAATTGTTAGTCTATTTATGCTATTTATATAACCATTGATTAAAGTCGAAATGAACAATTGGAGTAAACAACTACTTATCTCCTTCCTAATATTTACCCTCGTCCCCTTTTCTGCCCTAGGCCAAGAAGAAGAGGGCTTCCCTTTTCCTACTTTCCTTTATACTTTAAAAAACGGCTTAAAGGTTGTCCTTTCTGAAGATTTTTCACTACCTTTAGTCTCGGTAGTAGTTGCTTATCATGTTGGCTCCCTTTATGAAAAGCCAGGAAAAGCAGGCCTGGCTTATCTTCTTGAAAATCTTATGTTTCAGGGCTCAAGAAATGTTGGCCGAATGCAACACATCAGTTTTATCCAAAGAACGGGTGGAACTCTAAATGCGGCTACCATAGAGGATAGAACAATATTTTACCAAACTGTCCCTTCCAATCAATTGGCCCTGGTTCTTTGGTTAGAATCCGATCGCATGAAATCTCTTGAAATTAGCTTTTCTAAAGTTGAACAGGCAAAAGAGGCTCTTATTCAAGAAATACACCATCGGCAAGAAATAGATCCCTATTTGGCCAGTTCCCTTTTTTTTGATCAGCTCCTCTACCCTGACTTTTCTCACAATCATCCTGTCTTTGGCCAGGAGGAAGATATAAGAAATATTACTGTGTCTGATGTAAAGAAATTTTATACCAGCTATTACATACCCAACAATGCTGTCCTGACCATTGTTGGCCATATCAATAAAAGAAAGACTCTCCAATTAGTTCAAAAATATTTTAGTTCAATCCCCAAAGGCAAAGAAATAACGCCGCCAGTTGTGGTCAGCCCTCAACTTCAAAAAAAAATTATCAAGACTTTTTCAAATTCATTGGCCTCACTTCCAGCTTTTTATCTCGGTTATCAAATAGCACCTCCCGCCTCTCCTGATTATTATCCGTTGAGAATTATTGAGTACGTCCTTCTCCGAGGCCAAACTTCTCGCCTCTATAAAAGATTAATAACTAGGCAGAGGATAGCCTATGATCTGAAAGGAAACATAGAGCAAAGAAGAGAATTAGCTGCCCTTAAGATTTTTGTAATCAGCAGCAACGATATCATGCTAACCAGAAGCGAAAAAGCAGTTCTTTCTGAAATAAACAAACTAAAATCTAGTCTTGTCTCAGATGATGAGCTTATTAAAGCAAAAAATATGTTCAAAATGGACTATATTAATCAATACGCAACTTATCTGGATAGGGCCATATTTCTGGCCGAAAACATGCTCCATCATAATAATTTAGATAACCTCTCCACAGAACTGAAAAAATATATGGCCGTTGGTTCTTCTGAAATTATCGGGATTATGCATAGATATTTCGCTCAAGGGCAGGTTCTTCTCAAAGTTAAGTTAAAATGAGATTCTCGAATAAGATCTTATTGATGCTCTCTATTCTGTTCTTCTGTCTAGGAAGCTATTTGCTTTTTCCTCAAGAAAGATTCCGCCAATCACCTCCCTATCCTGAGCCTCTTCAAGAGCTAAAATTGCCAGAAATAGCCGAAGCTGTTTTAAGTAACGGACTAAAAATTGCTGTCATCCGCTATGATAATCTTCCAATTGTCACTCTTCGCCTGGTAATATTAACCGGAGAAAGTGCTTCTTCTCCGAAACTTCCGGGTACAGCTACCCTGACAGCCAATATGCTAAAACACGGAACTCTAACCTTATCGGCTATTGATTTTGAAGAGAAAATAGAATCTATGGGGGGGAATCTAACTATTTCCACTTATCCTGACTACTCAATGATTACTCTTAATCTCTTAGAAGATTATTTAGATCAAGGCCTCTACATTTTAAGCAGAATGTTACTGCAGCCTTCATTTTCCAAAAGAGAAGTAGAAAATGCCAAAAGATCACTCTATTATGAGTTAATTAAAAAGAACTCCAATTCAGAGCAAGTAGCCAAAAAAGTTCTTTCCCTTCTTCTCTTTAAAGACCATCCTTATCAGAAAAGTGTTTTAAATCAGGATATTATAAAAAATATTAAAAGAGAAAATCTTCTGGCTTTTTTCCAAAAATATTACAGACCTAATAACGCTCAGCTTATTCTAACTGGAAACCTCAATTTGAACACGGCCACCAGAAAAGTAAGCCGTTATCTCAATTCCTGGTCAAAAAAAGAAGTTAAGCTTCCCCTTGTTCCTGCCTCTCATCCTAACAGCAAATTAAAAATTTGTTTTGTCGATATGCCCCAGCAAAAAGCGGCCATAATTTATATGGGGAATATTATCTCCCCCCTTAACAGCAGCAATTACTTCCCTCTCCTTGTCCTTAACCAAGTTTTGGGTGGAACTCCTGGGAGTCGACTCTTCATGAATCTCAGGGAATCCAAAGAATATGCCTATTATGCTTTTAGTCAAATTGAACTGTTCAAAATTTGTGGCCTTTTTTACATTAGAGCCAAGATTAGACCAGAAGTTGTCTATCCTTCAGTAATGGAAATTTTAAGTGAAATAAACAAAATATCAAAAGAAAAAATGCCAAGCTTTGAAATTGAACAGGCAAAGTCTTATCTTATCGGAAATTTTCCTCTTAAAATTGAAACTCATGATCTTCTTTCCTTAAGATTAGCTCAAATCAAAGCTTTTCAGCTAGGACCAGAACATTGGAGTAAATATTATCAAAATTTAATGCTTATTGATGCCGATAGAGTTTTTGATCTTGCCCAAAAATATCCCCTTTTAACTCCTGTGGTTATTATCGTAGGAAATGGGAATATTATCATTGACCACCTCAGAAATTTTGATGAGGTAGGAATTTATAATAATAAAGGCATTTTACAATATTCTATAAGAAAGGAGAGTTCAAATGAAACTCGTTGAATGTGTCCCCAATTTCAGTGAGGGCCGGGATAAAGAAAAAATAAGAGCAATTACTAAGGAAATAGAATCTACTCCTCAAGTTACTCTTCTCGATGTTGATCCAGGTGAATCAACTAACAGGACAGTGGTCACCTTTATAGGCACACCAGATGGGGTGAAGGAAGCAGCTTTTAAAGCTATTAAGAAAGCTGCTGAAGTTATCGATATGAGTAAACATAAAGGAGCCCACAGCCGCATTGGAGCTACCGATGTTTGTCCTTTTGTGCCTGTCTCGGGCGTAACTATGGAAGATTGTGTTCAACTGGCCCATGAACTGGGAAAAAAAGTAGCTAATGAGTTAGGAATCCCCGTCTATCTCTATGAAGAAGCAGCCCAAAAACCTGAAAGAAGGAACCTGGCAAATATTCGCCAGGGAGAATACGAGGGCTTACCTGAAAAATTAAAAGATCCTCAATGGGCGCCTGATTATGGTCAACCCATTTTTAATACTAAAGCCGGGGCTACGGTTATCGGTGCTAGGGAGTTTTTGATAGCTTATAATATAAATCTGAACACTAGCGATCGAAGACTTGCTCATCAGATTGCTCTTAATTTAAGGGAAAGAGGTCGCGCTAAAAGAGATAAGGAGGGCAAAATAATCAGGGACGAAGAAGGCAAAGCTATTATGATCCCCGGCAAATTTAAAGCAGTAAAAGCGGTTGGCTGGTATATTGAAGATTACGGCATCGCTCAAATATCCATAAACTTCACCAATTATAAAATATCTCCACCTCACCTTGTTTTTGATGAAACTATTAAAGAAGCAGCCAAACTTGGTTTGCGGGTGACGGGGAGTGAATTGGTAGGCTTAATACCCAAGGAAGCTATGCTTATGGCTGGCAGATACTACCTCGAGAAACAAGGAAAAAGCCCAGGAGTGCCAGAAGAAGAATTGATTCGTATAGCCGTAATTTCCTTGGGCTTAAATGATGTAGCTCCTTTTGATCCCCAGAAAAAAATCATTGAGTACCAGGTTAGAGAGGAGGATTCCTCCCTCTTAAAACTCAACCTGAGGCAATTTGCCAATGAACTATCCATGGACTCCCCTGCTCCAGGAGGAGGAAGCGCCTCTGCTTTGGGCGGAGCCCTCTCAGCTGCTCTCTCTTCTATGGTTTCTAACCTTACCGTTGGTAAAAAAGGATATGAGAATGTTCAGGACAAAGTTAAAGAACTGGCGGTTAAAGCTCAACAAATGAAAGATTTTTTCTTGCAGGCAGTTGACCTGGATACCAAAGCCTTCAATAAATTAATGGCTGCTCTTAAGCTTCCCAAAAAAACAGAAGAACAACGAGCAGCCAAAGAAAAAGAAGTAGAAAACGCCACCAAGGAAGCCACTCTGGTTCCTTTCCAAGTTCTAGAAAAAAGCCTTGAAGCCTTGAACCTAGCCAAGGAGATAGCTGTCCACGGCAACAAAAACTCAATAAGTGATGCAGGTGTAGCTGCTCTTGCCGCCCAAACAGCCGCTGAAGGAGCTTACTATAATGTAATAATTAACCTACCCGGCCTGACAGATGAAGAATTTAAATCAAAAATAAAAAGAGATGCTTTAAAACTAAAAAATCAAGCAGTCAGCTTGGCAAATGAAATAAGAAAAATAGTCATAGCAGAACTTGAACAAAATAAATCTTGAAAAACTTATAGACAATTCTTGCTCAAGAAGAGCATTTCCAAAACTTTAATGAGTGAACGTTTTTCCAAAGAAATAAAATGGGGCAGCGATTTCCCCCCAGCTGAAGCCCATAGTAGTGGGTATGTGGCTTTTGGCGATGATGGTAGGAAATCGGCGTCCTTAAAGACAACCTTACTCATCGTTAGAAATCACAATTTTAGAAATGGTTGTTTACTCAAGACAAAGGCAGTTAGCTGAAAATTAGATTTTATTAACAACCTGAATGGAGGTAAGCAAATGAAAGCTTTACTGGTTATTGACATGTTAAACGATTTCCTTAATAAGGACGGTGCTCTTTACTGTGGGGATACTGCCCGCCAAATCATTCCCTTTGTTAAACAAAAAATAGAAGAATTTCACCGTCTTCAACAGCTGGTGATTTTTATCTGTGACTCTCACCAGGAGAATGATCTGGAATTTCAAATGTTTCCCAGGCACTGTGTCCAGGGAACTAAAGGAGCTCAGATAATAGATGAACTTCCAGTTAAAGATAAAGATATAATTATTAAAAAAACTCGCTACAGCGCTTTCTATGGCACAGAACTCGAAGATATTTTAAAGAAAAAAGCAGTAACTGAAGTTCAGGTGGTCGGTGTTTGCACTTCGATCTGTGTTATGGACACAGTCGGAGATCTCTGTAACAGAGATTATAAGGTCATCGTTTACAAACAAGGAGTGGCTGATTTCGACCAGAAAGCTCATCAATTTTCTTTAGAGAGAATGAAAAAAACATACGGAGCTGAAATCAGATAAATATTTGGACGTATTTCTTCATCCATAGTGGATAAAGATTTTCAAAAAAATGAAATTAGACAGCGACTTCCTTCCAACCGAAGCCCATAGGAGTGGGTGCGGACTCTTGGCCGGGCCGGAAGGAAATCGCTGCCTCCAAATATGAATTTCATCATTTTATTTATCTTGGTTGTGGAATTGCTTATTAAATATTTTTAAAAATTGATTCATCCTGTTACAGTATGATATAAATATAATCACACAAATTTTAAACTTGAAGAGGGGGAAAAATGACAGAATGGATGGTAGATGGCAAAAAAATTAAATTAGTTAAGGGAAACATAGCTCTTTTAGATGTAGAGGCTATCGTCAACGCTGCCAATAAATCTTTAATCCTAGGTGGCGGTGTAGCCGGCGCTATAAGAAACTTCGGAGGACCTTCAATCCAGGAAGAATGCAATAAACTGGGTTCCATCGAAGTAGGTGAAGCTGTTATAACCGGAGCTGGCAATTTAAAAGCCAAATATGTAATCCATGCAGCTGGCCCGGTTTATGGAGAGGGAGATGAAGACCAAAAGCTAGCCAAGGCAACTCTAAATAGCCTCAAGCTGGCAGAAAGAAAAAAAATAAAGACTATTGCCTTTCCGGCCATCAGTACTGGAATATTCCACTTTCCCCTTCAAAGGTGCAGCCAAATAATGCTTAAAGTGGCCATGGAATTTCTGTCTAAACATGATTTCCCTCAGGAAATAATTTTTTGCCTCTATGACGATAAAGCTTACTCAGTCTTTAAAGAAACTTTGGAAAAATTAAGAGCATAACAGCTAAAAATAGCGATGGCTGTATCTCCATAAAGGCCAGCCTTTTCTTTAATTCTCATAATTCCTAAAGCCGTTAGTACAGCCACAGCCAAAGCAGCCAGCAAAGGCATCAATTGAAGCAAAAGCCCTAAAGCCACCCCCGCAAAAGCAACATGGGCTAAACCATGCCCTATCATAGCATCACGTCTTAGGACAAGAAATACGCCCAATAAAGCACAGGGAACAGCCACAAAAATACCGGCTAATAGGGCTCTTTGAAGAAATCCATAGTGAAGGAAGGCGTTTATCTAAAACATCCTTTTGACTCTGTCTAAGGCAAACTGAAATCTAAAAATTCAATTTATATAATTTATATGTATGGTCTAAATTGTCAGTGGGGGTGGGAAATTATATGATTCCCGGCGGCCAGCATATCTTTAAAGGCCTGAGATTGGCAGAATTCTCCATGGGTACCATGATAAATTAACCTTTTATAGCGGTAAGCCAGGTGGCCAAAGGCTGAATGGCCGCCTAAAATAAAAATCCTTTGAGCACAATCTTGAAGAGTGTCTCTAAACCCCTCATCCAGCTTCTGAAGGCACTCCTGATAAAGCTCAGAATTTTTATTATAAAAAAGAGAATTATGAGGATCAATCTCTGAAAGGGATAAAGCTATTTTTTTTATAATCATTTGATCAACTTGAAAGTCAAGCCATATATTAGGATATAGCTTATGATATTCTTCAATCTGAGAAAGGGAAGTCTGTTTTCCTGCCTCCAATGACAAATTACGGCTCACTTCCAGTGTTTTCAATTTAGGATTGTTGATTCCTTTTAGAAAATCATGAATCCAGGGTTCCAGATCAGCTCCAATGTAAATAAAAAGATCTGCTTTGGCTAAGCGAACAATATCAGTCGGCCATGGCCTCCAGCTATGAACTTCTGCTCCTGGAGGAAGAAGGAGTTCAACCTGTCCTTTTTCTTGACAAACTGCCTGGGCAAATTCCTTTTTTCCAGACCAACTTTTTATCTTTATTCGGCCAGATAATAACGTTCTTTCCATTCGATTTCTTTTTTAAAAATAGAGAGGCGAAAAGAATTAAACAAAATTAGAAGAACAAAAACAACAGAAAAAGGATGCAATAAGCTGTAGATAACACTCGTTTTAAACTTCAAAGATAAGATTAATCTTATAAGTACTAGCGAAATTACCTGGAATAAGGGAAGGGTAATAGTCTCCCCCGAAACGATAGCTCCCCATAAAGCTAAGTAAGGATAAATAAATAGAAAATAACAGGCCAGGAAAATCCCCACTAAATAATGAGGAGCCGCACCGATTGCTTCATAATTGTTTTTAGAAAATCCTTTCCAGACTTCCTTAAATGAGGTGTAAAATCTAACAGTCATAATACCGGTTCCGTCAATGATCGAAATTTTCCCTTTGTTTTCTTTAACTCTCTTAGCTAGGGCCATATCATCCACAATCTTATCTTTAATTAATTGATGTCCGCCGCAGTCAAAATAAAAATTTTTTTCTATAAAAATAAAAGGGCCAATACCAAAAGCCAAACGTGAATCTTTGGAGTAATTTATCAGCTTAAAAGGAACTAAAGCCAAAAAGGCAAAATGAATGATGGGCATGTATAACTTTTCAGCCCAGGTTTTAGCAACCAGGCCAGGGATACAGGTGACAAATACAGCTTTACTTTTCTGAGCTGAAGCTAAGGCAACAGAGATAGATTGTGATTGATGAACAGTGTCAGCATCCGTAAATAAAAACCACTCTCCCTGGGCTGTTTGAGCTAGCTGATGGCATGACCAATTTTTCCCTGTCCAACCGGGGGGAAGCTTCTGACCTTTGATTACTCTCAACCTTTTATCTTTAGATCTAAGCTTATTGACGATTTCAAACGTTCTATCCCTCGAATTATCATCAAGAACAATGACTTCAAAGCGGGGATAGTTAGATTTTAAAAGAGAATTAACGCATTTTTTTATATTTCTCTCTTCATTTCTGGCTGGAATTAAAACTGAAACAAAAGGATATGGTTTTTGGAGCTTATTTTTTTTCTGCCTCTTAAGGCGTTTAATATTCTGAAGGAGATTAACAAAAATAAGAAGAATGAGCAAAAGAATGACAATCTGCAGGAATTCCATCTTTTCTTCTCTCTTTTCTATTATATAAAATTCCTTCTGTCAACTCTTTTATGGCTCTATAGACAAAAAATGGGGTTATTGATGCTTATGTGCCGGTGGGGTCAGACCTTCATAAGTTTCATAACTCTAATTCTTACAATAATTTTAGTAACTTTTGTCCCCCACAAACCGACGAAATATATCAATAGAGAAGCATAATTTATGAAACTTATGAAGGACTGACCCCGTCTGCTGGCTACTATATGTATATTACCCGCTTTTTGTTATAGAGCCCTCTTTTATGGCTCTAGAAAGCATTTCTATATCCGTGGTGAGTGAAGATTTTTTTAAATAGTAATTTCATCATTATTACTTATCAAAGTTTTGGAAAGTCTTGTCTAGCTCTATCTACAGAGTGGGGGTTGGCCCTGACATCAGTTCATCCGATCCTTGCCCCGTTCCCCACTTCAACTGAGTAAAAACGGGGGAGAGGAAAATTTTTTTTCTCTACCTCCTGAAGAAGGATATGCTTAAAAGCCTTGAGTCGATTATTTTTGACCAAAGCAATCCCTGAGCCCCCAAAGCCTGCTCCCGTCAAACGAGCTCCCATACAGCCTGGAAATTCCCTGCCTTTTTCATAGAGCAGATCAAGTTCTGGGCAAGAGACCTGATAATCATCCTTTAGACTCTGATGAGACTGGAAAAGAAGCTGACCTAAAAGGCTAAAGTTATCCTTTTCCAAAGCTTCGACTGCTTTTCTTACCCTTTCATTCTCACTTATTACATGTCTGGCCCTTTTATACAGAGTCTCATCCATCTGGCTCTTAAGATCTTCAAGCGTTTTTAAACTGGCCTCCTGGTAGCTAGCCAAGCCAGCTTGATTGAGTATTTTTAAGGCTAGCTCTGCTTCCTGGCGTCTTTTGTTATAAAAGGATGAGGCTAACTCCCGGTGTCGACTACTGTCGTAAACAACCAAACTTAGGCCTTGCTTTTTTAGGCGGAAGGGAATAAGACGAAATTGAAGGTTCTGGCAATCCAAAAAAAGAGCTTTTTCCTTCTGACCAAAGATTGAAACATATTGATCCATAAGGCCGCACTTTACTCCAACAAATTCATTTTCCGCTTTTTGAGCTAGATGAGCTATTTTTTCCTCAGAAAGGTTAAATCCAAATAATCCCTTTAACCCAAAGAAAAGACTAACTTCAAAAGCTGCTGAAGAGCTGAGTCCTGCTTCCAACGGAATATCGCTAGCTACCAAGGCTTTAACTCCGCCAACCTCAATTCCCTTCTCCTGAAGAACCCAAAAAATAGCTTTAACATACTCAATCCAGTTTTTGCTGGAAGAAGGAATTATATTCCTGAGAGCAAAAGATTTCTGCTGGTTGAAATTTTCGGAAAAGACAACAACCTCTTCTCCCCTAGTCTTGGCTGCTAACAAGTAGCTCCTCAAATTTATAGCTGCCGGTAGGACATAGCCCTGGTTATAATCGGTATGTTCACCAATGATATTTATTCTGCCAGGAGCTGAAGATATTATTTGAGGAGGTGATTTAAAAATTTTCTTAAATTTTTGAATTAAAGCTTTATTCATCAAATTGCATCTGGATTTTAAAGGTAAAAAAAGGAAAATGTCAAATTAACCTAACATCTTACTTTCATTTATGCGGCTCTAGGACGAAAAGTGGGGTAATATATATAATAGCCAGCAGACGGAGTCAGACCTTCATAAGTTTCATAAATTATGCTTCTC
>Ga0190349_1000085_pt1 | contig 34126 bp, 26 predicted proteins | sample 48721378_MG_FD_179798 | JGI IMG/M metagenome (GOLD analysis project Ga0190349, IMG submission 179798) | Hydrothermal vent microbial mat bacterial communities from Southern Trench, Guaymas Basin, Mexico - 4872-13-7-8_MG | ecosystem: Environmental > Aquatic > Marine > Hydrothermal vents >...
TTAAAGCGCTAATCCGCGGAGTGAAGTGGGGAGGATCTGGCTCATACTCCCATCGACCCAAGGCCTCGGCTAAAGTGTGAATTGCTGATTTCTTGGGTTTTAAATGACGTAAAATATCTTCTGTCTGGCGGCCATTACTGACAATCAAACCTTGGTTAACAATTAAAGCGGGATAGACTAAGAGTTCTAAATTCGTTTCATTAATTTTGTCTCCTGAAGTGGGAATTGGCTTAACCCAGGCTGTGGTTTGACGAGAAGTTGATTCCACTTCAATTCGTCTAGCTTGCGAACTTGGACTACGCCCTGTGACCGCATAGATTATGATGTAATATAGGTCCTTCGGATCTTTACCGATGATAATTAGCCGCCCCGGATAAGGTTTCTTTTTTAACTGATCAATACTCATGGCTTAACTTTCCTTTGTCTATGGTTACTCTTCTCAATGTTAAATTGAATTCATTACTGGTTTTTTCTCAAGAATATATTCGTCTCTTCGAGTAAACCTCAAAAAAAATTACTCTTAAAATTAACATATAAATTACTCAGGGTCAAAAGATGACCAACTTGCTGTTTTTAACTGTTTTTAAATTGGGAAAGGCCGGGGAGAGAGGGAGCAAGCCAAAATAAGGTGCAAACTACTGTCTTTTTCAAGCCAAAATAATATCCCGGCTACCATTTTTCTCCAGAGGCCCGCCAGGAAAAATGGTAACAGGCACTCTATTAGCCAGTTGTCTTAATTATGAGCCAGGCCAAAATAATGTCCCGGCCATCATTTTTCCCCACCCTCTTGTCAGTACTTACGGCTTCCTCGAAAAATTTGCTTAGCGAGAAAAAATCAATTAGAATTTTCTTCTCTTCTGGCGGCGATATCAATCAAGGAGAAAGACCAATGCAACATATTTTTTTCCCCCAAAAAGCCTACAAGAACCTTGAGTTTCTCTCTTCCGAAGAAGCTCGCATTTTGAGAATTCTCAGTGAATATTTAGAGCCACTTACTCGACTAGCCAAGCAAAAAGTGCACACGACGATTCTTTTTCTGGGCTCAGCCCGGATTGATCCTGAAGATAAATCTCACCCCCTCTATCGTTATTACTGGGAGGCAGAAGAGCTTGCTTATCGACTAGCCCGCTGGGCCATTAAACTTAAGCCCAAGGGTAAAAACTTTGTCATTTGTACTGGAGGGGGGCCAGGAATTATGGAAGCCGCCAACCGGGGGGCTCAACGCGCCGAAGGAAAGTCCATCGGCATGAACATTTCGCTTCCCCATGAACAATTTCCCAACACCTACATTTCCCCCGAGTTGAGTTTTGTCTTTCACTATTTTTTCATGAGGAAATTTTGGCTTTCTTACCCCGCTAAGGCGGTGGTGGCTTTCCCGGGAGGCTTTGGAACTTTGGATGAATTATTTGAGCTCTTAACCCTGGTCCAAACAGAGAAAATCAATCAGAATGATTTAATTATTCTTCTCTATGGCGAAGATTACTGGCGAAAAATAATCAATTTTGACGAGCTGGTTAAAAATAAAACCATTTCGCCGGAGGACTTGAAAATCTTCACCTACAAATCAACTCCTGAATCTGCCTTTCGCTTCCTGAAGGGGCGGTTACAAAGATTTCTTACGCCCGCAAATAAAATCCAATCAAACTTTCCCCCACTAATCTCGCCTTAATCCAATTTCACAAACCAAAGTCAAACTCAAAAACCTCTCCTTTTAACAAGGCAAACTAATGGCCAAAGTAGAGATTATCAACAGCAATAGAGTTACAGTTCACCCTCAATCAAAAATGATCGGGGTATACCCTAGTTGAAAAAGACGCTGGGCTACTTGATGGGCTTCACTGGCGCTGGTACAGCGTATCCGAACTCGATAGTAAACAGCTTGCTTCGTTTTAAAAACAACGATAATCACGTTTTTAAAAGACCGTTTAAGCAACTCATCTCTTAAGCGGTGGGCATTCTCCTGCTTGATAAAAGCCCCCACTTGGACAAATAACTTCCCTTCTTTTTCCTGGGTTAATATTCTCCTGGCCTTTTCGGGACGAGGCTTCTTCTTTCCACTTCCCCATTCAACAATTTCAATGCGCACCGGGACCACCCCATCTTTAACCATATCAATTGCCTTAGCGGCGGCATAAGAAAGATCGATTATCCGGCCGCGAATAAAAGGACCCCGATCATTTATCCTGACTTCCACCGACTTGCCGTTTTTAAGATTAGTGACCATAACTTTAGTCCCAAAAGGAAGGCTCCGGTGGGCAGCGGTTAAATCATACATATCATAAATTTCCTTGCTGGCCGTGGCTCGGCCATGAAAATCATTTCCATACCAGGAAGCCATTCCCGTCTGAACTCCGGTGGCTTCAGGAAGCTGAATTCGAGCACAGGCATAAAGCAAGATTATTATTACCAAAAGAAGAGCAATTTGTCGGCCTAACTTAAAAACCATAATTAACCTTTTCTATTATACAGCTCTAAAATTTCTACTTAACCCTAATCGCGTTTGAAAAGATAAGCTGATTCCTTGAATTGGTTTTTAACTCCATCATGAACGGCATATTTTCTACCTTGCCACATCGTAACTCCTGCATACTCGCCCTTTTTGTTTATTAAATAGAAATTCAAGTCAAACCGAGGACGACCCTTATCATCAATTCTTTCCGGCCACAGCCGCGCTTTTTCAGCAACTATCTTGAGGACGCGCAAGCCTGCTTCTTCGGGAGATAACCCTTGTCCCATGAAATTAACACACTGAAAACTAGCCAAGGTTAAGAGATTCGCCTCACCTAATCCTGTTGAGCCTGCGGCGCCAATATTGTTATCTACATAGAGCCCCGCACCAATGATTGGAGAATCACCAACTCGCCCCGGAATCTTGAAGAAGAAACCACTGGTGGTCGTCACTCCGGCCAGGTTTCCTTGAGCATCCAACACGCAGCAATTGATGGTTCCATGAGAAGAAACATAATCTTGTAGTTCTTTCTCTAGTTCGTCTGACTTGGGGGGATACCAATAATCGCGGTCCGAAAGAATTTCCTTGCGGCGCAACCAAATGCGTCGGGACTTCTCAGTGAGCAAGTTCTCTTCTTTAAAGCCATGAGCCCGGGCAAATTTTAAAGCTCCTTCTCCAACTAGAAGAACATGCCCTGTTCGTTCCATTACCAGCTTGGCCACCAGTGAAGGATTCTTAATATTGTGGAGAGACGCTACTGCTCCTGCATTGTGAGTCGGGCCATGCATAACTGAGGCATCCAGTTCAACAACACCTTCTTCATTAGGTAATCCCCCATAGCCAACGGTAATATCGTCTGGGTCATTCTCGACAATATTCACGCCGGCAATGGCCGCATCTAAAGGATCAGCTCCCTGTTTAAGCAACTCCATGGCTTTTTCTGTAGCCCGCAGTCCATTTCGACTGGAGATGGCGATCATCCGACCGGTAGGTGATGTTGTTTGAAGAGATGAAGAGTTGGTTTCCCTTCTCATCATCCCTGCTTCCAATTTGAAGGGCAAAAGAGACGTAGCTCCAAAAACCACCGATGACTTCAAAAAGTCTCGTCGAGAAAACATTTTTTTTAGCATTTAGACTCCTTTCTAGTCATTGTTTTTAAGATAATATCCTTTTCGAAAATAAAGTTTTCTGAGCATTAAATCCGGCTCAGTAAAAATAATTTTATCCTTTGCCCCATCCTATCATTTTCCATCTATTCAAAAATAGCCTAACTAAAACTCTATTGTAATCTACCAAGTTGAGCACAATCAAATCAAGCTCAAGTTTTACCATCAGCAGCTCTTTTTCTTAATCTCCATCTTTAACGCCAATCGATGATAATAAAAAAGGGATAAAATTAAAAGCTGCTCAACAGCGCAACAAGAGGCCTCTTTAACTTATTTAATTAAATTTCATTTTATAGTAAAACATGGACAAGGGGCGGAAGCAGGGAAAGTGGATATGTCTGATTATTTACTTTTTATTTAGCACTAAAACCTGTCCGGGTAATTTCCCGGTGTAGTTCTCGTTATCAATCACCATCTCTCCATTAATCACCAGATAACGAACTCCTCGGGAATATTGATGGGGATTGGAAATAGAAGTCTTGATCTTAATATGTTTCAGGTCAAGGAGCACCAGGTCAGCTTTGGCCCCTTTTTTGATCCTTCCCCGATCAGGCCAACCCATTATCTCTGCTGCCAAGGCGGTCTGAGATCGAATAGCCTGTGGAAGAGAAATTGTTTTTCTCTCCAGGACATACTTCTTTATCTTGTGGAGAAAAGTCGAATAAGAGCGAATATGGGTCAGACCGATACCATAAAAAGGAGCTACTCCATCACTTCCTGTACCTACCCACTCTTTTTCCATGATGTATTCGATGTCTTTTTCGCTCATCTGGAGGGGGATACACTTGGCCCCCATCATTTCCAATTCCACCGCTGTTTTTCCGACCGATTGTTTTTTCATGGTGGCAATTTCTCTAATTGATCTTCCTTCATACTTCTTCTCCACACATACCCCAACAATAAAGTTTTCGGCGCCGACTAACTCCTCGATGTAGTTTTCAACTTCTTGATAAATCTTGGCTGCCTCTTGAGGATCTTGGAGCCTCTTGTAAAAAAACATTCTTTCGCGCGGATTTTCTGGCCCTTGAAAATACTCAGTGGAAAGGATGGAGCGGCCAATATATTGAACCAATCTTTCCCGGGAAAGGGAGCGAAGAAACTGCCAGTGATGCTCATGGAAGGGAATGTAGGGCGTTGTTTTTTGGTAAAGATCAATAAGTTCCTTATCGCTGAGATGGCCGAAGATATTATCAATATCCCGATTAGTTAGCCTTTCTTGGCCTTCTCCTCGCCAAGTAGAGATCGGAATTAAGGACCGATAGGGATAACCACTGGAGAACCGAAAGGGATATTGGTCGGCAGTAATCTCAAGGTCCCGCGCTCTAGCTTTTTCAATCAACTCACATGCCTGCCGGACAAGGCCCCAGTTTTTCCGTCCCATAACCTTAAAGTGAGAAATGTGAGTTTGAACACCTGCTTTTTCGGCAATCTCGATGGCTTCTTTGACTGCTTCCAGGAGTTGATCTCGCTCATTACGGATATGGGTGTGATATATTCCCCCATAGGAAGCCACCACCTTGGCCAGCTCAATGACCTCATCGGTTTTAGCGTAACGCCCGGGAAGGTAAATAAGGCCGGTGGACATCCCATAAGCTCCTTGCTCCATGGCTTCTCTGACCAGCTCCTTCATTCTTTCCAATTCTACGGGCGTTGGAGCTCGATTCTCATCGCCCATGACTAACCGGCGCACCGTGCCGTGGCCAATTAGGAGAGCAGCATTAGGGCCAATCCCCTCTTCCCGCCACCGTTTAATTTGATCTTCGGCTTTTTCAAAAATCGGCCAGGCACTGGAACCACATTGCCCGACAACAACGGTGGTTACTCCTTGCTTCAGGTAGTTAAGACAAGCTCTGTTTTCGGGAAAATACATTCCTCGATCAACATGGGTATGAAGATCGATAAAACCAGGAGTCAAATAAAGGCCTCGGGCATTTATGGTTCTTTTGGCTGTACCTTTGATCTTCTTGGCCACTTCGACGATCAAATCACCTTTAACCGCTACATCTGCCTGATAAGGTGGCTGCAAAGTACCGTCAACAACGGTCGCCTTGGTGATTAATAAATCATAATCAGGTAACGAACTTTGGAGAAAGAAACCAGCAGAAAAAACCAGGCAAAGGACAAATAAAAGAAAAAACTTTACCTGCCAAAAAGCTTTTAACTTCATAAAACCTCCCTCCCCATAATTTTTATTCTTTTTCTATCGTCATTAAAATGACTGCCAACTTTATTTTGTAATTCTTTACGATCTTAATTTCATGGCCAATATTTCTCTTTAAATCCTGATCTTAACCGATCCAAATTTCACACTTGAAAAATCGAGTAGGTTCTATCCGTTTCTTAAAAAAAAGCCTCCCTTTTATTTTTAGGATGTATTTCCAATTTATATTTTTCTAAGTAATTTCTATTTATCAAGCTTTTTTTTATCTACTTTTAATCCTTAATTATTTCCTTGACAAACTTTGCCAACCCCGCCAACCTAATTCTACTCGATTATCCACTCCTTAGCTTCGTCCATCTTCAGGTAACTTGGCCTAATTAAGCCTCATCCAAGAAAAAAACGTCTTCAAGCCAAGAAAAAAACGTCTTCGTTTACTTGTTTTCATTCAATCTTTTTTCAAATTTATGAAGAAGTTCAGTGTAGTAGTTGGAAAGATCGATTTCTTGGCCCTCGATAAAGAGATGCTTGACATGCCGTTTTATTTCCAGGATATCTCCATCAGTAAGAACGATATTGGCTAATTTTCCTTTTTCTAAACTCCCCATCTGGTCAGCCACACCAAATATCTCGGCTGGATTAATGGTCACGGCTTTAAGTGCTTCTTCCGCCTCCAGGCCAAAGGCCACGGCTTTGGCGGCATGCCAGGGCAAATCTTTAGCCACGCTAGCACTTTGAGAGGAAAAGGCAATTTTAACTCCAGCTTTAACTAAAGCGGCCGGATTACGATAGAGAGCATCATAACCATCTTCCCACCGCACGGGCATGTTGTAAAGGGAGTCAAGGACAACAGGCAAGCCTGCCTGGGCAATCTCATTAGCCACTTTCCACCCGTCGTGAACTCCAAAAAGAATAGCTTTGAGCTTTTCCTCCTTGACGAGCTTGATAACTTGTTTAATATCGTTTTCAGCATAAACTGAAATCATGACTGGTAATTGCCCTTGAACCACTGGTAGCAAGGCTTCCAGTTTCTCGTCAAAATCAGGATAAGGAAGAAGGGTGTTTTTTTGCGCCGCCAGGCGTCTTTTTTCATAATAGCGGGCCTCCGCGAAGAGCTTCTTTAGCTGGTTTATCTTTTTGGAAGTGGAAACTGAAGGCTTGCTTTGACGCCGGAAGCTTCTTCTGGGCATTGGAAATTGGATATGCATGGCCACTGGGCCTTTCACCACTAACTCGCCCGGGGTCCAGCCATTCAACTTAATAAGACCGCTCATCCCAGAAATCAACCCCCCGGTGGGAGCTACCAGCGCACAAGTAATCCCATTAGCCCGGGTGATGGGGATGTGGACAGAATCGGGACGAAGAGCTTCGTAAGAGTTGGCTTGGGGATTAATATCTCCGGTTTCCCTAGTGTCAACCGTAGCTCGCACACTACTAATTTCCTGGATCCCCAGAAAAGAATAGCCGTCAATTAACCCTGGATAAGCTCTTAAGCCTTGGGCCTCAATCACCTTTGCCTCGGAAGGAATATTGACATTCGGGCCAATATCGGCGATTAACTTGCCTTTAATGAGAATAATTCCGTTAGGAATCTCTTCACCCGTGACCGTAATTATTTTGGCTCCCTTAATGGCGATAACCTGTTCAGGTTGCTGAGCAATCAAGAAAAGAGAGTTAATTACTAACCAACTCAAAATGACCACGCCAAAAGTAATGGCTTTGCGATTGAATTTGGTCCTGCTAGAAAAGAAATAAGAGCTAAAGTTGCTCAAGCCAGGCTTAATATTCACTCTGGATACCATTTTTTTTATCCCCGTTTTCATCTTGAGATATCCTTTCATTTCAGGCCTCCCTTCGGAGTTTTCTTTTCAGCTTTTTCTTTTTTCTTCTGCTCCTTTTTCTTTTGTTCTTCAAGATATTTTGCGCGGTCAAAATAAATCTCACCTTCGATGATGGTTTTTTCACATCTGGTGAAAGCACTTAAAGGATGTTCCTTGAAAATGGCGATATCCGCATCTTTGCCTACCTCCAGGCTACCAACTCTTTTTTCTACTCCCAACTGAATGGCCGGATTAATGGTAATGAGTTTCAAGGCTTCTTCTTCGCTTAAATCGCCATAACGCATGGTTTTGGCGGCATCATTAAATAACCGCCGGATACGCTCACCACTGTCAGAATTTATCGACACGAGAACGCCATTTTTAGCACAAAACGCGGCCATGTAAGCTATTCCTTGGTAAGCCTCCATTTTGTAAGCCCAACTATCGGCAAAGACCGAAATGCCAATTTTCTCGGCCGCCAATTCTTTGGCTATTTTGTAAGCTTCCCAAGCATGCTCAAAAGCGCCTATTTTAAAGCCAAATTCCTTGGAGAGCTTGATAAACTCTAAGGTCTCATCAGCTTGGTAGGTGTGACAGCGAGCAACCATCTTTCCCTCCATCATTAAAACTAAAGGTTCAAGGCGCAAATTGCGGCGGGGGGGGAGAAGAAAAGAAACCAGCTTTTTGTTCTTCTTCAACTGATTATAACGCTTCCATTCCTCCATATAAGCCCGGGCTTTCTCGAATTCACGGCGAATAATGGCCACCACGCCCATCCTAGTTTGCGGGTAACGAGGATTGGCCGAAACCACCATCATGTTAGCTCGTTTGGGATTCTCGCCCAAGGCAAACTTAAGAGTCCGATAGGCGTAGGGAACATACATATCCTCGGCTGTCTTCCCCCATTTTAGCTTGAGGACCACATTTTCACCACCGATGGGATTGGCACTGCCATGCATGGTATGAACCATGGTTACTCCCCCAGTTAAGGCGGTGTAAATAGAAGTATCCTCGGCATTAATCACATCTTTCATCCGCACTTCAGAAGAAATGGCTACGGAACCTTCATTGGTACCACTAAGAGCAATGTGAGTGTGAGAATCGATAATACCAGGCATTACATAAAGGCCAGTGGCATCAACAACCGGGATTCCTTCCGGAGGGGCAAGGTCTTGGCCAATTTGCCTTATTTTCCCATCAATAATCAGAATATCACCACCACTAATAATCCCCTTGGTGATGGTCAGGAGCGTTCCGTTCTTGATGAACAAATCCTGGCCTGCCCACCCAGGAGTTAAGAGCAAGCCTATAAAAACAATGACTAAAACAACAATCTTTTTCATTTTCTCCCTCCTTTAGCGCGCATCAGGAATTCGCGTGGCCGTCATTTCGGCGCTGCCGCCGGCAAAAGAAATTGTCCCCCTTATCTTGTCTTTGGAAGCTTCGCCTTCAAAAGTCAATTCCATATCTTGTCCCATGATATTAGCCATGATAACCATGGTTAGCTTATTACCGCTTAATGTGCCCTCACTTATTTCCCAATTACCCATCTCGCTAGCAATCATACCGGAGACCTTATTTCCTTCTTGGGTGAGTTCCCAAGTCGATTCCAACGTTCCCATTTGACTAACTAGGGAGGCCTTCCAGTTTCCGCTAAGATTAACGGCCGCTGCTTTTCCAGTTGACTTGGCCTCAGCAGTTTTAACTTCAAAGGATAGACCGTCGACAAAAACCCTTCTGACTTGGCAATCAGCAGTAAAGAGTTCCCCTTTAGTAAGAATAAGATTTGCTATTTTACCTGGTTCAATGCTTCCCAAGTAAGAATCAACACCAAAATAACGAGCAGGAATGATAGTTAATGCCTTGAGCGCTTCCTCAGCAGGCAAGCCGGCTTCTACAGCTAGCCGGACATTCTTCAAGAAATCACCTGGTTTAGAAATTTTTCCCGAGACTAGAGCAAAAGAAATTTTTTCTTTTTGAAGTTCAGCCGGGTTATGGGGATAAATTTCTTTTTCTGCCTCCTTTTTTAATTCCTCGCCCATATTAGCATACCGACTAGTAATAGGAGGTTTAAAATCTACGCTCACCAAAAGAGGCCGCCGGGCTTTCTTGACCCAATCAATTACTCGCCAAGCTTCATTGGCCCCGGCAATATATCCATTCAAATCAAATTCTTCAATGAGTCGAATTGCTCGCTTAATATCTTCTAAATTTGCACAATTAAAAATTACCGGCTTTTTTTCAATAACGTAAGGTAACAACCTCTCGAGAAAGGCATCATATTTAGGCCGGCTAACTTTATCTGGATAGCGGAGAAAAGTCTTTTTCTGAAGATCATAATGTTGGGCATCGTAGAAAGATTGGCGGAAAAGGGCCACTGTGCCCATCAAGCTAGAGGGATAAGAACCACGAGCCGTGGTAAAGTAGAGGTGCAAAGCAACTTTATCTTGAAGAACCATGGCAGGTAACTTCTCCCCATTTAAATTGAGTAGCGCACTGAGGCCGGCAAAAATTTGCTGCGGAGGTGAAACCAGGATGGTGGTAATTCCTGCCCGGTGAAGGGAATCAAGAGTGGTTTTCTTAAACTTGAGATTTTCTACCACCAGGAATCCTGTTTTATCCCAGGACCTTTCTTCGGGAGGAGAAGCAGCCATCATTCTCGATTGGCGTTGGGCAGTCGAAGGAGAAGTACTCTCGAGGAAATACTGAGTGTAAGCATCGATTAATCCGGGGTAAGCCTCCAATTCCTTGGCATCAATAACTTCGGCATCTTCAGGGATTGAAATTTTCTCCGCTGGTCCCGTCGCTTCAATTTTCCCGTTGCGGATGATAATCGTGCCCTTGTCAATAGGAGTACCGTTAACTGGATGAATTCGGCACCCAACCAAGGCATAAGTGGGTTTGACCACTTCTCCAAATAGAGGAGCCGCAATCAATCCCCACACAAAGAAAAAGATTAAATAATTCTTAAGGACTCGCATGGGCCTCCTTTCATCAGGAAAATTTGAGTTGATTTATATTTAAAAATTGACCTGATTTTTTTTTAACCCCATTTTCAAGAGCCGTATTTTACCAAATTTTAAAACGAGGAAACAATAAATTTCTGCATGTCTGGTGGACAATTCGACTATTATTCTTAGCTAAACCTAATTAAACCTAAATCCGAACATAAATGATTAAACCGGGAAAAATGGCGACAGGCCCGATACTAGGGGGTTGTCTGGCTAATAATCCAGGCCAAAATAAGGTGCCAGTCAGCATTTTTCCTCTATTTTTTAGCCTGAATAATTCATAAGAAAAGCTGTTTCCCTTCATAACGTATTGATATATAACACGTTAGAACAAAAAGAAAGAGAAATCAGCCATGAAAGATTGGACTAATCACAGGCTAAGATTTTTGGCTGTTCTTGAATCAATTTTTCTTGTTTTTTAAAATTTATGAATAAATCAAGCTAGATTAATTTTTCTCTTCCCTAAAGAAAATTCTGAACGTGAATCGAAAGCATCTCCAACCCAAGGATGTAAAAACAGAAAAAAAATCCCAAAACTTTGAGAGAGGAAAATTGGAAGACACATACCCCCAAGACAAGTTGTCCTCAAGTAAATAATCAGGTATATTATGGAGCTTGTAATAACTTTTAATTCTAGGAAAAAAATTAGGTTTTGTCCCCAAGTGACGGGAATGAGTTACTACGTTAAGGCGAAGGAAAATGTCTCCGCTTCGGTCGAGATTTTAAAATGCTAACCAAAAAACTAATAATTGAAATTGTCAAAGCCAAGATTATGCTCCAGTTAAATGCCTCCCCATCTTCGTCTCCTCAGGCAGGTCTAAAACCGATTATAGATCCCCCCTTAGAAGTGCCTTCTCTTTCCACCACTTTTCACCAGGTAAAAATACTTCCCCAAGATCAGGATATTCAACAAGTAGATGGCCAAATCAAAGTTGAAGATATGCCTGAAGAAGAAAATCTTTTATTCCGCCGCGAAGAAGAGTTTCTTCTTTTGAGAGGACCAATCTCATTTTGGGAAGAAAAATGTTCAGATAAACGTTACACTCTTGGCGGTAATTTGGGACTTTTGTATCGCTTCGTTCTTTATCTTCTCGAAAAAAAACACTCTCTCTACAGCCTTCATGCTTGTGCCCTCTATGATGAAGAAGAAAATCATCTTTGGGTAATCGCCGGGGGAGCCGGAAGCGGTAAGACTTGTTTTCTTTTGCGGGGGTTGGAAGCAGGCTTAAAACTTTTCTCGACCGAAACAACCCATTTCCAGCTAAGAAAAGACCAAGTCACTTGGTTTAAAGGTTCTCTTATCGATAATGTTCGACAGCAAACCTTGGAAAAACATTTTCCCCATTTTCTCTCCGTTTTCTCTTGTCCCCATTCTTCTCCTTATAAAGACAAGGTGGCTATTAATCTTTCTTCTTTTCAAACTTCCTTTAACCAAGTAACTAACTTAAAAAAGGTCATTTTTATCTTTCCCCATCTTGAAGAAGGGTGGCCCCAAAGAAAAGAAAAACCCATCACCAGTTCCAAGAAGCTGGCCCAGCTTATCTACGCTAACCTCTCCTCCAAACTTAGCGAATCGATTATCCTTTACGATTCCCTCCCGATTAGTGGTTGGGATGAACCTGCTCTAGCCCAAAAGAGATGGGAAAACGTTAAAACCTTATTGACCAACCTAACCCCCATTAATAGCTTATCCATCCTAAGCTCTCCTGAGCAATGTTGGGGAGAACTATTAACGATCAGGTAAAATAGACCAGTAGCCCTTGAATTTGGTTATTAACTATAAGAGAGAGAGGAGTAATGGATTGATTGATGGATATAAGAGAAGAACTAATTTTGGAAAATGTGGAGCAGGCAGATAGACTGATAGAGAAACAACCAAGCAGAAAGAAAGAAAGAAAGAAAGAAAGAAAGAAAAAAAAATAATAATAAAATTAAAGGAGAATAAAAATGTCAAAAGCATGGGATGGAGTAATCAAGATACCTATTTCTGGTCGTTCATCTAAACCACGTACTACTGGAATAACCATGATCATTGATAAAGGTCTTGGCTTGGAGCGAGTCAGTGACCTTTTGGAAACGGCCGGTGACTATATCGATATAATTAAGCTAACTTTCGGCACCTCGGCTTTTTACGATGAGGACTATCTGCAAAGAAAAAACAAGTTAATCACTTCTTATGAGGTCGACGTTATGCCCGGGGGAACTTTCCTCGAAGTGGCTTATTGGCAAGATAATCTCTCTTCCTACTTGAAAAGGGCCAAAAAGTTAGGCTTCACCGCCATTGAAGTTTCTGATGGAACCATTGATATTCCCCTTCCCCATCGTCAAGAAATCATCAAGCAGGCTTTAGACCAAGGATTTAAAGTTATCACTGAAGTGGGTAAAAAAGACCCCAAACAAGCTCTGCCTATCTCGTTAACTCATGAACTGATTAACACTGACGCTGAATCAGGAGCCTTTAAAGTTATTATTGAAGCCCGTGAAGCTGGCCGCGGGGTAGGCATTTACGATTCCAGTGGCCAAATTAAGGAAGATGAAATCGACAACATTGTGGCCGGGGTAGATAATCCTGAAATTCTTCTTTGGGAAGCCCCCCTTAAAAATCAGCAACAAGCATTGATTATGCGCTGGGGGGTCAATGTCAATTTAGGCAATATCCCGCCGGATGAAATTCTGGCCCTCGAAGCCCTTCGACAAGGTCTGCGCGGCGATACTCTGCGCCAGGCTTACCGGCAGGGACAAGATAAAACATAAAGGAAAATTGGTTATTCCTCCTTTTTTTGAAGGAGCCAGATGAGGACCTCGTGTTCACCTTTGGAAACTTCAAATTTTAAAGAATCGCCATCAAATACTTTGGTGACTTGTCCATCCACCCGGAGCTGATATTTCCCTTCCACTAGAAAACGAACCTTCACTTCCAGGTCATCTAACGATTTAATCTCAAAAGAGATTTCGTTCTCCGAGTAAAGGAAATGCCGAAAAACAGCTGGACGATTCGTTTCGATAATTTTTTGGCCTTCTTCTTTTAGTTCTAACCCTTTTTTACCCACTCGCACCTCATAGTGGCGTCCCTGGATGGCCACCCGCTGAAGGCGGCCCCTTTTTTCAGGGCGTAAGATGCCAAAGCGAAAACCTTCCCAAGGAGTAAAATCAATGTACTCCTCAAGACCAATCAAGGCAAAAAGAGGCCCCCAGCTCTGATAACGTTGTCCCCCTGCCTCGCCAGTGCGAGAATCATAATTTTCAGGACATAATTGATAATTCTTCCAAGTGCGAAGGAAAAGATCAACACTTCTCTTAGCCATTTCTGAGGCCACGACATCAAATCTGTAGGCTTTAAGTCCTTGATAAACCAGATAGTTAGTGGGTGGCCAGATGGTGCCTCGCCAATACTGCTGATCAGAAAAAGCAGGGTCATCACGGGAAATGGTGGGAACCACAAAATCTCCCCAATACTCATCAGGATTACGCAAATGCCTGATCATCTTCATGGCTCGGTCTTGATCTGGTATTCCAGCTATTAGGGGATAAAAATTAGAAGCAGCTTTTCTCCGGGAAAATCGCCCGTCCCAATGGCGATCGAAATAAAAATTTTCGAGATCATCCCAGAGTTTTTCATTGATTAGTCTTTTCATTTCCTCATATTCTCGCAAATAAGCAGAATATTCCCGCCGCAAACCCAAGGTTTTGGCAATTTGGGCTAAACACCAAGCATCAAGAGCGTAAAGGGAATTCAAATCGAGACAATTCATGGTCATCGTTCCCGTTTGGTCATTATACCCGGCTTCATCCCAGTTGGGTAAATCATCTTGACCCGACTCCCACATTGCCCGCTGTTTTCCAGAAACTCCTTTTTCCCAGGAAGGCACAAAAGAGGGAATTAACTCTTCGTCCGAGCCCCATTCTAGAAGGCCGTCTTGGTTACCATCCCGACGAGGTCGGCCGTTGCGGAGAGCTTTCCAGAAAGCATGCCATTTCTTTAAGTAGGGATAGGCAAACTGAATTATCTCGGAATCTCCAGTTTTCTGGAAAAGTTTCAAGGTTACATAAGCTCCCACTGGAGGTTGACTGCGATCAGCAGCTCCCGAAAAGCGTCCTCGCCAATTGGGGATATTACCGTTGGGATACTGAGTTTGGAGAACAGCTTTAAGAACATCCTTGGCTAACCGAACACTTTCAACTGAAAGCTCAAGAGAGTTAAAAAATGAATCCCATTCAAAAATAGTCCAGTGATCGGATTCTGCCTTTGGGCTAGGAAAAATCCATCTTCTTCCAGCAGGAGTGTAGAAGCGATGATGTCCGGCCTGATACAATACCATCCAGAAAATATTGTTGGTAATCGCCTCGTCAACGTCTTCGTAGAGCCCCTTAACTCTGACTCTCTTTTGGTCATAATTATTTTTTTCATCGCGCAGAAATTTTTCGATTACTTTGGCTCTTTTATAGCGATAAAGATGATCGGTGAGAATCCGAATATCCTGGCCTACTCCGGCCACAAAATAAATCATGTTATCTTCCTGGGAGGGAAAGGCTAATACTTCTTCGCCTTTTTCTCCCCGAAAACGATCCCCTTGACGATGGGTCCAGAATAGATATGACCACTCCCCACTTGTTCCTTGAACTTGCCCATCGCTTTGGTGGCGATAATTACCGGTAAGATCCCAAGGAAAATAATGAATGATTTCTACAGTAGTATACTTAGGTGCTTCGATCCGGCCGATGACCGTCCGTTCGTCTCTTCGCGACCATTCCAACGTTAAAGTATCTGACTTTTTCGGGGGTTTTTTCAGAATAGGCGTTTCCCGTCCTTTGCCAAAAGGTAAGCTTAAATCAAATTTAACCCGGGCATATTGCCCATCGGGTGAATGAGGGCCCACCTCAGCTACCAAAAATAGTAAATCAATTCCATCGGCTCTCTCTTCGTCGCGTTTAACTCGAAGGCGAAAAGCAAAAGCATTGCCCGGTGAAGGAGCTAAAACTAGGCCGGCCCAGGCCGGGGCATCCAACGCGCCGATGTAAATGTCTTTCCAAGGATAAAATATTTCCGCCTGGAGCCTAAAATTGTTAGGTACCAATAGCCAGAAGAGAATTAGTAAGGCCAAAAAGGCGCAGCGGCGATTGGATATTTTCGGAAAAAGAAAACTATTCAGATAGCTAACCATTTTTCCTTTTTACTTTATTTTTTATCAAGTTTATTATCAATTGCTTATCTAATAATATCCAATGTGGAACTAAATTTCTAGGTTAAATTTAATAAGATTTTTTCTTTTTTCCCTTTTTAAAGGCATTTCCGGCAAAAAAATTGAACCTGATTTCAACGCTGGAAAGGTCAACTGCAATGCCGGACTTCTTTTCCTCAGGGAATTTGTTGAAGAGCGGCTAGATCTGATCAGCAAAATGGCTGGCTCTTTGAAAGACTGGTACCGTCCCCGTTATGTCAAACATTAGCTTCTCTAGTTTTTCAGGCAGAAGATTTTCCAGATTGCTTGTGGCTATGAAGACAGCAACGACAACAAGGCCGGAATTCCTTCTAAATTGCGAGAGCAAAATATTAATTTTTCAGGGGAAGTTTCGAGAATTTTTAACATTGACCAAATCTTTTTAGCTGTGTTATATAAATTGACCTCAGTTAAATAATGAAATTTTCATTAATCTGGATTATAAGAACAATTCAGCTTAATAAATCCAATTAGGAGAGGAAATGATGTTAAAAAAGGTTAAAGTGAGTGTTTTCCCGGCGATAATCATTATGATTGGCCTGAACTTATTTGGCCAAAGTGCCCAGGATGACATGGAAATTGCCAATATGATTCGCAGTGACAAATTCAACTACGTCCTGCCTAAAGCAATGAGAAACAATAATATTGACATGTGGATCATCATTGACAGAGGACGGGGTACAGAACCTCTTTTTCGAGATTTTGGTTATGCCACCAGCAATGGCAATGGTATTTTCATCTTTACCGACCGCGGCGGCGACAGGATCGAACGAGCTGTTCTGGGCGGAGAACCTGAACTCCTCATGGAGAGTAGGCTTTACGATGTTTTTGACAGCATCGAAAATTTAAGATCATTCGTGGCCAAACGGGATCCGAAACGGATCGCTGTTAATATATCATCCGCTAAAAAACTCTCTTTGCCAGAAGGACGCCATCTTTTTGATGGCCTTTCCCACACCGATTACCTCAACCTTAAAAAAGCGTTAGGCGAACCATATGCTTCGCGCTTGGTTTCTGCTGAAAAATTGATCTCAGACTTTCGTTCAGAGAGGGTGGCTGGGGAAATCATTGAATTTTCCAAAGTTGCTAACATCACTCGACGACTATTGGAACGGGCTTTATCCAATGAAGTTATCACTCCAGGAAAAACCACTTTGTTAGATGTCTGTTGGTGGTTAGAAGAACAGAGAAAAAAACAAGGCCTGGAAAGAGGCTGGTTTCCCACAGTTTTTCTTAGCCCCCCTGATGGTCACGAAATAAGTAACACTGATCGTATCATTCAGCCAGGAGATGTGCTTCAAATCGATTGGGGAATCGGTCGCAATAACTTTTTTACTGATATGAAACGTTTTGCTTATGTCTTGAAAGAAGACGAAAAAGAACTTCCTGGTTGGGCTCAGACGGCATTCGACAATGCCTGTAAAATCCGGGAGCTGATAAGAAAGAATGTCCGTTCAGGGAAAACTGGCCGGGAACAACTGGATAACTTAAAGCAATTAGTAGCTAAAGCTGGATTTGTTTATACCGAGGAAGAACGGCCCAGCAAAGTTAAAGGCGTTGAAGTTAATATCGGCATGCATTCTGCCGGCAATTTGGGCCATGACGTTGGAGCTTCTCTCTTCGAAATTTTTCCCCTGCGCACTAGCTATGTGATTAGACCCAGCAGCATAATTGCCTTTGAGTTTATTGTCTTTACACCTGCAGCTGAATGGGGAGGTAATAAAGTTCCGGTGTGCATCGAAGAAAATGCCCTTATTACCAATCACGGCATTGAGTGGCTGCATCCACCTCAAAATAAGGTATTAATTATCCGGTAGCAAAATAATTATCAGAAATTACAGTTTTTTACCTCTTGCTTCAATGAGCAGAGTTCAACTTAGTCCCCGATCACGATTGCTTCTGTAGTATATACTGTTGCTTTCGAAATAGTGAAATTCACTCCATCAACCACACCTTTCCGCTCTACGCCAATAGCCAATTCAAAGCTCCACTTCCCTGGTTTATAAACATACGGCCCAAAAGACGTTGTTGTAGCTGGAAAATCATCAAACTTTTCTTCTCCTTCACCAGCCATAAAAACACTGACATAGTCCGCTTCAGGATCTTCTTTCCAGGTAAAGGTAATCGGATTGGTTAATGGTTGGCTAAGATCCGGACTGGTAAAGCCATTGTTGGTCAGAAAGGGCAAAGGATTATTAGAACCGGGTTCACCATACCACAATTTAACAGTATCACTCCCCTTCTCATAATCGGCGATAAAAGTGTAAAATCCATCTCCATATAGTTCATATTCCTTATTGGCTATAGCCGCCAATGTCCAGGCCCCTTCATTTCCTTTAAGCTCGAAACCTCGAATTATTTCTATTCCAAACTCAGGATCAATTTGATCAATAGCCGCTTTATCACTCCTCATAACTTTAAAAGATGTTCCCGTAGGAGTAATGATGGTCAGAGATTGCACTTTGAATTCAGGACCTTCTTTTGTTGTAACCGATACCCGCATATCATATTCATCAACCAGTCCATCCTTACTGTCAACTTTAGTATTGGTTAAACCCAGATCAATACTAGAAATTACAGATTTATTATTTTTAACTCCTGAACATGCTGAGACAAAAAAAAGTAACACTATAATCCATAGTTTTACTTTTCTATTCATTTTTTTCCTCCTTATTTTAGAAATAGCATTATTAGAATAATCAATTGTCGTCGACAATTACTAACATATTTTTTATCGATAAGCGAATTAGATTTATAATTAGGTTTTGTCCCCAAGTGACGGGAATGAGTTACTACGTTAAGGCGAAGGAAAATGTCTCCGCTTCGGTCGAGATTTTAACGCCATTCCTTCACCGCCCTTCCCGGCGCCGGCGAAAATGCGCCCGATAAATTCAAACCTTTGGATCTTATTCACTGTTAATATGAGTTTCAAAGTTAATATGAGTTGCAAAACTCTAAACGAGCCGTGCTCAATAGGCGCTCGGCGCCCGAGGCGGCCGGGTTTCTTTGAGGGACGGTTCAGGAAGGCTAAATCTTCAATGTGGCTCCGACCTTCTCCTTCGCCTTTCGTTCGATTTTGTTTTCCGTCACTTGGGGACAAAGCCCAAAAATAACTATTTCTGCCCTTAGCCTGGAGATAAGGGGTAGCTACAATTAAGCTCTGGGAAGACTTTAGCTCCTTAACTTTAGTCCAAAGACATCTTCTTAAGAAGGGAATCCATTCCTGATATACTTGGTAACTGCGTCAATAAAAAGATCCAAATCTTTAAGGGGTGTATAAATGCTAGGGGTAACTCTCATGCCGACGATATCTTGTTGGCCTTTCTCGGGAGCGGGAATCCGCACCGTGATGGTAAAGATTTTATAGTCCTCCAGGAGCTTATCTCTTAATTTTTGCATATCCAGCCCATCCACCGTAAAAGTGCCAATCCCACATGACTGAGCTGGATTATAAGAAGTTAGAACCCGCACGCGAGGGAGTTCTTCCAAGGCTTGGGCCCAATAATTTCTCAAGTAGCGAAGCCGTTCCTCTTTTCGCTTAGGACCAATAGCTTGGTGAAATTCGAGTGCTTCACCGATGGCTAATTTGAGGTACTCAGGTTGAGTACCGACAGCTTCAAATTTGCGGATGTCATCCCCTTGAGGGTCTGAGGCTGGAAATAAAGGCCAAATATCCTTTATTCTCTCTTTTTTAACATAAAGAAATCCGGTGCCAATTGGAGCCATCATCCATTTATGCAAGTTAGCCCCATAAATTTCGCATTCCAAATCTTTCTGTTCAAAAACAAAATGCCCAAAGGCATGAGCTCCATCGATAACCACCGGGATTCCTCTCTGCTTGGCCAAGCGGCAGATGTCCCGGATGGGGAAAATTTGGCCGGTAAGATTGGTAATGTGGCAGACCAGGATCAATTTTGTTTTGGAAGTAATGTGGCGAGCAAATAACTCTGTTAACTGGTCCAAGCTTTGCGGAGGATAAGGAAAAGAAAAAGTTTTCACCTTGATTCCTTCCCTCTTTTCCCGCTGATAGAGAGCATTCTTCATTGATGGATAATCGTGGGTAGTGGTTAAAACTTCATCCCCAGGTTTAAGTTCAAGGCCCAGAAGTGCTATTTGCATCGATTCGGTTACGTTGCGGGTCAGGGCAATTTCTTCGGGTGAACAACCAAAATTCCGAGCTATTTTTCGGCGAATTAGTTCCTTGCGCGGGCGAAGGAATTGCCAAGAATTATAGACCGGGGCCCCATTGGCAAATTCCATGTATCGCTGGGCAGCTTCCACGACAATCCGAGGAGCAGGGTGAACACCACCATTGTTAAGATTGATGATGCTGCGATCGGTATTAAAGGCTTGTTGGACATGAAACCAGAAACTTTCATCCCGAGCTACTTTCTCAGCGGGAGTGGCCGCTACCTCTTCAAGCTTGGCCGCCAACCGAGCTTGAGCATCCCGCTTAGCCAATCCCCATAATCCTAAGCCTCCGACCCCCATGGAAAGGGTTTTAATAAAGTTTCTCCGGGTGGCCATTTTACCTCCTTTTTTAACTTATTCTCTGGATTAAAATCTTCATCTTAGTATTTCTAGATTTAGTTATTATTATTTTTAAAGATTCATTGCCAGAAATTCTCTTTTATTCCTTTTCTCTTTTTTCGTTATTTTTGTTTCTATTTGGGGGGTTTTTATTTTTTCCTTTTTTATTTGTCTCCTTAATTATTTCTATTATCTCTCCTTTTTGTAGGATTATTTTACTTTCTATTCTCTTTAAGGCGGGCATCAAGCCTAAACATTATTTTTGCTTTTGGTGAGGGGGACTATTTACTCTGGTCAATCCCACCAGCGGGCTAGACCGGGCTTGAGGTCGGGAGCCGTAAAAAAAGTCATCTCCTCGAACAGCTAGTTTCTGAGCAAGCTTCGAAGATCGGGTAATTTCCCGTACCACTCGGTGGAAAAAGTTATTCTCCTTGCTGTAAGGACAAACAAAAAGACAGGTAGCGCAATCCGTTCCCACCTGCCGCCAAAACCGATAACAAGCCTCCCGATCGATCACCCAGCGGGTAACACCATTATCAATTTGCCGTTCACCTTTGGAAATTGCCTGGGCCGGGCAACATCGGGCACACTTGAGGCAAGCGGCACAAAAATCTTGGACCCCAAAAGACACAGGTTTGTCAGGAATTAAGGGTAAATCGGTAGTGACAACTCCTAACCGCACTCGAGGGCCGTAAGGATAGGTAATAATAATCCCTGATCGCCCCAGCTCCCCCAGCCCCGCCTTCCAAGCTAAAGGAGGAAGCATTACCTGGTAATTACTCCCGGCAATATGAGCTCGAGCCGAATACCCTAGTTTCTGAATTGTCTTAGCTAACACAATTGAAATGTGAGCCGCTTCGGTATATCTTTTTGACGTCTCGACCACCACTGGAGCTTGGGGGGCATTGGCAACCATGGCTAAGTCCATCTCCACCGCAAAAACTATCGCATAAGGATGTTGGAGCGATATCGGTTGGCCATATGGCTCTGGTCCCCGGCCTACATGACTATAGATAAAAGAATTCTCCACGGCCGCTACCCCACATAACTTAGCCCCCAAGTAAAGAGCCAATCTTTTGACCATCACCGTGGCTCTATCGGGAGGAAAAGTAAAGCGGGAGGACAACGGCGGTTGTTCAACTAGAGTTAATAGCTCTTCTATAAAATCAAACTCAGCTTCCGCCAGAGCAAATTCCCAAGGAGATTTCTCCCAATAGCTTCGATCTAGTAAATCTGGCAGACGGCGAATTTCTTCATCACGAGAACGAAGATGCTCATGTTGATGGTAGTATTCTTCATATAAAGGAGAATCTTTCTCTAAATCAAAGCGAGCAAAGATTACATCTCGCTCGTCAACTCGAGCCGGCAAAGAACTAACTTTAATTGTCCCTCGCGGGGCAGGACTCACTAAAATCAGGAATATCGTCAGCAGGGCCAACCATCCCAAGCTTACTCCCAGGTAACTAAAGGGATCAAAGACCTGGGGAGTGAAAATGAACTTCCCCCCTAGAAACACCAAAAAAAGAAAAAAAAGAACCCCACTACGAGTTGCGGCTCTTTTTTCCTTTTCGACCAGGCTGTAAATAAACATCAAGCCCAAGGAGAGCCAAACAAGGACCAAGCCAAACCATCCACCCCACTCAAAAAGATCAGCCCAATTCATTTTTTTCAAAGTAATAAACCATCTCTTCGGTGTCAAATATTTTTTCGAAAGCAAAAATTTTATTTTTACATGGGAATTAATTAAAATAGCTTTTTTAGAAAAAATGCACAAAGCAAGGGATAAAGCCAAAGTTGCCTTGGTCAAAGCCGAAACTTACCAATTTCAGACGCTTTGGGAAGGACTAGCCAGAACTTTTGATTACCTTGGAGGTTTGCCCTCCTTAATTCCTTCTAACAGTAAGGTGCTGCTGAAGATAAATCATCTTTCACCGCCCTCTCCACCCGAGAGAGCTATCGTTACCCACCCCGAGTTCACCCGGGCGGTTATTGCCCATCTCCAAAAGATTGGCTGCGAAATAATTGTGGCTGATGACATTTTCTCTCGCCTTAAAAATGGCTTTCAACTCTCAAAATACCAGCCCATGGCTGAAGAAATGAACGTCCGCTTAGTCAATCTCAAAGAACTCGGCTTCAAGAAAATAACTTTGCCCGGAAAAAGACTACGCGAAACATTTATTACTCCCCTTTTCTTTGAATGTGATTATATTGTTAACCTAGCCAAGTTAAAAACTCATTCCCTAACTACTTTCACGGGGGCCATCAAAAATTTTTACGGCCTTATTCCCTATGGGCTTCGTCTTGATTACCATCGCCAATTTCGGCAAATCCCCGAATTCTGCGAGATGTTGGTGGATATCTATGAGGTGGTCAAAGACAAAGTCTGTCTCAATTTAATGGACGCTGTTGTTGGGCAAGAAGGAGAAGGCCCTTCCAACGGCCTGCCCCGTTTTGTGGGCTACATCCTCGGGTCGCTAGATGCCGTTGCCTTGGATGCAGTAGCTTCTTCGCTCATTAATCTTTCGCCAGGCAAAGTATTAACCACGCTCGAAGCCCAATCAAGAGATCTGGGAGTGGGCGAGCTTGATAAAATTACCGTCGTTGGCGAAAACCTCCAAGAAGCTCAACTTATCGACTTTAAACATTCCTCGGCCGTCAATCTTGTCCAAAAGAGAATTCCTAATGCTATCTATATCTTCATCCAAAATCAGCTCTATTTAACTCCCCAAATATTAACTGATAAATGCACTATTTGCCGGGAATGTATCCAAGTTTGCCCCCAACAAACCATTCACCTGGTGGAGAAAAAGGTTAAAGTCGATGCCTCCGGTTGTATCCATTGCCTCTGTTGCCACGAAGTATGTCGCTTCCACGCTATTAAACTAAAGCAAAAACCAATTGGCTGGCTCTTTCGCCAGATAAGTTCCCGGTTAAAATCAAGGAAAAAGAAAAAACCAAGAGCAAATTAAAACGCTTAAAGAAATAGGCATAAGAAAAGAAAAAAATAAGCGAAGCGTGATAAAGGTTTGAAAAGCTTACTCCTTATCCACTAAAAGTGGACGAGAAGGGGCTATTTATGGTTAATGATTTATTCAAAAAGGAGAATATTGCCCATGAACTGGATTGATTATTTTCAAGCCTGCTTACCCGATATGATATCTTTTCTGGAAAAATTAGTCCGGCTTGAATCTCCTAGTCGGGACAAACAAGCTGTTGATGCCTGTTCAAGTTTTCTAGCTCAGGAATTGAGCAAAATTGGCTTTGAGATCACCATTCATCCCCAAAAAGAAATTGGTCAAATCCTGACTGCCCTTTACCCTGAGGCCCAGACCGAAAATACCACCCTGATTCTAACTCATATTGACACTGTTTGGCCGGTGGGAAAAATAGCTGAAATGCCCTGGAAAATTGATTCTCAAAATCAGCGGATCTATGGTCCGGGCGTTCTCGACATGAAAGCTGGCATCGTTCAGGCTTTTTTTGCCCTTCAAGGGCTCCGGAAATTCAAGTTGCAACCCAAAAATAAAATCATTCTCTTTGTCAATTCGGCTGAAGAAATAGGCCATCCCTCGGCTGATGAACTTATTCTGCAGTATGCCTCCCAAAGTTCAATAATTCTTTGCCTTGAACCCGCTCTTCCCGGAGGCGCACTCAAAGTAAAGCGCAAAGGTCGGTTAGTTGTTCACCTCCAAGCTCAAGGCCAAGCTGCTCATGCCGGCACGCCGGAAAAAGGAGTCAATGCTATCGAAGAATTACTCCTTCAGCTTTACCGTCTTCGCTCCCTGCGAACTAAAAGCATCACCCTTAATATCGGGGAGATAAAAGGAGGACAAAGAGCAAACATTGTGGCCGACCAAGCTGAAGCCTTGCTAGATATCCGGTTTTGGACTAATAAGCAAAAAGAAAAAGTTATTTCTTCCCTATCAAAACTATCCCCTCTGTTACCCCAAGCAAAGATAAATTACCAAATAGTCTCTACCAACCCTCCCCTAGAACAAAATGAAGCGTCCCGCCGCTTGTGGCTGAAAGTCAAACAAATCGCCTCCCAGATGGGTCTTCAGCTTAGGGCTGGAAGGAGCGGGGGAGGTTCTGATGCTTCTTTAGCTTCCCAGTCAGGCCGACCTACTCTCGACGGCTTAGGCCCGGATGGAGAAGGAATTCACTCCGAACATGAGCATCTGCTCCTCTCCTCCTTTATTCAAAGAACGGCTCTGTTGGCCGAGATTCTCCTTAAAGGCCCTCTCTGAGAATTAGCCAAAGCGCAAAGTAGCGAATCAACCATTAGAGAAATAACCTTTTTTTAACACGGGGTCTTATTGAATTTAAAAAGCAATGTTTATATAATTAATAATCTAAGATTTCCCCAATAATTTAATTTAGGAGGATTTATATGATTAAAAAATATTATCTACTTTCACCCGGACCAACCCCAGTTCCCGAGAAAGTTCTCTCCATTGCTGCTGAACCTATAATTCATCACCGCACTTCGGAGTTCTCGGACATTTTTATGGATGTGGTTGAAGGTTTGAAATATGTTTTTCAAACAAAAGAAGATGTCTTTGTGCTTACTTCTTCGGGTACCGGAGCCATGGAAATGGCCGTAGCCAATCTAATTTGCCCCGGGGATAAAGTTATTACCATTAATGGCGGAAAATTTGGCGAAAGATGGGGCCGTATCTGCCGGATCTATGGAGCAGAAGTCAGGGAAATAAACCTTGAATGGGGTCAAGATTTTACCAAAGAACAATTAGCTGAAGAGCTCAAAGCTCAGCCCGAGACCAAGGTTGTTTTTACAACTTTATCAGAAACTTCTTCGGGTACTATTTATGATATCCAAGGCTTTGGAGAAGTGGTTTCCGCCACTGATGCTGTTCTGGTCGTTGATGGAATTTCTGGTGTAGGGGCTACGCCTTGTCCAATGGACGAGTGGCAAGTTGATGTCATGGTCTCTGGGTCGCAAAAATCCTTCATGATTCCTCCCGGTCTAGCCTACATAGCCTTTAGTCCCAAGGCCTGGAAACTGGTCGAAGCCTCAACTTGTCCTAAGTTTTATTTCGATGCCAAACAATACAAGAAGAGCTTAGCTAAAAGAACAACTCCTTATACTCCAGCTGTCTCTTTAATCATTCAGCAAAAAGTCGCTTTGGATATAATTCGGAAGCAAGGTTTGGAAAAATTATTTGAACACCACCGGATTCTCGGCGATGCCACTCGAGCTGGAGTTAAAGCTATCGGTTTAGAGCTTCTCTCTCAACGGCCAGGCAATATCTTGACCGCGGTTAAAGTGCCCGAAGGAATTGATGGCGTCAAGTTAGTCAAGATCATGCAAGGGAAATACATGGCTTACATAGCTGGGGGACAAGATCCTTATAAAGGAAAAATATTCCGCATTGCCCATTTAGGATATATGGGTGGTTTCGATATCATTACTGCTCTTACCGCCCTCGAGATGACCTTGACTGAATTGGGTTACCAATTCGATGAAGGCCAAGCCATCAAGGCCGCCGAAGAAATTTTAATGGAGAATTGGGAATGAAAAAATTACTTGTCGCCGACCCTCTTCATCCTGAAGCTCAGGAAAAGCTTGAATCTCTTCCAGGGCTAGAAATCACCCTCAAAACAGGGATGGACGAAGAAGAGCTAATTAAAACTATTCCCGGTTTTGAGGCTATAGTAGTTCGCAGCGCAACTAAGTTAACTAAAAAAGTCATTGAGGCTGCCACCGATTTAAAATTAATCATTAGAGCCGGCATAGGCCTGGATAATATCGACGTTGAAGCAGCCAAAAGCAAAAATATTGAAGTAGCCAACACTCCGGCAGCTACCACGATTTCAGTAGCAGAATTGACTTTTGCCTTGATGCTGGGAGTAGTTCGTAACATTGGTCAGGCTGTCGTCTCCATGAAAGATCATCGATGGGAGAAGAAGCGCCTTTCGGGCACCGAGCTCTACGGAAAAACCCTGGGGATTATCGGCAGCGGTCGTATTGGATTAGCCGTGGCTCAAAGAGCAATTGCTTTTGGGATGAAAGTGATTGCCTATGATATCGTCCCCATTAAAACAGATTTAGATATTACCCAAGTTAGCTTAGATGAACTACTGGCTCAAGCTGATCTTATTTCTCTCCACCTTCCTCTTACTCCTCAAACCAAACACATGATCAGTACCGCTGAATTCGCCAAGATGAAAGACGGAGTCATCCTGATTAATGCTTCCCGAGGAGGAACAGTTGACGAAAAAGCGCTGCTCGAGGCCTTAAATTCGGGCAAAGTTAGAGCCGTCGCCACTGATGTTTATGAACAAGAACCTCCCCAAGATTGGTCATTAGTTGATCACCCTAACGTCTTACCTACTCCTCATATTGGCGCCGCCGCCAAAGAAGGTCAAAAACGCGCTGGTTTGGAAGTAGTGCGGATAGTCGAAGAAAAACTACTTTAAACTCTAATAATTGAAACCAAGCAAGAGGCAGTAGCTTTACGGGAAACGGGAAGAAGAATATTTTGGTTTCAATTTAAACTAAAAATTTATTTATTAGCCAACTATAAGCTAATAAAATAGAATATTAAAAAAATTGAAAATGAAATGTAGAAAAAAAGAAGACTAATCAAATAAAATCATAAGGAAGAATAAAATGGTCTACCTCGATAACAATGCCACCACCCCTCTTGACCCGGCGGTTCAAGAAAAAATGAGCTGGTTTCTCAAGAATCATTTTGGAAATCCTTCTTCCCTGTATCCTATTGGTCACCAAGTAAAAAATATGATTACTGAGGTGCGAGAGATTATTGCCAATTGCTTAGGGGCCCAGCGAAGTGAAATTATTTTCACTGGCTCAGGGACAGAAGCCGATAATTTTGCCCTGCGGGGAGTCCTCGACGCCCTCTCGGATAAGAATGAAGTCATCACTTCCACTATCGAGCATCCGGCCATCATTGAAACTGGCCATTATCTCCAGGAGAAAGGCTATAAGGTCACTTATGTACCTGTTGATGAAATGGGAATGATTGACTTACAAACCTTGGAGGAAGCCATATCCCCCAAGACAGCCATTATTTCCATTATGCACGCTAACAATGAAATTGGCACTATCCAACCCATTGAAGACGTAGTTAAAATAGCCAAGAGACACGGTATTTTGGTGCACACTGATGCTGTGCAATCGTTCGGAAAAATTGAGGTTAACGTTAATAAACTTGGAGTTGATTTGCTTACCGTATCCGCCCATAAAATTTACGGCCCGAAAGGAGTCGGGGCTCTTTATATTCGTCAAGGAACTCCTATTAAACCATTGATCTATGGTGGGCACCAGGAACGACTCCTTCGCGCAGGGACCGAAAATACAATCGGAATTATTGGCTTCGGTGAAGCAGTTCGAGTGCTGATGGAGAAACAGAACGAAGACAAAAAAAGGATAGAAAAATTGGCTACCAAACTAATGAAGGGCCTGGAAGAGAAAATACCTCATCTCAAGTTCAACGGTCACCCTGAGAAAAGAATTAAGGGTACCCTCAGCGTGTCCTTTTTAGGAATCGAAGCAGAAGCTATCCTTTTAGCTTTAGCCACTAAAGACGTCTGTGTCTCCACTGGCTCAGCTTGTAGTGAGGACTCCGAAGAAACTTCCCATGTCTTACAAGCTATCGGGCTTCAACCAGAGGTAGCTCGATCGGTGATTAGAATGTCACTTGGTCGCTTTACCACCGAGGAAGATATTGAGTATGTCCTCGAAGTTCTCCCCGAAATAGCCGATAATTTACGCCGGATCTCTTCCTTTGAGGTAGAAGAATAAAAACAAAAACTGGTGATTATCATCGGCGAAAGGCTTAATTCATCTCGCCAAGTAGTCTATCAGGCGTTAGTAACCAAAAATGAAAATTTTTTAATTAACGAGGCCCGCAGACAAGTCGAAGCTGGAGCTCAATTTGTCGATTTAAATGTTTCAGCTCTGCTTGAGAAGGAGGCAGAAGCCCTTCACTGGGCTATTCCTCTTCTCCAGCAAAACCTAGATATTTTCTTGGCTATTGATACTTTAAATCCGCAAGCAATGAAGGTTGGTCTTGAAGTCCATCACGGACAAGCAATTTTGAATTCCATCACCGCTGAAAAATCCCGCTTAGAAGCTATGTTGCCCCTAGTTAAAGATTATTCTCCTCTGGTCATAGCCCTTTGTTTGGACGAGCAAGGTGTCCCATCGCAGCCAGAAGACTGCCTAAAGATTGCTGACAAACTACTGGAAATATTTCAAAAAAATGGCGTTCCTGAGCAAAATATTTTCCTGGATCCCTTAGTTCGCCCCCTGGGGGTTAATCCAGAAGCAGGAAAGATTTTTCTTCGCTCCTTAGAACTCATCAAAAAAAATTTCCCCCAAGTAAAAACCGTGGCTGGAATTAGTAACGTGTCCTTTGGCCTCCCCTGGCGAGCTCTGCTTAATCGAACTTTGTTACTTCTAGCTAGAGGAAAAGGGCTCGATGCCGCCATTTGTAACCCTCTCGACAAAAAGCTTACTGCCCAATTGCGAGCCACCGAGGCCCTTCTTGGCTTAGATCCTCAACTTACTAACTATCTTGGCTTTTACCGGCAACAAAAAAAATAAAATTCAAACGGTCTTTAAATTTAGAATTAACATTTTTTCATATTGCAATTAAGAAGGGTCAGGTTTCCATATTTGACTGTATTCTTCTCTATAAATTCTATTATGCTTTAAATTTATATTTGTAAGATCGAGGCCTAACCTTTTAATTTGTAAACGATAAAGGGCAATGAGAAAACCTTCTACTGACTTACTCACAGGCAGCCTGACAGACAGACAGGCTAACAGATTGATTGACTGGTTGACTAAAAGACGGGCTGGCTGACAAGTCGGCAGTCAGGAGAGGGTGGAGAGAGAGAGAAAGAGAAAGAAAAAGAAAGAAAGAAAGAGAAAAAAACAGACAGACAAGCAAATAGACAGATAGATAGATAGATAGATAGATAGATAGATAGATTGATTGATTGATTGATCGATTGATTGATTGAAAAGCGGGCAGGATGAATAACTAAGAAAAAAACCTTCACAATCAAGGTAGATTGGGGTTGTAGCCTTTCAACTGGAAGGCCAGTTTTTTCCTGGTTTTAAGAAAAAAATCGTAGTAGGTGGAGGTGCGAAAATCGGGATAAGTCCACTCTAGAACCCGGATACCTTGGCGAGAGAAAAGTATCTCCAGATGGGCATAGACCCCATTAACAAGAGGAATTCGATGGGCAAAATTTTTCATCGTGGCCATAATTAAGGCCGCGGTAGTTACATAACCGGGATCCAAGTTAACTATTCGGTGGGAAGAGCCAAATTCTTTCTTTATTTGCTCCTCAAGTTGGTTGGTGGTTAACTTAATAGAGCTAATTGCCTCGGGTAAAATTAAAGGTTCAAAACTCAAAAAGTATCTTTTTAATCCTGGACCCATTTGTCGCTCATAATAATCAGTCCAAGTAAAATCGAATAAGGAGCTTCGCTCCTCGATTGGTCCCCATCTTTCAGCCAAAAGTTTCTCGGCTCGATTAAAAACATCCATCTGATTAGCGATAACTCCACAAATTAGCTTCACGGGACTGAAAGGTTGAGGCTCAGCCATTTTTTTCATTTTACCATAATTACAAAAACATGTTCACGGTCCTTTTTATCGAAGAAGCATTTCCAAAACCTTGAAAGCCTCTTAAATGGCCTTTAGCATGAATTATAAATATTGAATGAGCAGAAAGAAATGAAAACCAACAATTTATTTCTTCTTCTTTTCTTGATGCTGGGAAAAATGGTGACCGGCACTATAATCGCCGGTTGTCTTGCCTATGATCCAGGCCAAAATAAGGTGCCAGTCACCATTTTTCCAGCACGGTTTTGGAAACACTTCCCTTAATCGATCACTAATCAAAAGATTAGATTGGGCGTTACACAAGCTCACCTCCGGGACTATTGATGACAAGGCTCCTATTCTGGGCGCGAAATTTTGGATTTTAGAGCAATTTAGTGGTAGTGCTTCGTAATTAACTACTTTTTTTTCTACCAGTTAGCTCGATCTTACCCTATCTTTAATGAACTTGACCCATTACCAGATTTCACTTATAATCAGAAAATTATGAAATGGGTTTACATAGAAGATATCAGCACCTATGATGGTCAAGACGTTGAAATCAGAGGATGGGTTTATAATAAGCGCTCCAGTGGCAAAGTTCGCTTTCTCCTAGTCAGAGACGGTACCGGAATTATTCAAACGACCATTTTTAGTGAGAAAAAAAACCACCCCCTCTTTGCCCAATTCGATCAACTCACCCAGGAATCATCCCTTATCCTTAGAGGAACAGTCCGCCAAGAACCTCGAGCTCCCGGAGGTTATGAGATCAACGTTAAAGAAATCGATATTATCCAAATTGCTGAAGATTATCCCATCACGCCCAAAGAACATAGTGTGCCCTTCCTAATGAAGCACCGTCATCTCTGGCTTCGCTCCCGCAAGCAGCATGCGATCTTGCAAGTCAGAACCGAGATTGTTCGAGCTATTCGTGATTTTTTCGATGGTCGTGGTTTTCGCTTGATGGATACTCCCATCCTAACTCCAAGCGCTTGTGAGGGCACCACTACCCTATTCGAAACTCAATACTTTGACCAAAAAGCCTACCTAAGTCAAAGCGGGCAGCTCTACAACGAAGCGACCGCCATGGCTTTTGGTAAAGTTTATTGCTTCGGCCCCACATTTAGAGCCGAAAAATCAAAAACCAGGCGACATCTGATTGAATTCTGGATGGTGGAACCAGAAGTCGCCTTTGCTGTCCTGGATGATATTGTCGTCCTTGGAGAAGAACTAATATTATTTATCATCGAGCGAGTTTTAGAGAGACGGCGTCAAGAATTGGAAATTTTAGAAAGAGATACCAAGCCTCTAGAAAGAATCACTCGCCCCTTTCCCCGCTTGAAATACGATGACGCCATCCAAAAATTAAAAAACCATGGCTCCTCTATCGAGTGGGGTGACGATTTCGGTGCCCCTGAAGAAACTCTGTTATCTAAAATTTACGACAGTCCTGTCTGTGTCACCCATTTTCCGGCCAAAATTAAAGCCTTCTATATGCAACCAGACGAAGACAATCCGGAAGTAGTTTTGGGAGTTGACATTCTTGCTTCCGAAGGCTATGGAGAAATAATAGGTGGAGGTCAACGTATCCACGACCCGGAACTACTGGAAAGAAAAATAAAAGAGTTTGACCTCCCCCGGGAAGCTTATGAATGGTACCTCGACCTGCGCAAATATGGGAGTGTTCCTCATTCAGGATTTGGCTTGGGCCTGGAAAGAACTGTAGCTTGGATCTGTAAATTGCCCCACATCCGCCAAACGATTCCTTTTCCTCGTCTCCTCTACCGCATCTATCCTTAAATTGACCACCTGGGGATATCTAGCCTAGCCACCAATGTCAAAACTATAAAAAAATGAAGAAAAAAGTATATCTTCTGAGCCTAGGATGCGCCAAAAACTTGGTCGATAGCGAAGTTATGCTCGGGTACCTCCTCCAGGCGGGATACCACTTTGTCGATAAAATCGAAGAGGCGGACATAATCATCATCAATACCTGTGGTTTTATCGAGCCAGCCCGCCAAGAAGCTCGCCAGGCTATTAACGAAGCCTTGGCCCTCAAACACCAAAAACCAGCAATTAAAATAGTGGTTATTGGTTGTTATGTTGAACGCTCTCGAGAAGAACTCGCCAAAGAATTTCCCTCCATTTCCGTCCTCTCAGGAGTCAAAGATTTTCCCCACATTGTTAATCTGATTGAGGGGAAAAAATTTACTCCTTCTTCCCAAACCTTTCTCTATTCCCACACCACCCCCCGCGCCCTAGCCACCCCCCCAGTTTGGGCGTACATTAAGATTTCCGAAGGTTGCTCTCACCAATGCGGATTTTGCACCATTCCTCTCATTAAAGGACCTTATCGTTCCCGGCCTTTGGAGTCCATCATAAATGAAATTCAAGCTTTAGAAGCCAAAGGAATCATCGAAATAAACCTCATCTCTCATGACACCACCTATTACGGCCGGGATTTAGGACTTCGCCACGGATTAATTTCGCTTCTTGAAAATATTCTCGGCCAAACCTCAATCCCTTGGATCAGAATTCTCTACGGTTACCCAGAGGAAGTCAGCGATGACTTACTCACTCTTTTCCAAGAAAAAAGAATTTGTCCTTATTTAGATTTACCATTTCAACATGCCCATCCTCGAATAATTAAAATGATGGGTCGCGGACTGGATGGCTCCCGGTCCTTACGTCTCATTGAGAAAATAAGAAGCAAAATACCAGAAATAGCCTTAAGAACTTCTTTGATCGTGGGTTTTCCAGGGGAAACAAACCATGAATTTCAAGCTCTTCTTGATTTTGTTAAGCAAGCCGAATTTGATCACTTGGGAGTTTTCACTTACTCAGCCGAACGGGACACTCCCAATTATTCGCTGGGCAATCCCCTCTCTGAAAAAGAAAAGGAACGACGACGGGAAGAAGTAATGCGCCTCCAAGCAGAAATTTCCAGGCAAAAAAATCAGCGTTTTCTCCATCAAAAACTCGAGGTACTATGCGATGAATTCATGACCAATGGTCAAAAATTTATCCTGGCTCGCACCCGTTACCAAGCGCCCGAAGTTGATGGAATTGTTTATCTTCGGCCTGGAAACCCAAAATACTTAAATTCCCTCCGCCAAGCAGTTATCACCTCCTCTGGGGTATATGATTTGAAAGGAAAGATAATCAAATGAAAACGATCACCAAAATCATTTCCTCTTTTTTTGGTGTGGGGTATTTTCCCCTTGCCCCAGGAACAATGGCTAGTCTCGTGGTGATCATAATTTACCACTTCTGGTTAACCGCGATTTCCTGGTACAGTTTCTGGGGGATTTTTCTTCTCATCTTTATTCTGGGAGTCTACACTTCTAGCCGCCACGCTCGAGAGCTTGACCGAGAAGACCCGCAATGTATAGTGATTGATGAAGTGGCCGGGCAATTTCTCGTCCTTTTCCGGTTGCCTTCCTCTTGGCCTCTTCTCATTGCTGCTTTTCTTCTCTTTCGTCTCTTTGACATTCTCAAACCATTCCCCATCAAAAGAGTCGAAACCTTCCCCTCGGGATGGGGAATTATGCTGGATGATCTTCTAGCTGGCCTTTATGCGGGCATAATAATTAATTTCTATTTGTTTTTAAAATAATAAATTGTTTCTATTTGCAAATTATTTCAGGTCTTCAGAAATAGCCACTCTTTCGATATATTAATAAAAAGAAAGCCTAAAAATTTAAAAATTGATGGAAACAATGGTTAAAAAATTACCCAAAGTTGAAATCGCGGCCGTAGGCAGCGAACTCTTGACTCCCTACTTCCAAGATACAGACTCACCTTATATTGTTGCCCAGCTCCTCCAATTGGGATTAAGCCCCTCCTTTCGAACCATTGTCGCCGATGAGGAAGAAGACCTTATCGCCGCCCTGCAAAATTCTGTTAGCCGAGCTGACCTATTATTTGTAATTGGCGGACTTGGTCCGACTGAAGATGATCGCACGAGAGAAATCTTAGCTCAGGTTCTGGGTAAGAAACTTATTCTCGATGAATCAGTCTTAAGGGCTATCCAAAAACGCTTTGCCCGCCGGGGCCTGGAGATGCCTCCCTCAAACATCAAGCAGGCCAAAATTATTGAAGGGGCTGAAGTTTTAATCAATCATCAGGGAACAGCTCCAGGGCAATGGCTAGAAGAAAAGGGGAAAATAATTGT
>Ga0190349_1000086_pt1 | contig 34124 bp, 33 predicted proteins | sample 48721378_MG_FD_179798 | JGI IMG/M metagenome (GOLD analysis project Ga0190349, IMG submission 179798) | Hydrothermal vent microbial mat bacterial communities from Southern Trench, Guaymas Basin, Mexico - 4872-13-7-8_MG | ecosystem: Environmental > Aquatic > Marine > Hydrothermal vents >...
TTGCAATGGCTACAACTGCTGAAAATATTACAGCAAAAGCTCCACTATTTTCGTTTAGGAATTCCACCAATCCCATTATTTTCACCCTCTATTCCTAATCTTGGTGCATCGGGCATTTCACTTAACTCGTCGTTCATATACACATTGTTGGTATCCTTCCAATTTAAAAGTGTATACGCAGTATTGCGTATACATATACCTCTAGATGCTGTCATGTTTATTGCTCCTTATTAAAAAGTTTTTAAGGAATTTAACCTTAAAAATTGAATCAAGAGGATTCTTTATGTTTGTCAAGCTTGCCTTGCTCACATGAGTGTATATCTCTGTTGTATTGCTGCTAATCTCGTTTTCCCCACACTCAATTTCCACATCGGGGATTGTACCTTCATATGCTATGGCAGAAAGGTAAAGAGTAGATTTTTCCTTTTTTAAATATTTTGCATTCTCATCCAGGGGCGTTGCTTCAGAGAAATTTTTCTTTATAGGACTAATTCCTTCTGTACTTCTCAAAATTTGTCCCCTTTACATTACATAATAATATATAGCAAGGAAAAGCAAAAAGTCAAGCTAAAAGATTTTTCTTTTTCGGGGGCTTCATTATCATACGTCCAGAATGGGAGAAAGAGAAAATTTTATTTTTGCCCTTCTTCCTTGTTTGGACAAGTCGGAAGGCACTTTTTAATTAATATTTCATCTACAGAGGAGTTTCAGATTCCAACATTGAGAGGGTTTTGGCGTTCTTCTTTATCCCCACTATTGCCCACATTAAACCCTTTACCTCTCCGTCTCTTCTTTTGGAAAAGAAAAGATCTTCGTTGGAGTAGGTATCATAGGGAGGCTCTGTGATGTTGGTAACCCCCTTTTGGAGAAGTATTGTTTTTGCTTTCCCATAAATATCTAAGTAAAGCTTCCCGCTTTTTTCTATAAGAGAGTCGGTAAAGTATTCTCTGAATTCCTCTCCTACTTCATAGTATTCGCCCTTTATGCCTGGCCCAAAAATAGCTTTTAATCTTTTTGGATCAGCATAAAAATGTTTCTCAAAATACCGCACTGCCTTCTCTACAATTCCATCCTTAAGCCCTCTCCATCCTACATGAAAGATTCCACAGGCGGGTGTATCATGATCCAGTATAATCAGAGGATAACAATCTGCCACTTTCACTGCAAGATAAAATCCGGTATTACTGGTTACCAGGCCGTCACCGTTTTTCTCTTCCACATAGTCAGGATGTATTACATGTATAATTCTGTTGGAATGGACCTGTTTAAGGTGAACAATAGGATTTACTCCCAGTTCTCTGGTAAAATCTAAACCGTACTTGGTGGAAAAGAAGATTCTAAAAGGCCCTGAATTTCTGTATTCCAGATAGGGAACTTTTCCATGTTTTAAAATCCAGCCTTCACCCATTTAAAAGAACCTCCATCATCTGGCTTACCTTTCTTTTAATCTCCCGTATTTCCACTTTATACTTTTTCGCAATAAGCCTTTCCTCTCTATCCATATTTTTACCCTTCAAAAATTTCACTAGGAATTCAAGTGAAGCTGCCCAAACTTCGGGTTTTTTAATCCTTTTATATAACTTACCCTTTAAACCCAGGAAAATAGATGAAACTTCTTCAAAAAGAGTCTCATCGAAGTTGGATTGTTCCATAAGAATTGCAAGCGTTTTGAGTTCATTGAAACTTACGAACATCTCACTGATTCGTTCCGGTTTCTCAATGATCATACGGAGTTCCTCAAGTTCGGGCGATGCAGGATTGTATCGTGAGTTGAGTTCCGTAATCCATTTCGCCTTTTCAATTTTTTTATTTTTTAACAGACACAATATATAGTCTACAGCTACATCTGTATCACTCACATCCTGCAGAAAGAGATTTTCCAGAATTTTCTCTCCTCTTCTTTTACCCATGAGACATAGAGTCCATCCATATTTCTTAGTAAATTCTTTCTCCGTTGGGGATAATTGCTTGGCTTTTTTAAAATTCGATAAAGCTTCTTTTAAATCGGCTCTTTTCAGATTTGCAAGACCCAGCATATAGTAGTAGAGAGCTGAGTCTGGATTAGATCTTGACAATCTTTTAAAAATATCCGCAGCCCTCGTGAATCTGTTTAGCATTAGATAGGAGAGCCCAAGATTATAAAGAACCTCCTCCTGCTCTCCATCCCGTTGAGTAAGTCTTTTTAATCTCAGAAGCTTGGGAATGGCCTCTCTGTACCGACCATTCTTTATCAGTTTTTCTGCCTCTTCAAAAAGTTTTTTAGCTATATCATTCATTTATTTCTCCAGATGAATCACTCTCTCATAACCATTATAATCTTTTATCACTGCTCCCACCCTAAAACCGAGATCCTTTGCCCCCGCTATTACTTTTTTAAGTATACCTCTGTGTGTTTCTATTATAAGGCTTCCCCCCTTTTTCAATCTAATAAAAGCCTGTTCCATAAGTTTAAGGGTAATTTCGTGACCATCCTCGCCACCAATTAGAGATGAAGTAGGTTCTTTTTGAACTTCTTCATGTAAAGTTGTGAATTCATTGCTACCGATATAGGGAGGGTTGGATACTATAAGATCAAGACTGGCCTCTTTAAAAGGATCCAACAGGTTTGCACATAGGAGCTCCACGGAGACTTTATATTTTTCTATGTTTGTCTTAGCGACAGTAAGAGCCCTTCTGCTGGCGTCTGTGGCAATTCCTGGTATTTTCATAACATAAGAAATGGAGATTGCAATTGCACCGCTTCCTGTCCCTACATCAACAAAAAACGAAGGTTTTCTTCTATGTGAGTAAATTTTAATAACGTAGCTCACTAAAATTTCTGTTTCTGGCCTGGGAATTAATACCCATGGATTAACGAAGAGTTCAAGACCCATGAAATAAGCCTTTTGAAATATATATTGAACTGGTATCCGTTCTTTTATCCTCCGTTCGACGAGTAGGTGGAGTCTCTTTAATTTTACGGTGTCAATTTCCTCAGTGATAAAAAAAATTTCCTTTGACATTCCGAAAATTTCTTCTATAAACCATCTTGCCTCAGCCTCAGGCTGGGAAGTGACTGAAGAAAGCATTTCTACAATATCACTGTATATTTTTCTGGGATTCAAGGCGTACTTCTTCTTCAGCTTTTAGAAGTTCTTCTACTACAAGATCAAGCTCACCATCAAGTATATCATCCAGTCTATACACAGTAAGGTTTATCCTGTGATCCGTGACTCTGCCCTGGGGAAAATTGTATGTACGGATTTTCTCACTTCTATCTCCAGAACCGATAAAACTCTTTCTCTTTTTTCTTAATTCACTTTCTCTTTTCCTCAGTTCTGAGTCCTTTAACCGTGTTCTTAGAATTCTCAGTGCCTTTGCTTTATTCTTATGCTGAGACCTTTCATCCTGACAGGTAACCACAATTCCTGTAGGTACATGGGTAATTCTCACTGCTGAATCTGTCATGTTTACATGCTGCCCCCCTGGTCCACCGGCTCTATAGGTTTCTATCTTAAGGTCATTGGGATTTATTTCCACATCTACATCCTCTGCCTCGGGAAGTACTACCACACTTGCAGAAGAGGTGTGAATTCTTCCACCAGATTCAGTTTGGGGTATTCTCTGAACTCTATGGACCCCTGATTCGTATTTAAGGTTTCTGTATGCGTAAGGTCCTTCCACAATGAAGGTTATTTCTTTAAAACCCCCAAGAGGTGTGGGATGAGAGTCGGTTATTGAGATTTTATAACCCTTCTTCTCAGCATATTTTGAATACATTCTGAATAGATCTGCAGCGAAGAGTGCAGCCTCATCTCCACCGGTTCCTGCTCTGATCTCCACAATAGCATTCTTCACATCATCAGGATCCTCAGGAAGAAGAAGTTTCTTGATCTCTATGTCCAGTTCCTCAATGTTTTTTTTCAACTTCTGTTTCTCTTCCTCGAGAAATTGCTGCATCTCTTCATCTTTTTCTTCTTCCAGTAGCTGGATAATATCAGATAATTCTTTTTCCTTCTTTTGCTTTAGCTCCATTTTTTCCACAAGAGGTGTGATTTTTTTGTATTCTCTTAAAAGTTCTACCCGCTCCCTTTCTTCAAGTGGAGAGGCAAGTTTTAATTCAATTTCAGCTCTTCTTTTTTTCAATTTTTCTAGGTTATTCATTTTATTTTGATAACCTTTATAATTCTTGTGTTTTTGTTCTTTCTAATGTGCAAGAAATAAATACCTCTAGAGGACCTCGAAAGATCCAAAAACTGGCCTTTTGAGATGTTTAAATTATAAATCAACCTACCTGATAAATCATATAATTTTATGTAGTCTATATCCGCAAATCCACTGAGATCCAGAATACTCCCCTTAGGAATAATATCTGATTTAGCTCCTATGTTTTTGGGTAATTTACCTCTTTCTTTCATACCGAGTTGAGTTGAAACTTTAATCCAGGAAGTTCTCATCTTGTCATGTTTCAAAGTCGGCCACATTGAAGCCGTATTGCTGAAGATCGAGGGTAAATCAAAGGAAAATAAAGAATTGGCAAAACCCGATGCCACAATTTCTGCGAGTCCATCCAGGTCATGATCTGTTATAAATACTGAAGGTCTCACGTATGAATAAAGAGTTACAGGAAAACCCGCTACAATGTGACCTGTATAATCTATAGCATAGAGGTTTCCGTCCATTGAGCCTTTAATTATTTCTTGTGTACCGTCTCCATCAATATCTAAGGTTGCGCAGGTGGAAAAATCGCCTCCGCAGTGAATGGGAAAACCTGGAAGAGTATTACCAAAAGCATCAAATACGATAATACCATTGGAAGTGTTCACGAGAACTTCCAGTATTCCATCATCATTTATATCGGAGAGAGAGGGGTTAAAGAAAATATTGGTATTAGAGGCGTGACGAGACCATATAATCTGCCCCTGAGAGGAATAAAGATAGATGGAATCCTGTGTGGGAATTACAATTTCTTCAATAGGATAATCGATCCTTACATCACCAATGGCCATAGATCCCATCACCTGTCCGGGTAAAGGGATAGGAAAGGGAGGAAGAGTGTCTCCATCTGGTTCAAACACATAAAGATGTGGAGATAGTCCCCCACCAGCGACAACAATTTCAGGTATGGAATCACCGTTTATATCTGTAATGGCAGGGGAGGAATAATTAGCGTAAACTGTATCTAATGTATCAGGAGCAAAGAGGTAACTTCCATCATTTCGGAAAACATAAAGTACTGAATTGTTGGGTTTTACAACTATTTCAGGTTTTCCATCACCATCATCGAGGTCAGCATAATAATAATCAGTGGGAATGAAATCGTTCTCACCGTATCCCAGCCTTACATAGGCGATTCTCTGAGGAATAAATGTTTCATCCCCTAAAAGTATCACCCATTTCACACCTCTGTGGCTATGATAGAATTTTATGCAGCTCCTAATTTTTTCTGCAAGATCAACTCCGTCAAATTCATTTTCTATTACTTCTACTTCTTTTATGAGCGTACTGTATCCCAATTTATTTTTTAGTTCTGCAAGCTCCTGAGATGATTCCTTGAACCTTGAGGGTGTGATTGTAAGTAAATCTATCTCATACAGATTTTTCTGAAGATTATAATAGGCAGAATTCAAAAATAAGAGGAGGTAAAATGATACTCCTATAGTATCACCCCTTAAGAGATGATTTTTTCGATCTTCAGTTCAGTTAGGATTTGCCGGTGCCCTTTCTTTCTTCTATAGTTTTTTCTTCTTTTAAACTTAAACGCAATAATTTTAGGAGTCTTACGATCTCCCAGAACCCTAGCGATTACCTTAGCACCTTCTACATATGGTGTGCCAACAAGAGTTTTATCACCCTTTCTGACAAGCAGAACTGTGTCTATCTCAACATTTTCCCCTTCTTTTTTATCGACCTTTTGTACGGTTATTACATCGTTCTCCTTAATTCTGTATTCAAATCCCTTGAATTCGATAACTGCGTAGTCCATCATTTCCCTCCTTCTTCTGGTATTTGTGGTATAGTCTGCTGCTCTTGAGGTTGAGTTTGTTCAACCTGTTTCTGGGTCTCCACGGGCACCTGTGCCCTTTTTACTCTTCTCGGTGAATTTATGGCAGAAAGTACCAGTGAAAGGATTATATATAATGTACCCAGGGCAGCCGTTAATTTAGTGAAAAAGGTAGGAGCTCCCCTCACTCCCAGGATGTTTTCCATCCCACCACCAAACATGGGAGAAAGGCCACCCTCTTTGGGTTGCTGAACAAGTATTACCATAATCATGATTATTACTATGATTAAATATACACCAAGAAGTAATGAATACATTTCTATCCTCCCTGTACTGCGTTTTTAATTATTCCCATAAAAGAATCTACTTTTAATGATGCCCCACCTACCAGGGCCCCATCGATATCCGGCATGGATGATAGTCCTACAATATTATCCGGCTTGACGCTCCCACCGTAAAGAATAGGCAAATTATCCGTGCCTTTTATATCTTTTATTTTTCTTCTAATAAAAGAGTGCATTTTCTGTGCTATATCAGGGGTTGCTGTCCTTCCTGTGCCAATAGCCCAGACAGGTTCATAAGCAATAACAATTTTTCCGATTTCATTATCGTTAATAAGCGAGAGCCCCTTTTCTAATTGCCTGTTAACCACTTCCTCCTCAATTCCTTGTGTTCGCTCCTCAAGGGTTTCTCCTATGCAGAGAATGGGTGTTATTCCATGGTCTAGAACTACCCTCACTTTTTTAGCGATAATTTCATCTGTTTCTCCAAAATATTTTCTTCTCTCCGAATGTCCTATCACTACATAATCTACATTAAGGGCTTTTAGCATCATCGGTGATATCTCACCGGTGTAAGCACCCTTCTCTTCATAGAAAACATTCTGAGCACCAAGTTTAATATAACTTCTATCCAGAATCTTGGAAACTGATTCCAGGGCAGTGAAGGGTGGTATTACAACTATTTCATAAGAGGTATGTATCTTTTTAACTTCATTTAAAAGCTGAGTCACAAATTCTTCGGCCTCAAAATGGGTTTTATGCATCTTCCAATTTCCGGCAATTATATTCCTTCTCATAGTGGCTTTAATTTTAAAAGCTGGCTCTTGTTCAGTCAACTAAGCGGTTTCTTCTTCAGTCAGTCCGAGAGCCTTCTTCAGTTCCAATTCCAGTTTTTCGCGTATTTCCTTGTTTTCGTCCAGGAAGGCCCTTGCCCTCTCTCTACCCTGTCCAAGCTGTATATCTCCGTATGTAAACCATGAACCGCTTCTTTTGATAAGTCCATGTTGTAACCCCAGATCCAGCAACTCTCCCTCGTAAGAAATGCCCCTTCCATATATAATGTCGAATTCTGCCTCCCTAAATGGAGGGGCAAGCTTGTTCTTCACGACTTTCACTCTTACCCTATTTCCCACCATTGTTTCACCTGATTTTATGGATGCAATTCTTCTTATCTCAAGCCTCATGGAGGAGTGGAATTTAAGTGCGAGACCGCCTGGCGTTGTCTCGGGATTTCCAAATGAAAAACCTGTCTGAATTTTTTGCCTTACCTGATTAATGAATATAGCGCAAGTTTTTGATTTTGAAAGAACGCCTACAAGTTTTCTCATAGCCTTTGACATCAATCTTGCCTGCAGTCCCATCTGAGAGTCACCCATCTCTCCTTCAATTTCTGCTCTCGGTACTAAAGCAGCTACGGAATCCACTACTATAAGATCAATAGCATTGCTCCTGACAAGCATTTCTGCAATCTCAAGAGCCTGTTCCCCTGTATCCGGTTGTGCGACATAGAGATCGTCAATATTAACCCCTAAAGCCTTGGCATAGGTTGGATCCAAGGCATGTTCGGCATCGATAAATGCTGCCTTCCCACCAGCCTTATGGACTTCGGCTATGGCATGGAGAGCCAGGGTGGTTTTTCCCGAGGCTTCAGGACCGTAGATTTCCACAACTCTTCCGCGGGGATACCCACCTATTCCCATGGCGATATTCAAGGAAAAGGAGCCTGAAGGAATGATATCAACCTTCACCTGAGCAGCTTCTCCAAGCCTCATTATACTTCCCGGACCATACTGTCTCTGGATTTGTTTTAACGCAATTTCCAGGGATTTTTCTTTGTCAAGATCTTTATCCTTATTTTTCATCATCTCACCTCTTGTACTACAATTTTGGGGGCGTCACACCCTTTTGCCCCTGATATTTTCCTTTTCTATCTTTATATGATACAGTACATTCCTCGTCCGCTTCAATAAAAATAAGCTGTGCGATACCCTCGTTTGCATATATCTTTGCCGGTAATGGGGTAGTGTTGGATATCTCTATGGTGAGATGTCCTTCCCATTCCGGTTCAAGAGGGGTTATGTTTACAACAATTCCGCATCTTGCATATGTGGATTTCCCGAGGCATATACCCATCACCCCCCGGGGTATTCTGAAATACTCTACACTTCTTGCAAGACAGAATGAATTTGGTGGAATTATACATTCCTTACCCTTGAAATCCACGAAAGATTTAGGGTTAAAATTTTTTGGATCCACAACCGCCTGAAAGACATCTGTAAAAATTTTGAATTCGTCTGCAATTCTGATATCATAGCCATAAGAAGAAAGTCCATAAGATATATTGTTATTCCGGACAAGGTCCGGTACAAATGGCTCGATCATTTTATACTTTTCTGCCATTTCCTTGATCCATTTATCATTTTTGAGTCCCATATTCCCCCCTATTCACATTTAGAATAGCCACAATCCATACATGTGTGGCAACCCTCTTGATATACAAGGACTCCTCCGCATTCTGGGCATAAGTCTTGCTCTCTTCCGCTATCTTCTTTCTCATTTCCGGGTTTCAAAATGGGCTTGAACATCAAGCTTCTAGATTTTGATGGTAGAAGTTCCAGCTGTTCTCCTCCCTTGAGATATTTCTCCAAAGCCTTTCCAATGGCATCAGGTACAGAAAACACCACATCTCCAGTATCTTGTCTGGTTGGTGTGGAACTCTTTATTCCTTTGAGTTGTTTTATAATCTCCTGAGGACTGACTCCTGACCTTAAGGCAAGGGAGATTAATCTCCCTATGGCCTCAGTGAAAGCCATGGCAGAGGAACCTGATTTACCCAGGTGAATAAATACTTCGAACAGTCCATATTCGTCTTCATTAATTGTTATATAACAATTACCCATTTCTGTTAACATTTTTATAGTCTTTCCACGGGTAATATTGGGTCTTGGTCTTGGTGCTAAAGTACCAGACTTCCTTCTTTCTCCCCCTTCGCCCTTCGCGACTTTGATGACCTGTTCCTGCCGTGACCCGTCTCTATATACTGTGAGACCTTTGAGTCCCAATTTATAGGCTTCTTTATATACTGCGGCCACATCCTCAATTTTTGCCTCATTGGGCATGTTTATGGTCTTGGATACGGCATTATCCACATATTTCTGGAAAGCAGCCTGTATCTTTACATGATGAAGAGGTGTAACATCAAAGGTGGTGTCAAATATTTTTCTCACAAAATCTGGTATTTCTTCAAATTTTTTGATACTTCTGGATTTTGAAATTTTTTCCATCAATTCCTCGGAATAAAACCCAAGTTCCCTTGCAGCTTCTTCAAAATATTTATTAACATACAGCAACTTTTCGCCACCTAATACATTCTTCACATAAGCAAGCGAAAATAAAGGTTCTATTCCACTGGAGGTATCCGCGATCATTGAAATTGTACCGGTTGGAGCTATTGTCGTCAGGGTGGCATTTCTTATAGGAAATTTATAGATACTCTTTTCTATATTGGGGAAAGGTCCCTTGAACTCAGCAAGTTCTCTGGATTTAGTCACTGCTTCATCCTGGATGAATTTCATAATTTTTTCTGCAAGTTTTAGGGCATCCTCGCTGGTATAAGGTATACCAAGCTGGTATAACATATCTGCAAAACCCATTATGCCAAGTCCTATTTTTCTATTGGAGAGAGTCATTTCCCTTATTTCTTTAAACGGAAAATGATTGGCATCAATTACGTTATCGAGGAGATGAACCGACAGATGCACAATCTCCCTCAGGCTTTCCCAGTCGATCTTTTTAACTGCCTCACCATAGGTTCCAATTTTTTTTGAAAGATATACAGGCTTATCTTTTACAAATTTTGCAAGGTTTATTGAGCCGAGGTTACATGATTCGTATGGCAGTAAAGGCTGCTCTCCGCATGGATTTGTGCTCTCTATTTCTCCAGTACCAGGAACAGGATGTTTTTTATTTATGGTATCGATAAAAATAACTCCCGGTTCACCGTTTCTCCATGCGCCATAGACCAATTTGTCAAATACTTCTCTTGCCTTTAATTTACCCCATACTTTTTTATTCCGAGGATTTATAAGCTCGTATTCTTCATCTTTCTCCAGTGCTTCCATAAACTTATCAGTGAGTGCCACAGAAATGTTGAAATTAGCAAGTTCACCCTCTTTTGACTTACAGTCAATAAACTCTAGTATATCGGGATGGTCCACTCTTAAAATACCCATGTTTGCTCCACGCCTTCTTCCACCCTGTTTCACTGCCTCTGTAGCCTCATTGAAGACTTTCATAAAGGATACTGGACCGCTGGCTATGCCTCCCGTACTCTTCACAATGTCATTTTTTGGTCTCAGGCGTGAAAAGGAAAATCCCGTTCCCCCACCCGTTTTGTGTATTATGGCTGTTTTCTTCACAGCATCAAATATTTCTTCCATAGAATCCCCAACGGGTAATACAAAACATGCAGATAGCTGTCCCAGAGGAGTCCCCGCGTTCATAAGGGTTGGGGAGTTGGGGAGAAAGTAAAACTCCACCATCATGTTATAGAACTTTTCATATAATTCTTCCGGTTTGTAAGGGCTTTTAGGGTAGTTGGATTCTACTTCTGATACTGTTCTGGCTACTCTCTTGAATAACCCTTCTGGGGTCTCCGCAATCTCTCCCTTTTTGTTTTTCAATAGATATCTCTTTTTTAGTATTTGTTCGGCATTTGGTGACAATTTAGGTTTTTTCACGGCTTCCTCCTTAAGACTATTTTATGTTTTGATTATAAAATATTTTTTCCAAGGGTGCAAAGTAATTGACTGTTTCTTGCGTTTCCATTAGTATAGACAAGATTCTAACAAAAAGGAGGTCAAGATGTTAAATACATTTATTATAATCCTTTTTTCGTTATTCAATACTGAAAATCTGGGAGGTGTGAGCAAAGTAACTTCTGCGAAGATTGGGAACCCCAAAACCCTGGAATTGAATATATTGAGCCTGGACCTTTTATACAGGCAGCTTGATATCACAGGCCTTAATGCAGCAGGGGACACCATAACCCTGCAGGATAAACAGGCAGCGGGAGCTCTTTCCCTTGGATTTCTTTATTCTCTTAGCAAGCATTTTGCATTTTCTTTTACAATAAAATTTCAAGGTGATGGAGAGGATAGGAATGATAGCATCGTGAGTGTAATATCACCCGTAAATTATCCAGATCCTAATGATCATCAGGCCAACAGAATAAGTTTGGGTTTTGGAGATTTTATTATCTCTGGAAAATTTTCCCAACCTCTAGGGAATAGTTTGTATCTAGGTACATCTCTCTTTATGGGAGTTCCATTGGGAGATGATACATTTGGTATTGTGAAAGGTGCATCCTCATCACCCCGTCAGTATACAGGAGGGTATTTCCGGAGGTTAAGCAGTAAAAATGTTTATGGTGGACTGAAACTTCTTTTTAGTGTAATACCTGATGAGAGAGTTGGCATACATTTTAATATGGGCTACACAACATCACGTTTTGGTGGAGAGTCAGACTACGTTTCCTATGGCGCTGCCACCGAAGTTATCCCAGGAAGTGTTCAACCTTATATTGCATTTTATGGAAGATATTACCTGCATGACAAAAAAGAAGGTGGTGTATATAGATTCGGTAAAGGATTTAATTTTATAGAGGGGGGGCTTAGTTTTGCTTCATCAAGTGGTGTTAAATTTACACTGGGAATTAACACTACCATTGGAACTTTCAACACTAGACGAGTTGCAACTGATTTTCCTGAATGGACTCCAAATTTTGGTGTTTATCTTTCACTTGGATATACCCAGCCTGAGAAAAAAGAAGAGATCCAGATTCCAGTTAAGAAAACTGGAGTGATAGCTGGAAGGATATTTGATAAGAGGACCGGTGCCCCGGTATTTGCTAAGGTATCTTTAAAGATAGACACAACTTATTTAGAGACTGTCTCCGACAGTATCACAGGAGAATACCGAATTAAGGATATACCCGAAGGGATATATGTTATCAAAGTCACTGCAGTTGGATACAGAGAACAGGGTGCTACTGTGGCAGTGAGAGAAAAGGAAACCACCGTTCGTGATTTTGCATTGTTTAAGGTTATAACCAAGAAAATACCGAAAGGAACATTAACCGGAAAAGTTCAGGAAAAAAGTACAGGAAGACCACTTTATGCGAAAATAAGTTTTGTTGGTTCTAATATAAAACCTGTATATACTGATTCAGTTACTGGTATATTTAAGATAGATCTTCCCGAGGGAACCTATGCTCTTAAGGTAGAGGTTGAAGGATATATACCTCAGGCTCGGCCGTTGGTAATTGAAAGAGGCGAAAGTAAGATTGAAAACTTCTCTCTTCTTAAGAAAGGCATGAGGCTGATATTCCGCAATATCTATTTTGATCTGGGTAAAGCTACAATAAAACCACAGTCCTTTGCAGTTCTTGATTCCATTGCGAAAATGCTTAAAGAAAACTCGAATATTATTGTAGAAATTCAGGGACATACTGATAATATTGGGTCAGAAGAGTATAATCTGGAATTGTCTCAGAGAAGGGCAGAAGCAGTTAAGAATTATCTCGTCCAGGTTCATGGAATAGAGCCTCTCAGGCTCATAGCAAGGGGATACGGTGAATATAGACCAATAGCATCCAACAATACCCCAGAGGGAAGAGCTCAGAATAGAAGGGTTGAGTTTGTAATACAGGGAACTACAGAAGAGCAGTAATCAATATATTCCTATAACTACTCTGATGTAAAGTATAAATATAGAAAGAAGAACAAGCCCCGATAATCTCGTGATTTTTTTATCATTAATCATAAAAGAAAGTACCAGAGAAGTAAGAATAACAACGGGTATATCAAATTGAATGGTGGTCTTGGAAACCGAAAGTGGTCTGACCGTGGATGCAGTTCCAATAACAAGTAATACATTTGTAATATTGGAGCCAAGAATATTCCCAACACTGATATCCCTTCTTCCTCTGAATGCAGCTACTATAGATGTGGTAAATTCTGGTAAACTTGTACCGAAGGCCACAATAATAACCCCTATTACCCATCTGGATATATTTAACCTTTCACCCAGAATTACCGCACCATCTATGGCAAGGCGAGACCCTACATACAAAAACAAGGATGCTGCAATTAAATATAAAACAGCAATCCACAAGCTTTTTGGAGCCAGTTTTACAAATTCTTCTTCTGGTACTTCTTTTTCAGAAATTATCCACATTAAATACCCTGCGAACAGGATCAGCAGTATTATACCTTCTACTCTCGAAATCATTGTGTCGAAACTTGTAAGGAACAATATAAACACAGAGGCGAGGAAAACAGGCACATCCTTTTGAAAAATATTTCTTTTTACAGTGATGGGAACCACAAGGGCAATAAAACCAAGGATCATGGCCATATTAAAGAAATTGGAACCAACCACATTTCCAACTGAAATATCAGAAAAGCCACGCCATGCGGCGTAAGATGAGGAAATAACCTCTGGTAAACTGGTGCCTATGGCAACGACGGTGGCACCAATGACATATTCCGGTATATTAAATTTTTTAGCTATCCCGCTACCTCCTTTGATGAAGCCCTCGGCTCCCAGAATCATAAGGATAAATCCACCTGTGACTGAAATTATTGCCAGTAACATATCACCTCTCAAATTTTAGTAAATTGAATTCCTCCACCATAGTGTCCTGATTAACAACTCTTTGGACTTTAATGTACACTGGTCCTGTATCTGGTGCAAGAATATATGTTCTTTCTATAAATTCTGTAGTGGAATCTTCAAAGCCAATATTTTCGTAATAAAGTGACATATGGAATCTGTATCTGTTTCCTTCTATTTTTTTGATCCCTGTTTCAAGTTTACGATAATATAGAGCTGTGTCGCCGAGAAGAAGGCATATCTTAAATGTTGAGTCTTCAGAGCTGTAACCATCAAGAGGAGGTAGATATAAAACCGGGAGAAAGGATTCTTCTGCAGTGTAAGTATAGTCACCTCTATGGAGGATCTTCTTTACATAGAAAGAGAGCTCATCAGAATTCTTTGCCCATAGTTCAATTTCTCCTCCCATTTCTACTACATAGGCGCTTTCATTCCCAATGGTGGTGTCTCTTACAACTTCCCTTGCAACTTCATTCTCCGAGGAATCTATGTAAGTCCATTTTATTCCTGTTTCAAGTGGAAAATAATCAGATAGTAATATATCTATAAAATTCTTTGAAGATTCACAGGAAACAAATATGAAAACAAATAACAATAAGAGCAAAAAAAACTTAAAACTTTTAATCATCAAAATAATTTTACTAAGATTTTGTAGTTCAGTCAATTTATACAGTTGTATTTCTCCATTGATATTCCCCAATTAGCCTGTTAAAATACTCGTCGAAGGAGGTTAACCATCCAGAAAAAGGATTAAAATCTCAAAATTACAGGATTGTAATATTTAAGTAAAGAAGTCGAGTTTTATCTTGGGAGTTTTGACTGTCTGTGGGAGAATACATTATACTTACTACATTGTAAAAGGGCATCTTTTTCTGAGATATGGGGATTCAGGAGGTAGAGTGATGCAGAATTATAAAAATACATTAAATTTACCAAATACCGGCTTCTCAATGAAAGCAAATCTTAAAGAGAAGGAACCAAAGAGAATAGAGTGGTGGGAAAAGAATAGGATTTATTTTAAAAATCTTGAAAAAAGGAAAAACGGACCCGTTTTCATTCTTCATGATGGTCCCCCGTACTCCAATGGGCATATCCATCTGGGCACTGCTCTGAATAAAGTTCTTAAAGATATACTTGTGAAATATAAAAGCCTCAAGGGGTATTATGCACCTTACATTCCTGGTTGGGATAACCATGGTATGCCTATAGAAATGGAGGTAATGAAACAGAATAAAGAACTTAAAAACCTCCATGAAAGAGCAGAGAAACTTAAAGATAAGGGAATTAAAATCAAAATCAGAGAAGAGTGCCGCAAGTTTGCTGGAAAATGGGTAAATATACAGAAAGAGGAATTTCGTAGGCTTGGTGTCCTGGGTGAGTGGGATAATCCATATCTAACCATGGATAGGCGGTATGAGGCCAGAGAGCTGGAGGTGCTTGCAGACTTTGTTGAAAAAGGATACGTGTATAGGGGATTTATGCCAATTCACTGGTGTCCCAGGTGCAGAACAACCCTTGCTATGGCTGAGATTGAATATAAAGATAAGGAGTCTCCTTCTCTGTGGTTCCGGATGGAACCTGTAAAGGGAGATTTTGATGCACTTATTTGGACCACAACTCCTTGGACAATTATATCTAACGTTGCCCTTGCTGTGCATCCTGATTTTGATTACGTAGTAGTAAAAACGGAGAGGGGGAAATTCTTGCTGGCTGAAGGATTGCTGGAAGCTAATACGGAATTACTGGGCTGGAAAAATGTGGAGGTTGTGAAGAAATTCAAGGGAGGAGAACTCGAGGGTCTCGAATTCAAGCACCCATTTTATGATCGCATTTCTCCTATTATACTTGCAGATTTTGTTACTCTCGAAGATGGTACTGGGATTGTACATATTGCCCCAGGTCATGGAAAAGAAGATTTCGAGGTGGGAAGAGAATACAATCTTCCTGTTATTTCTCCAGTAGATGAGAGTGGACGATTTACAGAGGAAGCTCGTCCCTTTACCGGTTTAGATACAGAAGAGGCTTCCAACAAGGTGGTTGAAGTTTTAAAAGAGAATGGCAAGTTTGTACATCTTACTAAAATACTTCACAGCTATCCCCATTGCTGGAGGTGTAAAGGGCCTCTTGTCTTCAGGGCCACACATCAGTGGTTTCTTTCAGTAGGCCACAAGAGTTTAAGGGAAAAGGCTCTGGAGGAGATTAAGAAGGTCGGGTGGCATCCTGAAGAGGGGGAAAATCGGATATATGCTTCCGTTAAAGAGAGACCGGACTGGGTAATTTCGAGACAGAGAACCTGGGGGGTTCATATTCCTTCCCTTAGATGCAAAAAATGCGGGCATACCATTCTTTCACCAGAGGTTATAAGAAATCTTGCGCTCAAAGTGAAAGAGGAGTCTTCAGATGCATGGCTTAAATATGATGTGAAAGAATTTCTTCCAAAAGATTTTAAATGTCCAAAATGTGGCAGTGATGAGTTTGATAAGGATTATGATATTCTGGATGTATGGTTTGATTCTGGTATTTCTTATATTGTTGTATCTGAGGAGAGAGAGTTAAAGTGGCCCTCTGATGTTTATCTGGAAGGGTCGGATCAACATCGAGGGTGGTTTAATGCATCATTGATGCTGGGTGCTGGTCAGAAGGGTTCTGCACCTTACAAGGTTGTAATCACTCACGGATGGGTAGTGGATGAGCAGGGTAGAGCCATGCACAAGAGTCTCGGTAACGTGATTAAACCTGAAGAAATTATATCAAAATATGGAGCAGATGTATTGAGACTCTGGATATCCCACAGTGATTATACTGAAGATGTCCGACTGGGGCCAGAGATTCTAGCCAGAATTGTGGACTCTTACAGGAAGATCAGAAATACCTTCCGTTTCATGCTGGGAAATCTGTATGATTTTGATCCCGAGAAGGACTCTGTTGATTTTGATGACCTCTTCCCTCAGGATAAGTATATTCTTTTGAGATGGGAAGAAACCAAGAAAAAGGTGGATGAATTTTACAGCAACTACTATTTCCACAAGGTGTACCACACGCTCTTCAATTTCATAGTGGTGGACCTTTCTTCATTCTATCTTGATATACTGAAGGATAGATTATACACATGGGGTAAAAATTCCACAGGCAGGAGAGCCGCTCAGACTGTGATTTATTATGTTCTTAAGGAGCTTCTCATAACCATGTATCCAATTCTCTCCTTCACCGTTGAGGAGGCATGGGAAAATCTCCCCGGTTCTAAAGAGGAAAGTGTCTATCTTGCTGACTGGCCATCCATTCATGATAAATATATTAACATGGAACTAAAAAAGAATTTTGAAATCCTTATGAAGGTTAGAGATGTCGTTCTCGTAGCTATGGAAAAAGCAAGGAAGGAGAAGAGGATCATTCAGGACAGGCTGGAAGCACAACTTGTTATAGAAGCCTGTGATGAGGAAGTTGATAAGGTATTGAAAAAATTTGAAAATTATTTATCAGAAATTTTTATAGTCTCACAGGTGAAACTTGACATTTTGGTAGATGTGGCACATATTGAAGAAGATGAGTTTGTGAGAGTTGGAGTGAGACATGCAGAGGGTAATAAATGTCAAAGATGCTGGATTTGGCATCCTGGAGTTGGGAAAAATGAAAAGTATCCAGACCTCTGCCCAAAATGCGTAGAGGTCATGGAGGATGTATCTAAATGAAAATAAACATATTGGACCTGAAAGAAGGGAAAACAGAGTATTTTGAAAAGTATAATGAAAATACCCTCGATCTTAAAGGACTTGAATTTTCGTTGATGGGACAACTGAATGCGCACATTGTAATTGAAAAATGGAGGGGAAAGGTTAAACTCTCTCTGGAAGCGGACTTTACTTTAAAGATGCAGTGCTCACGCTGTCTGGAACATTTTGAGAGAAGTTTCCATGAAGAAGCGACTTTCTACCTTAAGGCTGGTAAAGAAGAGTTTAAAGCCGAGAAGAGTCTCAAGGACGAAGATATTTATACCCTCTTTTACGCTACTGATGAGATAGATGTTACTCCATTGATTCGTGATATGGTCATTCTGGTATACCCCATGAAACCCCTATGCAAACCAGACTGTAAAGGATTATGTCCCGTTTGTGGGGTAAATCTGAACAAGATGAAGTGCCATCATGAGCAGGTAACAATAGATCCGAGATGGAGTAAATTGCTTGAAATAAAAAAGAAAATAAGCAGGGCGTAACATGTGGCCTCTCATTTTGATTCTCCTCTCATTTTTCCCTCATGCTAAAAAGTCTGAGGTGAGTTTTTACCTTATTCCTCGGCAGGATTCTGTCAGGGCTCTCCTTTACCTTTCCTATAATGCCCAGGATATGATCTTTAAAAAAACAGAAGTGGGAAGCTTCGAAGCCTCTATGGAAATAGATGTGGAAGTGTTTGGGAAAGATGGGGAACTTCTCTACGGCAATTACTGGGATTACATTTATACAGTGCCTTCGTATAAAGAGACTAAAAAACATGTGTGGTATTCAAGGTCCATCGGATTTATTCTCCCCCGAAAGGATGAATATAAAGTGAATATCACGGTTAAGAATAAAAGAGGCGGCATAATAATAGAGAAAAAAATTAAAAGGAAAGCCCCAGCTCTTATTAGTGACCCCATTCCGGTAAATCCCGAGAACTATGAAAAAGGAATCAGGAAGGTAGAGTCTATTTTTATTAAGGATTCTATCTTTGGGGTTTACATTTATAACAATGGAGAGACTGATACCTTCAGCCTTAAAATAGAAGATGATAGAGGCAAGGACCTCAAAGAGTGGAGGGAAGTGCTGGAGAAAGAGGACAACCTCTTGGTAATACCCATTACAGAGTATGAGCCTGGTTCTTATGCATTGTCTGTGAAAAATTCAGAACAAAGGGAATTGATATTTTATAAGATTGGTTTTGGTACACTTAAAGGTCGGTATTACAAAGAAATTCTTGCGGTTTTGTCTTATATAGCCAGTTACAAGGAACTTGATTCATTAAAAAAAGCCCAGGGTAAAGAACTGGAAAGAGTCTGGAAAAACTTCTGGAAGAGACGGGACCCCACCCCCGAAACTCCACAGAATGAATTTGAAGAAGAGTTCTGGAGAAGAGTGGAATATGCTGATGAGCACTTTTCTTCAGGTCTGAAGCCTGGATATAAATCAGATAGAGGAATAGTTTATATCAAGCTTGGTCCCCCAGACGAAATTGAACGACACCCGTTCGATCTGGAAGCTCCAGCCTATGAAATCTGGTATTATTACAATTTAAACTATAAATTTATTTTTATGGATAAAAAGGGGGTTGGAGACTATGAACTTGTTTATCCTCCTCGTTACATTCTTGACGAGCTTCTTAGGACCCGGTAAAAGTGAAGTTATTCACCCTGCATATATCACAAAAAGCAGAGGGGATGTTGAATTTTATCTTGACTATGCAAGATTTTTGAGATCCGATTCCCTTACATATTGTGAGATTTATTATCTTGTTAATTTAAATACCCTCAAAGAAAGGGATAGTATTCGCTCTTTTAAGGTTAAAATAGAAGTTAATGGTGGTAAACTCACCGAGCCAGTTATCAAAGAGTGGAATCAGACAAGTAAACAAAAAGGGAATTTCTCTATAGATAGATTCGATATTACTCTGCCAGAGGGGACCTATACTGTTCACATGGTGCTCAATGATTTGAATTCTGGACGTAAAGGAGAAGCAGAAGTTAATGTAAAAGCTTTAAAAAGGTCCCCCACCCTCAACCTCTCCGACATAGAATTTCTCTATTCCATTTATCCGGGTCAGAATAAGATTTTCCAGAAATTTGGACTCGTACAGATTCCCAACCCAGTGAGGACATATAGTGCCCTAAAGGATACACTTTATTTTTACATTGAAATATACCATCTGGTGCCAGATACAGAGAGATATATAGTACAATATGCTGTTTTGAATGAAAGGGGTGAGGTGGTAAAAGCCTCCAAACCTTTTATAAGATTCAAGAATGAGCTACATGTAATCAGAGATGGTATAGTAATTGGTGACCTTGCACCTGGAAATTATATTCTGCATGTAGAAGTTACGGATATGAGCACTAAAGAAAAAGCCGTGAAAGAATCCAAATTCTATTATTATACAGAACAAGCTCAGGAAATATCGCGCCTTGCTTCCTCCTACTACTTCATAGATTATATCGCTAACTCTCAAGAAATTAAGGAATTCAGGAGTCTCAGCGAGGAGGGAAAGGCCATTTTCCTCAAAAAATTTTGGAAAAAGAGAGATCCTACGCCAGAGACACCGATTAACGAATATTTTATAGAATTTGCTTCTAGGGTAAAATATGCGGATGAAAATTTTTCTTATGGTGAAAAACCGGGAAGATATACAGATATGGGCAGAATCTACATAAAATATGGACCCCCTGATGAGAGAAGAAGAGAAACCTTCAGACTGGAAAGCAGGAACAGAGAACACTGGTATTATTACTCCAAAGGGGGCATGGAATTTGTATTTGTGGATGTCAAGGGCACCGGCGAATATGAGCTTGTGTATTCCAGCATAAAGGAAGAACCCACAAGACCAGATTGGTATAAATATGTTCCCCCGGAAGAGATTGAACGTCAAGAATTCTAAGGACAAGGGAAAAGAATCAGAAAATATCGCCTGTGAATATCTAAAAAGTAAAAAATACTGTATTATTGAGAGAAATTTTAGGACACGGAGAGGAGAGATAGATATAATAGCGGAAAAGGACGGCATTTTAATATTTGTGGAAGTTAGGAGTCTGCAAAAAGGTCTGTTTAATCCCATAGAAAGTATTGGTAGAAGAAAGCTGGAAAGAATTGTAAATGCTGCAAGATATTATCTTATGAAAAGGGGGAATGCAGTATGTAGATTTGACGTAATTGGTATAATAGGTAATGGTAAAAATAGGCGTGTTGAGCATATAGAAAATGCCTTTGGGTATATAGATTTATCTTGACACTACGCATCTTTTAGTAAATACTATCTTATTCTTCCACAGGGAGGTGAGAAAAATGTCAGTATTGACAGGAACATACAGATTAAAGGTTGGGCTTGCCGAGATGCTCAAAGGTGGAGTTATTATGGATGTTACAAATGCAGAACAGGCGAAAATCGCCGAAGTGGCGGGAGCTGTGGCAGTTATGGCCCTTGAAAGGGTGCCTGCCGATATTAGAAAAGAGGGTGGAGTAGCCAGGATGGCTGACCCTGAAAAGGTCATTGAGATTATGGAGGCTGTCACGATTCCGGTTATGGCCAAGGTAAGGATTGGACATTTTGTAGAGGCTCAAATATTAGAAGAACTGGGCGTTGACTTTATCGATGAGAGTGAAGTATTAACACCTGCTGATGAGGAACATCATATAGATAAACATCCCTTCAAGGTACCTTTTGTATGTGGAGCCAGAGACCTCGGTGAGGCGTTAAGGAGAATAGCTGAGGGTGCTGCCATGATTCGAACAAAAGGGGAAGCAGGTACGGGGAATGTGGTAGAAGCAGTTAGACATATGAGGAAAATTATGAGTCAAATAAAGAGAATAACAACACTGAGAGAAGAAGAACTCATGAAGGAAGCAAAAGCCCTTGGTGCACCTCTTGAACTGGTGAAATATGTACATGATCATGGAAAATTACCTGTGCCAAACTTTGCTGCAGGTGGAATTGCTACACCTGCAGATGCTGCTCTTATGATGCAGCTGGGAGCCGAATCAGTCTTTGTGGGAAGTGGAATATTTAAATCCAGTGATCCAAGGAAGATGGCAAGAGCTATTGTAGAAGCAGTGGCCTATTACGATAATCCCAGAGTGCTGGCTAGAATCTCCAGAGGCCTTGGAGAGGCTATGAAAGGTCTTGATGTTTCTAAGATGAAAGAGGAAGAGCTGCTCCAGACCAGGGGGTGGTGATGAGAATAGGTATACTCGCTATTCAGGGGGATATGGATCTTCATCATCGAAAATTGCGCATGATCGGTATTTCACCTTTGTTGGTTAAAACAGAGGGAGAACTTAAGAGAGTTGACGGTCTTGTTCTTCCCGGAGGGGAAAGTACCACCATAAGTAAAATTCTCGAAAGATATGGATTAAGAGAATCCCTTAAAAAACGTATTGAAGAAGGTATGCCTGTGCTGGCCACCTGTGCTGGTATTATAATACTGGCCAAAAAGTTCGATAAAGATGAGCCTGAAGTTAAAAGCCTCGGGCTTCTTGATGTAAAACTTCAAAGAAATGCATATGGACGTCAGAGGGAATCCTTTGAAGGCCCTGTAAGATTAAAGATTAATGATGTAGAGAAAACCATCACTGGAATCTTTATCCGGGCCCCTAAAATAATAGAAGTTGGTAAAAGTGTGGAAGAACTGGGATGGTACGAATCTGATCCTGTGCTTGTAAGGCAGGGGAATATCCTTGCCATGACCTTCCATCCTGAATTGATAGACGAGGATAATTCCATTCACGAGTTTTTTGTAAAGATGGTTGAGAAAAAAGGAGGAAGAAATGTTTGAGAATCTGCGGAAAACAGATCCAGAAGTTTTTGAAGCCATCTATAAAGAATTGAGACGAGAAAGAGAAGGACTCGAGCTGATTGCCTCAGAGAACTTTACATCTGATGCTGTTATGGAAGCAATGGGTAATGTTATGACCAATAAATATGCAGAGGGATATCCAGGAGCAAGATATTACGGTGGCTGTGAATATGTGGATATTGCAGAACGTCTTGCCATCGAAAGGGCCAAAAAGCTTTTTGGAGCAGAACATGCTAATGTTCAGCCCCATTCAGGTGTGCAGGCGAATATGGCTGTCTATTTTGCAACATTAAAGCCTGGGGATACAATCCTGTCCATGAAACTATCTCATGGAGGACACCTTTCACATGGGCATAAGGTTTCCTTCTCTGGGAAGATCTACAATGTGGTTCATTATACCGTCAACAAGGAGACAGAGAGGTTGGACTTTGACTTGATCAGGAAACTTGCAAAAGAGCATAGGCCCAATATTATCGTTGCAGGTTATTCTGCCTATCCGCGGATTATTGAATGGGATAAATTTAAAGAAATTGCAGACGAAGTAGGAGCTTATTTCATGGCAGATATTGCACATATTGCTGGTCTAGTAGCTGCCGGAGTTCACCCCTCTCCAGTGCCTTACGCTGATTTCGTTACCACTACCACACACAAGACTTTAAGAGGGCCAAGAGGTGGAATTGTTATGTGTAAAGAAGAGCACGCTAAAAAACTCGATAAGGCTGTTTTCCCGGGGGCACAGGGTGGTCCGCTAATGCATGTTATTGCTGCAAAAGCTGTTGCCTTGAAAGAAGCTCTCACTGAGGAATTTAGAGAATACCAGAAGCAGATTGTTAAGAATGCCAAGGCCCTTGCCGAAACCCTTATGGAGGAGGGCCTAAGAGTTGTAACAGGTGGGACTGATAATCATCTAATGCTGGTGGATTTGAGACCTTTCAACCTTACAGGAGACGTTGCAGAAAAGGCGCTGGAAAAAGCAGGTATTACTGTTAACAAAAATACTATACCCTTTGATCCCCAGAAACCAACTGTGACAAGTGGTATTAGAATCGGTACCCCTGCTGTCACTACCAGGGGCATGAAAGAAGATGAGATGAAAAGAATAGGAAAATTAATAGCCAGGGTGTTAGGCACCCCGGACGATGAAAAAGTACTTAATCAGGTTAAAGGAGAAGTTGAAGAGCTAACAAAGGCATTTCCTCTCTACGAGGAGAGGTTCAGGGCCATGGAGAAACTCTTATGAAGAAAATAATCTTTATTTTGATTGTGGTTTCTTTCCTGGAAGCCTCCCATGAAAATATGGGAGGTACTCCAGTGGCCCAGGCACTCTCATTGAGTTATGTAGCAATGGCTCATGGTACTGGGGCTATTCCCTTCAATCCAGCTGGTCTTCCTTTAGGTGATAGGATGGAAGCACTCACATATTACCGTATCCTGTATGGTGGACTGGGGGAAAGATTTGCATCTTATGGTCTCTATGTAAAATATGGAAATATAGGAATCGGAATTGAAGAAAAAGGTGCCATGCTGGAAGGTGACTACGAAGGTAAATATGATGAAGGACTTTATTCTCTCTCTGGTGGATATCCTCTGAGTAGTAATTTTCTTGCGGGCTTGAATTTAAATCTATATAAATTTCAGGACCCGCGTTTTGGAACAAGTTATTCTTTTGGGGCAGATGTAGGGCTCCTTGCTACTATAACAAAAGTTTTCAGGGTGGGAGCTTTTTATCGCAACATAACGCTTTCTCGAATTAGAGGAGATAAACTCCCATCTTATCTCGACGCGGGTATATCTATGCATTCAGGTAATTTTTCCAGCACTTCTCTTACCTTCCATATGAGCCCGGATTACGGACCAGGAGTAGCCTTGGGAGAGCAGATATCTCTGCTCAAAGGGTTGCTTATCCTCAGGGGTGGTATCTACAGTGAGGAAGATTTGAAAAAATTTAGTTTTGGAATAGGTATTCATAAGGCCGGTTTTCACTTCGATTATGCAGTTATATCCACAGAAGGTTTGCCTCTTTCTCATTCATTTGGAATCCTCTACAGGAGGTAATGAGTGCTGAAGCTTATATTACTGAGTCTGTTATTACAGTCAAAGGTTGATTTAAATAGAGCTTCGCTGGATGAACTTCTTAAAAGCCTTCCCGTAGATTCGACGAAGATTGTTAAATTGTATGAATACATAGAATCCCATGGCCCGTTTCAAAATGTTTATGAGATTTCCACATTGCCCTTTATATCGCCGGAAGACTTCTTAAAAATTAAGAAGCTGGTGAAAGTTGTTCCCCTGGTACAGGGCAGGAATTTTTCTTTTTATGCACAGAGGGTAAGGGAGACAGCCCGGGAAGAACAGAGTTTAAGGGAAAGTGCCTACGATGAATGGATATCCCTTCTAGCAAATCCAATAAATGTTAACAAGGCGAAGGTGGATGAACTCTATTCCATTTATGGCGTGTCCCTGATAGATGCTGTCCAGATAGTAAAGAGAGCAAAAATGCTGGATTTCAGATATGCCTCCCACCTGAGAAGGACCCCCGGTATATCCTACTATGCATACCGAAATTTACTCCCTTTTATCAGTTTCAGAACAGTAAAACCAAAAGGCGTGGCAGGATGGGCAAACTTGAGAATTGCTTATTACTCCGAACTTTTTCAGGAGGAACGGACACAGGTAGAGGAGAGACTGGGTGAAGTTGGCGTACCTGATACTACTTCTTCCTTGTGGTCTAACCTGAGGTCCGCCGGCTGGACCCAGGAAGATAGTCTGTGGCTTTATGAACAACTTTCAAAGGAGAAGGAAGAGGCTGACAGGTTAACTCCATCATTCTATACAAAATTTAAAATAAACTCTGTATTCTGGGGAAAAATCAGATGGGGATTCAGTTTTCAAAGGACTCCGTACTACCTAGATTTTCCTGATCTTAAATACTTTGCAGGACTTGAAAAGCAGAGAATAATATCCGGCCTTACTCTTAAAAAACTCATTGTTGGACACTATAGACTCACATTGAATCAAGGATTAATTATGGATAACACTGATGAGGGTAGAGATAGACTTGTGGATAGAACCTTTGGACTTTATGGAGACCTGAGTTCCACCAAAGAATTTGCCCTCTACGGTGCTGCAGGAAAGGTGTCCTTCCGTAATCTTGATTTTCTTGGATACTACTCAAAGAATAAGCGATACGGGGTGTTTTCCAGAGATGGTTTACCTGTGTTTTACTATGTTTCGGATTTTATGCCCTCTACATTTAAGGATGCTTTCACAGAATATGTGAAGGGTGGAGAAGTGAAATTCAATTTCCCGAGTCCATTACCCCTTGGGACCCAGCTTGGCGTTTCCTTCCTGAGAATAGAGTATGATAATCCCCCCACGGCAAATTTCAGTGAACTGGACATCCCCGGTGATAAGGAAGACATGTCAGATCCTTCATTTACCTGGGTAACCGGTAAAAGGAAGGAATTTTGGGGTTTAAATGGGCGAACTGTAGTCTATCCTTTCTCCCTTGAGTGGGAATTCGCCAGTGAGAAAAATGGTGGAAAGGCATATATTATAAAATCACGGATTCAGGAGAGAATTTATTACATAAACTTACTCTTTAGACACTACGATGTGGATTACACCAATCCATATGCGAGACCGTTTAGGGAGGATTCGAGATTTGAGGATACATCGCTTGAAAGGAGTTATAGAGTTATTGATCCCCTTTATGCGGAGCTTTCCTACCTTCCTCTTGCAAAGCCCGAGACGGGTTTTTATATTGAAACAAGATTTCAACCTGTGAGGCATATTTTATTGCAGAGAAGCTACGTAGATATCTGGAGAGATAATACGGATCTACTCTGGAATTACAGGACCCAGATTGCTCTTGAATTCAGGCCCATTTATCCTGTTAGGGTAAGGCTCTATCAGAAATATCAGAAAAGACAAAATAGAAGATACCTGGGTATTACAACCTCTTTTCTTAAGGAGAGTTCCATAAGGACCTTTTTCCTTCTGGGAGGATGGACATCCCTTGGAATTGAATTCAGGTATTCTCAGGTGGATCTCACTCCAAAGACCTATTATCCTGAAGCTGCTATAAGTGGTGGATTTCTGGCAGTGACCTTCGATAAGACCTTTTCTAATAAATTTGAGGTTAAGGGTGGATTTGTGGTCTGGAAGACCAATGGATTATCTCAGTGGAACTTTGAAGATGTGGGGATTGATTTCTTATACGGTGATGGAACCAAGTATTATCTCAGTTTTCTGGAAAGATTATCCCCCAATTTGGGCATGAGATTGAAGCTTAAATATAAAGAATCAGGTTATCCCCATACAGGAATCTGGGGGCAGGGCCTCCATCTTCCTGGTGGTGAGGAACTATACAGTTCTTTTGTTGATATTTCCAGAGTGTATTCGATTCAGTTCAGTTTAGATTATTCCTTCTAACATGTATGGTATAGGGGTTGATATAGTGAAAAAAGATAGGATTTCTTTTTTGATAGAGAGATATGGAGACCGATTCTTAAAAAAAGTGTTTTCTCGTGATGAAATTGCTTATTGTATGAACAAGAAAGAACGTGCTGAGTGTTTTGCCGGGAGATTTGCTGCTAAGGAGGCCTTTATAAAAGCCAAGGGAGGCGTGGAGGGCCTTATATTGAGAAAAGTTGAGATTTTGAATGATGTAAGAGGAAGACCCTATTTCAGGGTATATGGGAAAGAGTACCCACCTAATAAGATAGCCTTGAGCATTTCCCATGAGAAAGATTATGCAATCGCGGTCTGCGTCATCCTTGAAGGAGGTATAAGATGAAAAAGGCAGTTGTGGCGCTTGGAGGAAATGCATTGAGACGTAAGGGTGAGCCATTTACCATTGAACACCAGTATAAGAATGTGAAAAAGGTGATAAAACCGGTGGTTCAATTAATAGAAAAAGGGTTTAAAATTGCAATTACGCACGGGAATGGTCCCCAGGTGGGTGTAGAATTCTTTAGAAATCTTTATACGAGAGAAAAATTTCCACCATATTCCTTGGATGCTTTAAATGCTGAAACACAGGGGTGGATTGGGTATATCATAGCCAGGGCTATTAGAGAACAGTTGTATGAGGACAGAATTGACAGGGACGTGGTGGCCATTGTTACTCAGGTAATGGTGGATAAAAATGACCCTGCTTTTTCCAATCCCACAAAACCCATTGGGGACTTTTTCAGCAAAGAAGAGGCTATGGAACTTATGAAAAAATACGGCTGGAAGATGGTGGAAGATGCAGGGAGAGGTTACAGGGTAGTAGTTCCATCTCCACTACCCATAGGTACTCTCGAGGGAAAGATTATTAAAAAACTTGTTGATGAAGGTTCGATTGTTATCGCATCCGGAGGAGGGGGGATACCTGTTGTCAGGGAGAACCATGGAAAATTTAGAGGTGTGGAGGCAGTTATAGATAAAGATAGGGCCTCCAGTGTGCTGGCCAGAGAGATAGGTGCCAGTTTATTGATGATACTCACTGAAGTTGATTATGTTTATTTAAATTTTGGTAAACCCACTGAAAAGCCACTTGAGAGGGTCACCCTTGAACAGATAGAGAAATTTTATAGCGAGGGTCATTTCCCTCCAGGTAGCATGGGGCCCAAGATTGAAGCAGCTATAGATTTTCTTAAAAATGGGGGCGAGGAAGTTATAATCACCTCCATAGAAAAGGCCCACGATGCCCTTTACAACGGCATGGGAACCCATATAGTAGTGTAGGGTTATTTATCGGTAAACGGTAGACGGAAGGCGGTAGACGATTGAAGAATGGATTACTTGTTGTCATTCTGAGGAGTCTGCTTCAGGCAGACGACGAAGAATCTCTAAGGAACGTAAAGCGTGAAGCGTAGAGCGAAAATATAAGAGATATTTCGAGATTCTTCGCTACGCTCAGAATGACAAGAAGTTCGGTAGACGGGAAACGGTAGACGGTAGACGAGAATAGAATAGAATTCCCTCTCCCTTTCCGCTTTCCACTTTACGCTTTCCGTCTCCCGAATAATTTCTTTACTTTTCCCCAGATGTGCTTCAAAATGAGTATTGTACAAGAAGGAGGTTGTATGAAATTTCCTATTGTTAGAGATCGACTTGGAGTTCATCCACTTCCCTTTTATTTTAAAAACGCAGTGGAAAAATTTTCACCATATGTAGCCCTTAAGCGAAAAGAAACAGATGCTTGGAGAGAAGTGACATATGAGGAGCTGGGACTGCATACAAAGAGACTTGCCAGATATTTGAAGGAGCAGGGTGTAGAAGTTGGAGACAAGGTTGCCCTTGTCTCTCCCAATACATTCGAATGGGTTTATGCATTTTTTGCTATCCAGTGGGTTGGTGGAGTGGCGATCCCTGTAGATACAAGATTGAAGGGTACCGAAATCCGCCATATTATCAGACATTCCGAAGCCCGATACCTGATAATTGCATCGAGTAAGTATGAAGAAATTCAGGAACATCTGGAAAATATAGACCTGAAAATAATAGAGCCTGACAATATAACCCAGAAAATTGCACTTTTGGAACCGGTGGAGACACCTTATTACCGAGATCTTGAAGATATAGCCTGTCTTTTTTATACCTCAGGTACTACAGGGAGTTCAAAAGGGGTTATGCTCACCCACAAAAATATAGCATCAAATCTGGATGCTTTCTATAAATGCTTTGATTATGGACCAGGCGACGTATTCTACCTTCTTATTCCTCTTTCCCATTCCTTTGGTATAACTGTGAGTCTTCTTGCACCAATATCCAGTGGTTCAACTATAGCCTTTGCCACATCCCTCAAATCCAAAAGGATAATAGAGGAATTAAGAGAATCCCGTGCAAATATCATGCTAATAGTTCCTATTTTCCTTGAGAAAATTCTCCTTGCAATCCACAAAAATGTAGAAAAATCTGGACTCCCTAAGAAATTAATTTTTAATTCTATGAGAGGATTGGCAAAGATAGGGGGAAGAAAACTAAGAAAGAAGGTTTTCAAAGGTGTCAGGGATAAAATAGGATTTGGAAGGATGAAATATCTTATTTCTGGAGGAGCAAAGCTTCCACTATGGGTTGCGCGAGGTCTTGAGGAATTGGGTTTCCCCATTATGCAAGGATACGGCCTGACAGAGACTTCTCCGGTGGTGAGCGTGAATCCCAAGGGCTTTGAAAAAAACGCAAGTGTTGGTATACCTTTACCTGGCATTGAGGTTAAGACAATGAATCCCGGTGAAGATGGTGTAGGTGAAATAGCTGTGAGAGGTCCCAATGTTATGAAAGGTTATTATAAAAATGAGGAAGCCACAAAAGAAGTTATAACAGAAGATGGATGGTTCTTGACAGGGGATATGGGTTATATAGACACAGATGGTTACATATACATAACAGGCAGGAAGAAGTCAGTTATAGTCACCAAGGGAGGCAAGAACATATATCCTGAAGAGGTTGAAGCTGTGCTTTTACGTTCACCTTTTATTGAGGAGCTCCTGGTTCTGGGAGGAAGAAATCCCACCACAGGGAATGAAGAGGTTCAGGCAATTATATATCCCAATTTCACAGTGCTGGATGATTACTTCACCGAGAGGGGAATTTCTAATCCTAAAACGTCAGATATTTATCGGGTTATCGGTGAGGAGATAGAAAGGTATTCCCGAAATATAGCAGATTATAAGCGAGTGAAGAGGTTTTTTATAAGGGACGAGGAATTTCCCAAAACCACTTCAGGTAAAATTAAACGGTATCTTTTTGTTGAGGGTACAAGGTAGTTAGCCCGTTTTTTCGATATCTGATTGAAAGTCCCTGATATTGTTCTGTTTCAATCTTGAATGAACATGCTGAAAAAACTATAATTTTCAAAAAGGAGGAGAGGATGCCCGAGTTAAGAAGAACACCGCTTTATGAATACCATAAGCAGTTGGGAGCAAAGATCGTGCCCTTTGCGGGTTTTGAAATGCCAATCCAGTTTACAAGTATTGTGGAAGAACACAGATGGACCCGGAAAAATGTTGGAATGTTTGATGTTTCTCATATGGGAGAGATAATTATAAGAGGTCCAAAGGCTCTGGATTTTGTCTATTATATTACATCCAATGACCCTTCCAAACTTGAGGTTATGCAGGTGCAGTATTCTGCACTCCCCACAGAAAAAGGAACTGTAGTAGATGATCTTCTGGTATACCGCCTGGAAGACCATTTTATGCTTGTTGTAAACGCTGCCAATATTGAAAAAGATTATAACTGGATTCTTTCCCATAAAGTAGAAGGCGTAGAGATTGAAAATAAATCCTTTGAAATAGGAGAGATTGCATTTCAAGGGCCCAAGGCAGAGGAGGTGCTCCAAAGAATTGTTGAATATGACCTGAGTCAGATACCATACTACTGGTCAAAAAGAGTAAAAATTCTCGGTAAGGAAATGCTCATCTCCAGAACTGGCTATACAGGAGAGGATGGTTTTGAGATTTATGCTGATAATGAAACTATCAAGAATGTATGGGAAAAGTTGATGGAATTCGATGAAGTTAAACCTGTTGGACTTGGAGCAAGAGACACTCTAAGGCTGGAAATGGGTTATTGTCTCTATGGAAATGATATAGATGAAACCACCAATCTCCTGGAGGCAGGACTTAAATGGATAACAAAACTCGATAAAGAAGATTTCATCGGCAAAGAGGCCCTTCTCAGAATTCAGGAAGAAGGTTTAAAGAGGAAAAGGGTCGGCTTTGTGATGAGAGAAAAGCGTGCAATTCCAAGGCCTCACCGTAAAATTTATAAAGATAATGAAGAAATAGGGCATGTAACCAGTGGAACCTTTTCTCCTTCACTCTCCATAGGCGTTGGTATGGGATATGTAAAGAAGGAACATTCCAAGAAAGAAACTGAGATAGATGTTAAAATTAGAGGAAAATTTGAAAAGGGAGAGATTGTAAGGTTACCTTTTTATAAGGAAGGAACTGTAAAGAGGTAGTTCTTGACTTTACTATCATAAGTTATTATAATTTCAAGCACTTGCAAAAGGGGGAGGAAAATGAGGAAGCAAGACATAGTAGATAAAATCTATGAAGAAACTGGCTTACCTAAAAAGGATATTATGATAGTAGTAAACTCCTTTCTTGAAACAATGAAGGAAGCCTTCAAGGCGGAGGAGAGGATCGAATTAAGGGGCTTCGGGGTTTTCGAGGTGAAGAGACGCAAACCAAGGATAGGGAGAAACCCCAGGACTAAGGAAGAGGTAAAAATCCCGGCAAGGAAGGTTATAACCTTTAAGCCATCTAAGCTAATCAAAGTAATAAAAGAGGAGAGGTAGGATGCCCTGTGGCAGGAAAAGAAAGAGAAAAAAGATTAAAAAGCATAAACTTAAAAAAAGAAGAAAAAGAGACAGGCATAAAAAGAAGAAGAGATGAAAGCCATTGTGCTTTCAGATACCCATATCCCTCACCGAGCTAAAGATTTGCCAGAAAGAGTAAAAGAAGAAATTAATAATGTGGATATCATAATTCATGCTGGGGATTTTACCACCTATGATCTTTATCTTGAACTTAAGGCCTTAAAGCCCATTTATGCGGTGAGGGGAAATATGGACGACGATGATGTTTATGATAAACTACCTGAAACCATGATATTTGAACTGGAAGGGGTTAGTATAGGTCTTTATCATGGTATAGGAGCTCCATGGGGTATTGAGAAGAAGGTGCTTGCTAAATTTAAAGAGAAGGATAAGCTTGATCTTATTATCTTTGGACATTCTCATAGAGCACTTAAAAAGGAGGGTAAACCCATTCTCTTTAATCCTGGAAGTCCAACGGATAGATTCTTTGCCCCCAAGAGGTCGTACGGTATCCTGGAGATTAAAAACGGTAAGATTGTTAGGCTTGATCATGTCTTTTTATAATGCGCCCGTAGCTCAATCGGATAGAGCACGAGATTCCGGATCTCGGGGTTGGGGGTTCAAGTCCCCCCGGGTGCGTAGTTTTACTGAGTAGTGGATATTGATAGTATCCGAGATTATTTTCCTGTAACAAAAAGATATGTTTATTTGAATCATGCCTCCACAGCTCCTTTGAATACACTTTCTACTGAAAAACTGGAAGAATATCTCCATTGTTTACAGGATAAAGGAGATCCGGAATGGAGCTATCTTCAAAGTATAAGTGAGTCTACAAGACAAAAAGTAGCAGATTTACTAAAGACTCATAAAGACAACATTGCTTTTGTCTCCAATACATCCCACGGGATTAACATAATTATTGATTCTATACCCTGGAAGGAAGGTGATGAAGTCCTGATCCCCCAAAGCAACTTTCCAGCTAATGTCTACCCCTGGCTTTATAACAAATATGGACTTGCGGTAAAGTTTGTTGATGGAGATTTTACTGAGAATTTTAGAAAATGCATTACAGGTAAAACTAAATTAATTGCATTTGACTGGGTAAATTATTTTACAGGAGAAAGGATTGATCCTCTTCCTATAGTTGAATTTGCAAAGTCAAGAGGTATTTATGTTCTCGTGGATGCAATACAGGGTCTTGGTGCTGTGCCTCTTTATCCAGATAGGATAGGCGTTGACTTTGTTGTTTCTGGCACAGCTAAATGGCTTCTAGGACCCCAAGGATTGGGTATTTTGTATGTAAATCCTGAACGCCTTTCGGATTTAAAATTTACAAGTATTGGCTGGCTTTCAGCACCCTGGAAAGATTTTTCTGTTTTCTCTATTTTGCCTGAACCTTTTGGGGAAATTAAAAGAATAGAGTGTGGAACAAAAAATTATGCAGCACTTTCTCTTTTTAGTGGTTCACTGGATATTATACTTCGATGGGGTATTGAGGAAATGTGGAATCGCATTTCTTATCACACTGAGATTCTCTTTTCGGAGTTAAAAAGGAAAGGATTCGAGATATTGACACCTGAAGAATTGGATAGGAAAGCCGGTATAGTTACTTTTAGGGGAAAAGGGGATGTGAAAGAACTTTATGAAAGACTCAAAAACTCACATATTATAACTTCCTTAAGAAATAATGCCATAAGAATATCCCCTCATTTCTATAATACCAAAGAGGAAATTGAATTTCTCCTGTCCAAACTTTATTAAATAAAAGGCTCCCCCGATCCCCAAAGAGTTGAGGACCGGGGGAGTTTTTAGTTTAATTTACAACAAGTATTTTCTTTGTGCTGTTGAATGTATTACCAGCATTCATTCTGAGGAAGTATACGCCCTGAGGAAGTCCCTTAGAGTTAAACCTTACTGAGTGGACTCCCGGCTCTGTCAGTGCATTATACAGAGTCCTCACCTTTCTACCCGTGACATCAAAGAGTTCGAGGCTTACGTTTGTCTTTTTTGCAACTGAGAAGTTAATCACTCCGATGCCTGATACGGGGTTTTTCGTTGGGCCATAAAGAAGATTCTTGTAGCTCCGTGTATGATCATTTTCACCGATACCAACTATAGCACCACTTGTGATAAAGTCATCAATGTACCATCCATCATAATTATTAATTGAGCCATCAGAACCGAAATGAAATCTCAGTTTAAAGTAAGTTCCCTGGGCCACACTGAGGTTAAATTTAACAAGCTGCCAACCATCAGATGTGCCACTAAAGCCAGGTTCATTATTGAGACCGGATATATCGGATTCAGGATATCCACCTTCAGGATAGATAATTGTCC
>Ga0190349_1000088_pt1 | contig 34009 bp, 25 predicted proteins | sample 48721378_MG_FD_179798 | JGI IMG/M metagenome (GOLD analysis project Ga0190349, IMG submission 179798) | Hydrothermal vent microbial mat bacterial communities from Southern Trench, Guaymas Basin, Mexico - 4872-13-7-8_MG | ecosystem: Environmental > Aquatic > Marine > Hydrothermal vents >...
CTCAAAACTACTTTAAGAGAATATTTTTGATTTTTGTTTTAAAAAAAATTTTAAATTAAATCTTGACAAAATAAATTTTATTTGTAAAATTTTAGTTTAAAATGTGAGTGAGCTATCATTCACATAAAATTTATTATTTTAGAATAGGTTATATGGAATATAGCTTCCATCTGAATAAGATTCTTTCTCAGTTCTTTTCAAGGATAAAAACATAGGATATTAAAAAATATGAAAATGAAAGTGAATATTCACAATATATATATAAGTTTACTAAATGATACTTCCAGAAATTTCTTACAAGAAAAACGAAGTGGCTTTTTAATTATTATTTTGAGTACACTTAATAGTTTTTTTTATAAACCATTAAGTAAATAAATAAAACTAAAAGGTAAATTATGGAATACAGAAATTTTAAAAGCAAAAGGCAGCATGCCATTAGAGAAATAAACAAAATATACATTTTAAAAGCAGCAGAAGAAATTTTCGCCCAGAAAGGATATGGTTTAACCACTATGGAGGAAATTGCTGAAAAATCACAGCTTTCGAAACCTACCATTTATCACTATTTTGAAAGTAAGTGCGATATTTTTTTCGAAATTATTCTTAATTCTTTTAATGAGGTAGAACAGAGGCTAATTGAGATTGAAAAAAAGCCAAAAAATCCTGTTAAAAAAGTGAAAGAAATAATTAGCTTTATTTTCAGTTTTTATTCTCAGAAAAAGAATATATCTCGAATTTTCCTTACAGAAAAGTCTTTAGTGAAGAGAGTTTATAACTTGATTCCGAGGGGAGAGCCTTTTGTTTCAGAAAGAGATATTAAATTTTTAGATGACATCAAAAACAGAGCAAAAAGAATCTACAGAATCATGGCTGAAATCCTCCAAGAAGGAATAGATTCGGGTGAGTTTCGCCAGATGAATGTTATGGATGCTTGTTATATTCTTGATGCTCTGCTTCATGGCTTTTTTTTCAAAAGATTCTGGCTTGATAAGAAATACAGCTATACCAAAAGTGCTGATTTAATTCAGACCTTTTTTCTTCTGGGAATTATTAGGGAAGCAAAAGAATGAAAAGGAGAGTAAAGATGAAGAAAGTAGTAGCATTTTTAGGGGTCTTCATTATCATGTTTTTTACTGGCCAATTGGCTCAATCTCAAGAAAAATTGACCTTAACTCTTCAAGACAGCATCCGTCTGGCCCTTTCTCAGAATCCATTTCATTTGGCTTCTGAGGAGAAGGTAGAAGGGGCCAAGCATAAACTCAGGGAGGCTGCTTCCAGTTTTTTCCCTTCCCTTGATGCCCAGGGCGTTCATACTTTGGATGAAAAGCTGTTTGAGCTGGAAATGCCGTCTTTAATACCTGGTCAGCCACCTCGCAGGATAGCTTTAGATTTTACTAAGGATTATCAATTTTCTTTATCTTTTTCTCTTCCCCTTTTTACCAGTGGCCGCTTAACCTCGAACTTTAAGCAGGCCAAATACAGTCTTCTTTCCACTGAGGAAGCAGTTAGACAGTCAGAGCATGATACTGTTTTTAACACCAAAAAAGCTTTTTATGGGGTTCTGCTGGCTAAGGAGTTTGTCAAAGTGGCCGAGGAAGCAGTTGACGTGGCTGAGAAGCATTATAAGAGAGTCAAAAATCTTTATGAAGTAGGCATGGCTTCTAAGTTTGATCTCCTTCGCTCTGAGGTTCAGGTGGCCAATCTAAAACCTCAGTTGATTAGAGCCCGCAATAATCTAAAGGTGGCTGAGCTTGGTTTTAAAACTATCTTGGGTCTGGATTTGGCTCAGCCAATTGAGATTAAAGGTGCTTTAACTTATGAGCCTTTGGAGCCTGATTTAGAGGAATGCCTGGCTGCAGCGCTTAGGAACCGATCCGAGCTTCATCAGCTTCAATACCAGAAGCAGATGGCTGGTGAGATGGTCAAGCTGGCCCGGGCTTCTAATCTTCCTTCTTTAGCTGTGGCCGGTACCTATAATTTCTGGGCAGACAAGTTTAATTTTAAAGAGAATAACTGGCAGAGTTATTATACGGTCAACCTTGTCCTGACTGTACCACTTTTCCATGGTTTTGCCGCTTCGGCCAGAGTTGCTCAAACCAAGGCTGCCATTAGGGAGCTGGAGCTTAACCGAGAGGGATTGGAGGAAGCTATAAAGTTTGAAGTCAGGCAGGCCATTCTCAATTTAAAGGAAGCCAAGGAGTCTCTTTTATCACAAGGAAAGAATGTGGAGCAGGCTCAGGAAAGCCTGCGTATTGCAGAGTTAAATTACTCTGAAGGGCTGGCTACAACTCTGGACGTCAGCTCTGCTCAAGCTGCTTTAAGCCAGGCCAAAATAAATTATTCACAGGCCCTTTATGACTATGTTGTAGCCTCAGCTCAACTGGAAAAAGCAATTGCTACAGATATTATTAATACTAAAGACAATCTGTGAAATGATACGTCGAAAGTTTAAAAAAGATGTGCCAATGGAAGCTTATTCTGTTCACTGGCATTTTTATTCTTAGAAGTGGAGGTTTAAGTTGAAAAAATCGAGCAAAGCTTTATTAATTTCAACACTTTTTTTTGTTTTTTTGTTGGTTAGCTTCTCCTGCAAAAGAGAAATGGCAGAGAATAACAATGAAGAGATCAAATCTATTCCGGTGGAAGTTACCGAGGTAAGCCGAGCCAACCTAAGGAAAGTTATCTCTTTAACCGGGAATATTGAGCCCTGGAAAGTGGTTAATGTTGTTCCTGATATCGGTGGAAAAATAGCCAAGATTTACGTCAAGGAAGGCGATAGAGTTAAAAAAGGGCAACTGCTGGCTGAATTGGATACAGAAGCGGCAAGATTACAATTAGCTCAGGCTAAAGCAGCTTTGGAGGTGGCTCAGGCCAATTATAATGATGCCAAACTGAATAAGGAGAGGATGGACCGATTATTACAACAAAAAGCTGTTTCTGATCAGCAGGCTGAAAAGATGAGCTTAGCCTATGATGCAGCCCTGGCTCAACTTAATCAGGCAAAAAAGGCTTTAGACCTAGTTCAGCACCAGATAAAAGTTTCTTTAATGAAAGCACCTTTTTCCGGGGTTATAACTGGAAAGTATATCAACGAAGATGAAACTATCAACCCTATGATGCCTGGAGGCAGGGGTGTGGTCACTTTAATGGATATCTCAAGGGTTAAGTGTAAAGTAAATATTACCGAGCGAAATTTAAAGGATGTTCGAGCAGGACAAAAGGTATTATTAACAGTAGATTCTTATCCTGGCCATATCTTCATTGGAAAAGTTTATGTTATTAATCAGGCTGCAGACCCGCTGACCAGAAGCTTTGAGGTCCAGGTCGCTGTTCCAAACCTTGATTTGCAGCTGAAGTCAGGCATGTTTGCCCGGGTTAAGATTGTGGTCGAAGAGAAGGAAAATGTTATCAGCATTCCTGTGGATGCAGTGATAGAGGAGGGTTCAAATTATTATGTCTATGTAGTTGAAAACCAAAAAGCCATCAAAAGAGAAGTAAAACTTGGCCTGGAGGAGAGAGAGTTAATAGAAGTTCAGGATGGATTAAAGGTGGGTGAGAAAATTGTGGTGGTTGGAAAAGAGATGTTAAAAGATGGGGCTGCGGTCAGCCTTGAAGGAGGTGAAGTAAAATGAACCTGCCTGAATTTGGAGTTAGAAGACCAGTTATGACCATGATGATATTCATGGCCATCTTGATCATAGGAATCGTGGCCTTAACTCAATTACCGATTGATTTGATGCCCAAAATCGAAATGCCAACCATGTCTGTTATTACCCTTTATCCAGGAGCAAGTGCCGAGGATGTTGAGAAACTGGTGACCGAGGTTATCGAATCAAGAGTGGCTACAGTTTCCCATATTAAAGAGGTACTTTCCACTTCTGAAGAAAACGTCTCAAGCATAATCATGAGGTTTGAATGGGGGACTGACCTTAATGAGGTAGCTGATGATGTCAGACAGAACCTGGAATTTGCCAAACGATATTTGCCCGATGATGCCGAGAAGCCAAGGCTCATTAAATTTAACCTGTCCATGATGCCCGTCGTCATATTAGGGGCTACTGCCGATGAGAGCTATTCTCGGCTTTATTACTTAATAGATGATGAACTATGCGATCCTTTAAAACGACTGCCAGGTGTAGCCTCTACAGTAATCATGGGTGGTGAGGAAAGGGAGATTCAGGTAAATTTAGACCATCATAGACTAGAAGCTTATCATCTTTCTGTAAATCAGATAACAAGCATTTTAGCTGCAGAGAATTTAACCTTATCTACCGGAAGTATAAAGGTGGGCAGAACTGAGTACAGCCTGAGAGTACCAGGTGAGTTTAATAATCCTGATCAGGTTAGAAATGTTGTGGTTGGCAATGTCAACGGTGTTCCTGTTTATCTCAGAGATGTAGCTGAGGTGAAAGATTCTTTTAAAGATGTCGACAGAAGAGTCCGACTTGATAGGAAGCCCGGCCTTTTAGTCATGGTCCAGAAACAATCAGGTGAAAATACTGTTAAAATAGCCAATGAAATTAGAAAGGCTCTTCCAGAAATTAGCAAGAAATTACCCCCGGATGTCAAAGTCTCAATTGCCATAGATACTTCAGATTTTATCAAACGGTCTATAAGCAGCTTGGCCACCACAATAGGCTGGGCCCTGCTGTTTGTAGTATTAGTTGTATTTCTTTTTCTGCGTGAGATTAGAGGAAGCTTTATCGTGGCTGTGACCATCCCTTTTTCCTTAATCATTGCCTTTATTTTTCTGTATGTGGGAGATTATACCATCAATATCGTTTCTCTCTCGGCCATAGCTATTGCTATTGGGATGGTGGTGGATAATGCCATTGTTATTTATGAAAACATCTACCGCCACAGAACAGAAATGTTTGAACATCGCCGGGAAGCGTCCGTCTTCGGTGCCTCAGAGGTAGGTCTGGCCGTGGCTGCTTCGACTGTAACCACAGTGGCCATCTTTTTTCCTATTATTTTTGTTCCAGGGATAACCGGGACAATGTTTAAAGAGCTGGCTTTTACGGTCATGATAGTTTTAGCAGCTTCTCTTTTCTCTGCCTTAACTCTTACGCCTATGCTTTCTTCCCAGGTCATGAGAGTTCCTGTTTCTTCTGGAAAGAAGAAAGGTTTTCTCCAGAAGTTTCATGATTACACCGAAAGGTGGTTTAGAGGTTTAGAAAATACCTACAAAAATATACTCCAATGGGCATTGGGACACCGCAAAATTACTGTCGGTATTGGATTAGGAGTTTTTATAATAAGCCTTTTAATGCTACGGTTGGTGGGCACTGAATTTATGCCAACCATGGATCAAGGCGAGTTTATGGGAACTATAGAGCTTCCTGTAGGAACAAGAGTTGAAGCTACGGATGAAGTTATGGAACGAATTGAAGAAATAATAGAAAAGGATGTGCCCGAAAAGGAATTGATGTTTGCTCGCTGTGGCATAAGCCAGACCGGTATGGAGACCATGATGGGAAGCAGGGCTGATACCAATATTATCATGGTAGGCGGTAAGCTTGTCCCCAAAAAGCAGAGGAAACGATCAGAGAGAGAAATAGAATATCTGTTGACAAAAAAAGTATCAGCAATTCCAGGTATTAGGACAATGGATTTTTCTCCTCAGGATACGGTGCAGCAGCTCCAGGGATCAAGTGAAAAGCCTGTTTCTGTGGAGGTCTTTGGAGACGATTTAGAAAAAACAGATGAAGTTGCTTTAAAAATAAAGAACCTGATGAGCAAGATTTCGGGGATAACAGATATAACTATTTCCCGTGAAAAAGGGAAGCCTGAACTCTGGGTCAAGGTTGAACGAGAGAAAGCCTCTGCCCTGGGCTTAAATGTTGCCCAGATTGCCGGTACTCTCCGGACAAAGTTTTACGGCAGCACGGCCACGAAATTTAGGGAGGGGGGAAAGGAATACGATGTCTTTGTCCGTCTGAGGGAAGAAGACCGAAAGAGCCTGGCGGATATATATAACACTTTTGTAACTTCGCCTGCAGGCAAACAGATTCCCATAAGCAGTATTGCTACCATAGTAGAAACCAGAGGACCGCTGGTTTTGGAGAGGAAAAATCAAGAACGGGTAGTTTATGTCGGAGGAGCACTTTATAAAAGGTCATTGGGTTCTGTGGTCAAAGATATTAAAAGAGGACTCTCTAGGCTTAAAATTCCCGATGGTGTTGATGTGAAAATTGCAGGTTCGGCTCAGGACCAGGCTGAATCTTTCCGCTATCTTCTTATGGCCCTGATATTGGGTATTGTGCTTATTTACATGGTTATGGCTGCTCAGTTTGAGTCTTTACTTGACCCTTTCATCATTATGTTTTCTGTTCCTTTCGCCATTACAGGGGTTATCTGGGCGCTGTTTATTACAGGGAAAACTCTTAACATAATTTCCTTTATAGGCATGATTATGCTGGTGGGCATCGTGGTTAACAACGCCATTGTTCTTATAGATTATACCAATATTCTAAGGGCCAGAGGGATTAGTTTAAGGGAAGCGATTTTAACCTCAGGCGGAAGAAGGCTCCGTCCCATTCTAATGACTGCTCTAACCACTATCTTTGCCCTACTGCCTTTGGCCTTGAGCAGGGGAGAAGGCTCTGAAATGTGGTCTCCCTTAGCCATCTCAGTCATCGGGGGTCTCTTGGTTTCCACTATTGTCACCCTTATTCTTGTGCCGACTCTTTATTCAATCCTGGAGGAAAGGATAAAGAAAAACAATCAAAGAGCCAAGGAGAGATAAGATGAAAATGGTGTTTATTGTCTATAATTCCGCTCTTGAAGGGGAAGTGGAGGAGTGTTTAACTCGATGTAAAGTTGAAAGCTACACTAAATTTCCTATTCTTCATGGAAAGGGACAGCTTTCCGACCCACATATGGGAACACATATCTGGCCCGCGACCAATGCTGCCCTCCTTATTGCCTGTGAAGATGAGAAGGTTAAGCAGATTTTAGAGGAAGTGAAGAAGATCAAAAAAACTTTTAAAAAGGAGGGAATAAAAGCTTTTGTTACAGCCCTAGAGTGGATGGTTTAACTTTTAGAGCTTGATATAAAGAAAGACTATGGCCAGAAAATATATCAGCCGTTATTCTCCTGGGTACGGAGTGCAAAAGAAGAAAAGCTCTTTAAAAAAGAAGGCCCGTCCGCCATACAGAACATTTGCAGAAAATTATTACTATCTAAAACAGAAGAATAACAAAACTCTTATAGTGGTTGTCCTTATAAACGGGGAAACAGTTAATGGACATATTGAATGGTTTGACAAAAACTATATAAAACTCAACAGACATAATGTTACCAATCTACTGATCCATAAAGACAGTATAAAATACCTTTATAAATTAGAAGAAAGCAGAAACAGCGGGAGATTAAAATAGAAATAGAAAAAAGCTTCTATAAAAGAAGGATATAAGTATCTCCTCTGAAAGAAAATCATAGAAAATTACCGCTTAGGCGAGAGGAGAAGTCAAAAAATATGAAACTCAAAATTTTATTACTGCTTATCATTATAGGATTACTTCCTTTGATTGCTGTAGCCCAAGATGAAAAGGCTGTAGATTCAGGGGTATTCTCTCTTTATTTTGAAAACGATTTATTTACTGGTACTGACCGCCAATACACCAATGGGGTAAGATTGAACTGGGTTTCATCAGAGCTGAAGGGAAGCCGGAAGAACTCTCGACTGACCCGACGAATATATTCTATTACTAAAAATTTCTTTTTTATTAACAAGCGGAAGTTTAAACATTTTATATCAATTTCCATTGGACAAAATATATACACACCTGATGATATTAAGTTTAGTGAACCAATCAATGAGGATCGTCCTTATGCTGGAATAACCTATTTTGGAGCTGGGTTTAACAGTCAGAGTAATTCAACACTCCATTCCCTGGAATTTGACGTTGGGATAGTAGGCCCTCATTCTGGAGCCGAGGAGTGCCAGAAGATAGTTCATAAGATAATCGGGGCAACTCATCCTAACGGCTGGGCCAGCCAGCTTAAGGATGAACTTGGCTTGGGAATAACCTACGATTACAAATTGAAATTACTAAAGTCAAGTATTAACCAAAATTTCGGATATGACTTGATAATGCATATGGGAGGTAGTTTGGGGAATGTTTATACTGGAGCTGGCAGCGGCATTGAAGTGAGGTTTGGCTGGAAGCTGCCGAGAGATTTTGGCGTTTCTTTTATCCGCCCCTGCAGCTCCCGCCTAGATAGCATTGGTAAATATCATTCTAACTTTTTTCATCACCAACAGTTTAGAATCCATTTTTTTGGCTCAGTGGATGGTCAAGCTGTGCTCCGTAACATATTTCTTGATGGCAATACTTTCCAGAATAGTCCCAGGGTGGATAAAAAACCTTTTACAGCCGAAATTATGACAGGAATGGCTATTTACATAAGACACTTCAGGGTAAGCTGTGCCCTGGTCTGGCAGACAAAAAGTTTTAAAACGCAAAGAGAAAATCATGTTTACGGGTCGATAAATCTCTCCCATTCCTATTGATTTGGAAAATGAAAGCCAAAAATATTTTTGAGCTCTTAGGTCAGAAAACAATTAATTTTTTCACAACTATTTATGAAATCTGGTTGCTTGTTGTCAATACTTTCAAATGTCTGCCTTCCATCTGGTTTTACCGCCGCCAGGTCATTGAACAACTCTATATTTTTTCTTTTAGAACACTCCCCCTAACTTCTGTGATTGCAGTTTTTGTGGGGCTTGTTTCAATGATTCAGGGGGTTTATCAATCGACACCGTTTGTTCCGCGGGCTTATACAATTAATGTTATTTTTAAAAGTACTGTCATGGAGCTTTGTCCGGTAACTTTATCTTTGGTACTGGCAGGAAAGTTAGGTGCTTCTTTAGCCGCTGAAATCGCCAGCATGAAGATTTCAGAACAAATAGAAGCTTTGGAAACAATGTCTTTAGATCCGACTGGGTTTTTGGTATTGCCCCGATTTATCGCCGCCTTAATTATGCTTCCTGTTATGGCCATTTTGGCCAACTTCGTGGCCGTTTTCAGCATGTTTTTTGCTTCTTCTATTGTCAGCAATTGGATTTCTGCCCAGGAATTTCTAAGAGGCTTACAAATAGATTTTAGAGTATTTGAATTATATTTTGGAAGTTTAATTAAGCCGGCCGTTTACGGTTCTTTGATTGCCCTTATAGGAAGTTATTTTGGCCTAAAGACTGTGGGTGGTGCCAGAGGTGTAGGCGAAGCTTCTACCAAGGCTGTGGTTGTTTCAGCAATTTTGATCCTTGTTTTTGATTATTATTTAGGAAGGCTGTTACTGTGATAGAAGTCAGAAAAATTTATAAGAGCTTTGGAAGTAACCTTGTCCTCAAAGGGATTGATCTTGATATCTTTGAGAATGAAATTATGGTTATTCTTGGTCCCAGTGGCCAGGGGAAAACTGTCTTTATTAAAACTTTGGTTAGGCTCTTAAAACCTGATTCAGGAAGCATCCGGTATGATGGATTAGACATTTCAACCCTCTCAAAAAAAGAATTTAGACAATTCCAAAATAAATTTGCCTTTGTTTTCCAGAACAGTGCTCTTTTTGATTTTCTTAATGTTAAAGAAAATCTAAGTCTGTTTTTGAAGATGCACAAGAGACTATCAGAGGAAATGATTTTGAATGAAGTCACAAGGGCCATTAATTTTGTAAGGCTTGACCAGGATGTATTGGATAAATTTCCTGAAGAGCTGAGCGAAGGCATGAAAAAAAGAGTGGCCATAGCCAGAGCAATGATTAAGAGGCCGCGTTATATTTTTTATGATGAACCTACAGCAGGCCTGGATAAAGGGAACATAGAAAGGATCAGTAAGCTTATAGTTTTATTAAAAAAAGAGCTCTTAGCTACCTCAATCGTGGTCACTCATGATGTTAATTTGATGGGCGAGATTTCAGATCGGGTGGGCCTCTTGAAAGAAGGCAAGATTACTTTTGTTGGACGAAAGAAAGAAATATCCAACAGGATATTACAAAATCTTTATGAAACAGGAGGTTAGTCATGAACTATAAAAAAATGAGCTATATCTCGGGCGTTATTGTTTTTTTTGCTTTAATTTTTTTCCTGAGTAGCATTATATGGCTTTCCGGAAAGAATATTTTTTTTACTGGTAGCTACAGACTATATTTAGAATTTCCTGATGTGGTTGGAATTCGCGATGATACATCAGTGTTTATGCGTGGCTATAAGGTGGGCTCGGTCAGAAATATAGCCTTTAAAAAGGACAAAGTTATAGTTACAGTCGGTATAAACAAAAATTTTCGTATCCCTGTTGACTCTGAAATTGAAATTAACACTTTAAACTTAATAGGCGAGAGAATCATAAACATAAAACAAGGCAGTTCCGACCAATTCCTTGAGCCTTTTTCTGTAGTCCAAGGCCAGAATAAAGATCTCATGATCCTGGCTAAAAATACGCTTGCTGCAGCTAAAACAAAAATAGAAGAGGCTAAGGTGAGTGAAGGAATTCAAGGAATTTCAAGGTCCATTGAATCGTTCCAGGCGCTTATTCAAAACATGAATGAAAGAGTTGAAAGACTTGATGTAGATATGTATAACATGCAGATCAAAAAAATAGGTCAAGCAGTTGAAAGTCTAAAAGAATTTATACCAGCCGCCCAAAATGATATCCATGAATTTTCTATGAAAAGCAGGGAGAGCTTTGATAATATTAATAATACATTTAAACAGAGTGATAATACCTTACAGCAAATTTCCGAACTTTCAGAGCAAATAAATGGAATTGCCCAGGAAATAAAGCAGGGAAAAGGAACCGCAGGACAACTCCTCTATAATAAAGAATATGTTCAAAATCTGAATAAAACCATACTGGAATTAAAAGCCTTTCTTGAAGATATAAAGAAAAATCCAAAAAAGTATGTTAGATTTTCCATATTTTAGAAATAAAAAAGTTCTGATAACTTTAGGGATATCATGTTTTTATTTTGAATTTTAATGGGAGTAACAAGTGAGAAGGCATGTTTGTATTTCCTTGGTTTTTATCGCCTTGGGAGCATTCTGTATCTGTCAATATGTGTTTTCAGCATTACCTGAAGAGGCTAAAATTCGCCTTAATTTAAAGGAATGCCTGGCCCGGGCCCTCAAGATAAGTCCCGAAATTGAGAGTGAAGAGTCTAAATTAGGTATAGCCAAAGCACAGTATCAAGAGACTTTGAGCCTTAAATATCTATCAAATATTGAACTGACGAATATAAGCACTATTGCTCCTGCCGTCAATTTGGCTAAAAATGATCTTTTAGACTTGGGAACCCGAAACGATTGGACTAGAGTTGGGTTATTTAACAGGTTTGAATTGAAGTTTATCCAGCCTATATATACTTTTGGAAGAATAAAAAACTCTATTGAAGCGGCCAGGTTTGGGGTGGAAGCCCAAGAAAAATCAATCAGCCAAAAACAAGATGAAATTAATTTCAGGATCACCAGGCTTTACTACTCAAGACTATTAGCTGAAGAACTTCTTGGAGTTGTAGAAGAGGCTAAGAAAATTGTTAATAAAGCAGAAAGCACTCTGGAAGAAATGCTGACTGACTTAAATTCCTCTTCTGTCAGCGAGACGGATTTATTTAGAATGAGGCTCTTCAGTTATGAAATAGAAAAGCTATATAGAGATGTAGTTAAAGAAAAAACATTGACTCTGTCTTCTCTTAAATTGATGCTGGACTACGGAGATGATGTGAGTTTTGATGTCTCTGATGAATTTTTAGAACCTGAGGTTTATCAAATATTAAATCTTCGGGATTATAGAGAGATGATGATTAAATGTCGTCCTGAAATTGCCCGATTAAATGCGGCTGTTGCCGCTCAAAATGCTCTCAAGAAGGTTTCACAATCACTTTATTATCCTCAAATTTTTATTAGTGGAGGCACCTTCTTAGCCTTTGCTCCTATACGTGATGATATTAGAAATCCTTTCCTCAGTGATCCTTGGAATTATACCCGCCTTGGAGTTGTTCTGGGCATAAGCCTGCCCCTGAATTTCCCCCAGATTAAGGCAAGAATTAGGAAGCAAGAATATGCCTTTGAGAAAATTGAAGCGCAGAGATCAGCAGCCTTGAACTTATTTTTTTTGGAAGTTGAAAAAGCTTATCGTGATCTAATCAATTCAAAAAGAGATATGGAAGATAACAAAAAGGCTCTTAGAATGAGTCGAGAATGGTTAACAACAGAACAGATTACTTTTGATCTCGATGCTTCAAATACGAAAGATTTAGCAGAGGCAGTTAAGGAATACATTAGGGTTAAAACAGAATATTATAGTTCTATTTACCAATACAATATCGCTGTAGCTGAACTTAAGCTTGTTACCGGCATTGTTGATTAAAATTGGTCAGTTAGGTAGCCTCAGCCATTGGATTCTAAATTGATAAGAAAGGTTCAATAAAAACAGAAGCTAAATAAAAAAAGGCAGGCAGGCTTGGTCAGTGATGATAAAAAATGAAAAAATTTATAACGAAAAATAAAGGAAAAGCTCAATGAGAGGGTGTCATAAATTGGGGGATAAAGTATTTGGGCAGCTTATTTCTATTGGTTTTTTGACTTTAAGTTTAGGGTTTATGAACTTGCTCAATGGACAGAAAAGTAAATTAGCAGATCCAGGGATTGAGAATTATTGTAAAGTGCGGTGTATGGCCAGTATAACTCCGAAGGAGGCCACTCCTGGCTGCATTTTTTTGGCTGATAGTGGTTCCACTCAATCCATTCTGACTCCTGAAGAAGAAATTCTTAATATGATGAAATCCCGAGATGCTGCCATAAAAGCGGTCTTAGGGAAGGAAAGTACGTCATATACAAAGGAGCAAAAGAAGCAGCTTAAAGAATTGATAAATAAAATTATTGATTTTGAAGAAATGTCAAAAATAGCCCTTGATAAATACTGGACCAGCCTAAGCAAGGCTGAGAAGTCTGAGTTTATTTCAGCTTTTGCTGAGCTGGTTAAACGTTCTTCAATAAAAAAATTAGATATATTCCGGGCAGTTATTGAATATAAAGAAATAAAGGTTGATGATGGCAGTGCCTTTGTCCATACAGTCGCTTTTTATAAAAGAACAAAAACAGATGTCGATTATAAATTTCATCGTAAAAATAATAAATGGTTTGTAACTGACTTTTTAATTGATGAGGTAAGTACTGCAGAATCGTATAAAAGATCATTTCGAAAAATCATTCGCAAATACAGTTTCAAGGGTTTGATGGAACGGCTTAAGAAAAAATTGAGAGAAGATATGGATTAAGAGGAGAATTATAGATGAGGTTATTTCGGGGATTTTTTTTCAGCGGGTTAGGCCATGCAATTATTTTGAGGAGTAATTTTGGAGATAAAATAATTTATTTTTTAGAGTAAATAAAATCCCTCAATTTGCACCTTGAAAGCAAGATAGCATGTTAAGTTGGTTCAATATAAATTTCTTAAAAAGATCTGTTGACCGGCTTTTTGAAGAAAGTCGGATTTATAGGCTGATCATATGGCTAAGGAGGTACCACATTCTCATTCTCATTGTCGCCATTCTTGTTACTTCGATAAGCACTTATTTCTGTCTGAGAATAAGATTGGAAAGCAACATAATAAGCCTCCTGCCCAAAAATACTCCCAGTGTTAAAATGCTTAGCAAGATTATGGAAAAAACAGGCGGTTTCGGTGATTTGATGGTTTTGATTGAATCGCCTGATCTCGAGCTTTCAAAGAAGTATGCTCAAGAAATTTTGCCTGAAATCAAAAAAAAGGATTGGGTTGACCTGGCTTATTATGAAATTGATGATACCTGTTTCAGAAAAAACAAACTGCTTTATGCAAAGCTTGAAGATGTTAAAACCATTAAACAAAGGCTGGACGAATATATTACAGAGTATAAGCTGAGAGAAAATCCATTCTACTTTGAACTTGAAGGGGAACCGCCGAGAGAACTTGATTTTTCAGATATCGAAGAGCATTACAAAGGAGAAACCCGCAGAAAGTATAACGCCAGCCAAGATGGAAAAATACTTATCCTGGTAATTTACCCCAAAGGAGTAACCAGCGATATTTCTTTTGCCAAAAAGATCTACGCCGAAACGCTTGCTGTTGTTGAAAGACACAACCCCAAAAGACTCCACCCTTCAATGAAGGTCAGTGTTGGGGGAACTTACCGTAATAAGCTTAGCGAATACTACACCATTATTAATGACATCAAGTCCAGTGCATTATGGGCAGGCCTCGGCATATCCCTGCTTATTATTATTTTTTTCAGACGCATTTTATCTATTCTCTTAATTGGGTTACCTCTTATCATGAGCCTTTCATGGACATTTGCTATAACCTATTTTTTTCTTGGTGAGCTGAACCTTATAACAGCATTTTTGATTATTATTCTCTTTGGACTTGGCATTGATTTTGGCATCCATATGTTTACTCGTTATCGGGTAGAACGGAAGTCAGGTGCAAGCCTGGACCAGGCACTTACGGCCATGGTAAGTAAAACCGGCCGTTCCTCATTTACGGCAGCCACAACTACAGCCTTCGCTTTTTTCTCATTAACTTTCAGCAAATTTTTAGGATTTAGCCATTTCGGCTTTATTGCTGGTACAGGCGTCCTCCTGGCATTGTTGTCTTTTGTGTTCATTTTTCCGACTGTGATTGCTACTGCAGAAAATTGGCATTTATTTTTATCTAATAAGAAGTTCAGTCGGGGCTCAAAAGTTGAAACGGATTATGAGCAAGCTAAGCCTTCTTCTATGCATAAAAAGCAGGTGAGGCCGTTTTTTCTGATTATCTGCACTGTGTCCATATTGACAATCATTAGCCTGGTCATACTTCCCTCAGTTAAGTTTGAATATAATTTTAAGAAACTCAGGTCTAAGGCACCAAAGACCAGGGAGTTCAACGCGAAAATGAGAATGGTTTTCTCGGAGGCCCGGGATCCGGCTGTAGTCCTGGTAGATGATGACGAAGAAGTCTGCAATGTGGTGGAGGCCGTAAGGAAGAAAATAGATGATACTAAAGATTCGCCAGTAGCTAAGGTAAGGTCAATACTCGATTATCTTCCAAAAAATCAAGATGAAAAATTGAAAATTATCAAGCAGATAAAAAAAACATTGGATAAAAACATACAATATATTCCCGATGATAAACGGAAAAAAATTGACGAGCTTCAGAAAAATCTTGAAGTGTCCTATGTTACTAAAGATGATCTGCCTTTAGCTATAAAAAGGCCATTCCTGGGAATTTCAGGAACCAAAGGGCAGCTTGTTTACATTTATCAGCGTCATTCTTTGCTCAACTTGAAAGAGGCCAAGCGCTTTGCGGCCGATGTGCGCCAAATCAGGGCCGGAAGAAAAGTCTATTATTCTTCAAGCGAGCCTATTATTTATGTCGACCTCGTCCAAATATTGGAAAGAGATTCTTCTATTGCTGTTTTTCTTGTAATTTTTGTTATTTTTATTCTGGTTTTTATGGATGTCAAAAATGTGAAATATTCGATAGTTATTCTTACTCCTCTTATAACGGGTGTGCTCTGGATGATTGGCATTATGGCAGCGACAGGTATCAAATTGAGCATTTTCAATATGGTAGTCCTTCCCAGCATCCTTGGTCTTGGCGTTGATGGTGCAGTACATTTTTATCATAGATTCCAGGAGCTCGGACCTTTAAATCTAAAAAAGGTTTTTTTTGAAACCGGCGGAGCAAACTTTGTTTCGAGTGCCACCACAATGATAGGCTTCGGCGGCTTGCTCAGTGCAAATCATCCTGGGCTGAATTCAATTGGAGTTCTGGCAATCATCGGTATGAGCACCTGCCTGTTGGCAACTCTTACACTTTTGCCATCGTTTCTTATGGTTCTATCAATAAGAGCAAGCAGGATATAGAAGGTGAAGGCTGTAATGAGTGCAAAAGAGACTATTAAAAATGGTCATAAACTGGCTGCAATCAACATTCCAGAAGAATCCCCAAAGAGGAAAAGTTTTTTAAGACTCCTGTTGTCCAGAAAGACTCTAACCTTTCTCAGAATAATCTCCTTGGTTGTTATTGCCGGAATTATTTATCTGCAGCGCGATAAGATTTTACAAGCTCTTGGTCAATCACTTTCAATTGGCTGGTGGTTCTTTTTTCTCTTTCCGCTTTTTAGCTTGTGGAATTGGGTTGCAGTAAATGGCTGGATGCAGCTGATTTCTGCTACGCCTCGCAACTCGATTCCCTCTAAAACAAGACTTTTTATGGTCCGCATTGAGGCCCAGGCCTTAAACTTCGTCCTGCCCCTGGCCAGCCTTGGTGGAGAGGTGTTGAAGTCTACGCTGACAGCTACTGACGAGGGGCTGAAAAGCAGTGTGCCTCCTGTTATTCTCGATAAAATTGCTACCTTTGTTTCAGAGGTGATTTTTGTTTTAACAGGAATAGCTTTATTTATTACTATTTTTCCGGTTAACCGTCCTTATCTATTTATATGCGCCGTTTTGGCCCTTGCCGTTCTCATAATTCTTTTATCGTGGCAAAAAATATTTAAATTTATTTCAAGAATTTATATGTTTTCAAATAACTCCTCAGTAAGTAAAGTCATAACAATGCTTGCCCTCCGCAAGGAATTCCATCTTTCTCTTTATAAAGCCATAGGCTGGCATTTCCTGGAGCGCATCCTAATGGCTATGGAGCTTTTTGTTATAGCTCGGGCTCTTGGAATTCCACTCGGCCTGACAGCAGTACTTTTCGCCTCTGGACTTACAGCAGGCTTTAGCCTGCTTCTTTTCTTTATGCCGGGCCAATTAGGAGCTTTTGAAGGCGGACTTGTATATGCATTTTCGCTTCTTGGGCTCTCCCCTACTCTTGGGCTTACAGTGGCCCTTATTAGACGAGGCCGTCAGCTTGTAACTTGTGGCCTTGGGCTTTTTCTTTTATTCGTAATAGAGAAAAATACGAATAAAAGAAAAAGGACGATGGAGAAAAAATGATCCGCATGATGTACATAATGCCTGCAGAAGGCTTCGGTGGGGCGGAAAGACAGGGGGTGTTGCATATCAAAAATCTGCCTAACTATGGGATTAGTGTCATTCCTGTTGTAGGCCCAGGCAGGATTATCATTAAAGTCCTTGAGGAATATGGTGTTACGGACAGCCTTTATTTTTCTCAAATGCCAAGGGAGTATAATATCCCATTTAAAATCTATGCATTTGTGAATTATATTTTAAATACCGTTAATTCGTGGCATTACATGTGTAAAAACCTGAAAAAATTTGCAATTGAAAAGCGTGTTGATCTTATATTCGCCAACCGCGTTGCTGGCTGGTTGATAGCCGGTCCCCTTTCGAAAAGATTGAATATACCCTGTATATGGCGAGGGGGGAGTAGATCAAACAGTGCAGTGAAGAGTCTAGCGCTTCGGATATTGTGTAAATTTTATGCTCCTGATGCTTTTATTTCTAACTGTAAAGCTGTGGAAAAATCGTTAATCCCCTTAGTAAATTCACCAGGTTTCATTGTCTATAACGGCGTAGATCTTGATAAGTTTAATCCCGATAAGGTAAGGCCAAGAATCAGGAGCGAGATGAACCTAAATCATACTAATATTGTCGGTATTGCAGCCAGGCCTGCTCCAGGCAAAGGATTAGATCTACTGGCAAAAATAGTCAAGAAGTTAGCGTTCAGAAACTCGGATATAAAATTTTTAATTGCTGGCGATTATGGCTGGAAGACTCATTATCAAAATTATTTCAGATCTTTTGATCTGGACGGGCGCGTATCTTTTTTGGGGTACGTTCAAGATATCGAAACATTTTATAAAAGCTGTGATGTTGTCATCCTTACTCCTCACGAGCGATCCATTGAGGGACTGCCGAACTCACTTCTTGAGGCCATGGCTATGGAATGCCCTGTAGTTGCTACGAACGTAAGTGGTATAAAGGAAATTATAAAGCAGGGAGAAAACGGGTTTCTTGTACCTGATGGAGATAGCTATAAGCTGGCCAAGTATCTGAACATTCTATTCTCGAATGATAATCTTAGAAGGGAGATGGGTAAAATGGGGCGTAAAACCATAATTGAGAGATTTTCTGAAAATGAATCAATGGAGAAACTCGTCCGAGTGATCAACAAGGTCGTTCATTCAACTCATAAAGGCAGATCAAGAACAAATGAGATTTTTTGAAAGGCATCAGGGAAGAATTATAAAATCTGCATAGTCTGTTATTACTTCGCTCTTTGTCCCATCACCATCAGTCATAATGGCAATGTATTGGAGTGAAGGTACCTCCTTCGTTTTAAAAAGCCTTTTAAAATCTTCCTTGAAATTTACTTCTTCTTTGATCCACTGTCCTTTTTCAGCATTAATCCTTGAATTTATAACCACTACGTACATTTTGCCAAGCAAGGAATGTTCTTTTATTATAGTACTAACCGGCATGGCTGAGCTGTAGACGTATTTAACTGTATAATTGTAAGAGCCTTCTCTGAATATACAATAAACTGCACCCGCCGAGTCTCTTCTGCCCTTTACACGCTCGTCAGCACCCACCGGGAATTTAAGCACACGCCATTTCCAAGAGAGCTTTGAATATGTGCCTGTCGTTGCTGGCAATTCGGTGCGAAGGGTCACGGTTTTCAGGGGAGGCTTATAATATGCCCGAATAAATTTTTTGTCGTCTTCAGTTTGAAGACTATAATAGTTTACATTGCTAGATATAGCCTTTATCTTTTTAAAATTTGTTACAGGAATTTTTAGGGAGGTATAACCTTCTGAGAAAGATGGAGCATTGTGGATTGTAAAAAAAATAATAATAAAAAGAATATAAAACGAATTAAAAAAAAATACTTTTTTCATATTTAATAAATATCCACAATTTATTAAGATTATTTATTTTACGATAATTCTATTTAAATTGCATCAAATCGAATCAAGTCATCCTCATAAAAGCATCCATATTTCAGTGATGTCTAATAATTAGAGAAGTCATCTGTAACAAAGTCGATTGCCGTCCATCCTCGCTAAAGACCACCCCACCCACCACTATGGGCCTTAGATAGACGGCAATTGGCACCACCTTACCTACCTGTTATTAGGCTTCCTTACTAATCACGGAAATATGGATGCTTTTATTAAGCCTGAGCACCTCTTGATATTGTTGTTAAATCTTTCATTAGCAGATTGCTCTCTATCCAGTTCTATCTGGGCTTATTCATATAATTCTACATAATCTTAAGATTTTTTGGAGAATTCTCCGCTCAAATAATACTTGACAATTTAACCTTTGTTTAGGTAATGTGAGTAAGTTATCACTTCAATGAAAAAATCAATTTTAACTCTGGAAAAGGAAACAAGAAAAAAAGAAATCGTTAGCACTGCTTTGAAAATAGTGGATAAATATGGGATTAAGGGATTAACAGTAGCCCGGATTGCCAAAGAGATAGGCTTTGTGGAATCGGCTTTGTACAGGCACTTTCGATATAAAAAAGAGATTCTGTTAATGATTTTAGACAGTGTTTATTTGGATGGTCAGTCTCATTTTAGGGCTGCAGTGCATTCGGCCCAAGATTCGACTGAAGCTTTAAGATTGCTGCTTAGGAAACATCTTAAATACTTAGAATCATATCCAGGGCTATTCAGAGTCATTTATTCAGATGAGATTCACATGGGAGAGAGTTCTCTTTTAGATAAGCTCCATTTTTTTACTAATGCTACTATTAGGTCGGTGAAAAAGATAATATCCCAGGGAGTGAAAGAGGGCATTTTTAGAAAAGACATTAATCTTTCCCTGGCTGCTATTCATTTTTTGGGAATTATTCAGACAGCTTTTTCTTTTTGGACAGTAAAAGACAGAAAAATATCTTTAATTAGAGCTGGAGATAAACTCCTTTCACAGTTTTTTTCAGGCATAAAAGCTTAAATTATTAAAAAAATCAAGAATTAGAGTGAATGTTCACTATTATGAATAATAATTGAATTTGCTGACAATGAGACTGCAATTTATTATATGCCTTCACTTGAGTATAGAATTTTAGATTATGTAATAATTCAGATGGGTACTTTTATAACAACAGGTAAAGAATTGAAAACTAAATTTGGTGTATTTAAGAATGATAAACTCGCCTTTTTTCTTATCAAGATAGATTTCTGAAATAAAAGGAAAGATAAAAAGGGAGGTATTTAAATGAAAGATTTTTTTGAAAGATTAATTTTAATAGGTCTGGGGCTTATGACTGTCACTAAAGAAAAAGTTGAGAAATTCGCAGATGAACTGGTAGAGAAAGGTAAAATAAAAAGAGAAGATGTGCCGCAACTTATCGAAAATATTTTACAGAGTGCAGAAAGAGGAAGAGAAAAAGTGCGAGAGGTTATTCAAGAAGAAATTAAAAACTCCTTAGACGTTTTAAATCTTCCCACCAAAAAAGAGATTGATGAGATAAAAAAGAAACTGGAAGAGATAGACAAAAAGATTGGTTCTGAGCTTAGATGAAAATACAAAGGGTAGGGAAGAGAATAAAAAACCTGAAAAGGGCCCAACAGATTTTTTCTGTTCTCTTAAAATATGGCTTTGATGATATAGTAAGCGCGCTTAGAAAAGATCTTGCCATAAAATTAGGTAAGGGATTAATTAGAAAAACGCCCTCTCTGAAAAGAGAGGAAAGGGTTAGAAAAGTTTTTGAAGAACTTGGGCCGACATTTATTAAATTGGGTCAGATTTTAAGTTTAAGGCCTGATATAGTTCCCCTTAAAATCGCGAATGAATTGAGGAAGCTTCAAGATGAGGTTCCTCCTTTCTCCTCTGAGGAGGCGGTAAAGATAGTTGAAGAGGAAATAGGAAAGAAAGTTAAAGAGATTTTTTCTTATTTTTCTATGGATCCTATGGCTGCTGCCTCTATTGCTCAGGTCCACCGGGCTAAAACCTTTTCTGAGGAAGAAGTGGTGGTAAAAATAAAAAGACCAGATATTGAAAAAATGATAGCCTTGGATCTGGATATTCTTTTTCATTTAGCAAAAATTGCCGAGCAGAGGATTACAGAAGTAAAATTATATAATCCAATTCAGATACTTGAGGAGTTTTCCTCAACCCTTCAAAAAGAGATTAATTTTTACAATGAGGGAAGAAACATTGATAGGTTTAGAAGAAATTTTGAGGCTGATAGTTCTGTCTACATTCCTAAAGTGTACTGGGAGCTTTCTGGAGAAAGAATCCTTACCATGGAGTTTATCGATGGTGTGAAATGCTCTGATCTTAAAAAGATAGAAGAAAAAGGACTGGATAGAAAGAAAATAGCTTATAATGGTGCCCAATTAATTCTAAAGCAGGCCTTCGACCACGGATTTTTCCACGCCGACCCTCATCCTGGAAATCTCTATGTTCTGGAAGGAAATGTTATTGCTCCTTTGGATTTTGGGATTGTTGGCAGACTGAGCGATGAAATGAGAGAAGAACTTGAAGATATTCTTTTAGCTGTAATTAAAAAAGATGTTAATAGGATCTTGAGGGTTTTTTATCAGATGGGAGTTATAAGGGATGAATTTGATTCACAAAGATTGAAAGCAGACACTTTTGAATTTCTTGATAGATATTATAGAGTTCCCCTAAATCAGTTGGATGTTCCTTCTATAATCAATGAAATGTTTGAGCTGGTAAGGAAGCATAAGATTAGGTTTCCTGCTGATTTTACCTTACTCTTGAAATCATTGGCCACGGTTGAAGGTGTAGGGAGGTTGCTGGACCCTGAGTTTAATATGATCGAAATTGCCCTTCCTTATGGCAGGAAAATTATTAAGAAAAGGAGAGGCATAGAAAGACAGGCTAAATTTCTGTCAGCTCTAATAGAAGATTATAGGCAGATGATAAGAAATTTTCCATCTGAGTTTGTCGATATACTTAAGAAAATAAAAAGGGGAGAAGCCAGAGTAAAATTAGAGCATAAGAATTTAGAAAAATTAATTTCATCTCTTGAAAGAACAGCAAAGTTTATTTCAATGGCTCTGATAATTGCTGCTTTGATGATAAGTTCATCCTTGCTTGTCCAGATAAAGAGTAAAATAATTTATCATTTTTTAGGGATTGGAGGATTTATAATAGCTTCAATATCTACCATATTTCTTTTATTTCTTGTTTTGAAAAGAAGTAAGAATAATTATTAGCATCTATTTTAATAAAAAAAGAAAGATTAACTAAGCTAACATAATTTTGATAGATTGTAACCAATCCCCAATAAGAATTGGGTTAGGATGACAACAAACACATTACTTCTTATAGCTGCCAAAAATTTAGCCTTATCCTTGAAACTAAGGGTCCCTATTATGGCCTTTATGGCAAGGGGGAAGGATAATAGTGCTAATAACTGAGCAGGGAGAAAACCGCTGCCGCCGCTGAAAGGAGTTTTTTTATTCTCAGATCTATTCCAGTGAAAAATAAAAAGAACAGCGATTGGATATTATTTTTTCTTATTAAGGGGTAGCCTCCTGGGAGTCTTGACTGCCTTAAAGGCTTTTTTGGATTTCCATCGGTCGAAATCAAGCCAGTAAAATATCTTCAGCCTGCTTATTTAATTTGAAGTTTTTAGATTTACTTTGAGCTGACAGCAGCCATTTGCATTTATAGACTCAGCGTGGTATTTTACTGAAAACTCAAATAGAGTGGCCAGAAACGTGAAAAGGAATTCAGCCTTTAAAAAGGGAAATCCTTCTTCAATGCATAAATCTCCTATGAAACTGAGCCGAGAGCTCAGCCTTTTTTCAGTAACCATGATAGGTGTGGGGGCTATGATCGGGGCTGGCATTTTTGTTCTGACGGGGATTGCGGCTGGTGTGGCCGGGCCGGCTATTATTGTGGCCTTCCTCCTCAATGGAGTGGTGGCTCTTTTTACTGCTTCTGCCTATGCGGAGCTGGGTGGTTCGATTCCAGAAGCGGGCGGAGGCTATCTATGGGTTAAAGAAAGTCTTCCCCAGCCTTCAGGTTTTCTCTCAGGCTGGATGAGCTGGATGGCTCATTCGGTGGCCTGTTCCCTCTATGCTGTCGGCTTTGGTGCCTATTTTGGTGAAGTACTCATGGAATTTGGCGCTCACAGTTACATCCCGCCTGAAGCTCTGAAGAAAATACTAGCAGTTGTTATTGTAGTCATTTTTTCGGCTATCAATTATCACGGGGCTAAAGAGACAGGCAAGGCTGGCAATGTGGTTACTGTTCTCAAGATTTTAATTCTTTTCCTGTTTGTTCTGATGGGTGCTAAAATTATTTTTTCAGACCCAAGCAGATTAACTCATTTCACACCATTTTTTGCTAAGGGTTTTTTTGGTATCTTGACCGCTATGGGACTGACCTATATCGCTTTTGAAGGCTACGAGATTATTGCCCAAAGTGGGGAAGAAGTTAAGGATCCTGTCAAAAACATTCCTAAAGCAATCTTTATTTCCCTGCTCATTGTAGTCCCTATTTATATTTTAGTGGCATTTATTGCTCTTGGTGTTGTCAACCCTGGGACAATGACGCCGTGGGCTTTTCTGGCCGCCAAAAAAGAAATAGCTATGGTAGAAGCAGCCCGAAATATAAGTGTCTGGGGCGGAGTTGTCCTCCTTTTGGGTGGGCTGCTATCAACTATTTCTGCTCTTAATGCTACTATCTACAGTTCTTCCAGGGTCTCCTTTGCCATGGGCAGAGACCATAATCTGCCCCCTGTCTTTGCTCAAATTCATGCCCGCTTTAGAACTCCCAGCGGGGCCCTGCTGGTCTCTTCTGCCCTTATTATCCTTATGATCATTCTCTTACCCATAGAAGACATAGCTTCTAGTGCTGATATTATGTTTCTTTTCCTTTTTATTTTTGTCAATGTGGCCCTGATTCATATCCGCCACCAAAGGCCGCATCATCTTAAAGGCTACAAATCGCCTCTTTTCCCCCTGTTTCCTTTGCTGGGTATTATCACTCAGAGTGTTCTAGTCGTTATTATGTTTTCTTATAGTCCCAAGTCATTCTTTATTAGCCTCCTCTGGATAGGAGCCGGCATTTCTATATACTACGGCTATGCCAAACAGAGTGAGAAAGCTGAGATAGGACCAAAAGTCATTATCGAAGAGAAAGAACTGGCCCACAAGGATTTTAGAATAGTCCTGGGAATCGAAAAGAAGAGTGAAATTGTGCCTCTTATGAACTTGGCCTTAGCATTGGCCAAGGAAAAAGACGGTGAGATTTTTGTGACCCATGTCATATCCCTGCCGCCCCAAACGCCTTTAAGTGTTTCCAAACGCTTTATTGAAGAGAGGAGAGGCATTTTAAAGGAGGCAGATGAAATTGGTGAAAAGAGCCAGATTCCGGTCAGCTTTAATATAAGGGCTTCACATATTATTTATCATGGTCTGTTGGATAGTGTTATCGAGAATAAAAGCCATGCTCTTCTTCTGGGCAGCGGCCAGGTTAAAGCCAGGGGTAAGCTTTTAGGCAGCGTCTTGGATCCCTTGATTCAGGAGGCCCCCTGTGATGTAGGCATTATGAAAATAAAAAAAGATGGGCAATTTAAAAGAATACTTATTCCTACTGCTGGTGGTCCCAATGCCAAGCTGGCTTTTGAATGGGGAACCTGGCTAGCCAGACAGAATAAGGGAAAAGTTACTCTCCTTTCAGTAGTTGAGGATAAAAAAGGTAAGAGGAGAGCGAAAGGATGCTTGTTGGAGACAAGAAAAGGAGTCTCTTTTGAGCCAGCCGGGGTAGTAGAGAAGGTTGTGTTCGGTAGGGATGTGCTGGAGACAATCCTGGAAGAGGCCAAGAGTTATGATATGATTTTGATTGGAGCCAGTAAAGCCGGAATCTGGAGAAGAGTCCGCTTTGGGACTATTCCAGAGAGACTGACCAGGTCATCACCGATTTCCGTTCTAGTGGTGCGCAAATACGAGGGAGTTATCCGTTCCTGGCTGAGAAGGTTCTTGGCGGGATAATCAACCTAAGGCCAAGGTGACAAGGCTGCCTGTCTTTTCAACCTTTTCCTGGGGGGAACATTCCTAGCGTAAAAAGAGATGAAGCAAGATGGTTATTTTTAATAAAACTCTGGCTGCTGATATATCGATTTTTGTCTAGGGATGCAAGCCAAAGATAATTCTCTCTATATATTTGAAAAAAGACAGAAAGAATAATATTCTAATAAGAGAATTGAGGTAAAGGCTGTAGATAGTATAAGTAATATGAATGGATTTGGGAATTTCTTCCCAAAAAAAAGAGGACAAAAAGGTGTAGAAAAGCCTTAAAAAGCGAGGGAATCAGAGTCAGCCAAATATTTGGCTATTTTTACTTTAAAAGTAAATGCAGAAATTAGGTAAACTAAGCACCCTCCTCAAAACCGGCCGACGTTTTTTCCACCAAGAACTCCAACAACTAAGAAAAACAGAGCACACCTTTATGGTCTTGGTCGCTGTTATTATCGGTATTTTGGGAGGATTTGGGGCTATCTTGTTTCGCTTTGCCATTCGCTTTTTTCAGGGAGCTTTTTTTGGAACTTGGCACTATACTCTGGATTATGCTCTCCATCTCCCCTGGTATGTTAAACTTATTGTTCCGGCGGCAGGCGGTTTGATTGTCGGACCGATTGTCTTCTATTTTGCCCGGGAGGCCAGAGGACATGGGGTGCCAGAAGTAATGGAGTCTATCGTCCTCAGGGGTGGAGCTATCCGTCCCCGAGTAGTCATCGCCAAGATTGCAGCCTCGGCTGTTTGTATCGGTTCTGGTGGATCAGTTGGTAGGGAGGGGCCTATTGTCCAGATAGGCTCGTCTATTGGCTCAACCCTTGGCCAACTTCTCAAGGTTAGTGGTTCACGCTTGCGAACATTAGTGGCCTGTGGAACCGCGGCTGGGATTGCTGGTACCTTTAACGCCCCTATTGCTGGGGCTCTTTTTGCCATGGAAATCATCCTCAGTGATTTTGGAATTTCTCAATTCAGTCCTGTCGTAATTTCATCAGTGGCTGCTACTGTCATTTCTCGACATTTTTTAGGAGATTTTCCTGCTTTTATCATCCCCCGCTATGAATTAGTCAGCGTTTTTGAATTAATTCCTTATATTATTCTGGGAATACTGGCCGCTTTTGTGGCGTTAGCCTTTATTAATTTGTTGTACAAAACTGAAGATTTATTTAACAGCCTGAGTATCCCTAGCTTTCTTAAGCCTGTGATGGGGGGCTTGATGATCGGGGCTGTAGCTATTTATTTCCCCCACATTTTTGGTGTCGGTTATGAGACTATAGATCTAGCTCTGGAGAGTAAAATAGCCTGGTATTTACTGCTTCTGCTTATTGGCTTAAAACTTATCGCCACCTCCATTACTATCGGCTCTGGCGGTTCAGGGGGGATCTTTGCCCCTTCTTTATTCTTGGGGGCAAGTTTGGGTGGATTGGTAGGAACGATCATCCATAGTCTTGTGCCGGCTCATACAGCTTCTTCTGGTGCCTATGCCTTGGTAGGTATGGGGGCGGTGGCGGCCGGAGCTATGCATGCCCCGATTACTGCCATTTTGATTATCTTTGAACTGACAGATGACTACCGCATCATTCTGCCGTTGATGATAGCCTGCATCATCAGTGTCCTAATCACTACGCGCTTGAAAAAAGATTCGATTTATACACTCAAGCTTTCCCGCCGAGGTATTGATCTCTTTCGGGGCCAAGAGATCAATGTATTGCGTTCGCTAAAAGTTTCCAAAGTGATGAAAACTGATTATGAAACAGTCAAGGCGGATACTCCTTTTCGCCAATTAATGGATTTAACCATAACTAGCCCCCATTCCAATTTCTTTGTCATCGATAAAAATAATTATTTGTCAGGGATAATATCAATCCATGATGTGCGAAAAATCCTTAATCGATCAGAAGACCTGGAGCCCATTTTAGTGGCTTTTGACCTTCTGTCCCCTCTCAGCTATTATTTCACTCCGGATGATACCCTTGATGTAGTCATGAAAGCCTTTGGTGAAATAAATATTGATGAATTGCCGATTGTTAACAGTGAGTCGAAAAAGCAGTTAATCGGCACTATTTCTAGAAATGATATGATCGAAGCCTATAATAAAGAAGTTTTAAAGCGGGACATGGTAACTACTGTCTCCAGCTACATAAGCTCACTCCAGAAATTTAAAAAAGTAGAGATGATGGATGGACAGATTCTTTGTGAAATTGAAGTTCCGGGAGAATTTGTGAATAAAACTCTCCAAGAGTTGGATCTGCGGAAACGTTTCTCTATCGAAGTTGTCCTCATTAGACAGAGCTATCATCCGAAGAAGAAAGAAAAACAGAATCTTATTGCTCCCAAACCAGACTATCGTTTTAAACTGGGTGATACGATTTTAATCATGTGTCCTAAGGAGAGCTTGAAAAACCTGGGATTTATTAAGGGGCAGGCAGAACTCTAGAGAGAAAATTAGATTTTCTATCATATTCTAATATTCTTAAGTAACATTCTAAAAGATTCTAAAATATTCTAAAGGGTCAGACCGATTTATCCTATTAATAAAAAAGAAGATAGCCTTAAATTTGATTTAATTATGGTGCTTAGAGCGCGTTTTTTGAGGTTAAATAAGGTTTGTAAGGAGCTTTAGCCTCATGGAGAATATGTGAATCTCCTCTCCTTTCTATTTTTCGGGCCCTTGACTTTTCTCCACTCTCTTTCCTTATTTTTTCTAGAAAAGAACAGCTTCCCACAGCAACGCTTTCTGTCCATTTCTTATCTCTCTCAAGATAGAGATTTGTTTTAATCGCGTTTTCAACTACCCATTGTCTGTAATCAATTAGGTCTTACGATCTTTGGCGAATTTAAGTAGGAATTCTTTTTTATGGCAACGGTGAGTGATATGCCAGATGAGTCCTGACTGAAAATATCTTCTTGCTCTTGGCATTTTTTTTGCTATTTAGAAAGACGATTTTGGCCCTAAAAAAGCTCATTTAAGGATAGAAATTGATATATTATGGTGAGTTTCTGTTGTTAAATCAATAATTTAAGTCGGTCTGACCCTATTTAAGTATTTAAGTATTTATTTAAGCTTATTTAAGCTATTTAAAAAAATATCAAAATAAGGCATTCTTCACAAATGCAAAAATAGAGGTGAGAAATAATTCTCCAGAAAGGCAAGGTTTAATTTTCCAGAATTTGATAAATATAGATTTTAGCCCCGCGATTTTTATCTATAAGATAGAGTTTATTTTTTTTAAGGCGGATACCATCGACAAAGTGATTAAGTTGAATTTTGCCTAACAGAATGCCTTCATGAGAATAGATTTCCAGTTGGTACATATCTGTCGTTTGAAGATCCGTATTGCCCTTCAGGGAAAAAGACAGGGTTTTTTCTCCACTCTCACTAATCATGGCTCTAACTGCAGTATCTACACGTTCTTTTTGTCTTATTTGTCTTTTAAGGCCTACGACCCATATTCTTCCCTTCCCATCAACTGCAATGCCGTTAGAGCAGCGGTTCATTTGCGGCATTTGAATTAGGCGGTTCCCTCCCTTGGCTTCCATTTTTCCTTTGTTCTTTGGAGGATCGGTGCTATAAGGTAATTTTCGATCAGCTCTCCACAGGAGTTTCCCTTCGGGTGAGTATTGTTCGATGCGATTCTGATGGTGGAAAGCAAGGTAGACATTACCCTCGAGGTCGACATCGAAATTGAAGCTGTTGCCTACCTTATTTAGAAGAATATTTTTATAATCAAAGGCATCTCCAAATCTTTTTAAAACATCGCCTTCAAGGTTAATTATTTTGATTAGCTTGGGGAGTTTATTCTCTTCTTCCCAACTACCGGGCATAAAACTGATGGTGCTGCCGCCGCTGGACATGGCGAGAACGCCCTTTTTTAAGAGTCTAATAGGACCCATAGGCTCTTTGATAAGTCGTATAGTTTTAAATTCTTTACCATCGGGCTTTAGAATTTGAATCCTTTGATTATTAGGATCGGAGATATATAAGAATCCGTCAGGATCAACATCGACAGATGTTGGGAAATAAAATTCGCCAGGCCCTTGGCCTTTATGGCCAATGGAAGCCATAAACTGGCCCTGGGCATTGAATTTTTGGAGGCGGTGATTGCCAGTATCGAGGATATAAATATTACTTTCATTATCGATGGCCACGTCAGAAGGAAGATAAAAGGCCAGGTTTTCTTCCTCGGCCTCAATATCTCCAATAGTTTGAACAAGCTTCACTGAGACTTGGCTCTTTTTCTCCCACTGACCCTTTTGACCGTTGTGAATTATTTGTACTCCGTTGATTTCTTCTACTTTCTGAGCCAGTAGGCTCGGATTAAGAAAAAGCAGGAAGAAGGCTGCTGCCAATAGCAAGCTTGAAATTTTTCTCATTTTAGTACCTCCTTTGTTATATTGAACTTAATTCCAAGGAAAAGAGTTGCCTTGGGTGTTGCCCCTGAGATCATTAAGTTGAAATTATAAGGAAATTATATTATTTGTGCAAAGCTGCTTTCCATTTGTTTCAACCATTTTACCGTTTGACATGATTGACCTTACTGTGATTTATTAGATTGAGAATATTTTTTTAGGATATAGAACATGAGCCAAAAATTACAAAAGTTATTAATCTTAATGTTTTTAATTGGTGTCCTTTGTTTAAATCCTTGTCTTTCCCAAGATGAAATTCCTGATCTAAGTCGAGTTAAAATCATAACTACTCATGTGGCCGGTCCAATCTATATGCTGGAAGCAACAGGCGATGTAGCTGGAAATATAGCCGTTTCAGTCGGTCCAGATGGCATTTTAATGGTTGATACTCAATTTGCCCCTTTGGGGGAATTAATAATAGCCGAGTTAAGAAAAATTTGCCAAGGAGAGGTCAAGTATGTGATTAATACTCACTATCATGAGGATCATACTCATGGTAATCTTTTTTTTGGTAAATCTGCTTTGATTATTGCCCATGAAAATGCCAGGAAGCGTCTTTTGAATTTGCCTAGGTATGCCCAGCCAACCATAACCTTTGCCCAACAACTATCGCTTTATTTCAACGGCGAAGAGGTAAAAATCATCCATAATCCACCCGGCCATACGGACAATGATGTAGTTGTCTTCTTTACCAAGTCCAATGTTGTCCATTTGGGTGACCTCTGGAATTCTGGCAACTGGAGTTTTCCTACAGTGGACCTTGAAGGTGGGGGTAGTGTGTTGGGTATGCTCCAAAATATTGAAAATCTTATCCGAACGATTCCTGAAGGAGCTAAAATAATTCCCGGTCACTATGAACTTTCTAACCTTAAAGGTCTAAAATCTACAAGAGATATGCTGGTGGAGACTATTGGCTTGGTCAAGAGAAAAAAATCTGCTGGTCTGAGCCTTGAGCAAATAAAGAAAGAAGGCCTACCTTCTAAATATAAGGACTGGGGCAGAGGCTACACCAAGGCGGAAACATGGATTGAAAACATATATTACGGGCTGGAAAAGCTAAAATCATTAGATAAAAATTAAAGGAGGAGTCATCTCCATGAAAATAAAAACAGTTGCTCTTATTGGGATTTTAATAGGAATTTTTGCTTTGTTGCTAACCTGCAGTCAGCCAAGAACTGAAGATGGCCAACAGTCCTCTATTGCTGGAGAAAAGCCGGAGAGAGTAATTGAGGTTCAGCCAAAAGCCAGGAGAGTTTATAAGAACAAGAAGGAATATTGGGAGGCGGAGTTTGATGAAGGGCATATCATGGTTTTGATACCAGCCGGCGAATTTACTATGGGTTCGAATGAAGGCTTGGCCGATGAGAGGCCTGTCCATAAAGTTTATCTTGACGATTATTGGTTGGCTAAGTATCCAGTCACCGTGGCCCAGTTTCGAAGATTTGTTAATGAAACTGGCTATGTAACCGATGCCGAAAAAGGTCTGGGTTCTTGGCAGTTCTGGAAGGGGGAGTGGGTGGTCAGATTAGATGGTAACTGGAAAAATCCATATTTTAAGCAGGGGGACAATCACCCTGTAGTAAGTGTTAGCTGGAATGATGCAGTGGCTTATTGCCAGTGGCTGTCGGAAAAGACAGGCCTTGATTTCAAATTGCCCACCGAAGCTCAATGGGAAAAGGCCGCTCGTGGCCTAGACCAACGCCGATACCCTTGGGGAAATGAAAGACCAGATGGGACTAAGGCTAATTACGCTGATATCAGTTTTTGGAAGAAATACGGAGATGTCAGGCAGCCAGATAAAAGCATTGATGATGGTTACACGGAAACTTCACCTGTGGGAAGCTACCCAGCTGTGGCTTCTCCTTACGGTCTGCTGGATATGGCTGGTAATGTCTGGGAGTGGTGTTATGATGTCTATGATCCCTACTATTATGCCGTTTGTCCTTATAAAAATCCTTTAGGCCCACCAGACAGGGAGAGACCGGATCAGCCACGGGTTAATCGTGGGGGTGGCAGTTGGACTGACAGATCAGGTTTTATCACTCCTGAAGGAGGCCATAATTTGCGCTCAGCGGCTCGTACTGGCGACGAACAAAACAGCAGTGATGATCACATGGGCTTTCGGATCTGTTTGGATTATACAAAGCGGTGATCATAGGTGATCATAATTAATAATATCATAGTAGAAATATATACCTGTAATGAAAAAGCAAGGTGAATTTAATTAGTTCCGTCGATGTTAGACTTCTAATAAGGAAAGTTATAAACCCAAAAAAAATTTTTCTTGAGATCTTCCTTGAGGAGAGTAAAATAGCTTTTATCTAGAGTGAACTGTCTACATTATTTAATATCTTGTATAGTGTTAATTTTAGCCCCAATGGGGAATCTTAATCTCAAATAAGGAGGGAGAGAGTGAATTCTCATTCAAATTCCATCAAGAGAGTCGCAGTCTTTTTAGGTTTAATGGGGATGCTGTTTTTCTGCCTTAATTGGAGTCAATTTTCTTATGCTCAAGAGATAACCCCTGACCTTTATAAAGTGCTTCGCTATCGCCATATCGGTCCTCCCGGCAACAGGACAGCGGCCGTTTGCGGGGAGCCTGGTAATCCCCTGGTCTATTATGTTGGTGCTTCTTCTGGAGGAATCTGGAAGTCAACTGATGGGGGCACTACCTGGTTTCCTATTTTTGATAAGCAGCCGGCTCAATCAATCGGAGCCCTGGCTGTTGCTCCTTCGGATCCTAATATCATCTGGGCTGGAACTGGCGAGGCCTTTGTCCGCAGCAATATCTCCATCGGCAATGGTGTTTATAAATCCACTGATGGAGGTAAGACCTGGCAGCATATGGGCTTAGACAAGACAGGCCGCATCGGTCGGGTGGTCATTGATCCCCGGGATCCTAATATTGTCTTTGTAGCGGCCATGGGGCACTGCTATGGTCCCCAGAAAGAGAGAGGCGTTTTCAGAACTAAAGATGGAGGAAAAACATGGAAACAGGTGTTGTTTGTTGACGAGAATACAGGATGTTTTGAGATCGCTATGGACCCTAATAACCCAAGAATTCTGTTTGCCGGCATGTGGGCGCTGGTTATTCATACCTGGGGCAGATTCAGCGGTGGGCCTAACGGCGGTATCTGGAAATCAACCGATGGAGGTGATACCTGGAAACATCTGACAGGACACGGCCTTCCAGATCCACCGCTGGGCAAGATAGGTCTGGCCATTGCTCCCAGCAACTCTCAGGTGGTTTACGCCCTAATTGAAACCGGCCATCCCAATCGAGGTGTCCTCTGGCGTTCAGATGACGGCGGCGAAAACTGGAAACTGGTCAGCTATAACCGCCTTTTAAACGAAAGACCCCATTATGCTTCACGAATAATGGTTAATCCAGCTGATGAAAATGAGGTCTACTTTGCGGCTAACAGTCAGAGTCGAACTCTGGACGGTGGCTATACTACTGAAACTGTACCCTGGAGCGGTGATTGTCATGATATGTGGGCTGATCCCAAAAATCCGGACAGGATGATGATCTCCAATGATGGAGGGGTAATTATAACTCTTAACCGGGGTAAAACTTGGCAGAGGGTAACCCTGCCCATAGCTCAGATGTATCACGTCTATGTCGATAATCAGGTGCCTTATTATGTTTATGGCGGCCGTCAGGATGGGCCAGCTTATAGAGGACCAAGTACAGGCTCACCTGAAGGTTTTGGCCGCACCCGCAACCTCTGGGAGACAACCGCTGGAGGAGAATGTGGCTATATCGTTCCCGATCCAGTTGATTCTAATATTGTCTGGGGAGGAAGCTATAATGCTCAACTGGAAAGAGCGAACTATAAAACAGGACACATCCGAACCGCCCATGTCTGGCCAGAATCCATCTATGGCTCTCATGCTGCCGCAGTCAAATACCGTTTTAACTGGACTTTCCCTATCCATATTTCCCCTCATGATCATAATAAGGTCTATGTTGGCAGCCAATATATCCACATGACCACTGATGGCGGACGCAGCTGGACTATTATCAGCCCGGACCTGACCACCAATGATAAAAGCAAGCTGGGGCCTTCAGGCGGTTTAACCCGGGATAACCTGGCTGTTGAGTATGGCTGTGTGGTCTTTGCCATTGCTGAGTCACCCCTGGAAGAAGGCTGTATCTGGGCCGGGACAAATGATGGTTTAGTTCAAATCACCAGAGATGGAGGTAAAACATGGACCAATGTTACCAAAAATATTCCTAATCTGCCTCCCTGGGGAACAGTCAGCAATATCGAGCCTTCCCGTTATGAGGCTGGAACAGCTTATATTACTGTTGATTTTCATCAGATGAATAATCGAGACCCTTATGTCTACAAGACTACTGATTATGGTCAAACCTGGAAATCTCTCAGCGCTGATATTCCTAAGAGTGTTTTCAGTTACTGCCATTGGATTCATGAGGACCCGGTAAGAAAAGGGCTTCTTTATCTGGGGACAGAAAATGCTATTTATGTCTCCTTCAATGATGGTCAAAACTGGCTGCCTCTTCAGAACAATCTGCCTCATGCCCCTGTGTCTCACATGGTTGTCCAGGAAGAGTTTGATGATCTAGTGGTAGCCACTTACGGGCGGGGTTTCTGGATTATGAATGATATCAGTCCGCTGCAGCAGCTTACTCCAGAGGTG